>WNFB01003559.1_pt1 | contig 13945 bp, 13 predicted proteins | sample 5400501 | NCBI WGS metagenome assembly WNFB01 (sample SAMN13153341, study PRJNA577476) | soil metagenome | isolation source: 200 cm saprolite under Douglas fir tree site 2 hole 1 | place: USA:California | collected 2015-04-18
TTGCATCTCGAAATCGTGCCGTCGTAATGCGTGACAGAGACGTATTTGTCGAAAAGATTTCTTAGAAACCGGTGTTACAATTGGGACAGCCATGAGAGGCCAGCGCCGGAACATTGTCTATTTCATTCTGCTCGCCGGCCTGCTGGCCATCGTGCTGGCCAGCATTCGCAGTTTTAACGTCACCTCCCAGCCGACCGACAAGAGCCTGAGTGAGTTCATCAGCGCCATCGACCAGGGCATCGTCAGAGCCGCGGTGGTCAAGGGCAACGGCACCGAGGTCGACTGGGACGGCACCGACGGCAAGTCCTACAAGACCACGTTCCGCGAGGTCTACCAGATCGAGACCAAGATGGACGCGAAGGGCATCCCCTACAAGGTCGAGCCACCCAGCCAGTCCAGCGTCCTGTGGTCCGTGATCGTCCCCAACCTGTTCCAGCCGCGCCCGCCTACTCACCGGCGACAAGCCGGCCATCACCTTCAACGACGTGGCCGGCGTGGAGGAGGCCAAGCAGGAGCTCACCGAAATCGTCGAGTTCCTCAAGTACCCGGACAAGTTCACCGCCCTCGGCGCCCGCATCCCCAAGGGCGTGCTGATGGTCGGGCCGCCCGGCACCGGCAAGACGTTGCTCTCCAAGGCCGTCGCCGGTGAGGCGGGGGTGCCGTTCTTTAGCATCTCCGGGTCGGAGTTCGTGGAGATGTTCGTGGGCGTCGGCGCGTCGCGCGTGCGCGACCTCTTCGACCAGGCGAAGAAGAATTCGCCGTGCATCGTCTTCGTGGACGAAATCGATGCCGTGGGTCGGCAGCGCGGCGCCGGCCTGGGTGGCGGGCACGATGAGCGCGAGCAGACCCTCAACCAGTTGCTGGTGGAAATGGATGGCTTCGAAACCAGTACCCACGTCATTGTCATCGCCGCCACCAACCGGCCCGACGTCCTGGACCCGGCCCTGCTGCGGCCCGGTCGTTTCGACCGGCACGTCACCCTCGACCGGCCCGACATCCGAGGCCGCCGCGCCATCCTGGAAGTGCACGCCCGCAACAAGCCGTTCGACGGCCAGGTCGACCTCGAGGTTCTCGCCCGCCAGACGCCCGGGTTCAGCGGCGCCGACCTCAGCAACCTGATCAACGAGGCGGCCATCCTGGCCGCCCGCAACAACAAAAAGGCCATCGGCCAGACCGAACTCGAGGAGGCCATCGCCCGCGTTATCGCCGGACCCGAGCGCAAGTCGCGCATGATCACCGAGAAAGAAAAGAACATCATTGCCTACCACGAGATTGGCCACGCGCTGGTGGCCAAATCGCTGCCCAATGCCGACCCCGTGCACAAGGTCTCGATCATTTCCCGCGGCATGGCCCTCGGCTGGACAATGCAGCTCCCGACCGAGGACCGCTATCTGGTCTCGCGTAGTGAGTTGAACGACACCATGGCGGTGATGATGGGCGGGCGAGTGGCCGAGGAGCTGATGGCGGGGGACATCACCTCGGGCGCCTCTGACGACATCGGCAAGGCCACCAAGCTGGCGCGCCGGATGGTCACCGAGTGGGGGATGTCCGAGAAGCTCGGACCGCTCACCTTCGGCCACAAGGAGGAACTCGTCTTCCTGGGTCGCGACCTGGGTGAGCAGCGCAACTACAGCGAGGAGGTGGCCGGCGAGATCGACCAGGAGGTCCACCGGCTGGTGGACGCCGCCTACCAGCGAGCCAAGAAGATCCTGACCGAGAAGCGCGACAAGCTGATCGCCCTGGCCGAGTACCTGAAGCAGGAAGAGACCATCGAAGGCTGGCAGATGGATGCCATCCTCAACTCCCCGGACGGCAAAATCCCGGCCAGCCTCAACGAGCCGAAGCCGCAGGCGGCACCCGCCCCGCTGCCGCAGCCCAAGGGCAAGACCGAGGACCGCGGTCCCGAGCTGCCCCCCGGCCGTCTGGAGCCGACTCCCGCCTAGCCCGAATCCGGGCTAGCCCAAATCCACCGAAACGAACTCGCATCTTGGGCGCGGATGCGGCCTGAGCGTCTTCTCCTGCGCGCGCTCGGTCACGCATCGACGGATGCGCTCCCTCCCGCGCTCGCCGCCTCCTTCGGCTCGGCTCGCCCCGCATCCCAATCTGCTTCGTCCGCCCGGTGGACTCGGGGTCTCGACCGCAAGACCTCTCCCGGGCGGGCCATGTACTGCTCGTGTCCTCGTGGAACTGGCTGAGCTACGTCGAGCTGATCGGCCCGCTGTGGTGCCTGATCACGGCGCTGGTGGTGCTGGCCCGGTTGGTAGGGCGCAGGGAGTCCCGGATCGCCGCGGTGGCGGCCATCTGCATGATCGCGGTGCCCGTCACGGCCGTCGCCTACCTGTTCGTGACCGGGTGGCGCCCGACCTTGCAGCACCTTTTCATCTATGTCATCTCGACCGTCGTCTCCGAAACTTTGGCCGACCGCCTGGACCAGAAGCTTGACCAGCGGTCGGCCGACATCACCCAGTGGGGCCGCGACGTCAATCGCGCCCTGCGCTCCGAGCTCACCAAGCTCGGCCTGGTCATCGCCATTACCGCGGTCGGCGTGTGGATTATCGACCCGGTGTTCAGCCTGGTGCTGGTGGCTGCCGCGTCACTCTGGACGCTCCTTTGGCTGCTCCTGGCTATGCGCCGGGTGGAGAGTGGAGTCGCCCTCATCGTCGGCTGCCCGCCGGAGCGCGCCTTCGACTTTGTGAGCGACGCCCGCAATCAACCCCACTATGTCGCCGAGGTCGAGTCGGTGGAGCGACTCACCCTCGGCTCTCCGCACATCGGGTCGCGCGTTCGGGTCCACCACTGGGACGACAGCCATGCCGTGGAGGAGATTCTTGAGTACGAGCGCCCCTGCCGGCTGGCCATCGGCTTGCCGGACGCGTTGCAGGCCAACCGATCGGTCTGGACCTTCGAGCCGGCGCCCGGCGGGACCCGGGTTCGGTACGCCTACCGTTACCAGATGAACCTGGTGGAGGCGCTGGCTGGCGGACGCCTGACCGACTGGCTGCAGCGGCCGCGGCGCAATGCCTGGCGCCGTGCCTTTCTGGAGCGGCTGAAGGCCGCCCTGGAGGCCACAGAGACCGAGGTCCTGGACGAGTGGTTGGGTTGAGTTCGGGGTAGAATCAGCGCGGGCGCGGAGCACGAGCCCGCGACCCGTTTGACCCATTTGACGCGATCGACGTGGCGAGCCCGCTTGGATCCTGACAGACCGAGACGGTACGCATGCAGAAACCAACCATCGCCGTTATCGGCCCCGGCCGCGCCGGGTCCGCCCTCGGACGGGCGCTGCACGGCGCCGGCTACGCCGTCGCAGCCATCTTTGCCCGCCGGCCCGAGCGCGGCCAGCTGCTGGCCGCCGAGCTAGGCGCTCGGCTGACCCGGACGCCCGAAGGCGCCCTGGACCTGGCCGACCTGACCATTCTGGCCGTCCCCGACGACGTGATCGGACCGCTGGCCGGCGACCTGGCTGGCGCCCAGTGCGCCGGCGCCGGGAGGGCCGTCGTCCACCTCAGCGGCGCCCAGGATCGCACCCCGCTCCTTCCCCTGCATCAGGCCGGGCTGCACACGGGCGTCTTCCACGCGGTCCAGACCTTCAAGACCGGTGCGGACACGGTGCGCAACATCCCCGGCACGCTGTTCGGCATCGACGCCGACGAGCCCCTGGCCGGCGCCCTGCGCGCCATGGCCATCGCACTCGGTGGCGAGCCATTTGACCTGCGCGGCGTCGACCGTGCCCGCTACCACGCCGCTGCGGTCTTCGTCGCTAACTATCCGATCACCCTGCTGGCCGAGGCCCGCAGGCTGATGGAGCAGTCCGGCGTTTCCGCTCCCACCGCCCAGCGCGCCCTGGTGCAACTGCTGCGCGGGACGCTCAACAACCTGAACGGCGGCGACCCGGAGGACGCGCTCACCGGCCCGGCGGTCCGGGGCGACGGGCGCACGATTCAGCGCCACCTGGCGGTCCTCAGCGATGATCCCGACCTGCAGCAGCTCTATCGCCGCCTGGCCGACCGTACACTGGCCCTCGCCGTCAAGTCCGGCCGCCTGACCCAAGACCAGGCGGACGGGCTGCGAACCACCCTTCTGGAGGCCATATGAGCATCACCATCGCCGACCTGCGCAAGTGGAAGGTGGAGCGGAAGCGCTTCACCATGCTGACGGCGTACGACTACACGACCGCCCGCTGGCTGGACCGGGCCCAGATCCCCGTCTTGCTGGTAGGAGACAGCCTGGGCATGACCATGCTGGGCTACCCCGACACGCTGAGCGTGACCATGGACGACATGGTCCACCACGCCAAAACGGTGGTCCGGGGGGCGCCCAACGCCCTGATCGTGGGTGACATGCCGTTCATGGCCTATCACGCATCGCTGGAGGACACGGTTCGCAATACCGGCCGCTTCCTCCAGGAGGCGCGCGTGCACGCCGTCAAGATGGAGGGCGGCGGCCGGGTGATCGAGTACACGCGGGCGCTGACCGGCATGGGCATCCCGGTGATGGGGCACCTGGGCCTGACCCCCCAGTTCCTGAATCAGTTCGGCGGCTGGAAGGTGCAGGGCCGCAGCGACGAGGCGGCCGAGCGGATCCTGGCCGACGCCCAGGCCCTGGAGATCGCCGGGGCATTCAGCATCGTGCTGGAAGGTATTCCCAGCCCGCTCGGCAAGCGGGTGACGGACGCGCTGGCCATCCCCACCATCGGCATCGGGGCCGGTCCGCACACCGATGCCCAAGTGCTAGTCATCCAGGACGTTCTCGGCCTGACCCCTGACCACGTGGCCAAGTTTGTGAAGGCCTACGCGCAGCTTGGACCAGAGATCGAGCGGGCGGTGCGCCGGTTTGACGAGGAGGTCCGCAGCGGCGCCTTCCCCGACCCGGCGCACGAGTACGCGTCCAAGCCCACTGCGTGAGGATCTACGAGGAGCCGTACCTGCTGCAGCAGCAGGCGCTGGCCTGGCGGCAGGCGGGCGACGAGATCGGCCTGGTGCCCACCATGGGGGCGCTCCACGCCGGTCATGAGAGCCTGGTGACCCGGGCCCGACGGGAGAACGCCCGGGTGATCGTCAGCATCTTCGTCAACCCGCTCCAGTTCGGCCCCGACGAGGACTTCGCCCGCTACCCCCGCCCGTTCGATCAGGACGCCGGGCGCGTGGCGGCGCTGCAAGTGGACGCCCTGTTCCATCCCTCGGTCGACCAGCTTTTCCCGCCCAGCTTCAAGTCGGCGGTGGACCCTGGCGCCCTGGGCGAGCGACTGGAGGGTCAGGCTCGCCCGGGGCACTTCCGAGGGGTCCTGACCGCGGTGCTGAAGCTGTTTGAGCTGGCCCAGCCCAAACGCGCCTACTTCGGCCAGAAGGACATCCAGCAGCTGCTGCTAGTCCGCCAGCTGGCGCGGGACTTCGCGCTGCCGGTGCACGTGGTCGCCTGTCCCACCGTTCGGGAGCCTGACGGGCTGGCCCTGAGCTCCCGTAATGTTTACCTGACTGGCGAGCAGCGGAGGCACGCGCCCGTGATCTTTTCGGCCCTCCGCGCGGCCGAAGTAACCTTCCGGACGGGCGAGCGGGACCCCGAGCGCCTGGAACAGGTGGCCCGCGATCGGATGGCCGCGGCGCCCGGCCTGGCGGTTGATTACGTTGCCTGCTTCGAGGAGATCGGCCTGCAACGGCCGGCAAGGGCCACCGCGGGCAATATATTGGCGACCGCTGTTAAACTGGGATCCACAAGATTGATCGATAACGTCGTGCTGGGGGCGGGAAGCGACTGAAGTCACGTTCGTCCAAAGGGAAGCCGTCCGCCTCGGCTCAAAAATCCAAGGCCGCTAAGAAGAAGAGGCCGACCACCCGGATCGCGTCCCGGGTCAAGGTCGCCCGGAAGACGGTTCACGCCCGCAAGCCCGCCTCTCCAAGGCGTGAGCGCCCGGCGGCCGGCATAACCGCCTCGAGCGACGGGCGCTCGGCTGCCCGCCCGGTCCCGCCGGCCATCGCTCCCAGTCCGCACCCCGGCATCCTGGCAGCGCCGACGGTCGCCCAGATGCCGGTGAGCCCCGCCCTCCAGCCACCCAGATCGGCCGGGCCCAGTGCCTCGTTTCCACCCCGGACCGGCGCCCGCTTCGGCATCCCGCCTCGGCCCGGGTTCGGCGCCCCGCCCCCGCCCCCGCCTCCCCCGGCGGCGCCGCCCAAGCCCGCCCCGGTAGTGACCTTTCGGTTTCCGCAGGCGCAACTGGACAAGCTGATCAAGGAGGCGCTGGCCGAGGACATCGCCGAGGGCGACCCCACCAGCCAGGCGCTGTTCCCGCCCCGGCTCAAAGCCCGGGGCAAGCTGGTCGCCAACGAGGACGGGGTGCTGGCCGGCCTGCCGGTGTTCAAGCGGGTCCTGGAGCTGGTCGACAAGAACATCACCTTCGAGGCTCGCGCCACCGACGGCATGGCCCTGGCCGGGGGTCAGCTGGTGGCCCGCATCTCCGGCCCGGCGCTCAGCGTGCTGCTGGCCGAGCGGACCGCACTGAACTTCATCCAGCACCTCTCAGGCATCGCCACCCAGACGGCGAAGTTCGCGAACGCCGTCAAGGGTACCAAGACCCGTATCCTTGACACCCGCCGGACCACTCCGGGCATGCGCTTCCTGGAGAAGTACGCGGTCGAGGTGGGCGGCGGGATGAGCCATCAGCGGACGCTGGCGGACCGCCTGGTGGGGACCGAGGCGCATCTGGCGCTGAGCGATGGGGTGGCCAGCATCGTGCGGACCCTCAAGAAAGCCCATCCCGGCAAACGCATCGAGCTGACCGTCACCAACATGAACGAGCTGGAGCAGGCCCTGCTGGCCCGGGTCAACATGGTGATGCTGGACAACTTCCCGCCCGGCCAGGTTCGCCAGGCCATCGCCCTCATCCAGGGCCGGGCCAAGGTTGAGGTCTCCGGCAAGGTCGGCCTGGACAATGCCCGCGCCTACGCGCTGGCCGGCGTCGACTACATCTCGGTCAGCCAGCTCACCCAGTCGGTGAAGGCGTTCGACCTCAGCCTGCGGATTTCGCGCTAAGCCCGGATCCACCGAGCAGACGAAGCAGATTGGGATGCGGGGCGAGATGAGCCGAAGGCGGCGACGAGCACGCGGAGGCGCGCACCCGTCGGTGCGTAACTGAATGTTATGAAGCGGGGCCTCCCACCCGAGGCATTCAAGAGGGGACACTCTTGGTGTCAAAAACCCAGGGGCAAGGAGGCCCACCCATATGATGCACGCTGGACTCGATCTCAGTCGCAAGCGGTTGGAGGTGGCACTGCTCAGTGAACACGGTGAGCAGCTGGAGCACCTGGCCGTCCTGCCCACGGTCGACGGGCTGCAGGACTTGGCCGGGCGGGCGGCGCGCTACCAGCAGCCGGTACGGGCGGCCATCGAGTCGATGACCGGGGCCCGCTTCGTCCACGATCAGCTGGAGCTGGCCGGCTGGGAGGTCGACATTGCCGACGCCGTCAAGGTGAAAGGGCTGGCGCCACTGGCCTGCAAGACCGACAAGATTGATGCCTGGGTGCTGGCCGAGCTCTCCCGCCGGGACCTGGTCCCCGCGATCTGGCTCCCCGACCCGGAGATCCGGGCGGATCGGGAGCGGGCCCACTGGCGGCTGCACCTGGTCCACCATCGCACCGCCCTCAAGAACCGGATCCATCAGACCTTGATCAGTTTCGGCCACCCCTGTCCGGTCTCCGATTTGTTTGGGGTGGAGGGGCGACGGTTGCTGGCCGCCCTGGCCCTGCCCGACCCCTGGCTGGGGACGGTGACGGCCGCCCTCCACCTCATCGATGACCTGGACCGCCAGATCGACCAATGCGAACGGGAACTCCACGAGCTGGGAGCGACCCATCCCTACGTGGAATGGCTGCGGACGGCGCCCGGGATCGGCTGGGTGCTGGCCTACACCATCGCCGCCGAAATCGGCGACATCAACCGCTTCGCCTCGCCCACCAAGCTGATTAGCTACACGGGTCTGTGTCCCTTGGTTCGGCAATCCGGCGAGCGGGACTATCGCGGCCCCCTGACCAAGCACGGTCCCAAGTACTTGCGCTGGGCGTTGATTGAAGCCGCCCAACACGCCGCCCGGCTGCCGGTGTATCAGGCCCGCTACCAGGCCATCAAGCACCGACTCGGCCGGCAGCGCGGCGCCCAGGTCGCCACCGTCGATGTCGCCCGCCAGCTGGCGGAGGCCATCTGGTACATGCTGACTCGCCATCAACCCTTCGCTCCGAGAGGCGCCCCGCGCGTTCTGGCCGCATGACGGCCCTTAACTGAGATGCGCCCTCGGAGCACGCTCCCATCCAACCTCGTCATCCCATGAGGATGCCATAGAGAGATGAGCATGGCTCCCAGCCCGTCACCCGCGAGGCCGCCATGACCACACCACTTGACAACGGGCCCCGTTTCATAGAGAGCGCGCGCAGGAGCCAACGCACGGATCGCTCGCATCCGCGCCCAAGATGCGAGTTTGTTTCGGTGGATTCGGGCTAAGTTTTCTTGTCAGTCGTCCGCCGCGTCGGCTGACTCGGCTCGGTTGGCGCCGGGTGCCACCGCTCATCCAGCAAGATCGCGATCACGCCCAGCATGATCACGATCCCGATGTTCTGCGGGTTGAGCACGGCGGCGAGTAGCGCGATGAGGCCGATGCCGATAGAGCGTTCTCTCACGCCGAGAGTGTAGAAGGAATCTCCGTCCCGGCGATGTCGCGTCCTCCTTGGGGGGAGGGTCAAGGCCATAATGTCCCTCACCCTGAGCTGCGAGGGTTAGAGATGCGGCCGGGGCAGCTTGCTGGCGCCCACGGCGAGCACGAAGAGCAGCGTCAGCGCCAGCAGCGGGATGGCGAGCGAAAGCGTCCGGTGCAACGGGCCACCCGGGCCGGACAGCCCGCCCAGGCCGTCGCCGGTCAATTCCCCCGCCGTCAGGCAGTAGGCTGTTCCGGGGCCGAACGCATCGTGCGCGGCGGCCAGCGATTCCGGGGAGGTTTCAAGACGCCAGTCGGCGGCCGGCCGCCCGGGGTCGATGCTGTTGAAGGCGACGACCGCCTTGATCTGCGGGAACCTGCCCGGCAGGTCGCGGCCCGCTTCCCGGAGCCACTGGGGCTTGTCACCGCCCGCCTCGACCGATCCAAACTCGCTCAGCATCAGGGGTTTGTCGTGGCTGAGGGCTAGCAGCTGCTCGTAGGCAGGCGACACCAGGTCGGCCAGCGGCGTCCACGGCCGGTTCATCGCGGAACTCCCGTTGTAAGCCTCCATTGCCAGCCAGTCGACCTGCGGGTCGCCCGCGTACAGCCGAACCAGCGGCGCACCTGGCTGGCCGGCCACATCGAACACCCAGAGCACATTGTTCGCACCGGCGTTGGTAAATCGCTCATGGAGGTACCGCCAGGCGGCCACCAGGTCCTCGGCGCGGTTGCCGGCCCCGTTCCAGGCGTAGGAGTGCCGGGCGTCGTCCAGGCCAGGCATCGGCGCCAGCAAAACCGGGTCGCCGTAGTCCGCCAGCGTGGTAGCCCACCGGTCGATGTACTCATCCCACCCGCCGGCGATGATGTCCGCCAGGGGGACAGCCTCCGGCGGCCAGCTGATGAATGGCCAGGCGCCGTGGTCGCGCACGGCTCGCAGCTGCTGCTCGTCCAGCGTCGGATTGGCGTCCGGCTGCCAGCCCTGCGACCAGTGGACGATGGCGGCTTGCTGCCCCACCCTCCCCTCCAGTTGGGTCAGCGGATCGAGGGACGCCGGAACGCCATCAACGTATGCCCCGAAGGCGATCGAGCACGAACCGCCGGCGTCCGCGGTCCACCCCGGGGCCGGCGCCAGCGCCGCCAGCGCGAACACCCCGAACAACCCGGACACGCGCCAGCGCCGCATGGCAGTGCAAGTCAAACATCTCGCCCTGCCTTGCGGCTGTCCATCCGCGCCGCTCGGCGAGCTAGAGCGTGGAACCATCAGCTGTTGTGGTAGTCACTCAGTAGGTTACATTGATATCAAGACGTCCCTATTCAGACCCAGTTCGGTCCCCTGGGCACTGGCAATAGCCCGATCAGCCCAGCTGACGTCTCCCCGGCATCCGTTTGCCAGAGTAGTGAGTCCCAGCATCCGGGGTCCTGCCGCCCGCCGGCAGGCCGTCCCGGGCCCGCGCGGTTCCATTCGGTACAAGATCATTGCGCCCTTCGTGGTGCTGGTCTTGTTCATCGGGGTGTTCGGCACCAGTGTGGTCATGCGGGAGGCCAGCGATACGGCGGCGGCGGAGTTTGACAGCAGCCTGCTGCGGGCGAGCCTGCTGGCGGCTGACCATCTGGCCGTGCTGGAGGCAGACCGTCTGGCCCAGCTTCGGGCCGCGACCGACACCGTCGGCGTGGCCGACGCGGTGACTGCCTCCGACCGGGCCAGGCTGGCCGATCTGCTGCAGCCGATCCAGGCCAACGCGAAGCCGGCGAAGATCGCCATGCGAGTGCTAGGCCCACACGGGGACGAATTACTCGCCATCCCACTACCGGTGACGGACCGCGATGCGGGATCGAGCCGACCAGCCTACGCCACTGACCCCACGGTGAAGCGGGTCCTGGCCGGCGCCGCCGATAACCTGGGCGACCGCGACGTGTTCCTCACCGCCGACCCCTCCGGTCCGATGGTGTACTGGGCGGGCCCCATTCGGGGGCCCGGCGGACTGGTCGTGGGGGCGATCCTGCTGGGCGAGTCGCTGGCGGACATCTCCCAGGGGATCCTCCAGGCGGAGGCGGGCCACGACCCCCAATCCAGCACGCTGGCGTTCTACACGCCGGACGGCGACGCCCTGATCTCTTCGTCGCCCGTCGCGCCGATCCTGCCCCAGAACGTGAAAGGACTGGTCGCCGACAGGCAGGCGGTGCGCTCGATGCAGCCCCTGTCCGGCCATCGATACGGCGTGCTTGTCACGGACTGGACCATGCGCAACCGGCAGCTCGGGTACCTCGCGGTCGCGCTGCCAGCGGATCGCCTTGAAACCTCACTGAACCAGATCAAAGCCGTCCTGATCCTGGTGTTCGTCATCGCCGCCCTCCTGACCCTGCTCATCGGTGGGGTGCTGGCGCGGCGGATCAGCCGGCCCATCGAGCAGCTGGTCGCCTCGACCAGGTCGGTGGCCGCCGGCGACCTGAGCCACCGGGCGCGGGTCGGGGGACGCGACGAGATCGGATATCTGGCGAGCTCGTTCAACGACATGACGGCCAGCCTGGAAGCCAAGACTCGGGCCCTGGAGGAGAGCTACTTCGCCAGCATGGAGGCCCTGGCGCGCGCCATCGACGCTCGGGACCCATCGACGTTCGGCCACTCGGCTCGGGTGGCGGCGATCAGCCTGGAGATCGCCGATGCCATGCATCTCACCCCCTCCGAACGCCAGGCCCTCCGCCAGGCCGCGCTGCTCCACGACATCGGCAAGATCGGGGTCGATGACCGCATCCTGCAGAAGGCCGGCGGTCTCAGCGAGACGGAACTGGTGGAGGTCCGCGAGCATCCGCTGACCGGGTATGACATGCTCAAGGGCCTGCCGTTCCTCCAGCACAGCTTGACCGGCGTGCGCCACCATCATGAACGCTGGGACGGGACGGGCTACCCCGATCGGTTGCAGGGGGAGGCCATCCCGGAGCTGGTTCGGATCCTGAGCCTGGCCGATGTCTTCGACGCGGTGACCTCGGAGCGGCCATACAAGGCTCGCCGGTCATTCCAGGCCGCCAGGCAGCTGATCATCGCGGGCGCCGGGACGCAGTTCGACCCGGCCGTCGTCGAGGCCTTCCAGCAGCGGGCGGAGGCCATCCGTGACCTGTGGCGAAGCGGGGATCGGAACCCCGACCCGGGCGAGGTCGTCTGGATGGAGGAAGCGGGATGAGGCACGTCCGCAGGTTGTTCCGATGGGCGGGCGTTTCCGTGGCTATCGCCCTGCTGTTCCTTGCGGCGGGGCAGCTGAGCTCCGCCATCTCGCCGCTGCTCCTCGTGCGGGTGGAGGGCATCGCGCTCGGCGATTACCACGGTGCCGTCCACCCGCTGGCACCCCTCTCGAATCAGGTGGTCGACGACGCCAATCGCGACGCCCTCACCCCGCCCACACCCACTGGAGGCCCGTCCGCTCCCGCAGCTGGTCCTGGTCCACTGGCCACCGGCACGCCGCCGCCGGCCGGTCCGCCGCCGGCCACCGGCTCCATGACGGGGACGGTTCAGGATAGCCAGACCGCCATCGGGATCGCGAACGCGCTGGTTTCGCTTAGCCCCGGCGGTCTGTCGACGCTCACCAGCTCCAACGGGGCCTTCGGCTTCCCGACGTTGGCGGCGGGCAGCTACGCCATCAGCGCCGGTGCCCCCGGATATCAGTCAGGAGGCGCGACGGTCACGGTCACCGCCAACCACAATGCCAACATCAACCTGCACCTGGTCAGCACCGCTGCAGGTGGATCGGTCCAGGGGGTGGTGAAGAGTGGCGCCACCGGAAAGGCGATAGTGGGAGCCATCGTGACCCTGACACCGGGCTCGATGGCAACGGTCGCCGACGCCACCGGGTATTACGGATTCCCGAGCGTGGCGGCCGGGTCCTACACGCTGTCGGTCACTGCCGCTGGTTACCAGCCCTCCAGCCAGACGATCGCCGTGAAGTCGGGCCACACCAACCAGGTCAACCTCTCGCTCACGCCAAGCTAGGGGGTCACGGTCGGGGTCTCGGAACCGCTTAAATCGGCGCTTCCGCCGGGGCCACCGGCCGCTCCGAGCTCCAGACTGTTCGGCGCCGTCCGCGCTGGCTCAACGCGAGCTGCGCATAGCGGTACCCCTCGTCGATGTAGGTCTGCGTGTGGCCGAAGTCCATCGAATGCTTGAGAAAGCCGACGGATGGCCGCAGGTGCACGATCTCAGCCCTCCGCCCCAGCCGTTCCATGGTCCACCGCGTCCGGTGCTGCGCGGCGATCTGGAACGCGTGGTCGACCACCGCATTCATCGAGCCCAGCGGCGCGGCCAGCCGCCCGGCGTAGCCGCAGTCGAGCACGTACACCCGGCGCGCCCCCAGCTCCACGGCGGTCTCCAATCCGGTCGGATCGACCATCCCGCCGTCGACGTGCTGGCGGCCGTCGATGCTGATGGGTGGGAAGACCCCCGGGATCGCCGAAGATGCCAGCACGGCCGGCGTCAGCGGTCCGCTGGAGAAGACGGCTTTGCGCCCATTCGAGAGGTCGATGGCCACCACGTGCAGCGGTATGGCCAGGTCCTCAAAGCTGTGCACCCGCAGGTAGCGGGCCAGCAGGCGGGTGATCCCTCGGCCGTCGTACAGCGAGGGCCGCCGGCGGACCATGTTGCGAGCCGCCCGCCACCAGACCATGTCGAAGCTGGCCCGGGTGATCTGCCGCCAGACCTCAGCCAGCCGGTCGAGCGAGGTCCCCGTCGGGTCGCTGGCCAGCCAGGCGCCGTTCCAGGCCCCAACCGAGGTCCCGACCACCAGGTCGGGCTTGATCCCCGCCTCCAGCAGCGCCCGTAGCATGCCGACCTGGGCGGCGCCCCGGGCCCCGCCGCCGGACAGGGCAAAGGCGGTCTTCTCCTTCCTCCAACCGATCATGTGGACCTCAGCCTCACTGGGCTCTGCACTAAGTTTAGGTCGGCGCCAAGGAAAGGGGTAGCCCGTGAATGCAAAAGACCTGGCGCGGCGCGGACAAAGCGGGCGTCCACCCAACACGATGCCCGCGCCACCTTGCTACACTTCTTGTGCTCGGCGTTTCAGCCTCAACCCTGACGACCAACGAGTGCCAATACTGAAGGAAGGTGGTGTCCCCGATTTGACTGATCTCCATTCCTCTCACGATTCCGAACCCGCCGCGATGTCCATGGCGGACTACCTCAGAGAGGAGGAGATTAAGAGCAAGCCCCTCGCCCACGGTGACATCATCGACGGCGTCGTGGTCCGGGTGGATCCGGACGAGGTGCTGGTGGACGTGGGCTCCAAG
>WNFB01003439.1_pt1 | contig 13944 bp, 9 predicted proteins | sample 5400501 | NCBI WGS metagenome assembly WNFB01 (sample SAMN13153341, study PRJNA577476) | soil metagenome | isolation source: 200 cm saprolite under Douglas fir tree site 2 hole 1 | place: USA:California | collected 2015-04-18
GTCGGCTGGTGTGCTGCCCGCAGCAGCGCGGCGGGCGAGTGCGTCAGTTACATCAATGCTGAAAATCATGTCACCACGTTCGGCAGCACGATACTGGCAGACATCTTTCCAGTCTTTCCCGTAAGCATCTTTCTGCCCCTTGGTCCAGGGCGCGCGAGTGGCGAAATACAATGTGCGCGAGTCCGGAGACCAAGCGAAGGCGTGAACTTTCTCATCGCCTTGTGTCACGGGAAATGCTTCTCCACCAGCTGGCGAGATCAAATAGAGCTGGGCTACTTCGGTATCCTTGGACTCCTCCTCACAGGAGTTTCCCCCCTTGGCTGCCTTCCTCTCGGAGAGAAATGCGATCCAGTGGCCATCGGGGGACCACTGCGGATCGCTGTCGTGAGCAGACTGCGTGAGCTGGGTAAGAGCGCCTGGAGCGCGGCCGCCGTCACTATAAAGCCAGAGGTCTTTGCGAAAGATGTTTTGCTCCCAATCGGCGCGAACGGTGGCGATGACAATGGAGTGGCCGTCCGGAGAGAGCCTTACGGTCTTGAACTCCACGGAGTTGAAGAACTCGTCGAGCGTGAGCTTGGGTTTATCGGCGGCGTTGGCGGAAGCAAAGGTCAGTACAGCAAGCAGGCAGAGAAGCAACACTCTTTGGCTCTTCATAGGGTCCGTTGGGTAAGAACTGGAGATATACACCGGCGGGGCGGCGGGCGCAAACTTAAAACTGGCAGGTCTCTAACCGTGGGTCACATCGCCCAATTGTTTTTGTTAAGCTGCGGGTCGACCGCACGGGTTAAAGACTGGACCCAGCTCGGCGCGTTTTTACTTCAGACCATCGAGCGCGTTGATCTCGTCTTTTAGTCCAAGATATTCCCAGCGCTGTAACGCGATTGGCACATTGCCATTTTGCCAGACGAAGTCGTGGAACGCGCGCAGACCGAAGCCATCACCCTTCTGGCTGTGAGCATCGGCGAGAAACTTGTATATCTGCAGCTTGCCGATCTGATAAGAAATCGCCTGGCCGGGTGTGGAGGCGAATAGAGCAACCTCGGAACGGGCGGTTGGGGGGTCCATCGGGACGGCGTTTTTCAAGTATTCGGCGGCCTGGTCCATGGTGAATTCACCCAGGGCCAGCTTGACATCAACTTCCACGCGGAGCGCGCGTAACCGCATGAAGTTCCAGATGAACTCGCGCGAGCGCGGACTGTCGTCGAACAATCCTGCTTGGAGCGTCATCTCTTCGGCGTAGAATCCGATGCCCTCGTTGACGCCCGAATCGTAGTAATGGCGGCGGATGGGATCGGGATTTGCCCAGGAGAGCACAAGCTGGAAATAGTGTCCGGGCACGCCTTCATGAACGATTTCGCCGCGAGGGTCCTTGGCAGTTGCTAGCGCGAAGTAGCCAAGGTTGGGGCTGGGCGGATCGGTGTAACGAGTGCCGTCGTCTTTCAGGCGGCTGGGCCCGGTGAAATCGTCGGCCTCGCCCAGTCCGGCGAGGGGCTCAAGATACGCCGGCATGGGCGCAAAGCGGTAATGCTGCACCCACGCGGGGACGGTAAGAATGCCCTTTTCTTCAAGGTAGCGGCGGACTACCCGTTCATCTTTCTCTTCGCGAGCCATTTGCTTAGCTTGGTTCTTGAAGATGGCCAACTGGGGAGCACCGAGATTACGGTGTTCTTCATACATCTGCGAAGCGACCGAGCGCGCCCATTCCTGATGCCCCATCGCCAGCAATTGCTCGGGGGTGAAGGGCAGCAATGCCACTTTCTTCAGGAAGAATAGGTAGGCTTCCCGGCCGACGGCGGTTTCGGAGGACATCGTGGGCAGGCGTTGCGTGAGCCAGATGCGGAAGGACTCAAAGGCAACGATGGCTTGCTCGGCGGCGGAGTCGAGATCACGCGACACTTCGGGATCGAGCAGAGGCTTGAGTTCATGCACAGACTTCAGCAGGCGAGGGCGGATATCTTGAAGCTGGTCGAGAGCGAGACGGGCAAAGGGAGCGGCGGGCTGGGTGAGATTTTCCCTTCCGTTTTCCATGGTGCGCGGAATTGAGGCTAGGGTTGCAACGATGTGGCGGGTGCGCTCGGCGTCAAAAGGAGGAGGCTGGAGAAGAAGGTGAAAGTAGGCGCCCGCGGTTTGGCCCACGTAGAACATTGGGTCCCGTTGCCAATTGCGGCTCAGATCGAGTTCCCAGCGGACGCGGGTGAGGGCAGATCCCATGAGGCGATAGTCCACTTGCCGGGGAACAGGCCAGGAGGATGGGTCAATCTTCTTCCAACGAACTTCGAATTCCTGGAGCTGCCGGCGATACCGGGCGACAGCAGCGGGGGACCAGTCGGGCAGCCATGCGGCGGGACGCTCCAGGCGAGGGATGTCGTCGGAGGAAATGGGTTGCTCGGCGGCGCGCCAGGCCCAGAAGTCGCGTGCGAGGTCGTCGAGGGAATCGGCGCGAAGAAAGGGAGTGAAGAGGAGAATGATAAGGATGGCGAAGATGAGGGTGGAAGGAGTCGTCTTCATAGTTAAACCTTTGTCATGCTGAGCGAACTTTGGACGCCGCAAATGCGAAGTCCAAGTAAGTCGAAGCATCCCTGCCCACGGCAGTGCTGAAGGTAGGGATCCTTCGACTCTGCGGTTCCTTTCGGAAGGGAAAGGAACCGCACCGCTCAGGATGACCCCCGGCAGCCTATTGCACAGGCTGGGCGTTCTTCAAGGCGTCATCGAGGCCCTGGTTGGCTTTCGGAGCACTGCCTTCGATCAGGCGCCAGCCATCGTCATAATGCCTGAAGCCAACGGTGGAGTTGTACTGTCCGCCTCCTGCATGAAGGGCTGCGCCCACTTCGTTCAATGGTACCCATTGCCATTGGAAATCAACGTCGGCAATATTGCCGTTCTTGCTGATACCTGTCACCGCAAGCAACTGCCGTCGCGCCACCTGCACACTGAAATATCGCGAGGCAGGGGCATCACTGGGAATCAGGCCGCGAAAAGTCTCAACCCCGATGGGAGTGAGAGTGACGTCCCAGCACGGCGGGGGAACGACGTTAGGGGCACAAGGCTTATTCGCACCGGTGATCCATCCACGACGCCGCAATACAAGATACTCCGGGGAAAGGTAATCCTTGTTGGAGATAATCCCGGTGCGAAGCCAGAATTGCTGCGCAGTCTTGAAGCTTTCGGAGCCGGCGATCAGGTCGGCGGCGAGCCGCTGCGTGAGGAAATCGCGGGGCGAGCACGCGACCGAAAAACAAAAAAACGACAGTAGGAGGAAAAGTCGGGATTTCCGCATGAAGCTGGGCGTGCCGCTAGTTGAGGATTGTAACCAAACGAGAGCCCCGGCGTGGCAAGAAAGGACGATCGGTGATCTGGCCTTCGAATTTGGGCGCCCAGCGGCCCGGGATCGAGGTGCTGCATGATGGACAGCGTCCATCCGGGGTGAGGCGGTAGTCCTGGACGAAATAGCTGATCCGCTTGACCACGGTTTCGCCGCAGTTGTGACAGCGGGTATCTTCAAGATCGCCCACCATGCCGGGCAGGTTTCCAGCGTAAATGTAGCGCAGGCCGGCTTTCTTCCCAATCTCCGCGGCCCGCAGCAGGTCTTCCGGGCGCGTGTTCTCGGGGTCGTCCATTTTGTAGTCCTTGTGAAATGCGGTGACGTGCCAGGGAATGAAGGGAGAGACACTGACCAGAAAATCGGTCAGGCCGCGCAGTTCGTCTTCGGAGTCGTTGAAGCCGGGAATCAGCAGAGTGACGATCTCGAGCCAGAAGTCCATGTGATGCAGGCGTCGAATGGTGTCGAGGATAGGCGCGATGCGGCCGCCGAGCTGATGGTAGTGGCGGTCGTCGAAACTCTTCAGGTCAACCTTGTAGAGATCGATCCAGGGACGCAGGTATTCGAGCACCTGCGGCGTGCCGTTGCCGTTGGAAACGAACCCGGTGATTAACCCAACCGCCCTCACTTCCTTGAAAACCGCCACGGCCCATTCGCTGGTGATAAGAGGCTCGTTGTAGGTACTCACAACAACCTTTGCGCCCTGGTGGAGAGCGTCGCGGACCAGCGCCTCGGGCGAAGCCTGCAGCGGCGGTGAGACGGCATTCGGATCGCGCAAAGCTTGTGAGGTGACCCAGTTCTGGCAGTAGCCGCAGTGTAGATCACAGCCGAGCATCCCAAAGCTGTAGGCCAAGGCGCCGGGATAGGCGTGGAAGAACGGCTTCTTCTCTATAGGATCGCATTGCACACCACCCACGTAACCCCAGGGCACGTAGAGCGTGCCGCCACGGTTGTAGCGGACCTTGCAGACACCGGGTTGGCCATCGGAGATGGGACAGCAGTGGCCGCAGGCGTAACAGCGCACCCGGTTGCGGTCGAGCTTTTCGTACAGCTCGCCCTCGCGGACGTGTTCGTTGACGATGTCGCGGAGCGTGGGCACGGCGAGCCTCGTCTATATTCTAAACCCGTTGTCCCCTCGTGGCTGCATGCTGGAACTTGACCTGGCTCCGGTCAGAACCCAGATTCCTCGCGTACTCTCGCCGTACCTAGCACAGCTGCGAGCGGCTCGGAATGACAATGCGATGGAGGGCGTTGGTTAGCGAGCAGCGGATTTGCTATCGGCCAATTGATGCTGTTTCAGCCAGTCATTGGCTTGTTGCTGAGCTGCCACAATTTGGGCACGGGTCATCCGCGAGGCAAGCAGGGCGACCCGGTACTTGCTAGCCGCGTCTCCACCGGCTTGGGCCAGAACGGACCAGAAATAGGCTTTATCTAGGTTCGGCGAAACGCCTCTTCCAGCCCAATAGTAACCGCCCAATTGACCCTGAGCGAGTATATGCCCCTGCTCAGCGGCGAGGGAGAACCAGCGGAAGGCTTGGGAGTAGTCCTGCCTGACTTCCAGACCGGTAGCGTAGTGCGCTCCCAAAGCAAACTGTGCCGCGGGATCGCCTCGTTCCGCCAATCTGCGCAAGCTTTCCAAGTCGCTGGCGTCGGCGACAACCGGGCCGGACGTTTTGGAACCGGGCACCCGCGGCTTTGACTGTAGCTGAGAGCTGGTCCGACTCGAGGGGCTAGTCCGGCTTTTTGTCCAGGGTGCAAGCGGCCAGAGCAAGACAATTACGACTATAACCGGAACCGCAACCAGAAGATTCCTACGCAAGCGAGATGAAAACGACCCTTGTACAGCCGCGGTTTGATCTTCGACGGCGCCTGGAGGCATACCGAGGAAGCCAGTTCCCGTGGCCGAGGCTTGGGCTGCGTGGTCTACGGCGACTTGCACGGTTTCCGCGAGTCGTCGAAGAACGGTGCTGTCGTTTACACCGAAAGCATACGGCCTCGGCGAAAACACCTCCAGGAGTCCGACGACGGCATCATCCAGGCAGATCGGCACCGCAATCATGGAACGGACACCCAGGGCACGGCAGCTCTCACGATCCACGTTTGGATCGGTCTCGGAATCGTCGCAACGTAGTAACCTGCCGCTGCGGACACACTCGCCGGACAACCCTGAGCCAACCTGGACCCGCGCCCCAATCCCCGGAGCATCGGGACCAGCGCTGGCGAGGCAGATCACCTCTTCTCCTCGTGCCAGAGCAATCGCTGCACCGGTAGCCCGGGTGAACGCCCGGGCCCGCTCAGCGATCAGTTGCAGAGATGCATCCAGATCGGGCCCGATCGACTCCACTTCCCGCTTGACCGCCGTAAGCGCTGTCCAGATGGAGCTGTAGCCGGGAGGAACGGGAGGGTCAACTTCGCCTTCCGCCTGCAGCGTGGCGGCTTGCACTACTGCCTCCCTTGGCGTCGGCTGGAGCGCTTCAGCCTCGGGCTGCAGCGCCTGCGCAGATGCGTGATTGACACAACCGGCAATGGCGTTGACGAAAAGCCATTCCTTAAGCCGGCGAAGACAGGCATCGGACATCGCCGAAAAGTAGATTCCCGCTCGCCCCGACCGATTGGACCAGATAATCTGACCGATGGTGTGGATGTATGCCTTGGCTTCCGAAAGATCCAGGCACCAGTTCAGGTTGCGGCCGAGCTCCAAGGAGGACGAAGTCTGGAGAGACATGCCATCCTCGCTGATGTCCAAAATCTCGCTGAGGTCCAGCGCCATTCCGGCTGAGCTGCCATCCAAGCTGGCGTAGGCCGGAGCATGGACCTTGTGGCGCACACGCCGGCGGCGATCGCCAACGGTGGGCTTCGATTCCCGGCTAATCTCGGCCGGCTTGGTCCCCGTGGGATACATAAAAAAGTCTCATACATATTACCCCAGGTGGGCAGGGTGGACTTACCATTTAGGAATTCGGAAAAGCCAGGACTCAGGCTCAGCCCGCTCGCGCCGCGATTAGATCCGAATCTTGTTTGGGAGTGGGCGCGACTTCCACGGCATGGCTCAGGGCCCGATCCAGCGCATCCGCCAAAGCGACCGGGAAGACGGAAGTAAGAAGGTTTATGTCGAGCTGCAAGTCCCGGTCGGTGTAAAGCCGGTAAATGATCATGGAGCCACGCCTTCGGTTGTTGGCGGCGACTAGATCAAGAGTCAGGCTCCAGGCAGTTACCATACCGTGGACAAAGCGGCTGCCCGGCTTTTTCCAACGAAGAGTAGTTTCTCCCCCGGGGATCACTTGCAACCCGCGGACTTCAGGCAGTTCACCAGGCGGACGCTGCCGCAATTCGAAGGCATCGAAATCGTTGGCGCCGAAAGCGGCCTCAAGGATACGGCCAATCTGATCGTAGTCGGAAGTTGCTTTCAGTTCCTCCGTGGCTCGGCGAATGGCGAGGTTGTTGATGAATATCTGCCGCTGCTCCATAGTTCGCAGCGCGACGCGGCGAATTTCGGCGAACTCGAGATAGTTGAGATGCTGCACACCCATCCAAATCCCGGTGCCCAGGACAGCGAGAACCAGGCCGAGCGTACTGCCAGTAGGCCACAGGAGGAAAAGGCTGAGCAGGGCGAACATGGCCGACACGGCATAAAGCACGATGACTACTTGCCGGTGAGAAAGGCCGCGCTGCAGGAGTTTGTGATGAATGTGCTCGCGGTCCGCGGTAAACACTGGCCGGCCGCTGATGAAGCGCCGCACCACGGAAAGCGCAGTCTCCAGGATGGGCAGGCCGAACGAAACCACAGGGATGGCAACGGCAATGATGGTGGGCGCTTTCTGCGCCCCTTGCAAGGCGAGCGCACTGAGCATGAAACCGATGAAAAGACTTCCGCAGTCTCCCAGAAAGATGGTTGCAGGATTGAAGTTGTAACGGAGAAAGCCCAGGACAGCGCCAGCCAACGCCAGGCTCAACAGAGCCACCAAGGGCGACTGGCCGAGCAGGGCCACTACGAACACCACCAGGGTGGAAAACAGCGCGGAACCCGCCGCCAGCCCGTCGAGCCCGTCGATCAGGTTGAAGGCATTGGTAATGGCGATAACCCAGAGGATGGTGAGCGGAAGGCCGACAAACCAGGAAAAATGGCGGTAGCCGAAGAGCACCGGCAAATCTAGAATTCGAAGCCCACCCGCGAAGAGCATCGCACCGGCCACAGCCTGAACGGTGAACTTGAAGTATGGTCCGACGCTGCGGATGTCGTCATAAACCCCGAGCAGGAAGATCAGGAAACCCGGCACCAGGATTGTGACCAGGGTTTTCGATGAGAATCCGAACCTCAGGCTGGGATGCCACCAACTAACCAGCAGAGCGACTGCGACGCTGAGAAGAAAAGCCAGGAAGATGGCGACCCCGCCAAGCCGTGGCAGCGGCGTACTGTGCAAGTGCCGATCCAAGGCTGGCACGGCGACCCATCCGCGAACCGTGGCGGCGTTGCGCACATACCTGGTGAGGATGAACGAGAGCAGCACTGAGGCTGCGAAGATTCCCAGGTAGAAAAGTGTCAACTAGTTCCCCCTCGGCCAGAAGCAAGAGGCGCGCTCAGACTCATTTCTGCTGCCTCTCCGCAAACTTCCCCACATCGCAGGGCGCATATCACCAGCACGGCCCCAAGCCGAAGAAATTCTTAGTTGAGATAAGTTGTACGGCACTATAGCAGCTTGGAAAAACGCCGCGCAATCCTCTTCTTGGTGCAGGCTGTGGAAAACTCGGGCGACTTCGCAGCTGCGCACAATGCGAGGAATGACGTCACGGCATCGACCCCCGTGTGCAGAACACTTGCTCCTCCGGTTCGCGTGCTGTGCTAGACTTCTGTTCTCGTCCCGATGCCAAGGGGTTTTGAAATGCCGTCTCTGTGTTGGAGTTCCTCCAGCCTGCTCCGTGTTCTCCTTGTATTCGCCGTTGTGGTCCCCGCGTCGCTAACGGGCATTGCCCAGAATCAACCGGCGAAGACCGCGCCAAACCCGGCCAAATCGGCGGAGGAGGCGACAAAGCCTGCGGCAAGGGCTGCCCAGTCCGGTCCTGCAAGGGTAGAGGCGGACAGCGACACGGGTTTAGACTCTTCCCTGCGACTTGGCATCGGGGACCTGCTCGAAATGAGCGTCTATAACGTTCCCGAGCTTGCGACTAAGACTCGTATCGGCAATAACGGCGATGTTTATCTGCCTCTGATCGACTACGTACATGTGGCTGGGCTTACGGCCGAAGAAGCGCAGGGCTTGATCGAAAAGCGGTTTTCCGATGGGGGATTCCTGAAGGATCCGCACGTCACCGTGTTCGTGGATGAGTATGCTTCACAAGGCGCCAGCGTGCTGGGCGAGGTCACGAAACCCGGCGTGTATCCGGTGCTGGGGCAGCAGCAACTATTCGGTCTCATCTCGGCGGCAGGCGGATTTACGGAGAAGGCAGGACGCAGCATTACCGTCACCCACCGCAGCCAGCCCGATAAACCAGTAACCGTGCCGCTGGCACGGAACATAACCGACAACCCGGACAGCAATATCGATGTGTTTCCGGGCGATATCGTCATGGTGCGTAGAGCCGACATCGTGTACGTGGTGGGAGACGTGGGAAAGCCGAGCGGATTTCTGATGGGCCCCGAGAATCTGACCGTGCTGAAGGCGATCGCGCTGGCCGGAGGCGCAAATCGAACCGCCAAGCTGGGGGGCGCCAGGATCATTCGCAAGGGTCCCGAAGGAATGACCGAAACTCCTGTCCAGTTGAAGAAGATGCTTGAGGCCAAGGCCCCGGACGTGCCCATGCAGGCTGACGACATTTTGTTTGTGCCCAGCAGCAGCAGCAGAGTTCTCGTGGGACGCACCCTGGAGGCCGCAATGCAGGCGGCAACCGCGGTGAGCATTGTGGCGCTAAGACCGTAGAGCCCGTTCGCTCTCAGGCGGCAAGCACACGCCGCCGTCGGTCCTTTCCAATGAGATTCTCCAGCACATCGAGGTAGGCCCTGGCGGTGTGACGGCGGGAAAAGCGTTGCAGGATGTGGCGACGTCCGTTGCGACTGAGAGATTCACGCAAGCCCGCGTCGGCTGCAAGACGAATCACAGCTTGCGCCAGATTGGCCGCATTCTCGGGTTCGACAAAAATTCCTGCCTGCGCTTCCTCGATGATCTTTCGCGCTTGACCATCCACGCCCAGAATTACCGGGCGGGCGCAAGACATGAACTCCAGCATCTTGGTGGGAATCACGGTCTTGAAAAGATCGGCCTTTTTGAGCAACACCAGGCACGCGTCAGAAGCGCAGATATAGGCCGGTATCTTTTCCCGCGGCTGCTGATCAACAAAACGCAAGTTAGTCAGACCTCGGGAGCGCGCCAGGGAGATGATGCGCTCTTTCTCCGCCCCTTCCCCGACCAGCAAGAACAGAACTTCGGGGCCGGAGTCCTTTAGGTGGGCCGCCGCTTCGAGCAGCGTTTCCAGTCCGTGGGCCATGCCCATGGTGCCGATGTAGCAGACCACGAATTTTCCGTCCGCGCCCAGTTCCCTTCTCAGATCAGTGCTTGCATCCCCGAGGCTTGTGTTCCCAGGGCTGAAGAGGTCGGTCTCGACCCCATTTCCGACGATGGAGATCTTTTCCCGCGGCGTGTGCCAGTGTTCGACCAGATAGTCCTCGAAGGCAGGTGAGACCACAACCACGCGATCACAACTGCGGTAGAGGAAACCTGCGATTTTCGCCAACCAGCGATGCAGCAACGAGTTCGGGTCGCCCATACCCACAGCGGCAAGGGACTCAGGCCAGAGGTCACGAACCTCGAAGACATAGGGCACGCGCTTCGAGCGAGCCAGCCACCAGCCGGACAGCCCAACCAGCAGTTGAGGGGAGGAGGCAATCACAACGTCGGGGCGGGAGAGGAAAAGACCCGTGCTGGCGGAAGATACGCAAAACGAACTGTAATTCAACATGCGCTCATATGCTTTCCGATTGGGAAAAGGAAACAGCCAGGTGCGAACGACGCTCACCCCATCCATACGTTCGCGCGCTACCAGACGACGAAACTTGCTGCGATATTCGAGCGGAACAATACCAGTGGGATGGTTGGGAAATCCGGTCAGCACCGTGACGTCGTGTCCGTCCCGCGCCCAATGGCGCGACAACTCAGCGGCGCGGGCGGCTGGCGCTCCCATCTCCGGCGGGAAGTACTGCGAAACGTAGAGGATCTTCACAGGTCCCTAGTAGTAGCACAGCTTGAATGCACTTTTGTAGCACAGTGCCCGGGTGCGCTTGGCGCGGCTGCGGGCATAGACTTCCCAGCGGTCGGCGTACCGGGCAAACAGTTCGTCCCCAGCGAGGCGGTGCATCACGCGCAATTGTACGACGTGCAACTGATGATAGAAGGGGCTCGCCACCATGGGCAGGCGGGTACCTGACTGCTCGTACAAAGACCAGAAGCCGAAGTCGTAGCGGTCGAGATTGGCCCGCAGGGTTTGCAGCGCTTTTGCGAACAGATTCTGCGCGGAGCTGTCTCTTGTCGCCAGAAAGTAGTCGTACACCCCCCACGCGGCCCACATGAAACCGTTCAGAATATGAGTTGGCGGGGCAACGATGTATTCCTCGAACCAGAGGTCTCCGCGCTCGTCAGTACAGGTGACCCCGCCTTCGCTGGTTGCTTTCAGAAAACTGGTGAAGGCGCGCTGGGCGGCATTGAGGTAAGCAGGCTCGCCAGTTTCGCCATGAGCGCGGACCAGCAAGGAGAGTCCCTGTCCCTGTGCGAGACCAGAGTACCAGGGCGCTTTCAGCGGAGTACGGTATTCCCAATCGAAGTAGTGGTTCCACACCCAAACCCCAAACGAGTTCTGCTCCAGATGGGCGCAGAGCCAGTCGCTGGCGGCGAGGAATTTTTTCCTGCGTTCGTTGTCGCCCGCGCGGCGGAACAGGTTGTAATTCCCCAGGCCCCATTGAGCGACGGCAATCGGGTTGTACTGCAGGCCGATCCGACCGTGATAATCCAGCAGAGGAATGCCGGCCGAATCGGAAGGTCCGCGATAATCGGCCTTCTCGTAGAAAGGCATGTAGTATTCGCCGAGTTCTGTGATGGGCGCGCGGGAGTTCAATTGCGGCTGATCGTGCCAGAAGGCGAGCTGGCTGCTGCCCGGGACGAGGTAGGCACTGAAGATGCGCCGGTAGTAATTCAGACGGCCCGCAAGAGACATATTGCACTGGACTGAATCGGATTCCGACTATAGCACGGTGAAAGCGGGAGTATCCCCTGGTTGACACCGCTCCCACGCGTGCCTAAACGCGCCATAAGCTGGTTTCCAGGTCGCCCGGGTTGACGGCGACGGTGGTCACGGCCAGCAGGTCAGTTGTGTTGCGTCCATCGGGAAGAAAGGCGTTGCCGTATTGGAACAGCCCCATGGGCAAGCGGTCTTTGTTCCATACGAGCGCCCTTCGCCAACGCTCGCCGTCCGCGGTGCCATACACGCAAACCTTGCGGTCAGGATTCGCTGCGCTCGGCTCGACCATGGTGGAGAAAAAGATCGCTTTCCCCACTCGACATCCGTAGAGGGAAGAGCTGCTCAGGTCCGCCACTTCGGTCAGGTTGCCGCGGCGGTCGAGACGGTAAACGTGGTTCGGTTCTAGCGGCGTATCGGAGGCGAAATAGAGCCCGGCATCCGTCGGAACGAGGGCAACGGCTCGCGCCTGCTGGCTGCCGGAGAGAATCACGTCTACATTCCCGAAATCGCAAGAGGCGCGCAGGATACGGCATTCGGGACCATGATCGCCCGTGAGTATCCAGAGACAATTCTCCCACTTGTCGTAAACGATGTTGTGCACATGGCGGATTGCGCCCTTGGGAAAAGTGTAGGCGACGCTCCAGGTGGCGCCGCGGTCAGTTGAGGCGTAGATGTGCACTTCTTCACGATGGCGATTGTCGAAATACTCGCCCCAATAAATGTGATCGTTGGGTGCGACCGCGATGTGCAGTGGACGTGTGCCGCGCAACACTTGGTGGGAAACGCGAAATTCGGTTTCTCCTGGCCCCATAGTGATGATCGCGCCTGGCACAGCAGCTACCAGGTGCTCGGAGGATAGCGCAGCCAGGGCATGAAAGCCGTCGCGGAACAGGCGGAAGGTGAGCCGCGAGGAAGCACTTAGATCTCGCCACCAGGCAGGGCGGTACCGGGCCACTTCCTGCCATTCAATCACGCTCGCGTTCATCGTCGCACGAAGCAAGTTGTAGCCGCGAGCGGCGTACAATACATCATCTTGCCAGGCTAAGGCTCGCAGACCTGGGAAGACAGCGACACGAACGAGGGTCCACTCCAGCGCCGAAGCTGGCGGAATCGCGGAAGCTCGCTGAGCAGCCATGCTCTTCCTAAGTTCCTCGTTCTTGATTCACAGTTCTCAGTTCTTGGTTCTCAGTTTTCAGTTTTCAGAACCAGAAACGGACCAATTGCAAGCACATCCATGCGCGTCCGTTTGAAGCAGTCGATCGCTTCCTGCGGCGCGCACACAATGGGTTCATTTTCGTTGAAGCTGGTGTTCAGAACAACGGGAGTTCCCGCCTTGCGCTCGAATGCCTGAATCAAATCATAATAGAGCGGATTCTCGTCGCGGGTGACGCTCTGCAGGCGTCCAGTATCGTCCACATGATTCACCGCACAGAGCTGCTCACGTTTTTCGGGACGGATCTTGTAGACGTGGAGCATGAATGGTGACGGATGGTCGTGCTCAAAGTACTCGTTCTGGCGTTCGGCCAAAATCGAAGGAGCGAAGGGGCGAAACCACTCGCGGTGCTTGATACGGGCATTGAGCACGTCTTTCATATTGGGCAAACCAGGGTGGGCCACGATCGACCGGTTGCCCAGCGCGCGCGGTCCCCATTCCATGCGCCCCTGAAACCAACCCACAACGTTTCCCGCGGCGATCTGTTCCGCCGTTGCCTCTAGCAGCGGTTCACGCTCGAGCTGGTGGTAGCGCAGGTTAGCTTTTCTTAGGCCGGATTCGATCCGCGAGTCAGAAAACTCAGGGCCGAGATATGCATTCTTCATCACGTAGCGGCGCGGTTGCTTTAGCACGGAGTGATAGGTGTGGAGGGCCGCTCCGATGGACAATCCTTCATCGCCGGCGGCCGGCTGGATCCAGGTGTGCTGGAAGGGAGTCTGGGTGAAGAGCTTGCCGTTGGCAACGCTGTTAAGGGCGCAGCCTCCTGCCATGGCAAGATTTTCCGCGGGTACATGCGTGTGCAGTTGGTTGAGCAGGTGGAAAAAGACCTCTTCGAAACGATGCTGCATGGCATAGGCGAGGTCCATGTCGCGCTGGGTGATCTTGGCATCCGGCTCGCGCGGCTCACCGAAGAGCTTGACCATGCGGTCGGAAAAGTGCCGGGCCAGGCGGACCGTGCCATCAGGCAAGACTTGCATCCCCTGATTGCTGCCCAGGGGCTTGAAGTAGTTCAGGTCGAGCTGAAATCCTCCATTCTTGAGGCCGATTACGCCGCCCACCTGCTCGCAGTACCTGTCCTTCCCATACGGCGCCAGGCCCATGACCTTGCCCTCATCACCGTACTTTTTGTAGCCGATGAACTCGCAGATCATGGTGTAAAAGCTGCCGAGGGAATGAGGCAGGAAGACGC
>WNFB01003440.1_pt1 | contig 13943 bp, 9 predicted proteins | sample 5400501 | NCBI WGS metagenome assembly WNFB01 (sample SAMN13153341, study PRJNA577476) | soil metagenome | isolation source: 200 cm saprolite under Douglas fir tree site 2 hole 1 | place: USA:California | collected 2015-04-18
CCCCAATCCGTCGCGACCAACACTAAAAATAGCAGGCATCATATCTGCACACGTAGAGACAGCCGCCTCGGCTGTCCGGCCGCGGCGCAGCCAGGCCGAACTGGTCACGAGCCCCGCGGACCCGCTATCCGGTAGTGTCTTAATTTAAGACGGCGCCCGCTATCCCGCCCCGAACGAATCCCCTTTCCCCTGTGCTATCTTCAATAGGTTTACCCGATAAAGCAGTCCAAGCAATCATCTGAAGATGGCCACATCGGCAGAAGGTTCCAAAGCGGCAGTAAAGGTCTTCGTCGCCACCACGGTGATGCTGACCTTCATTTCCTTCTGGCGCGCCGCTGCCATCGTGCTCTCCGACCTGGCATCGTCCGCCTACTATGTCGCGGGCGACAGCGAGAAAGTTATAGGCAAAAGCGCTCCGTGGTTCATTTTGGCGGTGATGCTGTTCAGCACTGCTGTCCGTGCGCTTTATATCGAATCCAGCGCCATGTTCGTGCGCGGTGGTGTTTACCGCGTGGTTAAGACCGCCATGGGCGGTGGTCTCGCAAAGTTTTCCGTCTCCGCCCTGCTCTTCGACTACGTGCTTACCGGCCCCATCAGCGCGGTCTCTGCCGGGCAGTATCTCGCAGGCTTCGTCAAGGAGATCGCAGAGCGCCTCCATCATCCACTGCACTTCTCCGACGATACTTTTGCTGCAGGCTTAGCCGTCATAATCGTGATCTACTTCTGGTGGAAGAATACTCAAGGTATTCACGAGTCCAGCCGCAAGGCATTACAAATCATGGCCATCACCACCGTGATGGTCGTAATGCTGATTATTTGGTGTGCGTTCACGCTTCTGCATTCGCCTGCTCCCTTGCCGCCCAATCCCCTGCACCCCGGAGTGATGGCACTGACTCACGAGTCCCTGGGCTGGCTTTACGGAACCTGGGCCAGCCACATAACCCTGATCATTCTCTTTGTCGGATTCGGGCACTCGGTGCTCGCCATGAGTGGCGAAGAAACCCTGGCGCAGGTCAGCCGCGAGATCGAACATCCCAAGCTGAGAAACCTGAAGAAAACCGGGATAGTGATCTTCGTCTATAGCCTGCTCTTTACGGGGCTGGTTTCGTTTTTTGCCGTAATGATCATTCCCGACAGCGTTCGTCCCAGTTTTTTTGCGAACATTATCGGTGGAATCGCGATGTATCTCTGGGGCCCGTTGTGGGCGAGGTTGATCTTCCACGGATTTGTAGTGATGGTGGGAGTTCTCATCCTGGCGGGAGCGCAAAACACGTCCATCGTCGGCGCCAACGGAGTTCTAAACCGGCTGGCCGAGGATGGAGTCCTGACCTCCTGGTTTCAACGCCCGCATCATCGCTTTGGCACCAGCTATCGCCTGATCAACCTGGTCGTGGTTTTGCAGTTCGCCACCATCATTCTCAGCAAGGGCAATGTGTTCGTCCTGGCAGGCCTGTATGCCTTCGGTGTGATTTGGAGCTTCACCCTGAACGCCCTGGCAGTGCTGGTGCTGCGCTACACCGAACCCGAGCACCGTCAGTGGAAGGTTCCAGGAAATCTGCGGATTGCTGGGAAGGAAATCCCGCTGGGTGTGATTATCATTTTCCTGATTCTATTAACGACCGCAGTCATAAACCTTTTCACCAAGTATGAAGCCACAATTTCCGGAGTGGCGTTTAGCGTTGTCCTCTTCGCCGTTTTTACCTACTCCGAGCGTCGTACGGCCCGCGAGCGTCACGGCAAGCCGGAGCAACTCGACCAGTTCCGCGTGTATGGCAACCAGGAACTCGGCAGCGGAGCCATGGGCGTGCGCTCGGGCAACATATTGGTCGCGGTGCGCGATCCCCGCAACCTTTACTACTTGAGGCAAGTCTTAGCCCAAACCAATACCAATAAGCAGGACGTGGTCGTGATGAGTGCGCGCCTATACCATCGCGAGCACACCTTCAGCGGCAGCACGGTCTTTGAAGCCAGCCAGGTCTTCGATCACTACGAGCAGGAGTTGTTCACCGCCGCCGTGGCCGTGGCAGAAAAAGAAGGCAAGCCCAGCCACCTGCTGGTGGTACCAGCCACCGACGTTTTCGAAGCCATCATGATCACCGCGCAACGCCTTGGTTCCAGCCGCGTTGTCTGTGGCCTCTCGAACAAATTAAGTGCCGACGAGCAAGCCAAGCTTACGGGCGATGCCTGGGAGCGCCTGCCCGAACCGCGTCCACGCTTGACGCTTGAGGTAGTTGGACCCGACGGCGTCCGTGAGTATGCCCTCGGTCCACATACTCCGCGCCTCCGGCCCCAGGACGTCGAACTCATGCACCAGTTGTGGCTCAACATCACCTCCGACCCGAAGTTCGCCGGAGCGCACCACTACCACATCGTCGCTCTAGCGTTGGAAGAATTGAAGCGCGAGTTGAACACCGAGCAGCGCGCCCAACTCCTGGCCAAGCTGCAGGAAGAGATGGGGCAACGCGATGGAAGCGGAAGTTCTGCGCCCCCTAATTAAGCAGTTTGCTGAAAAACTCCATTGCGATCCTGTTTTGAAAGGGCGCAGCTTTGAGCCGCGGCGTAAAGCCGCAAAATCAGCCGCGGCTTTAGCCGCTGAGGCGAGTCTCTGCGCCCCCGCTAGCCTTTGAGCACATGCTGCAAAGACGCCGTCAACTCCTGATACCCGATCTACGATCCTGTTTTGAAAGGGCGCGGCTTCGAGCCGCGGCTTAAGTGCCGCAAATCAACACGGCTTTAAGCCGCTGAGGTGAGCCTGCTAACCCTTGAGCACATGCTGCAAAGACCCCGTCAACTCCTGATACCGAAACGGATACCCGCTCATAATCAGCTTAGTCGGCTCCACCCGCTGGCTTCCCAGCAGAACCTCTCGACCCATCTCCCCGAATGCGAGTTGAACCGCGGCCTTCGGCACGGGAAGAATTGTCGGCCGTGACAGCACTCTGCCGAGGGTCCTGGTGAATTCCAGGTTCGTCACCGGCCTGGGTCCAACCAAGTTCACCGGCCCATGCAGCAAATCGCTATTCAGAATGTGATGAATCGCGCCCACCATGTCCTGGATATCAATCCAGCTCATCCACTGATGCCCATCGCCAACCCGCCCGCCGATGCCGAGCTTGAACGGAGGCAGCATCTTGCCCAAAGCACCGCCATTGGGACTCAGCACGATTCCAGTTCTCATCTGCACAGTACGGATTCCCGCCGCGGCAGCAGCCCGCGTCGCCTCCTCCCACTCCTGGCAAACCTCCGCCAGGAAGCCCGATCCCGGCGAACTGTCCTCGCGCAAAACTTCATCGTTCCGGTCGCCGTAATACCCGATCGCGGAACCGCATACGAATACTTGCGGCTTCTCATTCGCCTGCGCCAGTGCCAGGGCCAGGTTTCGCGTACCCAGAATTCGGCTCTGCCGGATCTTCTCTTTCTTCGCCGGGGTCCAGCGTCCGACAATACTTTCGCCCGCCAGGTGGATGACCGCGTGAAACCCGGAAACCGCCTCCGGCGATACCGGCCGCTCCGGCTCCCAGGGAATGTGATCGTTGTTATTCGCGGCAGCAGGCGCCGTTCCACGCGTCAGCCGCGCAATCTGTGCCCCGCTCGCCTTCAGCGACGGCACCAGTGCAGTTCCAATAGGACCCGAGACCCCACTTACCAAGATGCGCCACGTCCGTAGCCCAAGCATGCTGAAACACTCTACCAGACCCGGGCTCCCGCTATAATCGGGTACAAGAGCCCTGCGCCGTCACACCGCTATCCCCCAGCGTCCCCGGCCTGTTCGCAGGCTATAATCCTACATGGCGAGCCTCCGCCAACAGATCGCGACCACCGCCCTCACGCTCACCAAGTTCCGCGAGCTGATGAAGCGGATGCAGGAGAACCGTCCGCAGGACGACCTCTCGCTGGTCAAGAAGGCCTACGACTATTCCCTGAAACACCACGAAGGCCAGAGTCGAGCTTCGGGAGAGCCGTATCTGGTCCATCCCTTGGAAGTCGCGCTCGTCCTTTCCGAAATGAAGATGGACCCGGTCGCCGTGGCCGCCGGCCTGCTCCATGATTCCGTCGAAGACACCTCGGTGACCATCGTCGACATTCGCAAGGAATTCGGCGAGCAGGTCGCCCACATCGTCGAAGGCGTCACCAAGATCAACAAGATTGACTTCGCGACCCGCGAGGAACAGCAAGCCGAGAACCTCCGCAAAATGATGCTGGCCATGGTTGACGACATCCGCGTCGTCCTCATCAAGCTCGCCGACCGCCTGCACAACATGCGCACGCTCGAGCACCTCCCTGAAGACCGCCGGCACAAAATCGCGGAGGAGACTCTGGAAATCTATGCCCCGATAGCCCACCGTCTGGGCATGGGAAAGATTCGCGGGGAACTCGAAGACTTAGGCTTCCGTTTCCTCGACCCGGTCGGATACGAGCAGGTCGAAAAATCTGTCAACGCCCGCCGCAAGGAAGGCGAAGCCTTCCTCGCCAAGATGCAGCAGACCATAACCGACAAGCTGAAGGAAGCCGGCATCCAGGCCCGCGTCGAAAGCCGCATCAAACGCCTCTTCAGCATTCACAAGAAGCTGCAGCGCCAGCGCATCACCGTCGATCAGGTGTACGACCTCTGCGCCATGCGTGTCGTCACGCGCTCTCTGCAGGACTGCTACGCCGTTCTCGGCATCATTCACAACCTGTGGCGGCCAGTGCCCGGACGCATCAAGGATTTCATCGCCATGCCGCGCCCGAACTTCTACCAGTCGCTGCACACCTCGGTGATCACCGAAGAGGGCACGCCCTTCGAAATCCAGATCCGTACCGAAGAGATGCACAAGATGGCCGAGGAGGGAATCGCCGCCCACTGGAAATACAAAGACGGCCCCGTTTCAGCCCAGGACGAGCAGCGCCTGGCCTGGCTCCGGCAGGTGGTCGAGTGGCAACGCGACGTCAGCGATCCCAACGAATTCCTTTCCACCCTGAAAGTCGATCTCTATCCCGAAGAGGTCTATACCTTCACGCCCAAGGGCAAAGTTGTAGTGCTGCCCCGCGACGCCACGCCCATCGACTTCGCCTACACCATCCACACCGAAGTCGGCCACACCTGCGTCGGCGCTAAGGTCAACGGACGCATGGTCCCGCTGCGCCACAAACTCCACTCCGGCGACATCGTTGAAATCCTCACCCAGCCCGGCCACAAGCCCAGCCGTGATTGGCTCGGCCTGGTCAAGTCGTCCCGCTCGCGCAACAAGATCAAGCACTGGCTCAATGTCCACCAGCGCGAGCGCGCCATCGAAATCGGCCGCAAACTGATCGAGAAAGAAGCCCGCAAGTACCGCATCGCGCTGAAAGAGATTAAGGACGACGAACTACAGAAGGTCGCCTCCGGCTACGGCCTCGGTCGCGTCGACGATCTGATGTCCGGCATCGGCTACGGAAAGTATTCCGCGAGGCAGGTGCTGGCCCGCCTTCTGCCGCCCGGCGTCACCCCATCGATGGAAGGCGACATTGAAGCCGAAGGCTTGAGCGCGAAGCCCGGCACCATCGCCAGCGTCGTCCGCCGAGTCTTCGGAGACCACAACGCGATCACCGTCAAAGGCCAGGGCGACATGCTGGTCTACCGCGCCCGCTGTTGCAACCCCATCCGTGGAGAAGCCGTCATTGGCTACATCACCCGCGGCAAGGGCGTCGCCGTGCATTCCGTCAACTGTCCCAACGTCACCAATCTTCTCTACGAACCGGAACGCCGCATCGACGTCGAATGGGCCCGCGACGAAAGCACTCCAACCGCCTATCCCGTAAAACTCACCGTTTTCTGTGACGACCGCTTCGGGATGCTGAAAAGCATAACCAGCGTTATCGGAGATGCCCAGAGCAATATCCGTAACATTACCGCCCGCACCGCCAACAGCCAGGCCAGCGTCGAGGTAGTCCTCGACATCGCCGACCTCAAGCACCTGGAGCAGATCATCGCCGGCCTGCGCAAAATCACCGGGGTGCACGAAGTGCAGAGATTGCAGAAAATCTAGAAGCAGTGGTCAGTGGTCAGTGGCCAGTGGTCAGTAACCCTTGAATCTGTGCCTCCGTGGTAAATTGTTTTACTGGCCACTAGCCACTGACCACTGGCCACTGCATTATGCGCGAAGTCATTTCCACCAAAGACGCCCCACAGGCCATCGGCCCCTACTCCCAAGCCATCAAAGCCAACGGATTCATCTTCGTCTCCGGCCAGATCGCCATCGATCCCGCCACCCAGCAGGTCATCGCCGGAGACCTGGCAGCGCAAACCGATCGCGTCCTGCGCAATTTGTCAGAGATTCTGGAAGCCGCCGGCAGCGGTCTGGGGAAAGTTGTCCGCACCACGGTCTTCCTGAAAAATATGGGCGAGTTCACCGCAATGAACGAGGTCTACGCCAAATACTTCAGCTCCGCCCCCCCAGCCCGATCCACGGTAGAGGTCTCACGCCTGCCCAAAGATGTGCTGGTAGAAATCGACGTCGTTGCGCTGGCGTAAACAGAGCCAATGGAAGCGGGCGATGCACATGTAGAGACAGGCGCATCGGCTGTCCAAGCCAGGGCGAAGCCGGGCGCATCCGAGAAAATGTAATTGCAGGAACTTTGGAAAGGGCGAGCGGCTAAGCCTTGACCACTTTGCCGCTGCGCAAGCAGGACGTACACACGCGCATGCGTTTGGTAGCCGACCCCACCCGAGCATGCACCGGACGCAAATTAACATTCCAGCGCCGCTTGGTCACGTTATGGGCGTGGCTGATGCGGTTTCCCGCTTGCGGCTTCTTGCCGCAGATATCGCACTGTTGTGCCATGACGACTCCCAGAAGGATTCTGTTCTTGTTAGGTTAAAACATAGATTTTACAGGAGATTGGGCAGTTCCGACAAGCCTGGTTGCCGATCCCTTAGAGGCGGGCGTGATCCTGAAAATGAGAAGGCCCCGATCTCTCGAGGCCTGCAAACTGGGTAGATAAACAGCACCCTGCGACAACCCCAGTATAAAGCCTGTGAGGGTGCAGTCGAGTTACTTTTGTAGGGAGCTTGTCCCTGCTTCAGCTCCCACAGAACCTGCGCTCCAAAATCTGAGCCTGGATCCGACGGGATTCGAACCCGCATTTGCGACCGTCGCAGGGTGCTGTGTTTCCATTACACCACGGCCCTTCGGCAGTCTATTCGCGCATCGCCGAAGATTGCATGGTTGGACATCACATTCAAGACGAATGGGACTCCAAAAGGGGGAACACCTCAATTTCCTATGCGATACTTGAACTGATGCAGTCCCCACTCCAATCCCCCACCGCCGCCACAGACCCCAAGTCGGTAAGGGTCAACCTGACCACCGGCACCGGCGTGGACATCGATTGGAACGACGGCCACACCTCGCACTACACCTTCGTCTACCTCCGCGATGCCTGTCCCTGCGCCATGTGCAACGAAGAGCGCGACCAAGCCGGACGCCAACCCGGCCAGGCTCTCAAACTCGCCCCCGGCACCCTGCCCATGTTTAAACCAACCGCCAAGCCCATTTCCGCCGAAGCCGTCGGCAAATACGCCATCAAGTTCAACTGGAACGACAATCACGACCTCGGCCTCTATTCCTGGAAGTACCTCCGTGAAGTCTGCCCCTGCGAAGAATGCAAGGCGGAGAGAGCAACGAAGTGACCGCCAAAGTCACCGCGATCTGACAGCGCCTCCCGATTTGAACCAACTGTGTGGATTTCTCGGTGACATCTGTCACAGACCGCTCTCCCCTCTCTCTGCGAAACTCAAAGAGGTCTAAGCGTCGGCAGTGGATCAGCTTCGTTTGAAACTAGGCCACCACCAGCGCTTTCGACCCCGCAACCGCTCCAGCCGCGAAGCGGCGGCATGTGAAAGCCCGGCACGGCAGTGCCGGGTAAAGCAGCCATAGGAGCGAGTCCCGTAGGGACGCCACAAGCTGTCGAATTGACTTCCCACATCTACGCGTCGCGATTCCCCTGTAAAATTCAATTATCGACTCCGGAGCCACTCCCGCATTGTCTTTTCTCGACCAACTCAACCCGCAGCAGCGCGAAGCCGTCGAAACGACCGAAGGCCCGGTGCTCATCCTCGCCGGCGCCGGCAGCGGCAAGACGCGCGTAATTACCTACCGCATCGCCCATCTCATCGAAAACAAGGGCGTGATGCCCGAATCCATCCTGGCCATGACCTTCACCAACAAGGCCGCCGCCGAGATGGGCGAGCGCGTCGAAAAACTCGTCGGCGGACTGAGCATCGCCAAGCCGGTTATCTCGACATTCCACTCGTTCTGCGTACGCGTCCTGCGCCGCGACATCGAAGCCCTGCGCATTCCCTCGACCGTACCCGGCCAGCCGCCCATCGGCCACACCAAGAAGTTTGTGATCTATGACGAATCCGACCAGCTCTCCGTGGTGAAAGGGATCATGAAGCGCCTCGGCCTCGACGACAAACAACTCACCCCGCGCACCGTCCTCGGGCGCATCTCGTGGGCCAAGAATCACATGCTCGATCCGCAGGAGCTCTACCTTCAGTCCGCTGATCCCAAGACCGAGAAGATTGCCCATCTATTCGAGGAGTACCGGAAAGAACTCCGCAAGGCCAACGCCCTCGACTTCGACGACCTGCTCCTCGAAGCGACCCGCCTGCTGAAGTCGTCCGCACCCGTGCGCGAGTACTACAACCGTCGCTTCCAATATCTCCTGATCGACGAATACCAGGACACCAACCGCCCGCAGTACGAGCTCATGCGTATGCTCGCCGGTGACCGTCACAATGTCTGCGCTGTCGGCGACGAAGACCAGTCCATTTACTCGTGGCGAGGCGCCGACATCCGCAACATTCTCGAATTCGAGCACGATTTTCCTGAGGCGAAAATCATCCGCCTCGAGCAGAACTACCGCTCCACACAAAACATTCTGCAGGCTGCGTCCGCAGTGGTCGCCAACAACATCCGCAGAAAGGGCAAGAACCTCTGGACCTCACGCCAGGGCGGCACCAAGATCGGCTACTACGAAGCCCCCGACGGCGAGAATGAAGCCCTCTTCGCCGCCGACAACATTGCCAGGTATCTCCGCGAAGCCACCGAGCGCGGAGAAACCGCGCGCGCCGCCGTCCTCTACCGCACCAACTCGCAGTCGCGCCTGTTTGAAGAAGCCATGCGCCGCTACGGCCTGAAATATCACGTAGTCGGCGGCTTCTCCTTCTACGAACGCGCCGAGATCAAAGACCTGATCTCGTACCTGAAAGTCATCCAGAACCCCGACGACTCGATCTCGCTCCTCCGCGTAATCAACACTCCCACCCGCGGCGTCGGCAAAGGTACGATCGATACTCTGGAGCGCCTAGCCCTCGAGACGGGATTGTCGCTATGGGGCGCAATCGGTGAAGCAATCCGCCGCCAACTCCTGCCGCCGCGCGCGTTATCCTCGCTAAAGAATTTCCAGCAACTGATCGAAGACGCAAGCGCGATGCAGACGGGAACATTCGCCGAGCAACTGCAAGAAGATGCGCAGGGGGAAAGTGTGGCGCGGGCGCCCTCGCCCGCGCAGATGCAAGCACCACCTCAGGTTGTGGGAGAACTCGGCTCCGAGGGCCACCGGGGGCGGAGTCCCGAAGAGCCTGCCCTGAGCGAGCGAAGCGAGTCGAAGGGGACGGAATTCATTAGCCCAGGACGTAAGTCCTGGGAAAGCGAAGCAGACGCGGCGAGTCCCGCAAGGGACGGCACTAACCCCGCCGATGCGGACGCCACCACCTTCGATCCCACCGAATTCGGCAACTTCTCTTTTGATTTTGGTGCTGCGGGTCCTGAGATTGCGTCAGGTGTGGAGGCGGGACGCTTCCACGACAGCCGCCGGGACGCCGGCGCTACCGAGGCCGATGCCGGCTTGCCTGCGTCTGCGATCCTCCCCTCCACCGCCGATCTCCTCAAATTCCTAATCGACCGCACCGGCTACATCAAGCTCCTCGAAGAGGAAGACACCCCCGAAGCCTACTCTCGCATCGAAAACCTCCGCGAACTAGTCAACGCCGCCATGGACTCCCGCGACCGCGCCGAAACTCTCGAGCAGTTCCTCGACCACGCCGCCCTCATCAGCGACGCCGACGACTACGACCAGCGCGCCCAGATCACGCTCATGAGCCTGCACGCCGCGAAGGGTCTCGAATTTCCGTTAGTCTTCCTCAGCGGCCTCGAAGAAGGATTATTCCCGCATTCCCGCACCATGCTAGTCCCCGAAGACGTCGAGGAAGAACGCCGCCTCTGCTACGTCGGCATGACCCGCGCCATGGACCAACTGATTCTCACCCGCGCCGTCTACCGCCGCAGATACGGCACAGATCTGCCCGAAGCCAGCGTTCCGTCAAGGTTCCTGGAAGAAATCCCAGCCCCATTGATCGAAGAGCTGGGGACCAGCAGAACTCGTGTGGGGACGGCCGCCCTCGGCCGTCCGTCCGGGCGAAGCCCGGCAGCCTTCGATGCAGCTGACACTTACTACTCCTACGAAGACGAAGACCAAAGCACGTCGTGGCATGAATCACGTGGGGACAGCCGTCCTCGGCTGTCCGGCGGGGCGAAGCCCCGCAGCGATTTCCCCAAGCCGACCACTCCGGCCCGCCCTTACAACTCCATCGAAAACATCGCCGAGTTCTTCGCCAGCCGCGGCAGGAAGTTCAGCGTCCCGAAAGCCCCACCCGAAGAGCCCACCGGCAAGCGCGGATTCCGTCCCGGCCAAAGAGTCCGCCACCCCAAATACGGCGAAGGCACGGTCTACCAGCGCGAAGGAGAAGGCGAAGAAGCCAAGATTACGGTACAATTCCCTCGCTTCGGATTAAAGAAGCTGGTGGAAAAGTACGCCCAGCTGGAGCGCGCCTAGAACCACGTAGGGACAGCCGCCTCGGCAGTCCAGCCCGAGCAAAGCGAGGCGATGTTCTCCGGCCACTAGCCGCGAAGCGGCGAAAGAATGCAGCCCACAGCTTGCCCTGAGCTTGCCGAAGGGGCGCAAGCCGTGGGGAAGCAAGAAGAAAGATTTCAGCCCCGAAGGGGCGAAAGAGACACCCGAGGCACCACGCCCCGGCAATCCATACGATAGAAGGACATCAACCGCATTCATGGCAAACACAAAGTCACTCAGCAAGGAAGAACGCAAGAAAGCCCGCCGCACCGCCCGCAAGAAGCGCAAGGCGGAAAAGCCGCTCAAGCCCCGCGACTATGCTCGCGGATCGAAAAAGCCCAAAGTAAAGAAGCTGGCCCGCGGCCAGGCGAAGCGGTAAGAGCAAGGATTCGTGTGGGAGCGGGCGACTCGCCCGCTCCGTCGCGAAGCGACGCAGGCTCTGGCCAATGGCCAAGAGCGAATGGCTAAGAGCCGGGTTCTGCAGGAGACCACAACCGCTTGTCACAACCATCCACGGAACCCGCGGCAACCATTCGCACCTCCGACAACCAGCTTCTCTGCTGCAAGTCCATCGACAAGCTGATCACCGAATCCGAAGTCCCCGGCCAGCGCCTCCAAAAAACGCTCGGCCCATGGTCGCTGACAGCGTTAGGCATCGGCGCCGTGATCGGTTCGGGTATCTTTGTGCTCACCGGCACCGCCGCCGCCGGAGAATATTTCCAGGCTCCCTCCATCCTCCACGCCCAGGTTCTCGACATCATCGTCAACTTCCTGCGCGGCGGCAGCACCTCGCAAATCCTCATGCATGGACGCCCACCCGCCGGCCCCTCCATCGCGATCTCATTCTTCCTGGTCGCCCTGGCCTGCAGCTTCGCCGGACTCTGCTACGCCGAACTGGCCTCGATGATTCCCATCGCCGGCAGCGCCTACACGTACTCGTATGCAACGTTGGGCGAAATTTTCGCGTGGATCATCGGCTGGGATCTCATCCTCGAATACGTCGTCAGCAATGTTGTAGTCGCCATCGGCTTCGCCGCCTACAGCAAGTCGCAACTCGCCTCCTTCGGCATAAACTTGCCCGATCGCTGGTCCACACCGGTCTGGGAGTCCGGCCACTGGACGGGCTCTTACTTCAATTTTCCGGCCTTCCTCATCATCTTCATCCTCACCGTGCTGCTCGTACGCGGGATTCGCGAATCCGCCGAAGCCAACAACGTAATGGTCGCCATCAAGATCGGCGCCATTCTCGTATTCCTGGTCGTCGGCGGCGCGCTGGTGAATCCCAGCAACTGGAAGCCCTTTGCCCCCTCCGGATTCGGCGGCATCGTGACCGGAGGCGCCATCGTCTTCTTCACCTACATCGGCTTCGATTCGGTATCCACCGCGGCGGAGGAATCGCGCAACCCGCAACGCGACTTGCCTATAGGCATCATCGCTTCATTGATCGTCTGCACGATTCTCTACGTCGGCGTTTCCATTGTGCTGCTTGGCATGATGAAGTACACAACCTTCGTCTCCGGTCCCGCCGCTGCCGCCCCCGTCGCGTATGCCCTGCAGGCGCTCGGTGCCAGCCGCTGGGCCCGTTCCGTAATCGTCATCGGCGCGCTCACCGGCATGATCTCGTCGCTGCTGGTCTTTCAATATGGCCAGGCACGAATCTGGTACGCTATGTCGCGCGACGGACTCTTCCCCAAGTTCTTCTCGAAAATCCATCCCAAGTTCAAGACCCCGCACTGGTCAACCTGGATTGCAGGTCTCGCCGTCGGCATCCCCGGAGGCATCTTCGCCATCAGCGATGCCGCCGACCTCTCCAACATAGGCACGCTCTTCGCCTTCGCCCTGGTCTCGCTCGGCGTGATCATCCTGCGCCGTACCCAGCCCGACCGCAAGCGCATCTTCAAAGTGCCGCTTGTGCCGTGGTTCCCCCTGATCTCGATCGTCCTCTGCGTCGGCCTCATGACCGGCCTGACGGTTATCACCTGGTTGCGCTTCGTGCTGTGGCTGGTGCTCGGCCTGCTGATATATCTGTTCTACAGCCGCCACCGCAGCGAGTTTGCGAGGAAGTAGCTGGCAGCCATCAGCCATCAGCAAAAACGCGGTGTCATCCTGAGCGGAGCGAAGGACCTCTGCAATTGTGTCCGTCGCCACCGGCCTCAAAGAGTTCTGGTCGCTGCCGCCCCCCGCCCTACTTTTCCCAAACCGAACTCAAAAACAAATACCGCTCCCGGTGCTCATCCTTGCGCGCTTCCGACGGTGCTCCCAAGTACATCACCTGCCACCCGCCGGATGACCCGTAAGCCGACCACTTCGCCAAGCCTGGTCCATTAGGATCTCCATTACGCGCGAAGTTCGCCCAGTACTTCTGCATCTGCGCGCTGAGCTCCCGGTCTTCCGGTCTCCACTCTACGTGAGCTTTGGAATCGAGCTGACCAAACACGTATTCGATTTCCGCCGAGTGGTACGCTCCCAGCTGCGGGCCTTTTGGATCAGACGGCGGGCCAAGGTCGAAGCGATAGCGATAGATGGGCTGTTTGCCGGTTTTGGACTGGGCCTCCATCCACCACCAGGTCGACCAGGCAATGAAGCGGTCGCTGGCGAAATCTTCCATGGATCGCAGGGCTTGCGCGTCTGTGGTCGCCGGATAGAGGCGCAGGAACTGATCCGCCTTCTCATCGAACTCTTTCTGAGCGGTAGCCTTCATGCTGTCCACGGTCGGCTTCTGCGGACTAAAAACGATCTCGAAGCTGCCCTCGTCATGGTTCCATCCCGCCAGTAGCGGGACGTCGTTCTGCTTCCCGGCCGCAAAGATCGCAGGCGCAGGCTCCGGCAGAAAGTACCCGTCGACATCTGGACCGAAAGCGAAATTGTTTTCTCCACCAGGTTTGAAGAATGCGTCGAGCAGTTTCTGCGCGGGCACCGCGCGCAGCTCGGCCAGAGTTTGTACTCCCAGAGCTGAACTGGCCAGCTTCGAATCTTTTACCTCACGAGATTTTTCAGCGGCCTCCGGGTCAGGGCGCTCACCGGCGCCACCGCTTTCTCCAATCGCCTTGTGGAAGAGTCCCTTC
>WNFB01003441.1_pt1 | contig 13943 bp, 10 predicted proteins | sample 5400501 | NCBI WGS metagenome assembly WNFB01 (sample SAMN13153341, study PRJNA577476) | soil metagenome | isolation source: 200 cm saprolite under Douglas fir tree site 2 hole 1 | place: USA:California | collected 2015-04-18
GTCCGGCTCGATCATCGTGCGCCGGTAGCGCTCGGAGTCCGTAATCGGACGTTCGCGGTTGAACACGAGGTCATAGCGCCAGGCATGGGTGTCGTCCAGGGGCACGTAAATGTGGCACTCCTTGCGATGGCCGGCGGGAATCCAGCAGCTTACAGGCATGACAAAGCTGGAGACACGGACGTAGGTCTCCTCGGGCTTGGGGTGGCGCAGCGCCACCAGCCGCACGCCGAAATCGGTGTCCTCGGTGAAGTACTCGGGCGCGCTGTCGGCGCTGTACAGCGCCTGCAGCCCCTGGCCGTGGAACTCCCGGTGCAGGTAGGACAGGTGGGCTGAGTCGCACTCGCCCTCCAGCCCCTGCAAGTAGCTGCATTCCAACAGGCACTTGGTGACGAAGCTCTGGTCGGCCGGCAGCAGGGCAAAATCGTAATTCGGGAACAGCGGCTTTTTGTCCGCTGGGCCGAGATAGGCCCACACCATCCCGGCCGCTTCGTGCGTCGGATAGGCGAGGTGCCGCAGCTTGGTCTTGAACTGGCTGGCGGCCGGCTCGGCCGGCGTATCCAGCACGTTCCCCTCGACGTCGTACTTCCAGCCATGGTAGATGCAGCGCAGGCCACATTCCTCGTTGCGGCCGTAGAACAGCGAGGTGCCGCGATGCAGGCAGGTCTCACCCAGCAGTCCGATGCGGCCCTGGCTGTCGCGGAAGGCCACCAGCTGCTCGCCAAGCAGCCGCACCTGGACCGGCGGGCAATCGGGCTCGGGGATCTCCTCCGAGAGCACAGCGGGGATCCAGTAGCGGCGCATCAGCCGGCCCAGCGGCGTATCCCGAGCGGTGCGCGTGATCAGCTCATTCTGCTCTTTCGGGAGCATCTAGGTGTCCAGTGTGCCTTTGGCGTAGATCTGCTCGGGGCCGAGCGTCTGAGCAATCATGCCCTGCTCCAGGTTGTAGGCGATGAACGTGTCCATGGTGGTCTTGTTGGCGGCAACGCCGTACTTGAAGGGGTCACCCCAGTGAGCCATCGACTCCTGGAGCCGCTCGCGGAAGTAGGGCATCGATAATCCGCCACGATCGCTGAGGGCATCCCACTCGCTCAGGCGCTTGGCTTCGACGAAGGCGTCGTACAGCCGGCGGGCCAGATCGGGCCGCTCGCGATCGAGCTTCTTGCTCATGACGATCAGGTGCACGGGCGTGAAGATGCCGGTGTCCCGATACAGCCGCTCGTCTTCCTGCTCGTAATTGGGGAACAGGCGCTGGACGCCGGGCTTGTCCTCCAGCTGCCGAAACAGATCGACATCGGAGATGTCGGTGATCAGTACGTCCAGGTTGCCGGCCAGGAAGGCCTCCACCGGGGACTGCTTGGGATCCGGCGCGCGCTCGATGGACGTGTGGGTGTCGTGCATGGGCAGATGCTCGTCGCGCCAGATGACCCAGCGCATCTTCCTGACGTCCACGCCGTGGCGGTGCTGCAGGAAGCCGCGGCACCAAACCGTCAACGCGGTGCGATAGGAATTGGAGCCGATGCGCTTGCCCTCCAAGTCCTTGGCCGAATCGATCCCCTGGTGACAGAAGATGAACTGGTAGGCCGGCTTGCGCTTGCAGAACACGGGCAGCGCCACCAGCTCCCAGCCAGCCTCGATGGCGGGCAGCAGATAGCCAAGATTAAGGTCCCACAGGCCGAAATCGCCGCTGCGTAGCTGTGGCAGGTCGTTGAACACCATGGCCATGGTGTTTACGGGTCGCAGCTTGATGCCGGGCAGGTCCACCCGCCCTTCCAGCAGCGGCATCGTGATGTCGTAGCGCATGATCGGAAATCCGAGCTCCAGCTCAGTCATGACGGCACATTTCTACACCATCCGGGGTTGGTTGGGAAGGCCGCTACCATTGCAGGCGACCCATGAACCAAGCATTGCTGCTTGCCGTGCTCATGCTGGCGGCTTGCGGGGGGACGGCGCCGGCATTCGCGTCGGCAAGCCCAAAGGCCAGCGCGCCTGCCCAGCTCACGCCTATCGGCATCCAGATCTCGGCCGTGGGCCTGGCGTTCTTCCCGCTGTTCGTGGCCAAAGACCTGGGCATCTTCGAGAAGCACGGCCTGGACGTCAAGCTGGTGGCAATGCCGCCACCGGCGGGCGTAGCTGCCATCGAGAAAGGTGACCTGCAGTTCATGGCCACCATCGGCTCCGCCGCCTGACAAGCTCCACGTCCTACGTGCAGGCCAAGCCGGACATGGTCCGCCAGGCGGTGGCAGCAGCTGTCGAAGCGACCCAGATCAGTGGCTCGAATAAGGATCAGAACACAGGCGTGATGGTCAAAGAGCTCAAGCTCAGCCCGGAAGTCGCCTCCAAGCTCTATGACGAGGCCAAGGAGCTATCGTTATGGCAGACCGACGGCCGCGCCACCCGAGCCGGCATGTCCTTCGTCTTCCAGATGGACCAGGCCGCCCTCAAGCTCCACACCGCCCCCACCGAGAGCCAGATCTTCGACTGGTCGTTCCTCCCGAAATAGCTAGCTATCGCCAGTGCTGGGTCTCATCCAGTCCCAATCTCAGGCACAGTGATTTAGCCGGACGCTTGAACCGGCCCGCTACGCGCTTTGGCTGATAGCTTGAACATCCTGCAAGAAATCTGAGGCGCTGAAGTTGCTGGGCAACGCCACCCGCAAGCGACCTTGCGGGTCGATCAGGTAGACGATGGCCAGGTGCGCGAGCTGATCCGGAGTGACCGCTTTCCCTGCCAACGCTGGATCTTCAATCCCGCCGTACACCTGCCACACCTTGGCCAGCTGCGAGGGCGAGCCGGTGAGGTAATGCCAGTTGGCTAGATCGGCCAGGCCGCGATCGGCGTTGAACTTCTGAACGCTGAGTGGCGTGTCGCCCGCGGGGTCGACAGAGACGGCCAGCAGTTCTACCTTGGCGCCCTGCGCGCCCAGGCGCCGATCGGCCGTACCAAGGGTGCTGGCGATGAGCGGGCAAACGTCTGGGCAATGTGTGTAGATGAAGGTAAGGGCCACCGTCTTTCCGCGCAGCTCATGCAGGGCGATTTGTCTGCCGTGGTGGTCGATTAACGTGAAATCGGGCGCCGCTGGTGCGCCATTGACGGTTGCACCGACAACGCGTGGCCGATTTGCCGTCAGGCGAGTAATCCCGAACGCGGCGATGACCGCCGTGGCCAAGGCAATGGCGCCGATAGCGAGGCGTGTCATTGGAGCGGGCGCAAGCCGACTCCGGCCGCGCCTTTCGGGTACACCCGAAATAGGCCCCACAAGCCCGCTTCGCGATACGGTTCGCGATGGTCGCCATACAAATAGTCGCCTGGCAGGCCCGCTGGCCCGCCAGCGCCGCCATCCAGGTGCAAGGTGATGGCTTCGGCACCGCCAACCTGGACCGAGCTCACTAATGGGGTACCGGCCCGGCCAGTTTCATAAGGCCAGCGATGTCCCTCCACCGTAAATGCGTGCGCCTGCTCACTGAAAGGCACCAGAACATGGAGCCGAACTGGATCACCCGCGTAGGCCTCCAATAAGGGCGTGGCCGGATCGCCGTGCACAGTGCTGAGGAAAACCCTGGACGGATCGTCGTGTTGCGCGAGCCGCTTCGGCAAGGCGTTGGCATTGTAGTTCAGCCCGATCACGCCTTGTACATGCTGGCCATAGGGCATTTGGGCCGTTCCGATGACATTGTCCTCGTCCTGGACGAAAAGCGCGAAATCCCGGTAAGCGGTTCCATCTGGCTTGACGGCATCAGCTCGCCAGCTAGAAATCGTCGACACATCTGCACCGGTCGCGGGATCGCGGTAACGTGCCCCCGCCGGGCCCACGATGATGGCCCCGTACAGTCCCAGCCCGGGGTTTTCCAGTACGTTTCCCCAGTCGCGCACGAGCGCCGCCGTCTCCCCAATTTCTGGCGCTGCAAAGAAAGTGTACGTTCTGTTCTCGCCTGGAGCCACCGGCGCGTCCTCGCGCGGGTCGTAAGCCAGCAGACCGGTATGAAAGGAAACCGACCCAGCGGTGTCGTTCCGCAGCTGCACCTGCACGCAATCGCCCACGTTGACGTGCAACGTCAGCGGCTGGGGCGGCATGGATCCGGCGGCGATGCTGGCCACGTCCTGCTGCAGGGCGTACAGCTTGCCCCTGCCACCTAGCATCGGCAGGGAAGCCTCTATGGCGGCGACAGCAAAGCGCTTGTCCGGTGCATCGGCCGGACAGACGGAGCTGCTGGCGGGCGCCATCATTTCATGACCCGGCAGCTTCTGCAGCGCGTTCCCGCCGGAGCCATCCAGCACGCGCAGGACACCCCAGCTGCCCTCGCGCAGCTTGGAGGAGCGGCCATCGTAGTACAGATAGTCGCCCGGCAGGCCCTGCGGGCCGCCTGCCTTCGGTATCGACAGGTCGTAGCGTTCCGAAATGCCTATGTGGATAGTGTCCGTCGGCGGTGAGCGGCTGCTGTAAGGCTCCGCGCGGAACCAATGCCCATCGAGGTGCCAGGTATGGACCTCGTTGGTGCCCGCAACCAGCGTGCGTATCACCACCGGATCGCCCAGGTAAGCCTCCAGGACAGGCGTAGCCGGATCCCCGCGGGCCGTGGCGTTGAAGAGGGTCGTTGGATCGCCAGCGCGCTTATCCAACGGCTCGGCCCGCAAATCCAACGTGCTGCCGCTGGAGGTGCCGATATGGGTCAGGATGTTGGCGTCCTGGATTAGCATGACGAGTTCGCGGAAGCTGCCGGCGATATCCACGGACACAGGCGACGTAGTATGGACGTCGGCTATCAGGCCACTGTCGATGCTTGCACCGGTGCGTGGGTCATGGTAGCTGGAGCCGGGTGGCTCACAGATGAAGGCTCCGAACAGCCCATGGGCCCACGATGTCAGGGCATCTACGTGGTCGTGGAAGTAGACGGTCCCCAGCTGCACATCCGGATACCAGCGATAGCGCACGAACTCGGTGCTGACGATTTCGCCGCGGCCATGGGCATAGCGCAGCGGCTGGGCGAACGCCAGGCTGCCGCCGTCGATATGGTCGACGCGCGCGATCTCGAACGTCTGATCCTGCTCCATGCCCACGCCCACCAGGATGCCCGGCTGGAAGCGGTCGGTACTGCTCAGGCTCACCTGCCTAGCGCCCGCTTGAACTTGCTGCCGCAGCGTCTCGCCCTCGACTTTGAAAGGCCGAACGGATTGCTCGTAATTGAAGCCGGTATCCACGCCGTCGCTGGCCTGCACGTCAAACTGCACGAAGTGGACGTGCAGGTCAGCCTTGCTCAGGAAGCCGTTCTGCCGATCATCTTCGAGCTCGCTCTTCAGCACGATGTCCACGCAGTCCTGTCCGGCATTGGCCCGGATGGCCAGCGGGACCCTGAGATTGGCGTTGGCGCGGACGGCGTCCTCCTGGCTCCTGAGCACATACAGCTCGCCGGAAGGGTCGAGAATGTTGAAGCGCGAATTCAACGGGATCGGCAGACCGATCGCGTGAATAACGAACTGCTTGGCCTGCGTGCCGGCCGGGCACAGGCTCCAGGGACCGTTCTCGCCCGGCTTTGGCAGGTCCGTACCGGAATGGATGGGCTCCAGGAAAGGCGCCGGGCCATGGTCCGGCGCGAATGGCGGGCGCTTGCCCAGATGGGGCCGCAAGAACGGATAGGCCAGCTTGCCGGTTTTGGGATCGAAGTACAGTGGCGGGCGAGCACCGGGAGTTGGCGAGCCAAAGCCAGGCCAAACGCGATCCGTATCCGGCTCATTCAAATACACGTCGCCGTCCCGCCGCCAGTCCAGGACGGCGGCGTCATAGCCTCTGGGGATTCCCGGCGGCGGAAGCTGGCGCTCAACCCACTCCGCAAGGTTGTCGCGCGTGATCTGGAAGGTCGGGCCCTTCCAATCCACCGTTCGGCCGATGAGCTTGTCGGATGTGACGGCTGGCAGCATCTGTCCGCTTCGGTCAGGGAGCTCGTGCAGGGGCGGAAGCAAGTCCAGAAGCACGGAGCCGTCCTGTTTGGTGTCGTAGACCCGCCAGATCATCCACATGCCTGCCAGGTAGTGATGGGCGATGTGGCAGTGGATCAGAAAGTCGCCGGCATCCTGCTGGCAGCCGCCGCTGCCGCATTCGTCTACGATGTCGAAAGTTTCCGAGGGCCCCACCGCCTGAGAGTCGACGCGATCGGAGATCTCCGGCACGAGCGCCGGGTGCTTATTCAGCCCGCTGTCGAAGTTGGAGGGCTCCACGCCAGGCTGGCGATGCCAGCGAATGGCTCCGCCGTGCACATGGTGCACGTGAAACACCTCCGACCCGCCGTCGACTACCCGCTGCTTGACAGGGTCACCGAGGTAGCTGCGGGCAATCGGCGTGGCCGGATCGCCAAAGGCGTATGAGCTGTACGGCAAGGACTTGTCGTACTTTCCGGACAGCTGCTGCTGCAGCGCCAGACGGTTCATGAATGGCTCGCTGCGATAGTTGAGCGCTCGAGCACCAGGACGGTAGGCGGTGCTGAAAGGATCGACCTGGGTCACCAACTGGCCGCCCTTATCCAGCTGCCGATAGCTCTCGTCGCCGATCTCGTGGTACATCATCACGAACTCACGGAAGGCGCTGCCGGCCGGATCCTGGATGATGGCCGCCCAGCCGCTGCGCAGGTCTGCACCGCTGCTCGGATCCAGGACGCGCGCGCCTTTCGGCTCCACCACGACCGCACCGAATAATCCATGGCTGGTCTGGGTGCGGACGCCGCCGTGAGAGTGAAAGAGGTGCGCGCCTTCCGGCTCGTCGGCCGGCACCATCCACTCGTAGGTCACGGTCCGGCCCGGCGCCGCCATAGCCTCGGGGTTGGTGGCCAGGGCCGGCGTGCCGCTGTCCGCCACATGAAGGCTCGAGTCGTGCAGATGCAGGCTGGCTGGCTCGCCGTTCGCCAGCTCGTTCCGAAGGGCGATGCGCAGGCATTGGCCCGGGTTTACTCGCACGACTAAGGGCTGAATGGCGTCGGCCTGCAGGCCGATGGATACCGCCGGTTCGGCGGTCCCGGCCCGGGCGGTGTTATTCTGGGCCTCCTCCTGCCTCACACGCCCGAGGTCCTCCTCCAACACATACATCCGGCCCTCGGGGTCATGGTCCAGGTAACGGTTGAGGGTAATGTCGACGTTGATGGCGACGGTGCGGTACTCGCGCCTTGGCGCGGCCGGATCGCAGCGGGCGCCGGCGTAGACTGATTCGGCGTCAGGATTCGAGCCCAACAGCGGGCCTTGGCTGGCCTCGTGGCCCGCTTCCAAGCCGGCGAAACCCGGGCCAGCGCCGGGCGACGGCCGGGGTGCTGCGGACGAACCGCTGCAGGCGACTGCCAGCAGGGCCACGGCTCCAGCTAAGAACGCCAGCCGGCGTGGTGATACGAGGAAGGGCGAAGCCTCGGCCTCACCCTCCCTCATCAGCAGTGATCCGTCACTTGGGCTGGACGATGATGCTCCCCTTCATGCCCAATTCTCTGTGGAAAGCGCAGAAGTATGAATACGTGCCCGGCTTGTCAAAGGTCAGCGCCCAACTGAAACCGCCCGCGCTGAACGGCCCAATGTCGGCAGAGTTGTAGTACTTGGTCGGATCATAGGTGGGAGCCGGCTTTGAGGGCCAGATGACCTTGCTATTCAAGCTCACTTCCGGAAGCGGCTGGCCGCTTGGCGGGGGCTTCATCACCAGGAACTCTGGATCGGGCGGCGTCGGGTTGAAGGTCACGCTATGGAAAAACGCTGAGCCCCATACCACCGTGTCGCCGGCCTTGACAGTCACGTCCTTGGGAAAGAAAGCAAACGCCTGGGCACGGTCCTCAGCCGAGATGAAGTCGTTGTTACCGGCCTTTACGAACACGAAGTTCGTACCATTCGGGCCGAGCTCGCTACGCGCCTGCTTGCCCTGGTCCTCGGCCTTGGCCACCAGATCCAGGAGGGCCTTGCTTTCCTTTTGGGCCTGCGCCGTAATCGCCGCTTGGTCCGGCGCGTCTGTGGCTGTTGCGGGCACCACTTCGACGGTGCCAGCCATAGGTGGCAGATGAATCAGGCAGACGTACTTATAGGTGCCGGGCGTGCTGAACGTCAGCTGGAACGTGTCGTTGACGGGCTGATTGGGCGCTGGCGGGTTCTTGGACAGCACGCCAGACGAGAAGAACTTGCCCTTCTCGTAGGTTTCCGCTGGTGCTCCCGGCATGCGCGTGGGGAACACCACTTGGGGATTGATCTTGACGTCCGTGCCGGGCTTGACCGAGGCGGGATCGGCAATGAAATACGGTACCATGTCGCCCGCTTCCCCATCCTTGAGCGGCACGGGCGTGGTCAGGGCCGACGTCGGCACTCCCTGATAGAAGCTGACGGTGTGGATTTCGCCTGAATTGATCTTCCAGGTCACCGTATCCCCGGCCCGAACGCGGATGTTACCAGGGAAGAAGCCGATCGCCTGGCGCGTGTCCTGATCAGTACCGACGAGTGCCGTCACATTCCGGCCGCCAGCCGAGGCTGACGCCGCTGGCTTGGCCGACGCCGCGCCCGCGGCCGCGCCGGATGCCGCGGCTGAAGGCTTAGCTGCCGCGGAAGCTTGAGCCGAGGCTGCTAGCGGTGCTTTAGCCGCCGCCGACGAGGCCGGCGCGGACGCCGGCGGAGACGATGCAGGTGCAGTTGTACCACCACAGCCAGCGAGCATGACCGCGCTTACCACTAGGAATGAGAACAGCTTTCGCATGTGCCTAACCTCACCATCCTTCGACATCGTCGCGTTTCTTAAGTGCCGAGCCCCGGAACAAACAACCGGCATTTTCAGATCAACGCTCATAGGTCGCTAGCTTGCCCCAGTGCTCGTCCGAGAGCAAGCGCATTTTCCACCAAACAAGCTGCCAACACCTCCATAAGTAGAGTCGGCACTGCGCCACAGGCCTCAGCGGTACCTATGGTTCTAAAGGCTGGACTAACTTGCGAGATCATAGGAACGACGGCTAGCTTGATTTGAGTCCTCGTTTTTGCCCATCCATATACCGGCGCAAAAGCTGATTGATGCGCGTCTGGTAGCCGCAGCCCTGCGCTTTGAACCAGGCCAAGACGTCCGCGTCGAGGCGCATTGTGACGGATTCTTTCCGAGGCGGCCAGTCGACTAGGGGCCGGCTGAAGAACGAATCGTCGAGGGCCGGCGAGTCGCTGTAATCGATGTCCTCGTCCTTGAGGGCATCAACCCTCCGCAAGTCGCTTTTGGTAGATCTGCTGCTCACGAATGTTTGCCTTCCGAAACGAAATGATTCGCGTTCTCTCCTCAAAGACCAAGCGTATTTACCGTGTTACGACAGGACTAGATTCGCGGAAACGGCACCACGTCGCGGTATTTCTCGATGATCTGGCGGCGCAGATCACGGGGGGTGCGGCTCACTTGGGGGTACTTGTCCTTCCAGGTGAAGGGGCGCACGGCGTAGAAGATGGCGCGGCTGTTGGTGTGGTCCTTCGAGTCGCGCTTGTCGGGCGGCATGCGCGGGTCGAGCGGCGTGCTCCAGCAGCCGTCGACGAGCTGGATGTCGCTCGCGGGATCGACGCGCGTCTCCATGGCCCACAGCACCTCCTTGAGGTCGCTGGGGTCGATGTCCTCGTCCACGATGACGACGTAGCGGCCGTTGCGAGCGCCGGCGGCGCAGGCCAGCACGGCCATGCCGGCCTGCTTGGCGTGGCCGGCGTAGCGCTGCCGGATGGCGACGACGACCATGTAGGGCGTGTGCTGCCAGACGCCGGCGATGTCCTGGATGCCCGCCGCTTCGAGCTGGTCCCACAGCACGCCAGCAACGATGGGTAGGCCGTGCTTGACCGCGCCTGGCCAGAGCGGAGCGTCGTTGTGGAGGATGGGCCGGTGGCGATGGTACAGCGCCTTCACGCGAATGACCGGCTGGGCCTCGCCAGTGCCTCTCGTGCCGCCTGAGTAGTAGCCCGGCCACTCGCCGAAAGGTCCTTCGTCGCGGGCTTGCTCGCTGGGCGGCGGGATCTCGCCCTCGATGGCGATCTCGGCATGGGCCGGAATGGGCAGGCCGGTGATCGGCCCCTCGATGACCTCGACCGGTCGGCCGCGCAGGCCGCCCGCCAGCCCCAGCTCGGAGCTGCCCCAGGGGAACTTGGTGTGGCCGGTCATGAACAGCAGCGGATCGCCGCCGAAGGTGGCCACCACAGGGCAGGCCTGGCCGCGATCCCAGTAGCGCTGGGCGATCTGGCGACCCTGCTGGCCGGGGCTCATCCACAGGCCGAGCAGCTGGCTTTCGTGGGCCTGCATGCGATAGGTGCCGACGTTCACGAAGTCGCTGTCCGGGTCGCGGTTGATAAGCACGTCACCGGTGCCGATGTAGCGGCCGCCGTCGGACGCATGGTAGCGGGGCACCGGGAACTTGAACACGTCCGCGTCGGCGCCCTCGAACGCGTTCTCCATAACCGGGCCGCTGCGCACGAAGTCCGGCGCGATGGGCTTGGCCTCGGTGACCATGCGGGCAGCCATGCGCATCAGCTCCATCTTGGGCCTGTCGAGCGGCAGGCCCATGGCCAGCGCGGTCCGCTTGTAAGAGGCCAGCACCAAGCTCACGACGCGAAACCCGGCGGGATAGCCGGGGATGTTGTCGAACAGCAGCAGCGGCGCCTCGGGAATCAGCTCCGCCGTGACCTCGGTCAGGGCGCCGATCTCGAGGTCCCAGTTGGCGCCGTCTATCTGGCGCCAGTCGTCCAGCTCCTGGGCAGCGGCAACAAAGCTCTGCAGGTCGTCGAAGGTCGAGCCGGTGGCGGGTGCAGTGGCGAGCACGGGTTACTCCTGGTCGGTTATTTCAACAGCTCGGCGGCCACTTGCAGCGTGCGGCTGCGCATAGGCAAGAGCTGCTCGTATTGATGCGGGATGTACTCGTTGAGCCGTTTGGGGTCGAGCGCGACGTCGGGATAGGCTGGCGGCACGTCGAGCCGCAGGCTGTTCACGCCCTGGACGGTCTTGCTGATGACCTCGCCCGCTTTCTTGGTCATGAGCCAGTTTACGAACACTTTGGTGGCGGCGGGGTGCGGCTGATTCTTCAGCAGCTGGGTGCTGCCAAAGCCGATGCTCAGCGACTGCGGCGCATCCTGCAGCAGCACCACATTAGCTTTGAGTCCCTGCTGCGCGAACGAAGCCAGCTCATCAGTGACGTTGCCGATACCAACCATGTAGCGGCCGCGCACCAGCCATTCGGCCTCCTGGCGGTTATCGGCGGTGATCGCCAGGGCTTGCTCGGTGAAGAGCTTGCGCAGGAAGTCCTCGCCGTAGGACACCAGGATGGTGGTCGAGGCGCCCAAGCCAGAGCCGCCGCGTGGGTCCTGGAGGACCATCTTGCCTTTCCAGGCGGGGTCGATCAGCTGCCGGGCGGAACTGAGCGCGCCGGCCGGCACGAGATCGCGGTTGACCATGATCTGAGTGCTGCCCTGGGCTGAGAAGTTGCGCATGTACTGCTTGGCGTTATCGGCCCACGGCAGCCCGCGGCTGGCCCCGAACCACTGGCTCTCGTCGGTGGCCTCGGGCAGCATCAGCAGCGGGGCGATAGGCACCAGCTCACCTGAGTCGCGCGCCTCGAACACCTGCGGGTCGGGGCCGCCAGCGCGCAGATCCCACAGGTACTGCCCGGCCTTCTGCTCCTGGGCGATCTTGGGCCAAAAATCGCGCGAGGTCGTGCCGGTGTACTCGATTTTGATGTCGGGGTAGTCCTTCTCGAAGCTGGTGAGGGCGGTGCGCCACACCTGACTGGGCGGTCCGGAGAGAGTGAGCTTGCCCTCCTTTTTGGCCGCGGCGAGCATCGAGTCCCAGGTTCCGATTGCGCTGGCTGCCGCGCTAGGCGGAGCAGCCGGCTGCGCGCCGCCGCAGGCGGCCAGCAAGATGAGAGCGAGCGCTGTGACGGCTGCCCGTCGGGTGCCCTCACCTAGCCTCTCCCAGTCCTGCGCGGACGGCGAATGTGGGAGAGGAACAGAACGGCTCACCTCGGGAGGAAGGACCAGTCGTAAACGTCGGCTTCGGTTTTGGGCTTGGGCAGCTCCATGGCTTTGGCGTCGGTCTCGAGCTGGAACTTGATGCCTTCGGAGGACGCACGGCCGTTCTGGGTATAGGACGGCTTCAGCAGATCGAACACGCGGCTGGCGTTGGCCTCGGTGTGGCCGAACTCCTTCATCAGCACGTCGGTGGTGCGAGCCTTGTCCGTGGCCGCCACGTGGGTCGCTTCGAGCGCGGCGTCCACGGCACGCTGAACCAGCTCGCGCCGGTTTTGAATAGTGCTCATTGTGGTGGCCAGCCCATTACTGGGGTTATAGACCTTTTCCAACGTGGTATCGAGCAGGGGATGCCCGGCATCGAGCAGCGGCATCGCCTGGGACAGGCCCAGGATGCCGGCCGCCACGCGATGCTGCTGGACCAGCGCCGTGCGGGCGTTGTCGTCGGCAACCGGGATGACGGTGTAGTCCGACGGCTGCAAGCCATTGAGGCGCAGTAGCTGCTGGAGCATTTGCGTGGGGAGCTGAGTCGGCACGCTGCCGGACAGCTCCTTACCCTTCAGCTGGCTGATTTGGGTGATGCCGGTATCTCCAACCAGCACATACTCGGGATGGTCCTTGGCGACGAACACCCCCCGGATGGGCAACCCCTGCTCGGCGCCTTGGATGGCCGAAGGGATGGTGCCCATGAAGTCGAGATCGCCCTGGTTGAGGCCGGTCACCAAAGCCGCCGACTGGCCAATCACAATCTCGGCATCGAGGCCATGCTTCTGGAAGATGCCGAGGTTGCGACCGACATAGAGGTACAGGCCGCCGGTGGCTTTGCTGGTGAGGGCGACCTTGACGTGGGTGAGGCCAGACGCACGGACCTGGGCCGGCTTGGAAGCTGCGCCAGCTGGCGCCGGGGCGGCCGTCCCGCAAGCCGTGAGCAGCAGCGCAAGGACTGCGGCCGCCGCGCGCCAGGTTCCCTCACCTAGCCTCTCCCACCGCGGTGGGAGAGGAAAAGTTTTACGCATACAGCGCATCGATGAAACCGCTGTCGTCCAACTCTCGCAGGTAGTGCAGGTCCCAGAGCGAAACCGGGCTGATCTGCCTAGTCTCGGGGCGCTGGATGCAAGCCAGCTCGTACGCATTGGCCAGGGCCTCCAGCTCGGGATAGGGTTTGCGGGGCATTCGGAGAATCCGCTCGCGCGCATACGGGCGGCTAGCGTCCTCGCGCTTCGTCAGGTCCGCCAGGATGCGATCGGTCTCCTCCGGGTGCGCGTGCGCGAAATGGATGCCCAGCACCTCGGCCTTCACCAGCTGCTCGCCCAACCCCTGCCGCTTGCGCAGCGTGTCGCTCGAGCAGGTAATGGTCGGGCCATTGATCATCGGCAGCCGCTCCGGCCGCGTAACGTGGAAGCCGGCCGCCTCATACTCACTGCCGCTGCCACTCACGAAGGTGGCGTCGATCAGCCCATCCTCCAAGGCCGACCGCTGGGCGTGGCGGAACTCGTCGGACATCTTGGGCGCCAGCTCCACCCAGGTCACCTCGTCGGGCTGCAGGCCATCGCGCTTGAGTGTCAGCAGATGGTTGCCGCGGTTGTGGGCGTAGCCGCCGTCGGGGCCGGTGATGGCGGTCTCGCCGATGCGTTTCCCTTGCAGCTCGGCAATGGACGAGATGGGCTGGCGCATAACCAGCGCGTCGTGGACGCTGTTGCTGGGCGAGGTCAGGTGGACGATTGGCGCGCCGCGGGCGAACAGGGTATAGGTGCTGATGTGGTTGCCCGAGATGAAGTCGACCTCGCCTTCGAGCAGCATGCCTTCGGCAATGGTCGAATCGTCGACGTACTCGAACGAGGTCAGCTTGAGGCCAACGTCGCCCCAAATGCCTGCTCCCTGCAGCACCGCCCAGATCGGCAAGTGTGAGGGCGAACGATAGATGCCGCGAATGCGCATGGGGCTGTCGGCGCTCATGGGGCTGCTCCCGGGCT
>WNFB01006253.1_pt1 | contig 13939 bp, 14 predicted proteins | sample 5400501 | NCBI WGS metagenome assembly WNFB01 (sample SAMN13153341, study PRJNA577476) | soil metagenome | isolation source: 200 cm saprolite under Douglas fir tree site 2 hole 1 | place: USA:California | collected 2015-04-18
GCGCTCGAGGCCGAGCTGGGCCAGCTCCTGCTGGTCGGCTTCGAGGGCACCGACGCCGAGGACAACGCCGCGCTCGAGCGGCTCCTCTGTGAGACGGGCGTCGGCGGCGTCGTGCTCTTCGCCCGCAATATCCTGAGCGACGCGCAGGCCGGGCGCCTCACGCGCGGCATGGCCGCGCGCTCCCAGGAGTGCACCGGGCGGCGGCTCCTGGTCGCGGTGGACGCCGAGGGCGGCCAGGTCATGCGCCTCGGCCCCGATGCGGGCTTCACCGCCACGTTCTCCGCGGAGGAGCTCGGCGAGAGCAACGACTTCACGCTCACCGAGCTCGAGGCGCGCCGAATCGCGCGCGTGCTCAAGAGCGCCGGGATCAACTGGAATCTCGCGCCGGTCGTGGACGTCGGCTGCAACCCCAAGAACCCGGTGATCGTAGGCGCGGGGCGGAGCTTCAGCGCGGACCCCCTGCTCGTCACCGCCCACGCGCGCGCGGTCATCCAGGGATTGCACGCGGAGGGCGTGCTCACCGCCCTCAAGCACTTCCCGGGGCACGGCTCGAGCTACGGCGACTCGCACAGGGGCTTCGTGGACGTCACCGACACCGCAGACCGCTGCCCCGAACTCACGCCGTACCGTATGCTGATCGCCGAGCGGCTGGCCGACGGCATCATGACCGCGCACGTCTTCAACCGCGCGCTCGACCCGGAGTTCCCCGCCACGCTCTCGCGCGCGACCATCACGGGGCTCCTCCGCGGCGAGCTCGGCTTCGATGGGCCGGTCGTGACGGACGATCTCCGGATGCGCGCGATCGAGCAGCACTGGGGGCTCGAGGCCGCTGCCGTCAGAGCGCTGGCGGCGGGCGCGGACATCCTGCTCATCGCCAACGACCGGCTGCCTGACGGCGGCTCCGCCGCTCAGGCGGTCCTCACCAAGATTCGGACGCGGCTCCTGAGCGGGCGGCTCGACCCCGAGGTCGTCGAAGCCGCGCTCGCGCGCGTCCGCGCGCTCAAGGCGCGGCTCGGCGACGGTTGAGCCGCGAGCGCCCGTCGAGCGCCGAGGCGACCCCCGGGTCTTCACGCACCGAGCAGCGTTTCGACCTCGTCCCGACGGGGCAGCGACGGCTGGGCGCCGCGCCGTGTGCACGCGAGCGCCGCAGTCGCGCTGGCGAATCGCAACGCATCCGGGAGCGCCCGCGCCTCGCCCAGCGCCACCGCGAGGCTCGCGTTGAACGCGTCTCCCGCGGCGGTCGTGTCCACGACCGCCACGGGCAGCGCGGGGATGCTGACCGGGCCGTCGGCCGTGCAGGCCAGCGCGCCCTGGGCGCCGAGCGTCACGATGACCGTGGACGCGCCACGCGTCCGGAGCGCGCGCGCCTCGTCGCGCATCGGCGCCGGGTTCAGCAGCGAGAGGCGCCCCCGACGGCGTGCCTCGCCGAGCACCCACGCGACGGTCGCGACCGGCGTCTCGAGCTGACACATCACGATCTCGGCCCAGGCCAGGTCGTCGACGCGGCGCTCGACCATCTCGACCGTCAGCTCCCAGTTGGCGCCGGGCGCCACGGCGATCTGATTGCGCCCCGCCGCGTCGACAATGATCAGTGCCGTGCCGGTGGCGGCCCGGTCCGTCATGCTCACGCCCGCGACCCCGATCCCTTCCTTCTCGAGTGCCGCGCGGAGCTGGTACCCGGAGGCGTCCTCACCGACGCAGGCGACGAAGCGCACCTCGGCGCCCAGGCGCCGCGCCGCGACGGCCTGGTTGGCGCCCTTGCCGCCGTGGCTCACGAGGAGCGTCCCGCCGGTGACCGTCTCGCCGGGGCGCGGTAGGTGCCTGGTGGCGACGGTGAAGTCGATGTTCGCGGAGCCGACTACGAGGACGCGCGGCGCCGGGGCAAGGCTGGGCACAGGCGATCCAGAAACAGGCGCAGGAACCGGTCCGCGTCGATGCCCTTCGCGATCCGGCAGTTCGGCTCGCCGCTCGTACGCTGCGTCTCGCCCTCGGGGCCGATGACGAGACGCACAGGCTCCCACTCCGCGAGCGTCGGATCGATCGCCAGCGCGAGCGCGAGGGGATCGTGGAGCACGAGCCCCTGGGCACCGCTCGCGTGATCGATTCGGAAGCCGCGCTCGGTGAAGGCGACGATGCGCTCGGCGAGCGGGCCCGTCGCCCGCCGGAGCGCGGACTTGATCCCCGCTCGCGGCAGGACGGCCTGGCGGGTCGCGTCGAGCGGCACGAGGTGCAGTGGCAGGCGCGCGGCGAGCACCCGGTGGGCAGCCTCGGGGTCCACGTACATGTTGAACTCCGCCGTCGGTGTGACGTTGCCCGGCACGTCCACCGCGCCGCCCATCGCCACGATGCGGCCGATGAGGCTCACCGCGCCGGCGTCCGCCTTGAGCGTGAGCGCGAGGTTGGTCAGCGGACCGAGCGCGACGAGTGTCAGCAGCCGCTGCGACCGCCGCGCCTGGTCGATGATCACGCTGACCGCGTCGGGCTCGAGCGGCGGCTTCGGAGTCTCGGGCCAGTTCGCGAGGTCGCCGAGGCCGTCCTCGCCGTGGTAGCGCTGGCCGGTGACGAGCGTGCGCGCGAGCGGCTCGGCGGCGCCCATGGCGATGACCGGACGCGGCGTCGGCTGGCGCAGCGCGAGCAGGCGGAAGACGTTGACCATCCCCTGCTCCACGGGGACGTTCCCGGCGACCGTCGTGACCGCTTCCACGCTGATCTCCGGTGAGCTCCAGGCCAGCAGCAGCGCGAGCGCATCGTCGATCCCGGGGTCGGTGTCGATCAGGACGGGCGACGCCATGGCCCGAGTCTAAATCAATTCCTGGCGCAGAATCTCCTTACATTCCGCGCGCATCGAAGTAGTAGAATGAGTTCACCCTTCAGGGGGGAGGACGGGATGGACATCCAGATCAAGTACTGCGGCGAGTGAAACTACCTGCCGCAGGCCTCCAGTTTGCAGGAGGCCATCAAGAAAAAGTACGGCCTCAGCGCCAGCCTGAAGGAAGGCGCCGGCGGCATCTTCGAGGTCTCGATCGACGGCAAGGTCGTCTACTCCAACCAGACGACGTACCGCTTCCCGACGGACGAGGAGATCTTCGAGAAGATCGAGACCGCTAAGAAGCGGTAAGCGCGCGTTCCAGCTCTCCCTGAAACCGTGGATGCGCCACCGCGAGCAGCGCCTCGGCGCGTCCCCGCTCTCCCTTCCCCCGCAGCGCGGCAGTTCCACGCTCGGTCACGACCCAGTCCGCCAGGAAGCGTGGGCTCGTCACGGCGGCGCCCGGGGAGAGGTACCTCACGATGCGCGAGACCTGGCCGTCGCGCCCGGTCGAGGGCAGCGCGATGATCGCCGCGCCCCACCGCGAGCGTGACGCGCCCAGGACGAAGTCGAACTGGCCGCCGATGCCCGCGACCTGCCGGGGCCCCAGGCTCTCCGCCGTCACCTGCCCCGCGAGGTCCACCTCGAGCGCCGAGTTGATCGCCACGAACCGGTCGAGTCGCGCCACCGTCTCCGGGTCGTGGACGAACGCCGACGAGTCCATGTTGACGAGCGGGTTGTCGTGGACGAAGTCGAAGAGCCGGCGCGTGCCCATGGCCTCGGCGATGTCCATCCTGCCGCGATGGAAGCGCTTGAGCGCGTTCGTGACCGCTCCTCTCTCGACGAGAGCCACGGACGGGTCCACCAGGAGCGAATGGAGCGCGAGATCGCGGTGGTCCACGAGCGCCTCGAGCACGGCCTGGGGGATCGCGCCGACCCCCACCTGCACCGTGGCGCCGTCGGGCACGAGCGCGGCGACGTGGCGGCCGATCGCGCGCTCGACGTCGCCGACGACAGGCGGCGGGTACGGCGTCAGCGGCTCGTCCACCTCGACCCACGCGTCGATCTGGCTCCGGTGGAGGAACGCGTTGCCGAGCGTGCGCGGCATCGCGGGGTTGACCTGGGCGATGACGAGGGGCGCGCGGCGTGCCGCGGGCAGCGTCACGCCCACGGAGACGCCGAGGCTCACGTAGCCGCGGGCGTCCGGCGGCGCGCAGTGGACGAGGACGCAGTCGGGCGCCCACGCGCCGCCCGCCACGAGCTCGCGCGTGAGGTCGAAGTAGCGGATCGGGAGGAACTCCACGCGCCCTCGGCGGCGCGCGTCGTCGAGGCGCCTGGACATGTGCCACGTCCCGAAGCGGAGCGGCGCGTGCTCGGCCCGCGCCCACGGGTAGTCACCGAGGTGGATGCCCCCCAGCAGCATCAGGTCGGAGAGCCTCGGGGCCTGGCGGCAGATCTCGCCGACGAGCGCCTGCGGCTCGCCGCACGCGGGCGGCAGCAGCACCTTCATCCCAGGCCGGAGGCGGGCGACGGCGTCGGCGAGCGAGCCCTTCGTGAACGCGCGCTCCATGAACCCGAAGCACTATACACGCGATCCCGCGCTAGAATGACCGCATGACTCGCCGCGCGCGCTGGCGCCTCATGCTGCTCGGCGTCCTGCTGCTCGTGGGCTGTGCCTCCGCGACGCCGAGCCGCGAGCCGGAGCGACAGTCGACCTCGCCACGCGTGCGCTGCCTCGCCAATCCCCAGCGCGACGCGGGCGAGGGCACGCGCCCGCTCTTCTTCTTTTTCTGCATGGAGAGCCCGTGATGACCCCGCGCGCGAGACGGGTCGCCCTCGTCACCGGGGGCGGCCGGGGCATCGGTCGCGAGGTTGTGCTGGCGCTCGCGCGCGAGGGATGTGCGGTCGCCGTCGCCGCGCGCACCCGTGAGCAAGTCGAAGACGTCGCCGCCGCGGCGCGTCGCCTTGGCGCGGACGCGCTGGCGCAGGTCCTCGACGTGGCCGATGCGGAGAGCGTGACGCACGCGGTCACCGTGGTCACCGACAAGCTCGGCGCGGTGGACGTCCTCGTGAACAACGCCGGCATCGCGGAATCCGCGCCGCTCCTCACGACCGACCCGGCGCTGTGGGACCGCCACCTGAAGGTCAACGTGACGGGCCCGTATCTGCTGACCCGTGCCGCGCTGCCCGGGATGCTCGAGCGGCGATGGGGCCGCGTGATCAACGTCGCCTCGCTCGCCGGCCTCTACGGCGCGCCCTACGTCACCGCGTACACGGCCTCCAAGCACGCGCTCGTCGGCTTCACGCGCGCCTTGGCCGCCGAGGTCGCCGGCCGGGGCGTCACGGTGAACGCGATCTGTCCCGGCTATGCCGGGACGGACCTCGTCTGGAACGCCGCGCGCAACATTGCGGCGAAGACGGGTAAGTCGTTCGACGAGGCCGTCCTGGCCATGGCCCGGATCAATCCAGGCGGCCGGCTCGTCGAGCCGGCCGAAGTCGCTGCCGCAGTCCTGAACCTGCTCGACGACGACGCGACCAACGGGCAGACGATCGTTCTCGACGGGAGGAATCCATGACGAGGCAGATCGAGCTCCACAACCCGCCGACGCTCACGAAGGCCGTCGGCTACGCCCACGGCGTCGAGACGCGCGGCGGTCGCCTCCTGTTCTTCGCGGGTCAGGTCGCGAAGGACAAGGACGGGCGCGTCGTGGGCAAGGGCGACCTGGTCGCCCAGTTCCGCCAGGTGTGCGAGAACCTCCGCGCCCTCGTCGCCGCGGCCGGTGGCCAGCTCACCGATGTGGTCAAGCTCACGATCTACGTGCTCGACGCCGACGAGTACAAGCGGCACGTCAAAGCGATCGGCGGGGTGTACCGCGACTACTTCGGCAGGCACTTCCCCGCCATGACGCTCGTCGGCGTGCGCGACCTCTACGACGCGGCCAACGGGTGCATGATCGAGATCGACGGCGTCGCCTGTCTGCCATGATCCCGATGGTCCCGTGAGCGTCACCGCTCCCGAACGGCTCCGGCCTGGGTAGACTGACCCCGGCCACGCCCTTGTGACTGGCTTCGTTCGAGCGCCGGCTTTGCCGGCGCCTCCCCCAGTGGGGGAGTTGGAGAGGGGGGCGAAGCTCCCGTCCGAGGAGACTCAGCGGGCGCGCGCGAGCCGGCGGAGCGGCGCGCCGGTGAGGCGGGTGAGGATCCACTCGCGCCGGAGCTTCGCGCCGAGCTTTCGGTAGAAGCGGATCGAGGGCGTGTTCCAGTCGAGGACCGTCCACTCCATGCGGCCGCAGCCGCGTCGCACCGCGACCTTCGCGAGCGCCCGAAGCAGCGCCGTGCCCGCTCCGTTGCCGCGCGCCTCGGCCAGGACGAAGAGGTCCTCGAGATAGAGCGTGGGCCGGCCGAGGAACGTCGAGTACGTGAAGTAGTAGAGCGCGAAGCCGATGGGCGTGCGGCCGCGCCGGCAGATGAGTGTCTCGAAGTAGCGCGGCCGCCCGAAGCCGTGGCGGCGGATCCGCTCGGCGGTCGCCTCCATCCGGGGGGCGAGCCGCTCGTACTCGGCGAGGCCGCGGATCAGCCGGAGGATCGTCGGAACGTCGCGCCGCGCGGCGCGGCGGATCGAGAGCGTGGCCGGCATGGCTCAGGCCCCCGCGACGTCGAGCAGCATCTCCACGTAGGCGCGCGCTCCCGCACGGATATTCTCGAGCGAGAGGCGCTCGTCGTTGCCGTGGACGCGGTGCCACTCGCCCTCGTCCATGATGAACGGGCTCCAGCCGTAGCCGTGGAGCCCGCAGCGCCGGAAGACCCAGTTGTCGGTGAACGCGACGAGGATCTCGGGCGCGACGACGGCGCCGGGCGCCCGGCGCCGGAGCGTGTCGGCGAGCGCCTTGTAGAGCTCGGTATCGGCGGGCGAGAGGTTCGGCACCTTCGCCTCGCCGGTGATCGTGACCTCGACCCGGTCGTCGTCGATGACGCGCCGGATCCAGCCGACGATCTCCTGCGGGTCGTCGCCCGCGAGCATCCGGCAGTCAATCGTGGCCGACGCCTCGGGCGGGATCACGTTGCTCTTCTCGCTGCCCTTGAGCATCGTCACCGCGAACGTCGTGCGGACCATCGCCGCGTGCAGGCGGTTCGTGAGGAAGCGCGCGCGGAAGGCGGCGTCGGCCAGGCTCTTCTGGAGGTCATCGTAGCCGGCGCCCTGGTCCTCCGGCAGCACGCTCGCGAGCCGCGCGAAGTACTCCTGCACCTCGGGGAGCACGCGCAGCGGCCGCTCGGCTGCGAGCAACCGGTTCAACGCGCGGATGAGCCGGTGCGGCGCCGTGTCCGGCCACGGCATCGAGCCGTGCCCGGGGGCGCTCTTCGCCGTGAGCGCGAGCGGCAGCCCCGTCTTCTCCGAGATGACGATGTGGCCGAGCGGCGCCTTGAACCCGGCGTGGGCCTCGATTCCGCCGAGCTCGGAGATCGCGTACTCCGCGCCCGCGAGCCAGTCGCGACGCTGGTCGGCGATGAACTGCGCGCCGTAGAGGCTGCCCGCCTCCTCGTCGGCGGTCGCGAGAAGGACGAGGTCGCGCTTGAGCCGGACCCGCGCGCGCTTGATCGCGAGGAGCGCCGCGAGGTGCATGATGCCCGTGGACTTCATGTCGATCGCGCCGCGCCCGTAGAGGTAGCCGTCGCGGACCACGCCGCCGAACGGGTCCACCGTCCAGTAGCGGCGGTCGGCGTAGACGACGTCGATGTGGTGGTGGAGGACGATGCCCGGGAGCGAGCCGTCACCCGTGAGGCGCGCCATGAGGTTGGCCCGGCCGGGCGTCGACTCCACGATCTCGCTCGCGATCCCGTCGCGCTCGAGGACCGCGGCGAGGAACGTTGCGCCGTCGGCCTCGTTGCCCGGCGGATTGGTGGTGTCGATCATGAGATAGCGGTGGAGGAGGTCCACCGCCTCTTCGCCGAGCGCCGTCCAGTCGATGCTCATCGGGTCTGCGTCCGCCAACCTAGCGCCAGAGCGTGGCTGGGTCGATCGTAAGCTCAGGGAAGGGTGGAAGCGAGCTCCGATCCATGCCGGCGAGTCTTCCCGCGAGCCGGAACGCCCCACCGGTCAGAACGTAGGCCTCGACGTTGCGCGCTTCCGGCTCCACGATCCAGTAGTACGGAATACCGTATCGCGCGTACAGCTGAAGCTTGACGCCCCGGTCCACCGGAAGAGTCGAGGGCGACAGGACTTCGACGGCGAGTGTCGGCGGCCCCTCGAGGCCCCGGGCGCTGACGAGTGAAGACCGTCCGGACTCGACGTACACGACGTCCGGCTCGACGACGGTCGTTTCGCTGAGGATGCAATCAAGCGGCGAGACGAAGACCTCGCCAAGCCCGCGCGCATTCACGTGCTCCCGCAGGAGCACGAAGAGGTTACCGACGAGCCGCTGATGGAGCGAGCCCGGCGCGGCGGTCACGAACAGCTCGCCTTCGTGCAGCTCGTAGCGACGACCGTCGGCCGGCAACGCCGCGTACTCCCGGTAGGTGAGGACGACTCGCGTCGGCATGTCTTGCATCCTCGTCGGCAGTCTATCACTCCGTCCGTCGTAGCGGACGGACGGCGGACTCTTCAGCGCGGGGTGAAGCCCTTCACCGAAACGTATTGATCGGGCCACGGCAGATCGTAGCCCTGCTCGTACGCGGCGTGGCGCGTCCAGTAAGGGTCGAAGAGATGGCCGCGCGCGAGCACGCAGAGATCGGCGCGCCCCGCCGTCAGGATGCTGTTCACGTCGTCGTACGACGCAATGTTCCCCACCGTCATCGTGGGGATCCCGGCCTCGTAGCGGATGCGATCGCTGAAAGGCGTCTGATAGAGCCGGCCGTAGACGGGCGTCTGGTCGGGCACGGTCTGGCCGGTGGACACGGTGACGATGTCACAGCCGTGCTCCCGGAGCCACCTGGCCACGCCGACGGCGTCCTCCGCGGTGAGACCTCCCTCCGCCCAGTCGGTCGCCGAGATCTTCACCGACATGGGCTCTCGCTCGGGCCAGACCGCGCGCACGGCGTCGAAGACCTCGAGCGGATAGCGCATGCGGTTGGCCAACGAGCCGCCGTACTCGTCGGTGCGGATGTTCGTGAGCGGCGAGATGAAGCTCGCGAGCAGGTAGCCGTGGGCGAAGTGGAGCTCGAGCATGTCGAAGCCCGCTTCCGCGGCCATGCGCGCGGCGCGCACGAACTGGTCGCGCACCATGTCCATGTCGCGTCGGTCCATCGCCTTTGGCACCTGGCTGTAGGGGTGGTACGAGATGGCCGAAGCCGAGATGAGGGGCCAGTTGCCGTCGGGCAGCGGCTCGTCGATCCCCTCCCAGAGCCGGCGCGTGGAACCTTTTCGCCCTGCGTGAGCGAGCTGGAGCGCGATCCTCGCCTGGCTGTTGGCGTGGACGAACTCGACGATGCGCTTCCACGCGATGACGTGCTCGGGCTTGTACATCCCCGTGCAGCCGGGGCTGATGCGACCCTCACGGCTCACGTCGGTCATCTCCGCGATGACGAGAGCGGCGCCGCCGACGGCGCGCGAGCCCAGGTTCACCAGATGCCAGTCGTTCGGCGTGCCGTCCTCAGCCGAGTACTGGCACATGGGCGAGACGACGATCCGGTTCGACAGGAGCACGTCCCGCAGCCGGAACGGCGTGAACATGGGCGGCGGCGCCGGCGCCGCGGCCACCGCCACGCGGCTCTGCTGCTCCGCCCTGGACGCGAACCAGCGGTCGACCGACTCGACGAACTTCGGGTCGCGGAGCTTCAGATTGTCGTGGGTCACGCGGAGGCTCCGCGTCAGGAGGCTCATCGCGAACTGGATCGGCTCGAGGCGGCCGTGGTAGCGCTCCGTCTGCTCGAACCACTCGAGGCTCACCTGCGCGGCGCGCTGCAGACGCTCGACGTCCGGCCGCCGCTCCTCCTCGTAGGCGACGAGCGCCTTCTTCACCTCGTCGTGACGCTGGAGCGCGCGGCAGAGCGCGATCGCGTCCTCCATCGCGAGCTTCGTCCCCGAGCCGATCGAGAAGTGCGCGGTGTGCGCCGCGTCGCCGATCAGCACGATGTTCCGGTGATGCCAGGACCCGTTCTTCACCGTCGGGAAGTTGCGCCAGAGCGAGCGGTTCTTGAGGAGGCGGTGGCCCTGGAGCTCCTCGGCGAACAGCCGCTCGGCGAAGGCGAGCGTCTGATCCTCGTCCGCCTGGTCGAGGCCCGCGCGCCGCCACGCGGCCTCCGTCGTCTCGAGGATGAACGTGGACATCGACGCGTTGTAGCGATAGGCGTGGACCCGCCAGAGGCCGTGGTCGCTCTCCTTGAAGACGAACGTGAACGCAGGGTACGGGAACGTCGTGCCGAGCCAGACGAACTTGTTCGGCCGCCAGTCCACCTGGGGCCGGAAGTGCTCGGCGTACCGGCTCCGGATAAAGCTGTTGACGCCGTCGGCGGCCAGCACGAGGTCGGCGTCGGCGTACGCGCCGAGGTCGGTCACCTCGTCCTGGAACCGGAGGATCACGCCGAGCTCCGTGCAGCGGCGCTGCAGGATGTCGAGCAGGAGCTGCCGTGACATGCCGGAGAAGCCGTGGCCGGTGGAGGTCAGGACCTGACCCTGATAGTGGATGTCGATGTCGTCCCAGTGGGCGAAGTTCCGCGCGATCTCCGTATACGTCTCGCGGTCGGCCTCGGCGAAGTTCTCGAGCGTCGCGTCGGAGAAGACCACGCCGAACCCGAAGGTGTCATCGGGCCGGTTGCGCTCGACCACGAGGATGTCGTGGGTCGGATCGGCCTTCTTCATGAGCAGGGCGAAGTAGAGCCCCGCCGATCCGCCGCCGATACTGACGATCTTCACGTTGCTATTTTAGGCTAGCTCCCCACCGAACGCGGTCGCCACTTCCATCTGGAGGATGAGCCATGACGCTCCGCACGGTCGCCCTGACCCTCACCCTGCTGCTGGCGCTCGGCACCGGCGGCATCACGGCCCAAGACAAGGTCGGCACGGTCCATTTCGCGACGTCGTGCAGCGCCGCGGTCCAGCAGGATTTTGAGCGCGCGGTCGCCATGCTTCACTCGTTCTGGTTCTCGGCGTCCACGAGCGCGTTCACGGCCGTCGCGCAGAGCGATCCCGCCTGCGGCATCGCGCACTGGGGCGTCGCGATGAACCTGCTCGGCAATCCGTTCGGCTGGCCGCCGTCGCCCAAGGCGCTTGCCGACGGGTGGGCGGCCGTCGAGCGGGCCAAGGCGGCGGGCGCCAAGACGCAGCGCGAGCGCGACTACGTCGGCGCGATCGAGATGTTCTACAAGGACGCCGACAAGATCGACCACCGGACGCGGGCGCTCGCCTACCGCCAGGCGATGGAGCAGCTCGCCGCGCGCTACCCGGAGGACCGGGAGGCGGCGGTGTTCTACGCCCTCGCCCTCAACGCGACGGCGCTCCCGACCGACAAGACGTACGCCGACCAGCTGAAGGCTGCGGCGATCCTCGAGAAGGTCTTCGCCGTCGAGCCACAGCACCCGGGCGTCGCGCACTACCTGATCCACAGCTACGACTATCCGCCGATCGCCGAGAAGGGGTTGAACGCCGCCCGGCGCTACGCCTCGATCGCGCCCGCCGCGCCTCACGCGCTCCATATGCCGTCCCACATCTTCACCCGGCGGGGCTACTGGCAGGAGTCGATCGAGGCCAACCGGGCCTCCGCCAGCTCGGTGGGTAGTCACTTCGACCGGCTCCACGCGCTCGACTACCTGACGTACGCGTACCTCCAGATGGCGCAGGACGGGGCGGCCAAGGGCGTCGTCGACCAGGTGAGCGAGATCCCCAAGGTCGCCGTCGAGCACTTCGTGACGGCGTTCGCGCTCGCGACGATTCCGTCGCGCTACGCGCTCGAGCGCGGGCGCTGGGCGGACGCGGCGAAGCTCGAGCTCTTCGGGAGGGAGTTCCCGTGGGGCCGCTTCCCGCAGTCGGAAGCGCAGCTCGTCTTTGCGCGCGGCCTGGGCGCGGCGCGCGGCGGCGACGTCACGAGCGCCCGGCGCGACGTCGAGCGGCTCGGCGCGCTCCGCGACACGCTCGCGGCGTCGAAGGTCGGCTATTGGGCCGAGCAGGTCGACATCCAGCGCCAGGTTGCATCCGCGTGGGTGGCGCGCGCTGAGGGCAGGACGGAAGAGGCCCTGGCACTGCTCCGCGCCGCCGCCGACCGCGAGGACGCGACCGAGAAGCACCCCGTGACCCCGGGTCCGATCGCGCCGGCGCGCGAGCTCCTGGCCGAGATGCTCCTCGAGGCGAACGAGCCCGCCCAGGCGTTGCGGGAGTTCGAGGCGTCCATGCGCGTCGAGCCGAACCGCTTCCGAGGGCTCTACGGCGCCGCGCGAGCAGCGGACCTCTCGGGCGATCGGACCAAGGCACAGAGGTTCTACTCCGAGCTCCTGTCGCTCGGGGAGAAGGGCGACACCGAGCGGCCCGAGCTGCGGCAGGCGAAGGCGTTTCTCGGGAGGTAACCCCCAACCCAAGGAGGCCGGCGATGGCCAAGGTGCTTCGTTGTGGCGATCTGATGCCGGGGTGCAACTTCGTGGTGGAAGGCAAGGACGTCGCAGAAGTGAGGGCGAAGGGCGCGGAGCACGCCAAGAAGGCGCACGGGATGTCGCAGATTCCACCCGACCTCGCGAAGAAGGTGCAGGCGGCGATCAAAGACAAGTAACCGTCCGCTCGCGCCATGGCGCAGGTCGTCTTCCGCGATTACGACCGCGCGGCGCTGGACCGGGAGTACGACAACCGCGCGAAGGTCAAGGACGCGCCCGAGTGGCTCGAGCGCTACGCGCGCGAGAGTGCAAAGGCGCGGGCCGAGCTCTCCTGCCGCCTCGACGTGGCGTACGGCCCGAGCCCGGGCGAGACACTCGACGTCTTCCCCGCCCCGGGCTCGGCGCCGGCGCCGGTCCACGTGTTCATCCACGGCGGCTACTGGCACCGGCTCGACAAGGCCGACGGGAGCTTCGTCGCGCGCGGCCTCCTGCCCGCCGGCGCGGCCGTGGTCGTGATCAACTACGCGCTCATCCCGACGGTGCAGATGGCTGAGCTGGTGAGCCAGTGCCGCGCCTCGATCGCGTGGGTGCACCGCCACGCCGCCTCGTTCGGCGGCGACCCGCGCCGGATCTTCGTCTCCGGCCACTCGGCGGGCGGCCACCTGGTCGCGATGCTGATGTCCACGGACTGGGGGTCCGAGGGCCTACCCGCCGACGTGATCAAGGCCGGGTGCGGGATCAGTGGGCTCTACGACCTCGAGCCGATCCGGCTCTGCTACCTGAACGACGTCCTCACCCTCACGACCGAGACCGCGCGCCTCCACAGCCCCATTCATCACCCTCCATCGCACGCGGGACCGCTGCTGCTCACGGTCGGCGCGCTCGAGGGGCCCGAGTACCTCCGGCAGAGCCACGCGCTCGCCCGGACCTGGTCGAGCCGCGGCCTTCGCTGCGAGGCGGTGGAGATGGCGGGCCACCATCACTTCTCCATCGTCGCCGAGCTCGAGGACCCGTCGAGCGAGCTCAGCCGGCGGCTCGCGCGGCAAATGGGGCTCGCCTGAACCGGGCGATCAGGAACCGAAGCGCGAGCTCGAGCTTCCGCGTCCTCAGATCCTCCTCGCCCAAGGCGACGCGAGCGAGGAGACGGCAGAGGCGCCGGTCGGCGGCCGCGGCCCGGATGACCGCGTCGACGAGCGCGGGTCGCGCGAAGAGCCGGCGCTGGATCCGGAGCGAGTCCGCGAGCTCGCGGCCGATCTCCCGCCGCCACCGCGCCTCGTAGGCGGCGAGCGCCGCCGCCCCACACTGTCCCCTGGCGAGCGCGTCGGCCGCGGTCTGGCCCGCGAGCTGGCCGGTCACCATCGCGTGGTAGATCCCCTCACCCGTGTAGCCGTTGACGAACCCCGCAGCGTCGCCGCAGACGAGCACGCGGTCGGCGTACGTCCGCGCGAGGGGGCCGCCGAGTGGGAGCCGGTACGCCTTGAAGTTCTTTGGATTCGAGCGGCCGTGGACGACGCCTCGGCGGCGCGCGTCCTCCACGAAGCGCGCGTGGTGCTCGTACGGCGCACCGCCGAGCTTCGCCTTGAAGAAGGAGAGGAGGAAGCCGACGCCCGCGTCCACGTG
>WNFB01003443.1_pt1 | contig 13938 bp, 10 predicted proteins | sample 5400501 | NCBI WGS metagenome assembly WNFB01 (sample SAMN13153341, study PRJNA577476) | soil metagenome | isolation source: 200 cm saprolite under Douglas fir tree site 2 hole 1 | place: USA:California | collected 2015-04-18
CGGGCTCGCGTGCTATGGGAGGCTCGAGCGCACGGTGACTTTCCGGTTCACGACGGCGGGCGAATCGCACGGGCGCGGCCTCGTGGCGGTGCTCGAGGGGATCCCGGCCGGGCTCCCGGTGTCGGCCGAACGCATCAACGCCGAGCTGCAGCGTCGCATGGGCGGCTACGGCCGAGGCGCGCGCATGAAGATCGAGGCGGACCAGATCGAGTGGCTCGCCGGCGTGCGGGCGGGCGAGACGCTCGGGTCCCCCATCGCGATGGTCGTCTGGAACCGCGACTGGGAGAACTGGCGGGACGTGATGGCCCCGGAGGCCGACGGCCCCCCCTCCCCGGAGCCGCGCCGGCGGCAGGTCACGCGGCCCCGGCCGGGGCACGCCGACCTCACGGGCGTCCTCAAGTACGACCGCCAGGACGCGCGCGACATCCTGGAGCGCGCCAGCGCCCGCGAGACCGTCGCCCGCGTCGCTTGCGGGGCCGTGTGCAAGCTGCTGCTCCAGCAGTTCCACATCGAGATCGGCAGCCACGTCGTGGAGCTCGGTGGGATCACCGCGACGTACCGCTCCCCGCTCCCCGCTCCCCTCAACGAGGCCGCCGACGCCAGCCCCGTCCGCTGCCTGGACCCGCAGGCCGAGCGCGAGATGATCGCCCGCATCGACGCCGCCAAGGCGGCCGGGGACACGGTGGGCGGGGTGGTGGAGGTCGTGGCGCTGGGCGTCCCGGTGGGGCTCGGCTCGCACGTCTCCTGGGACCGCAAGCTCGACGGGCGGATCGCCCAGGCGGTGATGTCCATCCCCGCGGTGAAGGGCGTCGAGCTCGGGCTCGGCTTCGAGGCCGCGCGCCGCAAGGGCTCGGAGGTGCACGACGAGATCCTCCCGGGTCTGGCGCGCGCCACGAACCGGGCGGGGGGCACGGAGGGCGGGATGACGACGGGCGAGCCGCTCGTCGTGCGCGTCGCGATGAAGCCGATCTCGACGCTGATGGCGCCGCTCCGCACCGTGGACCTCGCGACCGGCGGCCCCGCGCAGGCCCAGTCGGAGCGCTCGGACGTCACGGCCGTGCCGGCGATGGGCGTCATCGCGGAGGCGATGCTGGCGCTCGTGCTGGCGCAGGCGATGCTGGAGAAGTTCGGCGGGGACTCCTTGGCCGAGCTGCAGCGCAATTTCGCGGGCTACGTCGCGCAGGTGCGCGCGCGCACGCCCAAGGGGGCCGCCTCATGAAACGCCACGTCGTGCTGATCGGCCTGCCGGGCTCGGGCAAGACCACGGTGGGGCGGCTCGTCGCCGAGGCGTTGCACGCCGGCTTCGTGGACATCGACGCGATCCTCGCGCGGCGTGAGGGGAAGCCGATCGCGCTGATCTTCGCCGAGAAAGGCGAGCCTGCCTTCCGCGACATGGAGCGCAAGGAGATGGAGGGCGCGCTCGGCAATCAGGCCGCGGTCGTCGCGCCCGGCGGCGGCTGGGCCGCGCAGCCCGGCGCGATCGAGAGCGTGAAGGCGCGTGCGCTCGTGGTGTACTTGCGCGCGCGCCCCGACGCCGCCGCGCAGCGCGCGGCGCCCGAGGGAACCCGTCCGTTGTTAACAGGAGAGGATCCCGCGGCGCGCATGCGCCAGCTGCTGAAGGAGCGCGAGCCGTCGTATCTCAGGGCGGACGCGGTCGTCGATACCGATCGCAAGACGGAGCAACAGGTCGCCGGTGAGGTCACGAGGCTTGCGCAAAGCAGGGCGGGATGGTAAAGATGCGCTTCCGCGTCGTTTGACAAAGGGTTGACGAGTGCCTGCTAAGAAGAGTGACGTGAAGAAGAAGAAGACGAAGCCGACGGCGCGCCGACGCAAGTCCAGCGCGGCGAGCCCCGGGGCCGCGACCGCACGGGGCGCGCTCGTCATCGTCGAGTCGCCCACCAAGGCGAAGACGATCGGCAAGTACCTCGGCTCGGGCTACACCGTGAAAGCCACGGTGGGGCACGTGCGCGACCTGCCGCAGCGCGAGCTCGGGGTAGACGTCGAGCACGGCTTCACGCCGAAGTACGTCACCATCAAGGAGAAGGCGAAGACGCTCGCCGAGATCAAGAAGGCGGCGAAGCAGTCGGACCGCGTGCTGATCGCCACCGACCCCGACCGCGAGGGCGAGGCGATCGCCTGGCACGTCGCGGAGTCCCTGGGCAACGGCACCAAGGTTCGCCGGGTGCTGTTCCACGAGATCACGAAGGACGCCGTCCGGCAGGCGCTCGCGAACCCCCTGGAGATCGACCAGCGCAAGGTGGACGCGCAACAGGCGCGGCGCGTGCTCGACCGGCTGGTGGGCTACAAGACGTCGCCGCTCCTGTGGAAGAGCATCAAGACGGGTCTCTCGGCGGGGCGGGTGCAGACCGTCGCCCTGCGCCTCATCTGCGAGCGCGAGGAGGAGATCCGCCGTTTCGTGCCGCAGGAGTACTGGACCGTCGAGGCCGACCTGGAGAAGGACGGCCAGCCGTTCCAGGCGCGTCTCCACAAGCTCGACGGCCACAAGCCGGAGATCAAAGACGCAGCCGCCGCCGAGGCCATCGTGGCGGACGCCCGCAAGCTGCCGTTCCGCGTCACGACGGTGGAGAAAGGGGAGCGCCGCCGCCCCGCGCCGCCGCCGTTCCGCACCAGCACGCTGCAGCAGGAGGCCGCGAAGCAGCTGGGCTTCTCGGCGGCGATCACGATGCGGATCGCGCAGCAGCTGTACGAGGGCGTGGAGGTCGGGGCAGAGGGCCCGGTCGGGCTGATCACGTACATGCGCACCGACTCGGTGCGCGTCGCGGACTCGGCCGTGGACCAGGCGCGGGACTTCATCGCCAAGGAGTTCGGCAAGCGCTACCTGCCCGAGGCGCCGGTGCTCCACAAGAGCGGGAAGGGCAACACCCGGGTGCAGGACGCGCACGAGGCGATCCGCCCGACCGACGTGCTGCGGCGCCCCGACGACCTGAAGGAGCACCTCGACGCCAAACAGCTCAAGCTGTACCAGCTGATCTGGCGGCGGTTCGTGGCGTCGCAGATGAACCCCGCCGTGTTCGAGACCACGAAGGTGGACTTCGACCTCGGCCGCTTCGTGTTCCGGGCCACCGGCTCGCGCGTGCTGTTCGACGGCTACCACGTGCTGTACCACGAGGCGCACGAGCCGGAGGAAGGGAAGACGCTCGAGGATCTGCCCCCCATACCGCCGCTGGTCGAGGGCGACGTGGCGACGGTGCGGCAGATCACACCGACCCAGCATTTCACCGAGCCGCCGCCGCGCTACAGCGAGGCGAGCCTCGTGAAGGAGCTGGAGCGCCTCGGGATCGGGCGGCCCTCCACCTACGCGACCATCATCTCGACCCTGAAAACCCGCTGGTACGCGACGGCGAAGGACCGCCGCTTCCACCCCACGCCCCAGGGCGAGATCGTGTGGCGCGTCATGAAGCAGTGCTTCCCCGACGTGTTCGAGGTCGGGTTCACGGCGCAGATGGAGACCGAGCTGGACAAGGTGGAGGAGGGCGATCTCGGCTGGCAGCGGGTGCTGGAGGACTTCTGGGGCCCGTTCTCCAAGGCGCTCGCGGCGGTGGACATCGAGCGGCTGATCCACGCCGTGCACGACCTCTCCACGCTGCACGAGGAGCGCTGTCCCAACTGCGGCGGGCCGCTCATCGTAAAGAGCGGGCGGTTCGGGCCGTTCATCGCGTGCGCCAAATACCCCGAGTGCAAGTTCTCGAAGCCGATCAGGCGGGACAAAGTGCCCGACCGGCCGACCGACGAGGTGTGCCGCGAGTGCGGCGCGCCGATGGTCATCAAGACGGGGCGCTATGGGGAGTTCCTCGCCTGCACGCGCTACCCGCAGTGCAAGCATACGCGGCCGGTGCCGCTCGGCGTGAAGTGCCCGAAGTGCGGCGAGGGGGACCTGGCCGAGCGCCGCACGCGCAAGGGACGGAACTTCTTCGGATGCCTGCGCTACCCCGAGTGCGACTACTCGGTGTGGAACCGCCCCGTGGCGATCGCCTGCCCGAGCTGCGGCTTCGTCGGGATGGAGGAGAAGCAGTCCAAGACGACGGGGGTCACGCGCAAGTGCCTGAAGTGCGGACACGAAGTGACGGTCGCGGAGGGCGGCCCGGGGGAAACGTCGGCGGCCTGACCGCGGCGGTCGTCGGGGGCGGGCTGGCGGGCAGTGAGGCCGCCTGGGCGCTGGCCGAGCGCGGCGTCGCGGTCACGCTGCGGGAGATGCGCCCGGTCCGCATGACGGCGGCGCACCAGACCGATCGCCTCGCCGAGCTCGTCTGCAGCAATTCCTTCAAGTCGGTGGAGCTCACCAGCGCGCACGGCCTGCTCAAGGCCGAGATGCGGCGCCTCGGGAGCCTGGTGCTGGAGGCGGCGGACGCCGCGCGCGTGCCGGGCGGCGCCGCGCTCGCCGTGGACCGCGTCGCCTTCGCCGACCACGTGCAGCGGCGGGTGAGCGCCCATCCCAAGATCACGGTCACGCGGGACGAGGCGACCGCGCTGCCGTCGCCGGGCGTCGTCGCCACGGGGCCGCTCACGTCGGAGGCGCTCGCCGGGGCGATCGCCCGGCGGCTCGACGCGACCGCGCTCGCGTTCTTCGACGCGATCGCCCCCATCGTCTCGGACGACTCGCTCGATCATGACCGGTTGTTCCGCGCGTCGCGCTACGGCAAAGGCGGCGGCGACGACTACTGGAACGCACCGCTCACGGGGGCGGAGTACGACGCCTTCGTGACCGCGCTCTGCGGCGCCGAGCAGCACCGCCCCCACCACGAGTTCGATCGCACGCCCCCCCAGTACTTCGAAGGCTGCCTCCCGATCGAGGAGCTGGCGGAGCGGGGGCGCGACACGCTGCGCTTCGGCCCCATGAAGCCCGTCGGCCTGGTCGATCCGCGCACGGGGCGGGAGCCGTACGCGGTGGTGCAGCTGCGGCAGGAGGACCGGGCGGGCCAGATGTGGAACCTCGTGGGCTTTCAGACGCGCCTGAAGATCCCCGAGCAGCAGCGCGTGCTGCGGCTCGTTCCCGGGCTCGAGCGGGCGGAGTTCCTGCGCTACGGCAGCATCCACCGGAACTGCTACATCAACTCGCCGCGCGCCCTGAGCGCCCACCTCGCCGCGCCGGATGACCCGCTGCTCCTGTTCGCGGGGCAGCTCACCGGAGTGGAGGGCTACACCGAGTCCGCCGCGACGGGGATCCTCGCGGGGGTGAACCTGGCCAGGCTGCTCGACGGGGAGGAGCCGCTCGTCCCGCCGCCCACGACGATGCTGGGCGCGCTGTATCGCTACGTGCACACCGCGGATCCGGCGCACTTCCAGCCGATGAACGCCAACTTCGGGCTGCTCGAGCCGCTCGAGCCGCCGGTGCGGGACAAGGCGAGGAAGAAGCAGCTGCTGGTGGAGCGGGCGCTCGCCGCCATGGACGCCTTCGCCGCGCGGCTGGGCGTGCCGGCCCCCGCATGAGCCGGAGCGCGGCGCCGCCCGTCGAGATCGGGGAGTTCCTGAACTTCCTGGTCAAGGAGCGCAACGACTCGCCGCACACGGTGAAGGCGTATGCGCGCGACGTGGCGGAGTTCGCGGCGTTCTGCGGTCGCTACTACGGCGGCCCGTGGAGCTGGGCCGGCGTGGACCGGCTCGCGATCCGCGGCTTCCTTGGGAGTCTCGAGGCGCGGGGGCTGGCGCGCCGCTCGGTCGCGCGGGTGCTGTCGGCGCTGCGCACGTTCTACCGCTTCTTGAACCTCACCAAGGGGGTGCAGGTCAATCCCGCGAAGAGCGCCCGCACCCCGAAGCTCGAGCGCCGGCTCCCCGCGTACCTCGACCGCGCGGAGATCGAGCAGCTGTTCGTCGTGGCGCACGACCGGGCGGGGGGGGCGGGGGCGGGCGGGTTCCCGGCAATCCGCGACCTGGCCATGCTCGAGCTGTTCTACTCCACGGGGATGCGGCTCTCCGAGCTCGCGGCGCTGAGCGACCGGGACGTGGACCTGGTCGCGGACCAGGTCAAGCTGCGCGGCAAGGGGAAGAAGGAGCGCATCGTGCCCCTGGGCAGCCACGCGGCGCGGGCGGTACGGCGTTACTACCGCCAGCGCGATGCGGTGCTCGCCGCGCTGGAGGAGGAGGGCGAGGGGGCGGTGTTCGTGAGCCGGCGCGGCCGGCGGCTGAGCCCGCGGGCCATCCAGCTGTCGATGAAGCGGCTGCTCGCGTCGCTCGCGCGCGGCCGCGACCTGCACGTGCATGCGCTGCGCCATTCGTTCGCGACGCACCTGCTCGACGCCGGGGCGGACCTGCGGGCGGTGCAGGAGCTCCTGGGGCACGCCTCGCTCAGTACGACGCAGGTGTATACTCATACGTCGGTGGAGCGTCTCAAGAAGGTCTACCACCAGGCTCATCCGCGGGCCTGAGCGAAAGGGACATGGGCACGGCGCGCTGCGATCGGATTCACGCCACCACCATCCTGTGCGTGCGGCGGGACGGCCACGTCGCCATCGGCGGCGACGGGCAGGTCACGATCGGCGACACGGTGATGAAGGCGAACGCCAACAAGGTGCGGACGCTGAAGGGCGGCAAGATTCTCGCCGGGTTCGCGGGCGCGGCGGCGGACGCCTTCACGCTGTTCGAGAAGTTCGAAGAGAAGCTCGAGCGCTACCCCGGCAACCTGCCGCGGGCGGCCGTGGAGCTCGCCAAGGACTGGCGGTCCGACCGCGTGCTGCGGCGGCTCGAGGCGCTGCTCGTCGTCTCGGACAGGGAGCACGGCTACGTGATCTCCGGCTCGGGCGAGCTGATCGAGCCGGACGACGGCGTCCTCGCGATCGGCTCGGGCGGCAGCTACGCGCTGGCGTCCGCCCGCGCGCTGCTGCGCTCGTCCGAACTGGCGGTGAAGGAGATCGTGCAGCGCTCGCTCGAGATCGCCGCCGAGATCTGCGTCTACACGAACGCCCACATCAGCATTCTGGAGCTGTGATGGCGGAACCGACCCGCACCCCGGAACAGCCCGTCCCGCCCCGCGAGCCGATCCAGGAGGAGCCGCTCCCCTGGCTCGAGGAGCTGCCGCCGCGCAAGATCGTGGCGGAGCTCGACCGCTACATCGTGGGCCAGGAAGTCGCGAAGAAGGCTGTCGCGATCGCGGTGCGCAACCGCTGGCGCCGCACCCAGGCGCCCGACGAGATCCGGGACGAGATCCTTCCGAACAACATCATCATGATCGGCCCCACGGGCGTGGGGAAGACCGAGATCGCGCGGCGTCTGGCCCGGCTCGCGGGCGCCCCCTTCCTCAAGGTCGAAGCCTCCAAGTTCACCGAGGTGGGCTACGTGGGGCGCGACGTGGAGTCGATGGTGCGCGAGCTCGTGGACGTGGCCATCAACATGGTGCGGGGCGAGCGGGAGGACGACGTGTATCCCGCGGCCGAGGCGCGCGCCGAGGAGCGGCTGCTCGACATCCTGTTACCGCCCGTTCCCGCTGCCCCCACGTCCGCACTTCCCCATCCCCCCGGGGGCGAAGGGCGTGGCGGTGCGGGGGAGAAGGGCGAGCGCCCCCTGTTCGTGGTCTCGTCGAAGGGCGACGTCACGCCCAAGGCGCCGGAGGCCGAGCAGTCGGCGCAGGACCGCTGGCGGCGCACCCGCGAGAAGCTGCGCCAGCAGCTGCAGAAAGGCGAGCTCGAGGAGCGCGAGGTGGAGGTCGAGGTCCAGCAGCAGGGCTTCCCGGGGCTCGAGATGATGCAGCCGCCCCCCGGCATGGAGGGGCCCGACTTCAACTTCGTCGAGATGCTGCAGGAGATGATGCCCAAGAAGAAGAAGCGGCGCACCGTGCACCTGCACGAGGCGCGGCGCATCCTCATCGACGAGGAGCTGAAGAAGCTCGTGGACATGGACGACGTGGTGAACGAGGCGCTCGACCGCGTCGAGAACCACGGCATCATCTTCATCGACGAGCTCGACAAGATCGCGGGCGAGCGCGGCACCGTCGGCCCCGACGTGTCGCGCGAAGGCGTGCAGCGCGACCTGCTCCCCATCGTCGAGGGCTCGACCGTCCAGACCCGCTACGGCTACGTGCGCACCGACCACGTCCTGTTCATCGCGGCCGGCGCGTTCCACATCTCCAAGCCGTCGGACCTGATCCCCGAGCTGCAGGGCCGGTTCCCGATCCGCGTCGAGCTGGAGCCGCTCACCGAGCAGGACTTCGTGCGCATCCTCACCGAGCCCGAGAACGCGCTCACGCGGCAATACGCCGCGCTGTGCGCGTCCGAAGGGGCCACGCTCGAGTTCACCCCCGACGGGATCAAGGAGATCGCCCGGATCGCGGCGAAGGCGAACGAGCAGATGGAGAACATCGGCGCGCGCCGGCTCCACACCGTGATGACGACGCTGCTCGAGGAGCTGCTGTTCGAGCTCCCCGACTACCCCACCAAGCACGTCGTCTTCGACGCCGCGGGCGTGCGCCAGCGGCTCGCCGCGATCGTCGAGAACGAGGACCTGCGGCGCTACATTCTCTAACCCCAGCCATGGCCAAACGGGACTTTCTCGCGATCGCCGACTTCACCCGGGACGAGATTCGGAGCCTCTTCGACCTCGCGGAGCGCATGAAGAAGGGGGCGTACCGCGAGGCGCCGCTCGCGGGGAAGACGCTCGCCATGATCTTCGCCAAGTCGAGCACGCGCACGCGCGTGTCGTTCGAGGTGGGTGCCTACCAGCTGGGCGGCCAGGCGCTGTTTCTCTCGTCGCGCGACATCCAGTTGGGCCGGGGTGAGCCGATCGCGGACACCGCCCGCGTGCTGTCGCGCTACGTCGACGGCATCATGATCCGCACCTTCGACCACAACGAGGTGCTGGAGCTGGCCCGCCACGCGACGATCCCCGTGATCAACGGGCTCACCGACCTGTCCCACCCCTGCCAGGTGCTGGCGGACCTGTTCACGATGCGCGAGGCGCTGGGCGGCTGGGAGGGCAAGCGGGTCGCGTGGGTGGGCGACGGCAACAACATGGCGAACAGCTGGATCGAGGCGGCCCAGGTGCTGGGCTTCGAGCTGCGGCTCGCCTGCCCCGAGGGCTTCGAGCCGAACCGCGGGATGTTCGACCGGGCGAAGGCGGCCGGTGCGTGCGTCGAGATCACGGAAGTGCCCGAGGAGGCGGTGGAAGGGGCGCACGCGGTGAACACGGACGTGTGGGCGTCGATGGGGCAGGAGCAGGAAGCGGAGGTGCGCCGCCGCGCCTTCAAGGGGTACACCGTGGACGCCGAGCTGATGAAGCTCGCGGACCCCAAGGCGATCTTCCTCCACTGTCTCCCGGCGCACCGCGGCGAGGAGGTCACGACCGACGTCATCGAGGGGCCGCAGTCGCGCGTGTGGGACGAGGCGGAGAACCGGCTGCACGTCCAGAAGGCGCTGCTCGCCGTCCTGATGGGCTAGGGCGATGGTCGCCGCGACGATCGTCAAGCGGACGCCGCTCCACGCGATCCACGCGCAGCTGGGCGCGAAGCTCGTGCCGTTCGGCGGCTACGAGATGCCGGTGAGCTATCCGGCGGGGATCACGGCGGAGCACAAGGCGGTGCGCGAGGCGGTCGGCGTGTTCGACGTCTCGCACATGGGGGAGTTCGAGGTCACCGGGCCGGATCGCAACGCGTTCGTGCAGCGGATCACCTGCAACGACGTCGGCGCGCTGCGGCCGGGGCAGGCCCAGTACACGGCACTGCTCACGGAGCGGGGGACGTTTCTCGACGACTGCGTGGTGTACCGCTTCGATGATCGGGTGATGATCGTCGTGAACGCGGCCAACATCGAAAAAGACTGGGAGCACGTCGTCGAGCGCAAGGGCGGCGCCAACGTGCGGCTCAAGAACGTCTCCGACGAGACCGGGCTGCTCGCGGTGCAGGGGCCCGGGGCGGAGGCCCTGATCGCGCCGCTCACCTCGCTCGGCGTGGCGATGATCCCCTACTACCACTTCGCCCCGGGCAAGGTGGCCGGGGTCGAGTGCTTCCTCTCGCGCACCGGCTACACGGGCGAGGACGGGTTCGAGCTGTACTGCCGCGGCGCGGACCTGGAGCGGCTGTGGCAGGCGCTCGTGGGCCCCGGTCGCGGCGAGCCGTGCGGCCTCGGCGCCCGCGACACGCTGCGGCTCGAGGCGGGCTACCCGCTGTACGGCAGCGACATCGACGACACGGTCACCCCCTTCGAGGCCGGCCTCGGCTGGATCGTGAAGCTCGAGAAGGGCGCGGACTTCGTCGGGCTCGCCGCCTTGAAGCGGCAGCAGCTGGAGGGCGTGCAGCGCCGGCTCGTCGGGTTCCGCGTGAGCGAGCCGAAGAGCGTGGCCCGCCACGGCTACGGCGTCTATCTCGACGGCCGCCAGGTGGACGTGGTGCGCAGCGGCACCGTCACGCCCACCACCAACGCCGCCATCGGCATGACCTACCTGCCGCGGCAGCTGGCGCAGCCGGGCGCCCCGTTCGAGATCGACGTGCGGGGCAAGCGCGTGGCCGCGCAGGTGGTGACGCTGCCGTTCGTGCCGCATAGAACCAGGGGTCGAGGGCGGTAAAGGGCGGTAAGGGCGGCAAGGGGCCGCAAGGGGCGGCAATGAGCGGGAATGGGATCCGCATCGGCATTCTCACGATCAGCGACCTGGGCGCCATGGGCCAGCGTACCGACAGCTCGGGCGACGCGATCCTCGATTGGGCCGCCGGGCGCGGCTACGACGTCGTGGTGCGCAGCGTGGTACCGGACGAGCCGGACCGGATCGCGGGGAAGCTCGTGCGCTGGGCCGATTCGGGCGAGGTGGACGCGATCCTGACCACCGGGGGCACCGGGCTCACCGCGCGGGACGTGACGCCCGAGGCGACGACCGCGATCCTGGAGCGCGCCGCGCCCGGCATCGCGGAGTCGCTGCGGGCGGGGGCGGCGGCAGCGTTTCCCCGCGCCTGGCTGTCGCGGGGCGTCGCCGGCACGCGCGCCAAGACGTTGATCGTCAATCTGCCCGGCTCCACCGGCGGCGTGCAGGACGGCCTGGCCGTACTCGAAGGGTTCATCGACCACGCCGTGGAGCTGGTGACCGGCGACAAGGTCACACACTGAGGGTTGACGGCTGATGGCTGATCGCGTGGTAATCACCACCGGCGACCTGGAACATGCGGTCCGGATCAACGCCGCGCTCGAGTCCGCGGGGTTCGAGACCGCGCTCGCCACGTCCGTCGACGAGGCCCGCCAGGCCATCCTCCGGCGCGAGGCAGTCCCCGACTGCCTGGTGCTGACGGGAGCGCTGCACGAGCCGTCGGCGGCGCAGCTCCTGCTGCTGGCGCGCGACCGCTCGATCTCCACCCTCGGGCTCGTGGAGTCGACCGAGCCCGATCCCCAGGGCATCGCCCGGGGGCTCGGGCTGACGGCCTTCCTCGAGAAGCCTGCCGACCCGGCCGAGGTGGTCGCCACGGTGCGGCGCCTGATCGAGCGGCGCCGGCTGCAGCAACGCACCGGGATCATCGGCGAATCGCCCGCGATCCAGGAAGTGCTCGTCAAGATCGAGCAGATGGCGCCGGTCACGGCGACCGTCCTGATCGAGGGGGAGTCGGGGACGGGGAAGGAGCTCGTGGCGCGCGGGATCCACGACCTCTCGCCGCGGCGCGGCAAGGCGTTCGTGGCGGTGAACTGCGCGGCGATCCCGGACACGCTGCTCGAGAGCGAGCTGTTCGGCCACGAGAAGGGCGCCTTCACGGGCGCCGCCGAGCGCCGGCTGGGCCGCTTCGAGCTGGCCGACGGCGGCACGATCTTCCTCGACGAGGTGGGGGAGATGGCCCCGGCGACGCAGGTGAAGCTGCTGCGCGTGCTCGAGGACCGCACCTTCTTCCGCGTCGGCGGCACCCAGCCGATCAAGGTAGACGTGCGCGTCATCGCCGCGACCAACAAGTCGCTGAAGGAGCAGGTCGCCCTGGGCCGCTTCCGGGACGACCTCTTCTACCGCCTCAACGTCCTCTACATCTATCTGCCGCCGCTGCGCGAGCGGCGGACGGACATCCCGCTCCTGGTGCGGCGCTTCATCGCGGAGTTCGCGGCCACCCACGACCGCGAGTTCCGCGGCATCACCCCGGAGGCGCTCCAGATCCTGGTGGACGCCGATTGGCCCGGGAACGTGCGCCAGCTGCGCAACCTCATCGAATCCATGGTCGTGCTCGCCCCGGAGGGCGAAATCCGGGCGAGCGACATCCCGCGCGACATCCGCGAGCGGGGACGCGGGCTCCCGGTCCGGGTCCCGAGCGCGACCCGTGACGTCGCCGGCCAGGAGCTCGAGTTCATCTTCCACAGCCTCGTGGACCTCAAGCTCCAGATCGAGGAGCTGCGCCGCCGCATCGAGGAGCGGCCCCAGCGGGTGGAGGTCATCGAGGTGGGCCACGGCGCTCCCCCCCTCGGCCCCGTCGACGCCGAGCCCGCTCCCACGGCCGAGGTGCTGTACCGGCCGGGGATGACGATGGCGGACGTCGAGCGCGCGACGATCGAGGCGGCGCTGCGCGAGACCAAGGGCAACCGCCGCAAGGCGGCCGAGATCCTCGGCATCGGCGAGCGCACGCTGTATCGCAAGATCAAGGAATACGCGCTGGCCTAGACAGGCGGTCGCGCGCACCGCATGTTACGGCGCCCTTGTCCAGCAGTCCCGCGCCCCGCCTGGATGTGATGTGGATTTTAGGATCGAACCGGAGCTCTGCGTCGCCTGCCTCGCGTGCGTCCGGGTGTGCCCGGCGGACGCGGTGGCGGTGGAAGGCCAGCAGGTGCGCATCGTGGACGAGGCCTGCACCCGCTGCGGGCTCTGCCTTCCCGCCTGCCCCCACGACGCCATCGTCGCCCACGGGGACGTCGCCCGCGCGCTCGAGCTGGCGCAGGCGGGTCGCGCGACGCTCATCCTGAGCGTCGAGTCCGCGGCCTACTTCTACCCCGACACGCCGGAGCAGGTCGTCAACGCCTGCTACGCGGCGGGTTTCCGCACGGTGCACCGCGGCGTGCTGGGGGACGAGCTGGTCGCGCGGGAGTACCTGCAGCTCTGGTCCGAGGACGGGTGGGGCACGATGATCCGCAGCACCTGCCCCGTCGTGGTCGAGACGATCGAGCACGAGTACCCTGAGCTCATTCCCTATCTTGCCCCCGTGGCGACGCCGGTCGCCGCCGAGGCGCGCTACCTGAAACGGATGTACGGGGCGAGGACGCCGGTGGTGTACGCCGGCGTGTGCATCACGGAAGGCGGGCCGGACGTGGACGCCGCGATCACCTTCGAGGACCTGCGGCGATTGCTCGAGCGCCGCGGCGTGAAGGTCACGGACCAGCTGGCCTATTTCAGCCGGCTGCCGGAGGAGCGGCGCCGCCACTGGAGCACGGCGGGCGGCCTGCCGCTCGAGGTGCTGATGGAGGAGACCCAGGCGAGCCGGCGGTTCCGCAAAGTGCGGGGCCTGGGGCAGCTCGAGGCGATCGCCCGCGCCGTCGCCGTGGACCACATCGACCTCGGGTTCGTGGACATCCTGCCGTGCGAGGGGTGCCTCGACCACCCCCTCCTCGGGCCGCGCGAGCAGCTCTTCTGGCGGCGTGAGATCGTCGGGGCGACGGAGCCCGCCCGCTCGCGGCTCCCCGTGATCGACCCGGACGTCGCCGAGGGCGTGCAGGTGGGGGAGGCGTTCCCGATCCCGCGCAACGGGTTACGGCCCGCGGCCGAGGCGGTGGAGGCCGTGCTGGGCGAGATCGGGCTCGCGCCGAACGGCAAGCCGTGGGACTGCGGGGCGTGCGGCTACCCGACCTGCCGCCTGTTCGCCGAGGCGGCGGCCCTGGGTCGCACCACGCTGCGGTCGTGCCCGCCCTATCTCGACAAGCAGGCCCAGCAGGCGAAGCTGCAGGCGGCCGTGGACTCGCTGACGGGGCTCGCCACCTTCCGGGTGTTGCGGGACCGTCTGGCGAGCGAGGTGGCGCGCAGCGCCCGTACCGGCGACCCCTTTGCCGTGCT
>WNFB01003447.1_pt1 | contig 13928 bp, 14 predicted proteins | sample 5400501 | NCBI WGS metagenome assembly WNFB01 (sample SAMN13153341, study PRJNA577476) | soil metagenome | isolation source: 200 cm saprolite under Douglas fir tree site 2 hole 1 | place: USA:California | collected 2015-04-18
CCGGCCGGGCACGAGGTCGCGGGAGACCAGCATCCGGGCGAGCCGTTGGCGCACCTGTGGGTCGGCGATCGCCACGACAAAGGTGCCTCGCCCGGCGTCCGCTGGCCGGCGCACCGGCACTCCGCAGGCGACCGCACACCGCCGCACCTGCTCGTCAAGGAAGACGGCGCCGGCTGCGCAAGGTGGCGCCGCCGCGCGGAGCGCGTCAAGCGTCTCGCGGCCGAAGCCCCCTGCGCCGGCGATATAGAAGGTCACCGCTGCGCCCGGATGAGCGCCTGGAGGAATTGCCCGGCGAGCACTGTGGCGCTGTGATGCGCATAGACCCAGCGCCTGCCGCGCTCTCCGAGCGCTCGACGGCCCGCGTCGCCTAGCGCCGCCACGTCGATGAGCGCATCGGCGACCGCCTTGGGTGACTCGGGAGGCACGCAGATGCCGCCACCCGACTCGCTGACGGGGTTACCCACCACCGCGCACGCCGCCACGACCGGCCGCCCGCTCGCCAGGTAATCGAACAGCTTGTTGCTGCTCAGTCCATATTTGAAGACCGGGACATCACGCACGACGAAGATCATCACATCGAGCGCCCCGAGCACAGCAGGCACCGACTGCTTGGGCACTGGCCGCCAGAACAAGACGTTGGACAGGTCATGCTCACGAGCGAGCCGCTCGCATGCTGCTTTCTCCGGCCCCTCCCCCACGAAGACAAGCGCGATGCCCTCCTCCCCGCGGTCCCGCAACTCGCGGGCGGCGCCGACCAGCGTGCCTATCCCGTTGGCCCGCGCGTGCGACCCGACGTATCCGGCCACCATGCGGCCAGCGCGGCGCCATTCCTCGATCCGCTCCTTGAGCTCGGCCGCGTCGCCGTGCACAGGCTCGTCGCCTGAGCTGCTGTCCGCGATTCCGTTCGGAACGTAGAAAATTCTTTCTGGTGCTATTCCGCGCCCGGCGATGTACTCCGGCGCGCGGGGAAGCAGGGTGATCACTACCCGCGCTTGTTGGTAGAGGAAGCGTTCCGCTCCCCGCAGCATCCGCGCGGCGACGCCGCGCTCGCGCAGTGCCCCCATGTCGATAAGCGTCTGCGGCCACAGGTCGCGGACCTCGAACACGAAGGGAACCCGGCGGGCCCGTGCGATCAGCCACGCCGCGGCAACGGCAGCCAGGTGGACCGATGAGCCAACGACGACATCGGGGCGGGAGAACCGGCGCTGGGTGAGCACCACGCCGACCGCGTAGCTGAGCATGTTGCCCACCCGGCGGAGGTCATTTCGCGTATAGCGGGTAGTCCGTACCCAGACGAAGCGGACGCCATCGACCCACTCGACCCGCGCGCGCTCGCCGAGGGCCAGCCTCTCCTCCTGCCTGCTGAAATGACTGAAGCTGCTGGCGAAGATCGTTATTTCATGCCCTTGCGCCGCGAGCACGCGGCCAAATTCATAGTGGCGCGTCCCGGCGGGCCTGTCCGGCGGCGAGGCGTAGTGATTGAGAATCCAGATCCTCATCCGCGGCGCCCCTCCCCCGCAAGCCAGCCCGTGAGCTCCGCAACGACACGCTCCGCCGCTCGGTCATCACCGTACGGTTGCGGAGGTTCGCCCCGCGGCCTCGGGCGCGACACCGCCGCTGCAAGATCACCTGGCTGCGGCACCAGCACGTTCCAGCCCCCCTGCAGCGTCTCTGGCCACTCTGTCCGCGCCCGCAGCGTGGTGCACGGAACACCGAGCAGCAGTGCTTCCTTCTGCAGGCCTCCCGAGTCGGTGACGACACCCCGGGAGGCAGTCATCGCCGCGATCATGCTGGGGTACGGCAGCGGATCGCTGGCCTCAAGAGATCCAGCCGACAGGCGCAGTCCCAGCCTGCGCGCCCGGTCCGCGAGCCGTGGATGTGCGAGCAGTCGGACCGGCAGCGGGCAGGTGGCCAGCGCGTCGAGCGTGGCCGCGAGCCGACTCGGGTCATCGGTGGTCTCCGTCCGGTGGACGGTTGCCACCAGGTACGGTCCGGCGCGGGCGAAGGCCGGCAGGTACCGCCCCGGCGCGGCGGCGACCCTGGCGCGCACCGTCGCAAGGATCTCGACCATCACGTCACCGACGAGCACGGTGCGTGCCGCGAGCCCCTCGCCCATCAGGTTGGCGACGCTCACCGCCGACGGCGCGAGCAGCAGGTCCGCCAGGTGATCGGCAACGATGCGATTACGTTCTTCTGGCATCCTCCGGTCGAAGGACCGGAGCCCCGCTTCCAGGTGCGCTATGGGCAAGCCATGCTGCGCAGCCGCAAGCGCCCCGCCGAGCGTCGAGTTGGTATCGCCGTACACCAGCACCCAGTCGGGCCGCTGACCGTCAAGGACGGGATCCAGCCCGGTCAGGATTCCGGCGGTCTGAGCGGCATGGCTAGCTGACCCGACGCCAAGGTTCACGGCCGGCGGCGCGATGCTGAGGTCGTCGAAGAACGCCCTGGACAGCAGGCGGTCGTAGTGCTGGCCAGTGTGCACTATCACGTGCTCATGCCCATGCTCGCTCAGCGCATGGTCCACCGGCGCGAGCTTGACGAACTGAGGCCGCGCGCCGACCACGCTCAGTACTCTCACGCACTCCCCGTCCCTGTGCCGCCCGCAGGGCCAATGTCACTACTTGTAATTGAGATGCTACCGTGAGTTGTCCGTCGTTTACGTATGCCTAGGCGAGGCCTTGCCGTTGCTCACATCCCCGAAGCGCCAGCAAGCGTCTTCCCGGACTGCGGCGTCGTCTGCCTGGCGATTCCGCATGCGGCTGTCCCTGGAGGGCATCCACCTCCGCACGATCGCCGGCACGGTCGGCGCGAGGATCGCCGCATCCTTCCTCGGCTTCGGTGCCGGCGTGATCACAGCCCGGGAACTGGGACCTCATGGCCGGGCCACGCTAGCGTTGATGATCGCTGTTCCCGCCATTTTCAGTGTGGTGGGGGTACTCGGGCTCGACAACGCCAACGCACGCTTCGCCGGCCGATCCCACTCCGCATTCCGCCAAATCGTCCGCCGGTCAGTCATATTCTCGGCGGTGGCGGGCCCAGCCACGGCTGCGGCGTGGTGGTACGCAGGCTCTGTCTGGCCCGCCATGCGCCTCGGGCTAGATCCTCGGCTCGCCCTGCTCAGCGCGGGACTGTGCCCAGTCAGCCTGCTCGTGACGTTGCTCGGCACAGCCGAGATCGGCCGGGGCCGGGTCGGCGTCTACAACCTGGTGATCACCGTCACAAGCGCGGCCTACCTTGCCGGAGTGTTGCTGCTGCTCGCTCTCGGCCGCCTGACGGTCATCGGATGCTTCGCTGCCAGCGCGGCGAGCCTGCTGCTTGGCGCTGTCCTGCTGCTGGTGCGGGCAACCACCCAGGTGCACGCAGACGGTGAGCGCATCGCTCTCCGGCGGTACAGCAGTTACGCATTCCGCGCCTACCTGCCAAACCTTGCGCAGTACGGGATGCTGCGCATGGATATCCCGGTAATCCAGGTCCTGGCCGGCACAGCCGCCGTCGCTCTTTATGCGGTCGCGCTGCCAGTCGCCGAGATCCTCATGCTGCTTCCCACCGCGGTGGCCCTGGTGATGTTCCCCCAGGTAACATCCGGAGCGGTCGACCGGGCGGCGGCCGATCGCATCGGGCACGCGGTGCTGGCGATCACTGCGGTACTTGCGGGAGCAGTCGCGCTGGCGGCGCCGGTAGTCATTCCCGCCGTGTATGGCGTGCCGTACCGCGGGGCGGTGGTGGTCGTCTGGTGCATGCTGCCCGGCCTGGTCTTCTTCAGTGCCGGCCGGACGCCGCAGGCTTACCTCGCAGCCACTGACAAGCTCAGGCTCGTCATCGTGGCCACTGCCGCCGGGGTCGCCGCGGGCCTGGCGGGGCTGCTGGCATTGACGCCCCGATTTGGGTCGGCCGGCGCCGGCGCGGCTGACTCCATCGGCTACCTGGCATTCACCCTGGTCGTCCTAGTTGGGCTGCGGCGCCAAGGCCTCCTGAGCAGGCTCGTCACGCGGTTGACGTGGTTGAGCCGGGCGCAAAGTCGATGGGCCAAGGGAGCTCTGGCCGGGACTCTCACGCCGCAGGGCGGCTGGTTCCGTCCGACCGCATTGGGCGTCCTTGCCGCAGTGTCCGGCGTAGCAGTCGGGTTGGCTTCCGCCCATGGCCGGGCGCCGCTGGTCGCGCTACTCGCAGTCTCGACCCTGCTACTCACTGTCGTACAGCCGAACGCCGGGTTGGTCGTGCTCGCCATGGCTTTCCCGGTGTCGCAGACCACTTTCGGAGCTTCACTGATCACGCAAAAAGACCTAGCTATCCTCCTCGTCGCGTGCCTCACCGGCCGGCTTGCCGCAGGCCGCGCCATACGGCCGAAGACCTGGCCGACGGCGCTAGCCATCGCGCTGGTCGGCTACCTGCTGCTGTCGACGACACTCGCCGCCGGCGGCAGCAACGCTGGCCAGGACTGGCGCACCGTCCTCACGCTAGGCGCCCCACTTCTCTGCCTGCCACTGATCGCCAACGGCGACAGATTCTCCCGGCTCGCGCTCGCTGTCTTCGGCTTGTTCACGGCCTGCCTCGCGGTGGTCGAGATCGGGAAGTCGCAGGCTTCGCTCGCTGCGTCGGCGGGCGCCTCGGCCGCGGAGAGCGCTGTCGTGGCGGCAGGGCAGACCGGCGCCGTGGACCACAATGCGGAGGGTGCCATCTTCGTTCTGGCCCTGGCTGTCCTGCTCGCCCGGTTGCCGCGGGCCCGCCCGCTCGAGAAGCTCACCCTTGTCTGCGCCATTGCAATGCTGGTGGTCGGAATCGCCTTCTCGTTCAGCAGGTCTTCCTACTTCGGAGCGCTCGCGGTAATAGCCCTATTCGCCGCCCGGCGGTCGGTCCGAGGCCTTGCCATTGCCACAATCGCCGTCGGCGCGCTGGCATTTGTCTTGCCTGCGGCAGTCTCCGCAAGACTAAGCTCCGGCTGGCAATCAAGCAGCCTGGATGCGTCATCGGCAGTCCGCCTCGACCTGTGGAGCAGTGCGTTGCGCATGTTCGACGCCCATCCGCTTTTCGGCGTCGGCTACCTGAACTACGCCGCCAACCTCCCGGCCTACTTCATCGATACCGGCAACTACGGCATCTCCATTGTTCAATTCTCACAACTCGATTTTGCGCACAACACGTACCTGACGGTGATCGCCGAGACAGGGCTAGTCGGTGCCGGTATGGTGGCCGCCCTGGTTGTTCTCGGGTGGCACCGAGCATGGGCCGCTGCACGTTCCGGCGACTGGGCCGGCGAAGGTGCTGTGCTGGGCCTCGCAGGCCTGGGAGTGTGCTCAGCCTTCGGCGAGGTCCTTCTCGTTCCGGCGATCCTGGCAGCATTGTTGCTGGTTATCTTGGCTACCCATCGAACGGGGGGAGGTGCGCTTGATCAAGCCGCTCTCGAGCCCAGTGCAGGTGGCAACGCCTGATCGGCCGCTGCGGATTCTGCAGGTAGTCGCCACATTTGTCGGGGGCGACTGGTTCTATGACCAGGTGACTGGCCTCGCCCGGCTTGGCCACACCGTTTCTGTAGTGATGCCGACCAATGGACCGCTAGCGGACAAGCTGCGGGCAGCGGATGTCCACGTCGATATCGTTCCCCTGGGCTTTACCCGCCGACTAGGCCGACTACCGGAGATGATTACCGCCAAGTGGCGGCTCTTGCGCCTGATCCACTCCTTCAAGCCGGATGTGATCCACGCTCATTTGCTCATGGCAGCGGTGTCCTGTCGGATGGCTTCGTTCGGCTGGCGGCACGCTCTGCGGGTGACCCAGGTACCCGGAACGGTCCACTTGCACAGCCCACTGCTGCGTCGGCTAGACCAGTTCACGCTGTTCCGTGACGATCTGGTCATTGGCTCTTGCCGGGCGATTGCCGACCAGTACCGGGCGATGGGCGCCCGGTCCGTTGCGGTTGGCTACTACGGCTGCGACGTGCATCACCTCGACCCAAGCCGCTCTGGCGCCGCATTCCGCCGTGAGTTCGGCCTGGCTGACCACACTCCGACCGTTGGGCTGGTCGGCTATATGTATCCGAGTCGCCTTCCCGCCTTCCCGGAGATAGGCATCAAGGGCCACGAGGTATTTCTCGACGCCGCCCCACTGATCCTGGAGCAGATTCCGGACGCCCAGTTGTTCGTGATAGGTGACGAACTCGCTGGCACTGGGCAATACAGGCGTGCGCTAGAGGCCAGGGCCGCCGCTCTCGGCGTGGCCAGGGATGTGCATTTCACCGGGTGGCGCTCGGACATCCCGGTCGTCCTGGCCGGGCTGGACGTGGCCGTCAACCCGTCAATCGGCGAATCGGCATGCTACACGATGGTCGAGGCTCTCCTCATGTGCAAAGGCGCCGTTGCGAGCGATGTCGGCGGGCTTCCGGACACCGTGCAGCACGGCGTAACCGGCCTTCTGATACCTCCGGGTGACCCAGCCGCCCTGGCCGCTGCTGTAACAGAACTACTCACCGACCCAGTCCGGCGCCTTGGCATGGGAAAGCGAGGACGTGACCACTGTCTACGACGATTCGACATCAACTCAACGATTGCCGAACTCGAAGTCCTCTACCGGAGTGGGATTCGTGACCTGAAACGGAAGAGGGTCACCAAATGAGAATAGCGCAGCATACTCGAGCGCCTGACCGGCGGCTGCGCCTCCTTCAGGTCACCACAATTCCCGTCGGGGCGGACTGGTTTTATGACCAGGTGACCGGCCTGGCCCGGTTGGGGCACACAGTGTGTGCTGTGCTACCAGTGCATGGCCCGCTCGTCGACCGCCTGCGGACGGCAGGCGTCCGCGTGGAGATCATCCCATTCCAAGGCAAGCGACCACGCCACTTGGCACGGATCACGGTCGCCGAGCTGCGGCTGCTGCGGCTAGTGCGCTCCTTCCGGCCGGACGTAATCCACGCGCACTTGCTGAAGGCAGTCTTGTCCTGCAGGCTGGCCTCCCTTGGCTATCGGCGTGCGCTGAGAGTGAACCAGCTTCCCGGAACACTCCACCTGCATAGCCCCGTGCTTCGCCAACTAGACCAGCTAACGCTGTTCCGCGACGATGTGGTGGTCGGTTCCTGCCGAGCAATAGCCGACCAGTACCGGGAGATGGGGGCCCGGTCAGTAGCGGTCAGCTATTACGGGTGCGACGTGCACCGTTTTGACCCGGCCGCGCCAGGCGATCTATTCCGGAGCGAGTTCGGCCTAACCGACGACACGCCGACCGTCGGCATTGTCGGACGCCTCTGTCCAACCCGCATTCGCGACTTCCGACAGGTGGGGGTTAAGGGACACGAGATCCTCCTTGATGCAATTCCGTTGATTCTTCAGAAAATGCCGCTTGTCCATTTCTTTGTGATCGGGGACGACCACGCCGGAGCCGGGACTTATCGGCGTGAGCTTGAGGCCAGAGCAGCCAACCTCGGAGTGCAGGCGAATACGCACTTTACTGGCTGGCGATCTGACATCGCCAACGTGCTGGCGGGACTGGACGTGGCCGTCTGCGCATCGATCGAGGAATCCGCCTGCTACGCAGTTGTCGAGGCTCTATTGATGAGGAGAGGCGTAGTGGCGACAAATGTCGGCGGGCTTCCTGACACGGTGCATCATGGCGAAACCGGAATTCTGGTCCCTCCTGGCGATCAACACGCTCTAGCCGCCGCCGTGCTTGAACTTCTCGCCGATCCCGAGATGCGGCTAGAGATGGGTAGTCGTGGGCGCGAGCACTGCCTTCGCCGTTTCGACATCACCTCGACTGTAACCGAGGTGGAGGCCATATATAGGAGGGGCCTCCGCGACCTCACCCGAAAGAAACCTGCGCGTATAAGGAAAGGCTAGACATGATAGCGTCCGTGTTTGGTACCCATATACCGGGACTCGGCCATCCGAGCATATCTTCATGCCCAGTGGGCAGAACAGCAGCCGCGGTGTGGCGGTGCGGGCTGATGCCGCGCACGGCTCTGCGCTGGAGGTCTAATACCAGTAATCCGCCGAATCGGATGCGAACAAGCAAGGCGCGATTTGTACCGGGTGAGAACCTTGGCTAACGGCGAGCGCCTGACTATCGTTCTGCTCGCGAGCGCGAGTTCGGTTCACACGCACGGATGGGCGACCGCGCTCAACCGTGTGGGGCACCGAGTCGTGGTGGTTAGCTGGCAGCCAGGCCCACGTATACCCGGTGTTGATCTGCGGATCGCACCGGCAGTAGATGCCAGGCCGGCCCGCCGGGCGCCCATGGCCGTATTCTGGTTGCGCAAACTGATCCGGGACGTTCACCCAGACGTAGTCCATATTCTCTCACTTGGCACCTATGGCTTGCTGTCGCTGGCATTGCCCAAGGGCCCAGCACGAGTGCTGAATCCCTACGGCGGAGAGTTGCGCGCGGCCCGGCGGTCTCCGGCGCGCGCGGCCGTGCTGCGGCTGGCCTTGCGCCGGGGCGACATGGTGTTGCCTGTTTCGGAAGAGCTGAGAGCGGAGATAGTCACCCGCTACGCGATACCCGCGGAGCGGGTACAGGTGCTTTCCTGGGGAGTAGCCGAGGACCTGATCGCAGCTCAGCCGTTGATCTCTCCGAAGGCCGTCCGGTCCAGCTTCGGCATTCCTCACGACGCTACCATTGTGCTTTCGGTCCGCACTATATCGGCGACATACCGGACGCTTGATATTGTGTCCGCCTTCGCGCAAGCAGTGGCGGACCGGCCCGACCTCTTCTTGGTCTTGCTCGTCGGCGCTCGCGTGGACCGAGAGTCCGCGCTGCGAGACCAAGAAGCTTACTTTGACCGAGTACGTGAGGCGGCCCGTCCGGTCGCCGACCGGGTGCTGATCATCGAACGCACGCTCAGCAGGGAACAGACCTTCGATCTGATGTGTGCAAGCGACATCGTAGTGTCAATCCCGCCCGAGGATCAGCACAGCTTCTCTGTCCTCGAGGCCGCACTAGCGGGCCCCCGAATACTGCTTTCAAACATCCCACCCAACCAACAGATGACCAGCGACGGCATGACTGCGGACCTGCTGGGAGAACCTATCGCCCGCACACTCGCACAGAAGTTGCGCGAGGTATCGGTGGATGAGCTGACCCAGCGCAGGAACAGGGATTACATCCTGAGCCGCGAGCATGGAGGCAAGAAGCTGGCCGAGCATGAGCAGATCTTCCGCTGGCTATCGCGCTACACCTGACTTGGCTACGCCAGCAGGTCCTTGCTTGTAAGGACGCCGTTGACACACTGGTGCCATGACCGCTCCAGCTCGCTACCACGAGCCACCTGAGCCCGCGTTCCTCTTCGACCTCGACGGCACGCTCATCGACAGTGTGTACCAGCATGTGATCGCCTGGCGTGCCGCGCTGTCCCGGCTGGACATTGACCTTTCCGTATGGCGAATCCACCGCCGGATTGGCATGAGTGGTGGGCTGTTTGTATCTGCCCTGCTGCGGGAGACCGGCAGGACGCTGTCCGACGCGGACATCGCCATGCTGCAGCAGGCGCACGGGGAGGAGTACCTCGCCCAGGCGGACTCCGTCCGGCCGCTGCCCGGCGCGGCGGAGTTGCTGGTCGCGCTGACCGGGCGCGGTGTGCCATGGGCGATCGCGACCAGCGGGTATCGGGCCACGGCGGGTCACGCGCTGGGCATGCTGGGGCTGCCCGAGGATGCCCCGATGATCACCCGTGACATGGTCCGGCACGCTAAGCCCGACCCGGACCTGTTCCTGGCCGCAGCGGCGCTGCTCGGCGTGGACGCGCGGGACGCCATGGTCGTCGGGGACAGCGTCTGGGACCTGCTGGCGGCCCGGCGGGCCGGGGCGATCGGCATCGGCCTGATGTCGGGCGGGTACGGCCGCGAGGAACTCGAGCGGGCCGGCGCCTACCGCGTCTACGCCGACCCGGCCGAGATGCTGGCCAGGGCCGACGAATTAGGCGTGCGTGACCTGACCGGCTGACGAACTGCTCGCGACGCTGCAAGCCGGCCGCGAGGACGACCCCGGCCGCGGCAAGGCGGTCTGAGTGAAGGGAAACCAGCGATGGATAGTACGCAGATCACAGTGCAGCCCGGTATTCCGCAAATCCTCATCAGCTGGGAGTTCGACGCGCCGCGAGACCTCGCCAAGCTGCCGGCCGGCTGAGCCGGCCAGAAGGGGATGACATGCTGCTCGACGGCAAGAACGCCGTGATCTACGGAGCTGGCGGCTCGGTCGGGAGCGCGGTGGCCCGCGCCTTCGCCCGCGAGGGGGCACGAGTGCATCTCGCCGGGCGGACCCGCGAGACGCTGGAAGCGGTGGCCAGCGAGATCCGGTCCTCGGCAGGAACAGCAGCGGCGGCCGGGACGGCGGTCGTCGACGCACTGGACGAGAACGCGGTCGACGAGCACGCCGACGCGGTAGCCGCTGCATCGGGCAGCCTCGACATTTCCGTCAACCTCATCTCCCATGGCGACGTGCAGGGCACGCCGCTCGCCGAGATGTCCGTCGCGGACTTCGAGCGGCCGGTCGTCACCGCGGTTCGCACGATGTTCCTGACCGCGCGGGCGGCGGCCCGCCACATGATCAGGCAGCGAGCAGGGGTAATCCTCATGTTCGGCGGCTACGGGGACCCGGTGCCCCGGGTGGGCGGCCTGCAGGTCGCGTTCGGCGCGCTGGAGTCCCTGCGCCGGGGCCTGGCTTGCGAGCTCGGGCCGTCCGGCATCCGCGTCGTCACGCTGCAGACCGGCGGCATTCCCGAGACCCTCCCGGAGGGGTTCGAAGGACGCCAGGCGATCATCGATGACATCGCCGGGCGGACCATGCTCGGCCGCGCGGCGACCCTGGCGGACGTCGGCAACGTGGCCGCCTTCGCCGCGTCCGATCAGGCCCGCAGCATCACCGCGGCGGCGATCAACATCACCTGCGGCTCAATCGCCGACTAGCGCTTGCCAGCTCGTGTTTCTGGGTGTCAGATCCGAGAGTTACGGTTCGCGGATGAGAACCGCGAAGCTGCTCAACCGGATCGCGACCGGCGCGGTGACTAACGTCAGTTTCTCCGATCTTGTTGTTCTGTTAGACGCGCTCGGCTTCAAAGAGGCTGGAGGCAGAGGCAGTCATCGCGTTTTCATGCGCCCCGGTGTCATCGAGATCCTCACCCTGCAGGTTCAACGACGCCAGGCAAAGCCCTACCAGGTGCGACAGGTTGCGGCGCTGGTGCGCAGGTACAATTTGCAACTGGAGGACGAGCCGTGACGGCATATCCGATTCAGGTGTACTGGAGCCACGAGGACGGGGCGTGGATCGCTGACGTGCCCGACCTTCCTTACTGCACCGCACACGGGCCTACCCCGCATGAAGCGGTGGCTGAGGTCGAGCAGGCCGTGACGGCATGGCTCGAAGCAGCGAAAGCTACCGGGCGCCCGGTGCCCGAGCCGTCGATCCGGGCAGTGCGCGCCTGAACCCTTGGCCTCTGCGCGGGTCAGGCCAAGTTGCCTTGTGCCTGCCGGCGCCGCTCTGTACCTCCCCGATCGACGAGCAGCAACGTCTGCTGTCATGAATGAGCCACGCCTGTCTGCCATCACACGCAAGATGACACGGCGGTGCGCGCGGTCAGCAGCGTCAACTACCACGGCAAGCTCGTCCTCGTGTAGTTTCTCAGCGGCCTGGACGATGATCACTAGTGGCTCGCCACTGGTCGGGCTGACGTACGGGCTGATCCAGGCCCCGGGCGCGGGCTGGACCTCGCCCGTGCCGCTGACCGCGCTGACCGGCGGCGTGATCCTGCTCGCCGCGTTCGTCGCCTGGGAACGCCGCGCCGCCATGCCGATGCTGCCGCTGAACCTGTTCAGCTCCGCCCAGTTCAACGCCGCCAACATCGTGACGTTCGCCGTGTACGGCGCGCTGGGCGGGGCGCTGTTCCTGCTGCCCATCCAGCTCATCCAGGTATCCGGCTACACCGCCCTGCAGGCCGGCATCTCGCTGCTCCCGGTCACGGTGATCATGCTCGTGCTGTCCGCCCGCTCCGGCGCCCTCGCCGCGCGGATAGGCCCACGGCTGTAGATGAGCATCGGCCCGGTTATCATCGCCGCTGGGCTGGCGCTATTCGCCCGCATCGACCACTCCGGGAACTATCTCACCGAGGTGCTGCCCGCCGTGCTCGTCTTCGGCCTCGGCCTGGCCATCAATGTCGTGCCGCTCACCTCGACCGTCCTGGCTGCCGTCCCCGCCGAGCACGCCGGGATGGCATCGGCAGTCAACAACGACGTCGCCCGCGTCGCATCCCTGATCGCCGTGGCCGTGCTCCCGGCCGCGGCCGGCCTGTCCGGCTCGGCCTACCTGCACTCCGCGCAGTTCTCCGCGGGCTTCCACACCGCGTCGCTCATCTCGGCCGGGATGTGCATCGCCGGCGGCGCCGTGGCCGCCGTCACCATCCGCAACCCCCGCCCGGCCGAACTCGCCGCCCCGACCCCGGCACAGCTGTTTCACTGCGGCCTGGACAGCCCTCCAGCCCGCACGACTGCCGCAGTCGGTCACGCGGCTACCAGTCAAGCGTAACCGCGAAGACCGGCTCGGCGGCCCGCCGCCGGCGGCGCAGCCAGCCGCCATAAGCGAGTTCGATCCTGGCCCTGGCCCAAGGCCATCGGGTGAGTTCCTCGCCGAGGGTCGCGCGGTAGAGATCTTCGGCGTCGGCATCGTCGGCGAGCACAGCGTGGGCGTAGCGCAGGTGCACGCGCAGGATCGGGGACGGGTTACGGCGACGACCTGCTCTAGTCCGGCGATCACGGCCCGCGCATCAGTCCACCGGGTCTCGTGGTCTACCGCCCGGGGCTATCGCGCTATTGGTCTCAGGTGTTAGCCAACGACACCGGCTCTGGGCTGCACTTGTCCCGACGAGGGAGCCGGCCGACCGGAGGATCACATGAACGGTAGCGCGGACCATGCCGGGCAGGGCATGCCCGCAGAGGCATCGGCTGACGCCGCGACTGGGGTGCCTACCCGGCGCGCGCGTCTTGGGATGGCTGCGGCGGCACGTGGTGTCCCGCTGGCCGCGATCATCGCTGCCGTGGCCGTGGTGGCCGCCACTTACCTCGCGGGCAAGCTCCTTTACCGGCTGCGGGACGTCATTTTGCTGATGGTGGTCGCGGGGTTCATCGCGTTGATCTTGAACCCGCTGGTGGTGTATCTGCAACGCTGGCGGATCCGGCGGCGCGGCTGGGCGGTGGCCGTGGTGACCATCTGGGCGGCGCTGGTGTTCGCCGGCCTGGTGGTGGCGTTCGGTTATCCGCTGGCGCACGGGCTGACCCACCTGTCGCAGCGGCTGCCGGTGTACGTGCAGGATGCGGAGCACGGCCGCGGCTGGATCGGCCATCTCGTGCGCCGCTTTCACCTGGCGGCCTGGGCAGCGCAGAATGCCCCGAAATTGCGGAACCTTGGCGCGAGCCTGGCCAGGCCGGCGCTGACCTTCGGCAAAGGCGCGGTGTCGCTGGTGGTGACGCTGGGAACCATCGCGGTGCTCGTCCTGCTTCTCCTGCTGGAGGGTCCCAAGATGCGCCGGGCAGTGCTGGGCCTGATGTCGCCGCAGCGGGCGGTGCGTTATGCCCGGATAGCCCGCGAGGTCAACCAGTCGGTGACCGGTTACATGGCGGGGAACGTCTTGACGTCCGTGATCGCTGGCGTCGTCGTCTTCGTCACGCTCACCGCCCTCCGGATTCCGTTCCCGCTGCTGTGGGCGCTGTGGGTCGCCCTGGTCGACTTCCTGCCCATGGTCGGCGGCGCGCTGGCAGGTATCCCCACGGTCTTGTTCGCCCTCGGCCATTCGCTCACCGCCGGCATCGTCACCGCCGCCGTGTTCATCGGCTACCAGCAGGTGGAGAACCACGTGCTGAACCCGATGATCATGAGCCGCACGGTGAAGGTCAATCCGCTGCTTGTCCTGGTGTCCGTCCTGGTCGGGACATCGATCGGCAGCTGGCTCGGCGGCT
>WNFB01003448.1_pt1 | contig 13928 bp, 13 predicted proteins | sample 5400501 | NCBI WGS metagenome assembly WNFB01 (sample SAMN13153341, study PRJNA577476) | soil metagenome | isolation source: 200 cm saprolite under Douglas fir tree site 2 hole 1 | place: USA:California | collected 2015-04-18
CTGGTCTACCGCACGCACCACTCGTTCCCGCAAATCTTCCGAATACGCTTTCATACCTCTTGCTCCCTTTCTCTGCTCGCTTCACGCTCCTTTACTTATTCTATCACATGGCTCAACTCTTCCGCAAGCCGCTGTAAGATCGATAGTGTTGGGAAAAGGTATCTTACCAATAATGGCTAGGAATATGAGGACGACAGCCGCTATAATGAAAAAGATTAAAGGGGATTTGATAAGTTGATCAATGAATGAGGACATTTCATTCCCTCCTTTTTGTTATCGAGAGTCACTTAAGAGTCAAACGTAGTTGTGTACGTCTTTGTGATCTGAAAAGCAGCTTTTGTCTTGCCGCTCTAGATCGTACACTTTTCTTTCTCTATCGTTACTATAACCGGGTACCGTGGAGGCCATAGGGTGATTCGCACGTCTGTGCGAGGGATATTTTTTTCTTATGAGATCTGAACTATAATGTGAGCGTGAACATATCTCTCAAGGTATCTTAACTATGAAGTTTGCCTACTGAACGCGTTGCAGTCAGCTTTCATCAAAAGGAGGTTGCATGGATACTCTGAAGGAGCGTTTACAAGATTTACGCCGGGACAAGGGATGGACTCAACAAGACCTGAAAGATCATTGTGAGGTAAAACTTTCGACGATCCAAAAAATCGAGGAGGGCAGCAGGCATCCAAAACTCGCGACATTAGCGCAACTAGCGAAAGCGCTTGAGGTAGATCCGGTAGAACTTTTCGTGCTATCTCTCAGGACGAGTGGAAACGTCGCGCCATGGACAGCACGACTTTCATCAGAAGCCATCCGCCAACAGATGAATGAAGAACTGGACCTTGTTTTCGTCCATGATCCCTACTTCATCAGGCAACTGAAGCGAATAAAGTTCATCAAAGAATGGGCACTTGCCAGAATATTACTGTTGAGATTTGATACTGTCCACGCTGTTCCTGAATTATACGAGGCCGTCCGCTATGCGGAACGAAGCGGGGACAGCGAATTCTATGCAGTTACCCTGATCGATCTAGCCAATGCATACACCATAGCTGGCGATCCTGATGCCGCAGAGAGCTGGGTAACATCTGCAATAAGTTCGTTGGCGAGGGATAGTGGAAAGCAAAGTCTGGCGAGCAACGCGAGATCGCCCCGATTACAGGTAAGCAAGGCACGAGCGCTTCTTATCCAACAAGAAGTGGCCTTTCTCCGAGGTCAAGAGGACCGGTGCCGGGAACTGCACAAAGAAGTCCAACCCTATCTTGGTGACGACTGGAAAGACGCAGATCATTGTGGCTGGGCCAAAACGTATTATTATCTTGCGTGGATGTGCCAGCATCAACGGAAATTCGAGGAGGCCAAAGAGTATGCTCAACAGGGACTAGAGCATGCCAACTATGAATGTAGTTCCTGGTGGAAAACCAATCCTATGTGGAAAGTAAGAGATGGCGTTTTTCTGAACACCCATTGGTGGCGTTTATCCATGACAACGCTCCTGCTCGACATTCTGGCTTCTGGTAACCAGCTTCACGCTCAAGAATTCGCTGAATGCTTTATGAGTTACAGACAGCAGCTCAACACAGCTTTCTGGACCAACGATCTACCTCCTTTCCGATCCCGGTATCTCTGGTTAGATTGGGAAAGAAGGCCAGAGCTTCTCAGTGACTATGCGGACCTGTTTGAAGATTGGCTTGTGAAAAGTAACCACCTGGGATGTGAACATCTCCATACGGAGATATTGGTCAGTTATGGTGATTTTCTCAGATGGGGGGAAAAGAAAGCGGACTCTGCAAGGAGGATTTACCAGGAGGTAGCAAGAAGATCGAAAGAAAGGAAGTACAACTTCCTAGAACAGGTAGCGACGCAACGTCTGGAAGATGAGAGTTTGCCTTTTCCATGGCTCACACCTCGCTAGTGGGTCACGCCGCAAATAACCTTGCCATCAAGCAGTGAGAAGAGATAGACTAAAAGGAAAGACGAGAGAACGAGGAAGAACAACGATGCCCTATCCCCAAAAGTATCCCCTGCGTACGTTGAGCGAACAAGAAGAACGAGCCTTATCGAAGACGAGCCAAAGCCAGCAGTGAGCGAGTCGATACGGTGAGACGAGCCAAAGCGGTGCTGGCAGTGAATGCAGGAGAACCATTTACCGTGGCCGCTGCTTTGAGCGGCTTTAAAAGTGCAGACAGTGTGAGCCAGCTCGTCGAGCGCTTTAATCAGCAAGGACTCGCCGCGCTCTCCATCGCTGCTGGACGCGGACGCAAACCCACCTACACCAGTTCACAGCGACAGCAGATCCTGGAGAGACTGCGGAGTCCCCCCAATCGGGAGCAGGATCAAAGCGCCACCTAGTCACTCAGGTGGCTGCAACGGGCCCTGCGCCGAGACCTGCTGCCGCGTATCGGAGCCAGTACCATCCGTCGCGTCTTACACAAAGCAGGCTACGTCTTCGGATGCATCCGCACCTGGTGTCGGACAGGCACGGCGGTGCGCGTGTGCAAAGCGGGCGTCGTCACCGTCCACGATCCGCAAGCACAGGAGAAACAACGCTTGATTGAACTGGCCTATCGTATTGCCGAGCTGGCCGGGGTAGAGCTGTGGTGTCAGGATGAAGCCGGACCGTATCAAGCCATTCCCCAGCCCGGAGAGGACTGGCACATACAGGGATACCCGCGTTGCTTGCCTCATGAGTATGCGCGTGGAGGCACGGCTAAATTGCTGACCCTGTTTCGCCCGGCGACTGGTCAGGTGCGTGCCAAAGGGGTGCTCTCGGCTCCTAATGCGGTCTTGCATCCCTGGCTCAAAGAGCAACTGACCCAGATCTTGAAGCCGATCCTGCAGCGTGAGGCGGAGATGGGCAGGCCGTCGGAGTTCGAGCGCCCTGCTGGAGCGCGCTGGCGCACCTGGCTCTGGCCGCATGAGAACGACGAGGGGCTACCCCCTCTGCGTATCCTCTTGGTGTGGGACAACCTGGCAGGCCATCTCTCCCACGACCTGTTCCCCTGGCTTTTTCGCAACGTCATCATGCCGCTCTATACGCCATTGGGCGGCTCGTGGCTCAATATGGCCGAGTCGGTGCAGCGCATCATCGTGCGCCGTGCTCTGACTGGGCAGCATCCCCAGCAGGCACAAGAGCTGATCGACTGGCTCGAGCAAACCATCGCTGGGTGGAATGCAGATCCCACGCCTTTTGTCTGGGGAGGCAAACGCCACCAGCGACGCGAACGCATACGACTGCGCCGACTCGGTGGGTCGGGGGCCGCTCTCTTGAAGGGCTACTCAATTGCGGCGTGACCCACTAGTAAGCTCTACTCGAGCAGAAACTAGTGCTCATCATGCTACACCTCCCTCACATCCACAAAATGCCCTGCGATAGCCGCAGCCGCCGCCATTGCAGGACTCACCAGGTGTGTACGCCCACCGCGGCCCTGACGACCCTCAAAGTTGCGGTTACTGGTTGAGGCGCAACGCTCACCCACAGAGAGTTGGTCTCCATTCATCGCAATACACATGCTGCATCCAGCCTCACGCCACTCAAAGCCAGCATCGCGGAAAATCTCCGCCAACCCCTCTTCTTCAGCCATACGCCGTATCTGCGTCGAACCGGGCACAACCAGCGCCCGCACCCCAGAGGCAACACGTTTCCCCCTTACATACTGTGCAGCCATACGCAAGTCCTCCAGGCGGGAATTGGTGCAAGAGCCGATGAAGACCGTATCCAGGGGAATATCGATGATCTTCTGTCCCGGTCTCAGGCCCATATACTGCAAGGCACGTTCATAAGACCTGCGCTGCTCAGGGTCTTCTTGCAGTGCAGGATCAGGCACAACTCCATTCACATCCGTCACCATGCCAGGATTTGTCCCCCACGTCACCTGGGGTCCGATGCCATCAATGTTTACCTCGTGGACGGCATCGAAGTGGGCACCGGGATCGCTGGCCAATTGTCGCCACACGGCTACCGCTTGCTCAAAGCGTTCACCTTTGGGCGCATAGGGGCGCCCCTCGATATAGGCGAAGGTGGTTTCATCAGGGGCAACCATGCCTGCGCGTGCGCCCGCCTCAATCGCCATGTTGCAGAGAGTCATGCGACCTTCCATCGAGAGGTTGCGTATGGCCGGGCCACTGAACTCGATGACGTGTCCTGTACCGACACCCGTGCCCAATTTACCAATGATAGCCAGCGCCAGGTCTTTGGCAGTGACTCCAGGGGCAAGCTTGCCGCCAACCTGGATATTCATCGTCCTGGGACGTTGCTGCAAGAGGCATTGCGTCGCCAGTACGTGCTCAATTTCACTGGTACCTATGCCAAAGGCCAGTGCCCCCATCGCTCCATGTGTGGAGGTGTGCGAATCACCACACACAATTGTCATCCCTGGCAGCGTCAGGCCCTGCTCCGGCCCCATGACATGCACAATTCCCTGGCGAGCATCGTGCATATCAAAGAGCGTCAGCCCAAAGTCTCGCGCATTCTGCACCATCGTTCTAATCGACAGGGCGCTCTCCTGGTCTATGACATCCAGCATACGCCGCCCCGGTACTGTTGGCACGTTATGCTCGATAACCGCGATGGTCGCATCAGGACGACGTACTCTGCGTCCGGCTGCCAGCAACCCCGCGAAAGCTTGCGGTGAGGTGACTTCATGCACAAGGTGCCGGTCGATATAGAGTACGGTGGATTCTCCGGGAACGTCGCGCACAGTATGCTGGTCCCAGATTTTCTCAAACATAGTTTTTGGCGTTGTAATATCAGACATCGGCCAATACCGCTCCCGTATTTGCTGAGGTCACCGCGGCAGCATAGCGACGCAGCCAGGAACTTTTGATACGTTCTTTGGGCGGCTTTGCTTCGCTCAGACGCAGCGCGATCTGTGCGGGACTCAGTTGAACATCGAGACGATGCTCGATCAGGTCAATGTTAATCATGTCGCCGTCGACGAGCGCAGCAATGGGGCCGCCTGCCGCCGCTTCTGGAGAGACATGGCCTATGCAGGCTCCGCGTGTACCGCCGGAGAAACGTCCATCGGTGATGAGAGCGACTTGCTCGCCCAGGCCCATGCCCATTATGTTGGCAGTAGGCGCCAGCATTTCCTGCATCCCTGGACCACCGCGCGGCCCTTCATAGCGAATGACGACGACATCCCCAGGCTGTACCTGCCGGTTCAATATACCGGCGCAGGCCTCCTCCTGTGAATTGTAGATACGTGCAGGCCCACAATGCCGCATCATTGCAGGAGCCACGGCTCCGACCTTTACCACCGCTCCATCGGGAGCTAGGTTGCCAAAGAGAATGGCGAGTCCCCCATGCTCGCTGTGCGGTTGGTCGACGGAGAGAATAACCTCCGGGTCTTTGATCTCCGCACTGGCAATATTTTCACCGAGTGTTTTGAGTGTCACGGTAGGGCGATCAAGGTTGAGCGCACCAGTCCTTTTAGCAAGCTCTTTTAAGATTGCACTGATGCCACCAGCACGATCAACATCTTCCATGTGCCACTTGCCTGCGGGGCTGACCTTGCACAGGTGCGGCGTACGCGCAGCCACCTGGTTGATCCGATCCAGGGAGTATTCCACTCCGGCCTCTCGCGCCAGGGCGAGCGTATGCAGGACTGTATTGGTCGAGCCACCCATGGCCATATCCAGGGCAAAAGCGTTATCAATCGTCTCTGCATTGACTATTTGTCGCGGTGTGAGGTTCGCTTCGATCAAGCGCATAATCATGCGACCCGCTTCACGCGCAAGTTCTTTGCGTTTCTCACTCGTCGCCAGGTACGAACCATTGCCTGGCAGCGCCATACCCAGGGCTTCCATCAAGCAGTTCATTGAGTTAGCGGTAAACATGCCTGAGCAGGAGCCACAGGTGGGACAGGCTTGCTGCTCCAGTTCCAACAATTCGCGGTCGTTGATTTTGCCAGCCTGGTAAGCGCCAACGCCCTCGAAGACGCTGATCAGGTCTATCGTGCGCCCATCGGCCAGCTTACCTGCTGCCATAGGCCCGCCACTGACAAAAATAGTTGGGATATCAAGACGCATCGCAGCCATCAGCATACCGGGGACAATTTTGTCGCAGTTGGGAATACACACCATGCCGTCGAAGCGGTGAGCCTCGACCATCGTCTCTACGCAGTCGGCGATGAGTTCGCGACTGGGCAGCGAGTATTTCATGCCGATATGCCCCATGGCGATGCCGTCATCGACGCCGATGGTATTGAACTCAAAAGGAACTCCACCCGCCGCCCGAATCGCCTCTTTGACTACTTTGCCGAAGGCTTGCAAGTGGACATGGCCCGGCACGACATCAACGTAGGAATTGCAGACAGCTATAAACGGTTTGTTGAAGTCATCTTCTCCGACCACGCCGGTTGCACGCAGCAATCCACGGTGTGGTGCTCGCTCAAAGCCGAGCTTGATTTGATCTGAACGCATTACGCCTGCCTTTCAAAACATTTTCAAATGTGTTGATTCCTGCACTTCAGTGTGAATAGGCCTCAATAGCCTTCCGACCCACACAAGCAACATGAGTTTGATGGTCCTGGGCTGCTTCGCACCCAGGCTAATCAAAGCAATAAGGAACTCTGCATGGAACCTACTGCGCCTGTTTCGTCTAATAGACCGGGGTGACCCAGTCGCGGTATTTTTCGTTCTCGCCCCGGCAAGCGGCAAGATAAGCTGTTTGCAGCTTCATGGTAAATGGGCCAGGCTTGCCTGTTCCCACCGGGCGACGGTCTACGCTGGCGACCGGCGAAACCTGTACACCCGTACCACACAAGAAGATCTCATCGGCAGCATACAGTTCGGTGCGGTCGATGCGCCGCTCCTCAACCGTCATGCCAAATTCTTCGCGCACCATCTCAATCAAGGCATTACGTGTGAGACCCTCGAGGAGGTCTTCAGAAAGCGCGGGTGTGACGAGTTTGCCATTGCGCAGAATAAAGAGGTTGCACGAACTCCCCTCTGAAACGGTTCCATCGTGGGTGAGCATGATTGCTTCGTCAAAGCCGGCGGCGCCGGCGTCATCTATGGCAAGAGAGCAATTGATGTAGGCTCCCGTAACCTTAGCACGTACGGGCATGGCATTGCTGTTGGCACGTCGCCAGGACGATGTGCAGACGTTAAGACCCGCGCTGATATCGACGTAATTGCCCATAGCAAAGGTGTAGATCGCAACGGCATCCTCGAGTGAGCTGAGTGCGAGCTTAATCGTGCGCGCTGCTTTATAGACCAGAGGGCGTACATAGACATCCTGACGACATCCATGCATGCGCACCAGCTCGACGGTAATACGGCACAGGTCGTCTACTGATTCTTTTGGCCACATTCGCAGGAGGTTGCAGGACTGCGCCAGGCGCTGGTAGTGTCCGCGTAATTTGAGGAGGTACAGTTGCTCCTGATCGGCATTCCAGTAGCCCCGTATGCCTTCAAAGCAGGCTGTACCATAGTTGAATGCATGGGTTGCTATACTGACTTTGGCTTCGCCCATGGGTACAATACGCCCCTCGAAGTAGGCGTAACCTTCTTCAAGGCTAAGCTCTGGTATTTTCGGCGCTTCTGCTTTCGCAGGCTGGCGGTTTTGTTGTGATGTTGAGGCTTCGGTTTGGGTCAAGAATGTACTCCTTTGATTGATAATGTGTAGGTTAGGGCGACCGCAAGGGTCGCCCCTACCATACACGGATCGGTCACCGAAGGTCGTGTATGTTAGGGGCGCGGGTTCCCCCCTGGCTTGCCCCCGCCCTGGCGTCCGATGGGCGACCGGCCCTTACGATTAAACCGCGGCAGGGGTCTCCATGCCGGTCTCCACGATGTAGATCAGGTCTGCATCGGTAATGTTTTTCCTGTGATCAGCCATGACGACGAAGCGGCGGTATGCTATCTGCAGTTGTTCGGCGTCCAGTCTGTGGCCCAATTGTCGCAGGCGAGCATCCAGGCCATGCCGCCCAGAGTGCTTTCCAAGCACCAGTTTCGTATCCTTCCATCCCACTGACTGCGGCGTCATGATCTCGTAGGTCATGCGGTTCTTGAGCATACCATCCTGGTGGATACCGGCTTCATGGGCGAAGGCGTTTGCTCCCACCACGGCCTTGTTGGGTTGTACAGGAATGCTTGAGAGCTGGCTTACGAGCTGGCTTGTTGCCAGGAATTCCTGTGCATTGATGCGCGTTTCAGCGTTGCCAAAGGATTCCGGGCGTGTGCGCAATACCATGACCACTTCTTCCATAGCGGTGTTGCCTGCACGTTCGCCTATGCCATTGATGGTTACCTCAACCTGTCGTGCACCGGCCTTGATCGCCGCTAACGTGTTGGCTGTTGCCATACCGAGGTCGTTGTGGCAGTGGGCGCTCATGAAAACATCTTCCATACCCGGAACACGTTCACGCAGATAGCGGAACAATGCTTCGTACTCTTGCGGCAAAGCGTAGCCAACGGTGTCGGGTATGTTGATGGTTGTCGCACCGCATTTGATAGCCACTTCAAAGACCTGGCAGAGAAAGTCCCAATCGCTGCGAGTGGCATCTTCTGCCGAGAACTCGACGGTCGGACACAGGTTCCGAGCATAGGTCACCATTGTTCTGACCCGCTGGAGCGCCTCCTCGCGACTGATATTGAACTTATGCTTGAGATGAATATCAGAGGTGGCAAGAAACACGTGGATCACTGGCTGTTCAGCGTCTTGAACGCCTTCCCAGGCCGCGTCGATATCACCCCTGTTGGCTCGGGCAAGTCCGGCGATGGCAACGCCATGAGTTCTACGTGCAATCTCTTTGACGGCTTCAAGATCACCGGGAGAAGCGGCAGGGAAGCCCGCCTCAATAATGTCAACGTTGAGGCGCACGAGTTGCTCAGCAACCTGAAGCTTCTCTTCAGTCGTCATTGTAGCTCCTGGTGACTGTTCGCCATCACGCAATGTTGTATCAAAAATCCGAATTACCGCAGGGTCTGCCATGGTGATCTCTCCTCCCTTAATTTTTGGTTTCTGCTATTTCAGGTTTCTTATTTACCGGGTTCAGCCAGGGCATCATTGAACGCAGTTCACGGCCAACATGCTCGATCTGGTGTTCGGCGTTGGCACGGCGCATGGCCTGGAAGCTGGGGCGACCGGCCTGGTTCTCAAGAATCCAGCGCGTGGCAAAGGCTCCGTTCTGGATCTCTTGCAGTATTTTGCGCATCTCATCGCGTACATGTTGATCGATGATGCGCGGGCCGGAGACGTAATCCCCGTACTCGGCAGTATCGCTAATGGAGTAGCGCATGTAGCTCATGCCACCCTGGTACATCAGGTCTACGATCAGCTTCATCTCATGCATGCACTCGAAGTAGGCCAGTTCGGGCTGGTAGCCAGCCTCTACAAGCGTCTCGAAGGCGGCGCGGATCAATGATGTGACGCCACCGCAAAGTACGGCCTGCTCACCAAAGAGGTCGGTCTCGGTCTCCTCGGCGATAGTGGTGCGCAGTACTCCGGCGCGTGTAGTGCCGACGGCGCGGGCATACGCTAGCGTGAGTGCTTCGGCTTTGCCGGTGGCATCCTGGTAGACGGCCCATAGGGCAGGAACGCCCACTCCTTCGACGAAGAGGCGGCGCATCATGTGGCCGGGACTTTTGGGCGCGACCATTGCCACGTCGATGTCGGGTGGCGGGACAATCTGCGAGTAGTGCAGGCTAAAGCCGTGTGCGGTCATGAGCATTTTGCCAGGAGCAAGCCCCGGCTTGATATCGCGTTCAAACACTTCGCGATGGTGTTGATCAGGGATCAAGATCATGATGACGTCGGCCTGTTCAGCGGCCTCGGCGGTTGTCATCACTCGCAAGCCATCGGTCTCTGCTTTCTCACGGCTCTTGCTGCCAGCAGGGAGACCGACTACTACATCGCAGCCGTTATCACGCATGTTAAGCGCGTGGGCGTGGCCCTGGCTGCCGTAACCGATGACGGCCACCCGTTTACCTTGAATAAGTTCCAGGTTAGCGTCTGCGTCGTAATAGATATTTGCCATGTGTTTCTCTCCTTCAATCTTCGATTTTTTTGACTTCGTTGTCTCCGGTTCCGCGGGTCATTGCTACGCGCCCGGTGCGAGCAACTTCGCGGATGCCATACGTTTGCAATTGGCTGACGAGTTTTTCTACCTTCTCTTCGCTGCCGGTCACCTCCAATGTGATGGTTTCGCCGGTCACATCGACGGCATGCGCGCCGAAGAGATGAGCAAGTTCGATAATTTCACTACAAGTCTCTGCTGTGCTGTTGACTTTCACCAGGGCCAGTTCGCGGGCTACTGCTTTTCCAGATGAAAGGTTGACAATATGCCGGACATCAATGACTTTGCGCAACTGCTCTAGCAGGTGATCGAACTCCACTTCGGAGTCATTCACATTGACCGTGATGCGCACCACGTCGGGCAACTCGCTGCGTCCGACGACGAGGGTCTGCATGCTGGCACGACGGCGACGCAGCATATTGATCACGCGATCGACTGCCCCAGGCCGGTCATTGACGAGCATAACCAGTGTGTATGCATGTTCCGTGCCCTGGGGAGCATTGGACTGCCCTGATCGTCCCACGACCCGATTAACCGAATCTTTCGTAGGGGCCCGGTTTACCGCGCCCGCGGGGTGGGGTGCGCCCGACCTCGTCTCATTCGTCATGTCCTGCGTTCTCCTATTCCGTTTCTTCGATCATGCTGGTGATGGCAGAACCGGGGGCGACCATAGGATAGACATTCGACTCCGGCTCAATCACAAAATCGATGATCACAGTTCCCTCTGTCTCCATAGCTCTGTGTACCGCGGCGGCCACGTCCTCGCGCCTGGTGATGCGCATGCCGGTGAGTCCGTACGCATCGGCCAGTTTGGTATAATCAGGACCGGTGATAGGCGTCTCGGAGTAGTTGCGTGAGTGAAAGAACTGCTGCCATTGGCGCACCATGCCCAGGTAGCCATTGTTCATGATAGCTACTTTGACGGTAACGCCATAATATTTGAGGGTAGCGAGTTCTTGAATGTTCATCTGGATGCCGCCGTCGCCAGCCACTACCCAGACGGTGGCATCAGGCAGACCCATCTTGACGCCCATTGCCGCCGGAAGAGAGAAGCCCATTGTGCCAAGGCCACCAGAAGTAATGTGGCTATTGGGGCGGGTCCAGAGATAGTGGCGGGCTGTCCACATCTGGTGTTGTCCAACATCGGTGACGATAATGGCCTGTCCATCCGTTTCCTTGCGGATCGCATCGACGATGCTGATGGGGTCGGGATATTCCTGGTCGCGTTTTATGCCTGCAATACGCTCATTATCCTGAGCTTCCCAGGAGCGTATTTCATTGATCCATGCACTATGATCACCTGGCTCAACGGCTTCGATCAGGTCGGTCAGGGCTGCCTTTGCGTCGGCTACAATCGGCACGGTGGCGGGTTTGACTTTGTGCATCTCTGATGGATCGACATCGATGTGGATGAGGCGCGCATGTGGGGCAAACTCACTGGCTTTGCCAGACACGCGGTCGTCGAAGCGCAGCCCGACACCAATAATCAGGTCTGATACACCAATGGCGCGGTTGACATGCGCTGGGCCGTGCATGCCCGGCATGCCGAGCGCCAGAGGGTGTGTTTCGGGGAAAGCACTCAGGCCGAGCAGAGTGGTGATGACAGGAATGTTGGTTTTTTCGGCGAAGGCTCGCAACTCGTCATAGGCTTCCGAGAGAATGATGCCATGACCAGACATAATCAGCGGACGCTGCGCCTCGGCGATCAACTGCGTGGCCTGTGCAATGGCTGCTGCCGAAGGTTGTGGCGTTCGCGTGCTACGAAAATGCTCGATAGAACTGACCGAAGCCGATGGGCGATAGGTCGCTTTGCCCAGCTGGACATCTTTGGGGACGTCAATCAGCACAGGACCAGGACGTCCACCTCGTGCTATACGAAAGGCTTCATGCACGATATCGGCGATGTCTTCGATCCTCTGTACGAGAAAATTATGCTTGGTGATTGGCTGGGTCACGCCAAGCACATCGGTCTCCTGAAATGCGTCACGGCCGATGAGGTGACGCGCCACCTGCCCGGTGATTGCCACAATGGGTGTCGAGTCCATGTATGCGGTGGCCAGTCCCGTGACAAGATTGGTGGCCCCAGGACCACTAGTGGCTACACACACTCCCGCCTTCCCTGTAGCACGGGCATAACCGTCAGCAGCGTGAGCCGCGGCTTGCTCGTGTCGCACGAGGATATGACGCAGCATGGGATAGGCAGTGAGTGCGTCATAAAACGGCATGATGGCACCACCAGGGTAGCCGTAGAGCAGTTCGACACCTTCACGCACTAAGGCCTCACACAGGATATGGCTGCCCGTCAGTTCGCGAGCCTCGCGTGAGTCTACCTGCATGGAACGATTAGCGTAAGGTGCTTGCGCTCCTTCTGGCAATTGAGTGATTGTTGCACTAGGGTGCATAATTCCTCCAAACAAGAAAAGATACATAAACAATAAAAAATGAGGACCTTCCACATTGGGAGGTCCTCGTTAGGTTACCTGCTTTGGATTGGGTCGCTTCGTTGCCCCCTTTAATCTCCCTGTGACGCGCTTGGGTCTAGCCCTACTACAAGCCCTACCAGGCCACAAAACCCGGTAAGGCTAATAAGGATGAGGCTAATAAGTACCACAAGGCTTACCAGAAGCAGGTTGGCTACGATAAGTACCGGCACAAACAAAGAAACCGACGCCAGGACGCCGGTTCCGATTAACAGAAAGTCTGGAGTAGCAGCCATACACATAGGATGCATGGAAAAGGGCATACAATTCCCGTACTCTTGGCCGGCGATCATTGCCGGTCGGGCGAATGCACCATACGTTGCTGGCATTTGCTTCTCCAAAAAAGACAATCGTGTATAAGATAACTGTGCTGAAATTTCATGCTCATGCGGGTGAGCTACATGGAGGTCACAACGGCGACATTGCCAGAATGCTCTATTCCTTCATTGCTATTGAGGATACACGATATAAAGGGGGTTTGTCAACCCCTGTTTGCCTGTTTTTCCGCTGATTTTGTCAAAGTTAAAAAGCTTGCTGATCACGCTTTCATGACGCTGCTCATGACGCTTTCATGACGCTTCCTCCATATACTAGGACCAGAGAGGGCGAGACCCTCAGCTGGATAGTGGCCCGAAACCCTGTCGGCTGGGCCTTTAAGTTAGGAAATACCCTCGAGGTTCATGTTAGTCACTCTGTTCAAAGGAAGCAATATCCCTTCCTAATAGAAAGCGAGGTAACTTTGTTCTCAATGCGTCTTAAAGTAGTGTTTGCAACCGTTTTCTCATGTCTTGCACTCGTGCTAGGCCAATTCTCCTCTACGGGAGTAGCATCGGCCCACAGCACCCAGGCTCTCCAGAGTCAGACGAGCGCAAGCACTCTTGCAGAAGATCGAGGTCGGGTCCGGTGTCGAACATTCACCACCGTGAATTCGAGATTTACCGAATTCGAAGACCAGAACACTGGAGCATTCATCCCCAACGGGCATGTCGTCTTCTTCCATGGTCAACGTGGTGACTATGTCACCGGGAGTCATGGACGGACATTTCATAGAGTGGTCTCCAGGCGCTTCGAAAGAGTAACCATCGTCACCATCTGCGGGAACCACCGTACCCAGAGAATCGTCAACCGCGTCATCTGATAAGCTGACGGACCACACCCTGCAAGTGGCACGGGTATCCTTCGGGGTACCCGTTTTTGATACTCCCATGAAACTCGCCCGATATGCACGAAAAGCCAGCAAAAGATCGAGTTTCATGCGCGGTGGTGCGTCTCCGATGCATGACTCACTGGTGGCGAATTGCCAAAAAACGACGAGCGAAGCGATGTCGAGTCCGTAGGGGCCCGATTATGGACATTAACGAAATACCCCGGACACCGTGAACGGGGACAAAACGCCTGTAGGGGCCGATTTATCGTGCCCACCGCCGAT
>WNFB01003450.1_pt1 | contig 13921 bp, 20 predicted proteins | sample 5400501 | NCBI WGS metagenome assembly WNFB01 (sample SAMN13153341, study PRJNA577476) | soil metagenome | isolation source: 200 cm saprolite under Douglas fir tree site 2 hole 1 | place: USA:California | collected 2015-04-18
CCAGTCACAAGGGGAAATAGGGTACTACCCTAAGGGGTATCACATGCCCGTTCCGGGCTCCCTCAAGCGCCAGCCAATCGACAAGAACGAGATCGCTCAGCTTCTCGAACGCCAATTCAATCTCCCATCACAGGAAACACTTGCCTATCTTCTGATGCTTGAACGGAGCAGCGTCGGGGTAGATGAGCTCGCCGAAACCATTGCCCTATCAACCGAGAAGACGAAGGATCTCCTCCAGAAAATGATTGCCAGAGGTCTCATCATAAAGGCGCCCGGACCAAAGGACATGTTCAGTGCACTTCATCCACGGATGACCATGACCAATATCTTCAAGATCTACGAGAAAGACCTCGTACAATCCCTCAGGGACCGCAGGGCTACGGTTGACAGAGTGGTCAACCTTCTGACGCCTATCTTCGAGGAAAAGAAAACTGCGTCGAACTAGGACTCTTCGGAGGCTTGCGGTGGTAGAGGATTAGGACTATACCGTTTCTTGTCCTTATTCTCCTGAAGAATGTCTGCAAAGGGCTCGCCTTCTTCTTCGGCTTCAGCCTTGTCTTCAGAATCTTCAGATTGGGTGCTCTCGACCAGAGCATTCTCTTCAGGTAGAACCGATTCCGCTATGGACTCGGTCGGAGACGAGCTTGCTTCTACGGGCTCAGTATGAGGAGCATCAGGAAGATTGCTTGCAGGGCTTTCAGCTAGTGGAGTCTCTGGAACCACTTCGATGGCGGTGGACTCCTCTCCTGAGGTCTCAAGGGAAGGCTCCTCAGGCTCAGATGGAGCCACCATGTGCTCTCTTTCTCGGGGCATTATTGCTCTTGGGTCTTTGACACCGTAGAACCTGTCTGTGAAGTAGGAATAGATGTCAATCATTTGGGCGGCAGGATGAGCTGGAAATTCGTCCTTAAGCTGGCAGAGAGCGCAGAGCACCGTAGCATGACCGGTCTGCTTGTCAATCGTTACCCTAACGGCTTCTTCACCGCATCGCGGGCAGGTGAAGACTGTAGGGAGTTTCTTCTTGACTATTCTAACTACTCGGCGTCTTCTTCTCCCCAACCGCTAACTACTCATCCTCTAACAAAGGGAGGAGTCAATATTTACCTTTGGTCGAGGGTCTCCTCGGGAAACGAGCTAAAGTGTTGTCAGCGGGAGCCTTCGGTGTTTGATTATTAGACCGTGATAGCGTCGCTGGAGAGTGGGCTGACATTTTCTCGCACAGAAGGATACAGAACGTTAAGGTGCCAAGACTCGCTCCGAATTCCTCATGGGTAATAGAGACCTAGCAAGTATCGGGAAAATCTTAGCGCTTGGCGGGTTTTTCTCCGTAATGTTTGGATTTTCTCTGTTCGCTGCTAGCACAGGGGGCTTGTGTTCGGTCCCCCTTCAACAGCCAGGCTCCAACGGACCAGGCTGCGCAACTGACTACAATCCTCTAGTTCTACCCACCGTCATTGGAGGAGCGTTGATAGTAGCAGGGGCTTGGCTGTTCTGGGTGTATAAGCCGCAGACGTGGACGCCGTCAAGCCAATACGACGACTCGACTGGGTGACCTGCCCCGCCAGCTTCCTCGGATTGGAATTTGCATCTGACGAAACGTATCCGCTATGGATTGGGGAAACGATAGTCTCCGAAGAGGCTACACCAGCTTATCATGTGAAACAATTGGGAAATCAGCCTTGAAAATCACTCTCTTTGAATTCGGTTTCTGAAACCATCCTTAAGATCCGGTTCTCGAACCGCTTTTTTGAAACAGCCTCCTGAAAACCGTTCTCTGAAAACGGGTGCCCAGAAATCACCTCTCGAAAAACGGTAACAGTGAATTTTCCCGGGGCCCCCTGGGGCCTACTCGAGTCTCGCGCCCACCAGGAGGCTGTACAAGGGAAGGAAAGTATAGCAAGCGCTTATTACCCGCGAATTTTCGCCAATCGAACTGGTACGTATGCCCGGAAAAGTAGTACATTTCGAGCTACCGGCCGACAACGTCGAACGCGCTAAGACCTTCTACGTGAAAGCCTTCGGATGGGAGATCAACCAGTACCCAGGAATGCAATACCAAATGGTTGGCACCACACCATCAAACCAGCAGGGAATGCCCACGGAGCCCGGCGCTATCAATGGAGGAATGACCAAACGCCAAGACCCAGTCAAGAACACTGTAATCACCATCGACGTCCCCGACATCGACGCTTCACTCAAGAACATCGAGAAGCTAGGTGGCAAGACAGTCAAGAAGAAAGAAGCCGTCGCTGACATGGGCTTCACAGCCTACTTCAAGGACCCCGAAGGCAACATCGTCGGACTCTGGCAAAGCGCCCGCCGGATGTAGAACCAAATCATCGTTTGTCGGCCCCCTCTCCTTTTTCGTCCAGAGTCAAGCGAGCGAAACACAACAGTCCGAGGTACTACTCGGCTTGTCATCTGTCGAATCGCCAGCGTGTAGGATTTGTCTCGGCATTTTCCGCGATTCCGAAAATCACTCGTGGTCGCACTTCGTAAATCGGCTCTTTTGTGTCGCTCATATCCCAATCGTACTTTTTCTTGTATGCAGCTACAAATCGACCGCGCAACGATGTTTCCCCAACTTCTTTCGCAGAACCTTCCAAGATAACAGCCTCCGACGCTTCTTCAGGACAAACCACACAGTGGGGATTATGAGACATGTTTATCGATTTCCGTGACTGCCGACCAGTGCTGAAGTAGAACGAGCGATCAAGCCAGACTCCCCAAACCGGCATGACATGAGGTCTGCCATCAGCACGGACTGTAGTCAGAAAATAGTTGCGTGCCTTCGAAAAATGATCAATTGTCCGCGTCCAAGGCAGAAATCTCCTGCCTTTCCGGAACATCATGTCGTAACCAGGCATGTAGGGTCGCCCGGCAGACAGGACGCTTCTTGATCGATTATCGTTCGCCAACACAACTCAGCTTGGAAGAATAGTCCTGCGCATCAGATGATAGCTGGTTCCGAGCGGGGCAACCGGCTTGAACCGTTCTCTCCGAAACATGCTCGGTGATCCAAACCACATCCACTCCGCAACCTTCGACAAGCTCTTAGAAACGACCGGGTAGGCTTCGACGATTCCGCCTCCCTGTTTCCCTATCGACTCTAGCGCGCCTTTGAGAGCAGTTCGCGCGACTCCTTGTCCCCGATACTTTTTGTCAACGAAGAAACAGGTGATTCTCCAGAGCCTCTTCTCTCCCGAAAGAGGGTCTAGTTTCTTGTAGTTGCGGCCCGCGTCGATTCTGGGAAGCTCTTCTCTTGGTCCGTACTGACACCAGCCGACAGGCATCTTCCCATCGTACACCAGTGCAGCATGCGAACGACCCTGCCGAACGAGTAGCCCTTTCTCTTTCCTGTTCATCTTCCCCCGCTCCGCCATCGACAACTTTCCGCGGACCGGTCGTGGCCTTTGATAATACATACACCAACAATGACCCTGCTTCATCGCAAGCTTCTCAAAGTCCGGCGAAGTAGACGAGGACAGTTCCTTTACAATGAAACCTCGTTTCAAACTCATCGACGCCTCATTCCTCTCGTTGAGCGTCCGAGGAAATTAACCTGCTGATAGAGCGTGAAGGGCGAGGGCTGAAATAACCCACTTTGCCTGCGTCAACAACTCCCATGTGGATCGCGATCGACAGGTAGCCGGTTTGACAACGCAACCATCCGAGAGACACAAGCACATTCGTGCCAGAGGCTACATTGGAAGCTCCGCGCTAGGGATATCGGACGGGCTTCTCACAAACCTTGTATTTTTGAGCGGGTTTGCGGGGGCGATCTCCGACATTCAACTGATCCGTCTGGCGGGAATCGCTTCGATGCTCGCCGGAGCAATCTCCATGTCCTTTGCGGGTTTCCTAGCGCAGCGATCTGAGTACGACCTCTACCATGCGGACGCGAGACGAGAAGCCGGTGAGATAGAACAAGAGCCTGAAGAGGAAAAGAGCGAATTGAGAAAATTCTACATGGCCAAAGGGCTCAGCCAAGACGAAGCCGAAAAAATAGTCGAGAGGATATCCACGAACAAGAAGAAGTTCCTTGAAGATATTCTTATGCATGAATTGCATGTGCACGAGACGAGACTGGAGAACCCGATCAAGATGGGCGGAGTGATCGGCTTATCATTCCTAGTAGGAGCATTGATACCCCTGGCACCATTCATTCTTCTACCCACGAAGAACAGTTCGATCTTTACCGCCGCCCTCATCTCACCATTGTTTCTATTTGGAGTTGGAGTCTGGAGGGGACGGATTGTGGGAAGGAAATTCTGGAGAAGCGGACTCGAAACGCTGATCATCGGCGTAGCAGCGTCAGCCGTCCTCTACGTTATCGGTACCGCCCTTGTATTTGTATAAACGCAAACCTGGCGACAGATATGGCCGGTGACGGTTGACATTCGCTCCAGAAGTTGGCTATCGGTGTTGGGGAATCTCCCTCTGTCCATTCATGTAACTTTGCAGAGCACGCGGTATTTCGATCGTTCCATCACGCGTCTGATTGTTTTCCATTATCGCCACGATAGCGCGCTCCGTAGCAACAAGAGTACTGTTCAATGTGTGTGCATATTTGGTAGGAAGGCTGGGCTTTTCCCGGTACCGGACCTTTGATCTGACCGCTTGGTAAGACGTACAGTTGCTGCACGACGCCATCTCTCGATACTTCCCCTGTCCTGGCAGCCAGGCCTCCAGATCGTACTTTTTCGCTGCAACCGTCCCAAGATCCCCCGTGCACACGTTGACGATTCTATGCGGGTTTTTCAAGCTCTGAAAGAACTCTTCGACGTTCCGCAGCAATTCCTCGTGAAGCTTCCATGAATCCTCCGGGGTTGAGAAGAGGAACATCTCAACCTTTTCGAACTGGTGGACACGGAATATCCCCTTAGTATCTCTGCCATGCGCCCCGGCCTCTTTCCGAAAACACGGACTGACTCCGGCATAGCGCAATGGCAGGTTCGATTGATCGATAATATCGTCATTGTGGAGCGCGAGAAGAGCATGTTCAGCGGTCGGGATCAAGTATAGATCTTCCCCCTCGATCTTGTAGATCACGTCTTCAAAGTCTGTGAGCGCAACTGCCCCGGCAATAATGTCGCGCCGGAGGAAGTAGGGAGGCTGGTAGAGCTGGAAGCCTTTTTTCGCGACAAAATCCAGTCCATACTGGATGAGTGCATGGTTCAACCGGACAAGGTCCTCTCGCAAGTAATAGAATCGCGCTCCGGCGACACGACCTGCTTTCTCGATATCGATGAGCCCGCGTTTGAGTCCTAAGTCGATATGGTCGAGCGTTTTGAAGTCGAACTTCGGAATCTCACCCCACTTTCTTACTTCGACATTGTCGTCTTCATCTTTTCCGAAAGGCACGCTGTCGTGGATGACGTTAGGAAGGTTCATGAGAATATTCTCAATCTTCTCCCTTTCCTCACCGATTCTTGCTTCGAGGCTTTTGACCCTCTCTGGGATGACCTCCGCTTCTTTCATCAATGCTGTGGCATCCTGTTTCTTCTTTCTCGACTCCGCGATTCCAGCGGTAATCTCGTTCCTTCTCTTCCTCAACTGATCAGCATCGGCCTGAAGGCGCCGCCAGTCAGTATCGAGCTTCAAGAGGAGATCCACTTGGCCAACCTTGTCAGGCAGGTCCCTCTTCCGCAGGCTCTCCCTGACCATCTCGGGGGTCTCCCTCACGAGCTTGATGTCGAGCAAGACGTTTTCGCGCCCTGGATTCTCGTCGTCGGTAAAAAAACAATGTCCCCTCTGGTTGTGCCAAGACTTTTCAAGGACCAAGCTCTTCAGACTCCAGTCTTGGAGTTACATCAACACGACGTAGTCTACTTCGGAGTCGTTAACCTCATCGACAACGGCTACGTCATGGGCGCGATAGACGTCTGGAAATGCCGGTCCTGCCCGCAGACCTTCTGCGAAGACAAGCGATACGGAATAACAGACCTCGCACCTGAAGTCGGACTGCCCAAGATAGAGCCTAGCTCAAAATGGGCAGCTCTAATCTGCACTAGAAACACAGGCTCCAACTGGACCCTGATCCAGGCAAAGCCTGGAAACATGATCCAGCACTCCTGCACCCCTGATACAAAACTCGAACTCAAAGTCGGACCTGACTATTCTATCGAAACCGGACCGGCTTCGGGCATAGGTCAGCACAGAATCATCCTAGTGGAAAACTTCGTCAACGCACCAGTTGACGTGATCACGGGTAAGAAACATCTAGGAACAACCAACGCTAACCAAGCACTCGGAAAACCATTCTCGTTCACACCACCACTATCTGCAGCAATAATCCAGCCATCGAGATACAATGTTCTCAACCTGACAAGCATCTTATTCCTCGTTTCAGGAATCTGGCTCGGCTTACTGGCATCATTCAGCCTAGGCAACCTCGCAGTTCTCGGCGTTTTTGCAGTTCTCGCCCTCGCCGCTGTAGTGTCTGGAGTCTTCTTGCGTAAACCCAAACTCTGGCCAGCTACCTTAGGACTGGCAGCGGTTGCAGTCGCGTTTGCTGCTCAGCTATGGATCCAATTTACTACCGGCCTGACTGCGAGCGCGACAACATTAGACATACTATTGGCCGCGTCCGTCGTTACCGGTTGGCTATCATGGTCACGAGTCAGGAGCCTCAGAGCAAAACAGTGGCACCCACTAGACATGCCGGCCTACGGCTGATCATCGATGAATTCTCAGAACCCTTTTCGAAAAGCTGAGGACGATCAGCTGCAGTACGACATGGACATTTTCGTCGACGAGATGGGTGAATCGAGCGGTGTCGGTGGCGGCGTCGCCAATTTCCTAACAGGCTACGTGATCTACAAAGGGGAAAGGTTCCCGTTCGAAGCCGTTGCGTATGGACGGATAGGCGGCCAAAATGTGAGCCCGATATTACACCCTGAAGCGATTAAGAGACTTGAAGAGCTTAATGTGGATTTGGAGCTTTTCACCGCCCGACTGCAAAGAAAGATGGTTGAGGGAGAGATGACTCTGAACATTCCCGAGGGAGCCACTCCCCCCGAATAGAATCTTAACACATCAGGCTAGGAATTGATCGGGACGAGCCTTTCGCCGAAATAGTACGCCTTGAGATTGCAGAACTCGCACCAGGCACCCACCCGGTTGTCCGTCTGGTCCGAGAAATAGACGTTCAGCTGCGTCCGCCCACATCGCGGACACTCATGGTTAGTGACCTTCTCCAACAGTCTTACCATGAATCTACCATGTCAAATGAGTATTATCCAGTAGATGGCACTAAAAGTGAACCTGATAATCGTCCCGACGAGTCTTCATCCTGGACAGTAGTCAAGTCCTCGGGTCAGCAAAACCAGTCTCTGTCGAGAGTGATATTCAGGAAATTTTCTGTTCCCTATTTAAGGCGGGTGTTACCCGAGAGGTTCGGGATTGGTTACAACCGGGGGATTACCTCTGCCCGCATTCTTCTTCTTGATGGTTGGGAACATGAGCCAGTGCATCGTAATCTGTCCCTCCTGTGGGAGAGAAATATTGAGCGATAACGAAGCGCGTAGAACCCCAAGAGGGAGAATAGTATGCAACGAGTGTGCCCAGGACTCCTACCTAGACGTTCCGTTGACCTAGGGAGAAAAAACCATGGACCTAGTTATATTCGAGTTCCTCGCCGGGCTAATAGCCGGAACTCTAGCAGTCCTAACGGTCGTGTTTAGAACCGGACACCTAACCATGATTCTGAGACCCGTACACTCTTCACCAAAGAAGATGCCAATGCTCGCAGTACGGAAAACTAGATCGGTGTCATCAGTTCATCATCGAAAAACCTCTCCTCCTAGAGGGAAAGGCCGGAGCAGGCTCAGCTCCGCCGGAACTAGAAGGAAGCCTAGAACGAAAACGCATGACTTACTGGTCGCGCCAAGCCAGATGCCCAACATCGCGGTCGCCCCTATTGCTACAGTGTCTTTTGATACCTGTCCTTCCTGTGGACTCCAAGCCTCGGGGGCTCTGCTAGAAGAGCATTTTCAGGGCAGTCCCTCTCACAAGAACGGCCCCCCGAAAATCGCGAAAGCAGACCCCGTAGAGGTTGAAGCGGCCGAAGAGGCCGAGGAGGAGGATTCCAAGCAGTCGGTGAGAAACCTGTTGCAGATGCTCGTTCCGCCCAGAGCGTTTGGCCATCGCCATGCTCACAGATCGATGGGTCCAATTTCCTCGATCGTAAAAGAGTTAGGCCCATCGCCCCGGCGCTTTCCATAACAACAACGTCATTATCCTTCCTAGAGAGCACTTCGGGTTGCGAAAATCGCCCATTATCAGCCCTGATCTCGATTCTAAGCATGCGAATTCTATAAACACAGTATCCCACGCTTATCCCTAGGGGATTACACGGGGATCAAGACTGGCCAGATATGCCGATAACAAGCCCGTCTCGGGAAAACAAGCCAGGAATCCCAACCAGACAGAAAGAGGATCCTGAAAACAAATTCCTATAACTTTTGCAGAGTCCCCGCGTGTGAGAGTGGTCCGTCTGGACCCTTGTGAAGCGATCCCCAGAAGCCGTACGGATCATTTGGATCCGGAAAAATCGCTCAGACCAGACAGATTCCCCACGACAATTGAGGATTGTCGAGATTTTAGCTGGGGATCTCGAGCGGGACCAAGGTTGGCTCCGGCTTCGGGAATGCAGTCTCATGACGCAGATATGCGGAAGGGTCCCGCAACCGCTTCTTTTCGCAGAGCTTCTCGAGGAACTTCATTGCTTTTCCTACCGGGTCCAACGGCTTCACGTCCAGGTAGCCTGATTCTACCGCTCCTCTCAGTATCTCGTCGCCCCTTGGGCTCCTAGTAATCACCGTACTCCAACCAGGAGACGATCCGATCGCACCGACGGCGATGTCAGCGAGCTCGGCAGAGTAGTCGACGCAGGCGTTGCATTCTTCGCGTGCCGCGGCCGCGACGGCCTCTACCGGCTCGTCAATCGCTAGCTTGTCGCCTGTGTAGACTAGCAACCGGTTTCTCTTGATATTCACCTTCGTAACGTTGTTGAGGTCTATTCCTCTCTTGCCCTGAACGTAGTCAACCATCATCTTCTGATAATCAAACACTTTAGAACAGAACAGGCCTATAGTGAAGACAAGATTTCTCGCGAGCTTCGGCGCCGCGATCCAGTGAGTGGCCATCCGCCAGTTTCCCTGGAGCTCGCAAGGCAGGCCGACAAGAGCAATACGTTCTTCCTGGTAGCTAACCACAGACCGGTTAGGGATAGCTACCTCGGCGAGTCCTCCTACCTGCCCTCCCGGGGTGTACCGCGACCCAGCGTGGTTCAACAAGTCCTCTTTTGTCCGCGCGATCTGAGGTTCCGGCCGCCAAGGTTTGCCTGACGTGAGACCTGAATTGACAGCGTAGTCGATGATCTTTCGATCGAGCGCATAGAGTAGAAGAGAGGTCACTGCACCACCGTCCTGGGCACGCTTGACCACGTCAGGGTCTTTCGACCGGACCGAGTAGGATCCGACATGGATTCCGAGAATCGCCTCTTCAGAAGTTCTCGATCGTCCGAAAACCTGCTGCTCAATCTCCGCGAGAGGTAGCTCGATCCTCGGGCAGCTGTAGTAGCAGACTTGGCAGGCAGCACAGGTACCCCTCATAACTGGTTCTTCTTTTTCGCTGTGAAAGAGAATGTCGATCGGGCACGAGGCGATGCAGGCGCCGCAGTACATGCAGAGGTTCTTGTTCACAACCTCCTGGATGAGATTACCGAAGATCTTGAGCTTGATAGGCCGCGCCTTCCAGCCTTCACCCTCAACAGTCGATTTCAGAGGCGTAGTCTGGGCGACAACCGCCGACGCCGCGGGTTTCGAAGCCGTTTGTCCTGACATTGTCTATTCCTCCTTCCGAGGCACCTGCGACGCGCCACCGATAGTATCGACGCTAAACACGTACTTGTCATCCTTCTTCACAGGCGGCTTAGCAAGCCTCTCAGGACTCCACACCAGACGATCACGCGTATACTCTGCAATATCATACTCCACCGTCTCCTCCAACGCAAACTCCGGACAATAGTCCGTGCAGAAATGGCAGAAACAACAACGACCGTAAAAGTACTGGGGATACCATCGCTGACCCCGCGGAACGATCGTGATGCACTTCTCAGGACAAATCCACGCGCATATCCCACAACCAGTGCACCGATCGAGATGAAGCAAATGACGTCCCCTGTACCCCTTCTCAACCGCATACCTTTGCTCAGGAAACCTCAGCGTGTAGGGCCGGTGGAAGAGATGACGTATACCAGTTAGGTAAGCGATCGAGATATCCAAAGCCGCCTTCGCCTGACTAATAATCGGGGCCATTCCGTTCTACCTGTCCGCCTCAACCGGCCAATAGTCAATACTCCACCAAGCAGTAGGCATATCCGCTAGACGATTTCCAAGCAGAACCGCAGGAATAGCAGCCATATTCCGGTAGGAACCGGTAATATATCGCGCCCGGTAGGGTTTGTCTCCTCCTTCCCCAATAAGGTAAAAGCTGCATTCCCCCCGGGCCGACTCAACCCTTCCATACGCAACCCCACGGGGCAACACTATCGGCGCTTTTCTCCTAATCGGCCCTGAAGGAATCTTCTTGACGATCTGGCGTATCATCTTGCAGCTCTCACGCATCTCATCCATGTGGACCATTGCGCGACTGAACGAGTCACCATCGGGCCGGGTTGAAACCTCGAAGTCAAGTTCAGGATAGGCAGCATACGGCTCATCCTTCCGAAGATCGGCGTCAACACCTGAACCTCGAAGCGTCGGCCCCGTACACCCTAGCTCGATCGCCTTCTCTTTGGGGAGGACTCCGATTCCTTTCGCGCGAGATGTGAATAGAGGGTTGTTGAAGAATATCCGGTCGTATTCTTTCAAACGTTTCTCGAAATACTCTGTTCTCTTGACAGCCTCCTCAGCAAACCCTGGCGGCAGATCCCGTCGGACCCCACCGGGCACAAGATAGGAATAGGTGATCCTGGCTCCAGTAAGCTTCTCCGCAAGATCGATGAATAGCTCTCTGTCCCCGAGAGGCCACATGAACATGGTGGTGTGTCCGAGAAATACGCCGTAGATAGAGAGCCAGTATAGATGGCTCATGATCCTGTTCATCTCGTTCAGAAGAGTCCTGAGGTATTGTCCCCTTTGAGGAACCTCGACCCCCTGAATCTCCTCGATCGACCTCACCCATGCATGGTTGAGGTTGGAAGCATCAATGATCGAGGGTCGCTCGATGACAGGAATACTCTTGATTATGTTTCTGAGCTCAATGATCTTCTCGATCCCCCGGTGAACATAGCCGGGATCCGGGGCAACATTGACTATGATGTCTCCATCCACTTCCACGATCAACCGCATATGTCCTGAGCCGGAGTGCTGAGGACCAACGCTCAACGTGAGCGTTTGAGCACCAGACTCAGAAGTCTCGGTCGACTCGACAGTTGTCAGGGGAACAGGTTTAGGAGGTGCCGACATTATTGTCTCAATCTGTAGGGAATCGTATGTCTTTCCGGAGAGGAGGCGGCCCATCCCAGTTGTCGGTCAGAAACAGCTTCTCCAATCTCGGGTGGCCCTCGAATATTATTCCGAACATCTCGAAGCTTTCTCTCTCGTAGTTCTCGACGCCCGACCAGACCGAGACCAGAGACCCGACCTTCGGCCCGTTTCTGGGAACCGACTCTTTCAAGTTGAGAACGAGATCTCGCATTTCCTTGATGCCTATTGATGAAATATGGTAGACTATCTCGAACCTGCTTTCTCGGTTGTAGTCAACAGCAGATACCCCGTTCGGATGGTCAAAGCCGAGTTTGTCTCGGAGAAACACTGCGACGTCCTTGATCTTTTCGGGAGCGACGGTCACTTCAAGCCTAGCGCGACGGATGATGTTCGTTTCTTTGATGTCGGCGGGAAAGTTGTCTTTGAGCTTCTGTACGAGAGCATCTTCTCTTTCGTGAGAAAGGCTCATCCCTGCTCGTACACCTTAGACCGTCGAATCTTCTCTTGAAGCATAATTATTGCCTGCTCCAAGGCCTCCGGTCTAGGCGGGCAACCGGGGACGTAAACGTCGACAGGAACAAACTCGTGAGCGCCATTCACTATACTATAGGAATCATGGAATAGGCCGCCGGACATAGCGCAGTCTCCCATTGCGATAACATATCTGGGCAAAGCCATCTGATCATAGATCATCCGAAGCCGTTTCGCCATCTTCTTCGTGATAGTCCCCTCGATCACTATGAGGTCTGACTGTCGGAGAGAACCTATCGGTAATACTCCGAATCGTTCAAGATCGTGTCGTGCGCCGCTGGCTGCGCCGAACTCGGCACTACAACAGGCCGTCGTGATATTGACGGGCCAAAGAGAGTACATTCGGGCCCAGTTGATCACATTTCGAATCGGCCCAGTGTCAACGACCTTCTTGACGAGATCGCTTAGTTTTCCAACCCAGATGCTCAGCCCCTCTGCTAGCGTCGCTACGGGGTCTTCTTCCTGGGCAGGTCTCTGAGCGGACAATTATCTCTCAACTACTAGTTTCTAGCTTGTTTTCCCTATTTATCCGCATCTTCACGACTGTAACGAGATTTGCGCTAGTTTCTCGTGATTCCTCGTGATAAGACTCTTGGCTAGTCTCCATTAGAGCGATGGTTTCAACCGTTAGACTCTGGTTACCTTACCCCTCTTTGCTTGGGGGCCGCGGACTTTCATTTTTCGGGAGGCTTCTTCCTGTATGCAGCGGGGTTGAACAATCCCTCCTTTTCCTGCTCGGTTGGCTTGAAGCTCTCGGAGATCAACAACTGGAACCCTTCTAGGGCGTTATCGATTACTCGTTTCAGCTCATCCCCGGCAGAGATGTCGTGAGTCACCGCCCCTCGCTGGTTGACGATCTTCGACTTCCGCAACACCTTGGCCATGTCTGCCTCTGCAAAACCACAGAGCTTCATTAGGCTGATCAAATACAGAGACGTTTTGCCGTCTAGCGATTCCTTGGAAGCACCGATCAACTTGGCAAGTTCTGCGCGGTAGATGTTTCCCTGTTTCGAGATTGCCGCCTCGACCAGGTCCTCCAGAATCGGAACTGGGACCCTGACGAGAATAGCCATCTACAACGCCCTACTCGGGATGAAATCTATGTATCCGGGAAGATAAGTTAGGGGGTAGAAAAAAGGCCTGGTACGTTTCACCGGGCCATCTTCACTTGATGCGGGGTCGGTGGTGGTGTGTGTTGAGGAGTGAAGTTAATAGCCTCAACTAGCCCTTTCTATTTTGAGTCTCGGAGCTCGAGGCGTTAAAGAATGGCTAAACTGGAAACGACATGCATGCTGGAGAGCTTTCGAAGGTTCATGATAACTAGCACGTGTCGTTCTTTTATTCCAAGCGAATACGGGGCTGACCTTTCCGTGTTTCCGGAACGAGCCCGCGAACTAGGAACAATGTACGTTGAAGCTGAAGACAAGGTGACTTTGAGCCGGGTGAACGACATCAGCTTCGTCCGCGTCAGCTATGTTCTAGGAATAATCTACAACTCCAAGAGCGGGCACACTCAGCTAAAATGGAGACATGTCAGAGGAGACCAGGGAAGACTAAGCGGCGAGGCTAGCACCAACACGATGGTGAACCTCTACGAAGCCGGCGCGCTTGACAAATCCTTCATTAGAACAATTGCTGCCCAGATACACTGAAACAAAAGTCCGCCATCCCCATTTTCTTCTCCAAACGACGCGAGCGAGTATTGACCCAGCGCAACTCACAGTTTCTGACCAATCCATTGTTCTGCGCTGGCGGATGACGCCGTTTCAGCTTACGGCCGACGTTCAAGCCAGTTACAATATCCTTTATCTCGACAGCTGAATCCGTGGAAACCGAAAGGGTGGTTGGACTGCCGAAGTCGTTCGAGACTGGAATTGACGCTTTGGACAAAGTCC
>WNFB01003454.1_pt1 | contig 13907 bp, 15 predicted proteins | sample 5400501 | NCBI WGS metagenome assembly WNFB01 (sample SAMN13153341, study PRJNA577476) | soil metagenome | isolation source: 200 cm saprolite under Douglas fir tree site 2 hole 1 | place: USA:California | collected 2015-04-18
ATGAGCGTCAGCATGCGCGCCTCAGCGGTCCGTCCAGCGGGGCCGGCGCTTCTCGAGGAAGGCCTCGATACCCTCTTCGCTGTCCCGGGTGCGCGTCAGCTCTTCGAGGTACAGCCGCTCCGTGCGCGCGATGGCCTTGGGGAAGGTGCCCCGCGCACCCTGGCGCACCGCGCGGCGGGCGAGCGCGAGCACGGAGCCGCTCTTGGCCGCCAGCCGCGACACCCAGTCCGCGGTGGCGGCCTCCAGGTCGTCGACCACGCGGTTGACGAGCCCGCGCCGCCGCGCTTCTTCCGCGGAGACGGGCTCGCCGAGCAGCACCATCTCGTGCGCGGCGCGGCCGGCCAGACGCGGCAGCATCACCGCGGCCACCGGGGGAAAGCAGCCGAGGTCGATCTCGGGCAACGCGAAGCTCGAGGCCGGCGTCGCGAGGACGATGTCGCAAGAGAGGGCCAGCTCGCCGCCGCCCCCCAGGCAGCGGCCATCCACGGCGGCGAGGGTGGCCTGCGGGATCTGGTCGAGGAACAGGACGAGACGGTGGAACGCGCGGAGCATCTGCCCGACCCGCTCGCGGCGATGCTCCCGGACGTCCATTCCGGCCGAGAAGGTCCCGGGCAGCGCCGAGCGGATGACGAGGACCTTGAGGTCGCGGCGTGTGGGCAGCCCCTTCAGCGCGCGCCGGACCTCCCGCAGCGTCGCGATGTCGAGGACGTTCACCGGGGGCCGGTGCAGCGTGAGCCACAGCGCCCCGCCCCGCTCGTCCACCTCGAAGTCGGTCATCCGGGCGATCGTAGCCCATCCCCGCCTGACGTCGAGTCGCCTGACAAAAACCCCGGCCTCGGTGTAACCGCTACAGGCGATGTAGATCCTTCAGGCCAAGCCTCCCCGCTTCTTACATCCGGTTCGGATGGGACCGTGCGCGCGGCCCCTTTCCGGGGCCTTCGACGCGTGGTACGGCTCTTGCTAACTATGAGGCCTCGGGAGGGAGCCAATGGGAATCGTGACGTCGCAGCCAGTCGGTGGCCGGATGAGGACGGCTCTTTTCCCGGTGCGGCAGCGGGAAGGCAAGCGCGACCGGATCGACATCCTCGCCAATCCCCTCGGGTCCGAGGACCCGGATCTGGCTCGCGAGGTGGAAGAGGACGTCCGGCGCCTGCTGAAGGACGAGGACGTCGGCCCCGTCGAAGTGCGCTTCCGCGTCTGCCGCGACGATACCGACGGCCTCCGGTTCATCTGCGAGGTCGAGAACCCGCCGTTCGACGGCGAGGACGGGCGCGCGCAGTGGCGGTGGTGGTCGCCCTTGATGAAGACGGCGGCTGATTTCCGAAGCGCCTTCGCGGACGGCCTCCGCATCCGACGGGAGCGGCTCGCGAACCGGCCCCGTTAGCAGCCACCGCCGAACAAGCCACTCGGAAACCAGCAGCGGGATTGCTGCGCGCCTCCGCGGAGCGGAGCCGCGCCAGCGCGCCATCGCTGCGCTCCGGCGTCACCCCCGAGCGAGCGACGGGGGGAGCACGAATAGGGTTAACATCGCTCCGCCACCGTGGCCACGGCCGCCCAGCCTTCGGCGCCCACCGGACCCCTCGCGCTCCTCCTCTCCTGCCCGAAGTGCGGGGGGCCGTTCACCATCGGCGACGAGAGCGCCAGCTACCAGTGCGACCATTGCGGCTCGCTGCTCCTCCTGAGCGCCCCCGAGCGCGACGAGATCTACTTCGCCGACGACCAGCTCCGCTCGCCCGAAGCGGTGCTGGAGACCGTCATCCGCTACCGGATCGAGGCCCAGCGGGCCGAGATCCAGGGCGCGAGCCGCGCGGAGGACGGGAACCCGCTGCCCGACCTGTGGGTACACATGCGGGTCGAGGCCTTCGAGAAGAAGCTGCGCAGCCAGGCCCGGCTCCTCGAGGCGCACCGCGTGTACGTTCCCTATTGGCACTTGACCGGCTGGATCGTCCAGGGCCTCCTGGGCCGGCGCGCGAACGGGCCCAAGATCGTTCGCCTGCGCGCCTTCGCGGTGGAGCACAGCGTGCCGGCCTACGACACGCAGCGGGCGAACCTGCGTGACCGCGGCCTGCGGCTGTCGCGCTCGCGCGTCCAGCCGCTCACGGTGCGCGAGGTGCAGGAGCGCGCCGCGTTCCTGCCCTGGGCGCCGGTGGCGGAGCGCTCCTATCGCGAGATCGACCGCTGGCGCGGCCAGGACCTCGATCCCGGCCTGGAGACCGTCGCGCGGCACGCGTCCTTCCTGGACCGGGGCCGGGTGCTCGTCTACCGCCCGTATTGGCTGGCGCAGGTCGCGCTCGAGGAGGAGCACTGGGTCCTCGCCGACGGCGGATTCGGCACGCTCGCCGGCCACCCCGACGCCGACGAGAGCCGAGCCTTGATCGCGCTGGCCGCAGGCGATCCGCTGCGCTCGGGAGAGCCCTCGTTCCGGCGTGTGCACGTCCTGGCCTCGCGGTGCCCCGAGTGCGGCTTCGAGAAGGCGCTGCCTGCGGGCGACCACGTGACCGTGTGCTCGAACTGTCACCGGGCGCTGACGCCCACTCCCGATGGCCCCCGCGTGATGGCCTACGGCCACTGCGTGCGCAGCCAGGAGATGCTCGACGGCGAGTACCTCCCGTTCTGGCGATATCGCTTTCGTATCGAGATGGCGGGCGCGCCGCCCGTGGAGCGTCTCGAGGACTACGGCCGCGCGCTGTTTCCTCAGGGCCCGCCGCCGGGCTTCCGTCCCGCCGGCGAGCACCTCTGGGTGCCGGCCTTCCGCCTGCTCGGGACCGAGGCGGGCGACGAGGCCTTCAAGGACCTCGCCGAGTGGGTCCATGCGGCCGGACTCCGGGCCGTCGACGAGAAGATTCCCGTCGGCGGACGGCCCGTCACCTGGGGAGCGTCGCTGTCGGAGCCCGAGGCGCGGGAGCTTCTGCCCTTCATCTTGATGGGGCTCCACGGCAAGCCCTCCGCCGCCCGGCTCAACACTCTCCTTCTTCAGCGGGCGGTGTCGCGGGCGCTGCTCACGCCGTCCGGGCCCGAGCTCATGATGATCCCGTTCGATGTGGCGGGCGACGCGCTCGGCATCGCCGGGACGACCGTGCGCGTGCCCAATCTCCTCCTGACCGGGGGCCCGAAGCTGGACGCGCTGCGAGCGACGGTGCACGGGCCGAGAGTGGTACCCTCTGCGCCATGAGCAGCGAGCGAGCGATGTACTCGCGAGCGAGCGACTTGGGGGGGACATGAAGCGGGCCCGGCAGCTCAACCTGTGGCCCACCGCCCGGCTCGCGGCCGACGAGCTCTTCGACGGGCGGCGAGTCCTGGGCGCGCAGCTCCGGACGGCGCGGACCCGGCGCAACCTGACCCAGGAGGCGCTGGCGGAGAGGATCGGCATCCATCCGGGCTACCTCGGATCGATCGAGCGCGGGCGGCGCAACGTGCCCCTGGACACCCTGTGCCGGCTGGCCTGGGCTCTGCGAGTCGACCCGCACGAGCTGCTTCGCCCGCTTCCCGAGAAGCGCCACACGTCCGCTTCCCGCCGGACCTCCTCCTCCGGCCGGACCTCGAGCCGGTCCTGAGTGTTCGCCTCCGGAGGGACGTTCGGCGCGTATCGCATCATCGAGCCGCTGGGGCGCGGCGGCATGGCCTCCGTTTACCGGGCATACGAGGCGGCGCTCGACCGCTACGTCGCCCTGAAGGTCCTGCCCGGCGAGTTCCTCCACGACGAGACGTTCGCCGAGCGCTTCCGCCGCGAGGCCAAGGTCGTCGCGCGGCTCGAGCATCCGAACATCATCCCGATCCACGCCTTCGGCATCGAAGGCGGCATACCGTGGATGGCGATGCGGCTCATTTCGGGGGGGGCGCTCTCGAGCCTGCTACGGAGCGGCCGCCTCACCCATGAGCGGATCATCACGATCCTGCGGGGCGCGGCCGACGCCCTCGACTACGCCCACGGCAAGGGCGTCGTGCACCGCGACGTGAAGCCGCAGAACATCCTGCTCGACGAGGAGGAGCGGGTCTACCTGGCCGACTTCGGCATCGCCAAGATGGTGGAGGGGTCCGGGGCCCTGACCCAGACGGGGATGATCACGGGCACGCCGCAGTACATGGCGCCCGAGCAGGCCACCGGCCAGCCCGTAGACCAGCGCGTGGACATCTACGCGCTGGGTGTCGTCGCCTACGAGATGCTGACGGGCCGGGTGCCCTTCGCCGCCGACACGCCGGTGGCGGTGCTGATGAAGCACGTCACGGAGCCGATGCCGATCCCCCCCGCTTCCACCGTGCCCGAGCCCCTCGTGCGGGCTCTGCTGAAGGGCATGGCCAAGAAGCCCGAGGAGCGTTGGGCCAGCGCGGGGGCCTTCGTGCGCGCGCTCGAGCAAGGCCTGGCCGAGGTGCCCACCGCGTCGCTTCCGGTCGCGGCGACGGCCACCGTCCCGGCGCCCGCTCTGCGCCCGGCGCTGACGATGCCGCCGCCGGGTCCGACCACTCGGCGCTCGGCCGCGCCGGTCCGAGCCGGTGCGGGCGCCGGCCTCGTGCTCGGCATCCTGGCGGTTGTCGTGATCGTCGGCGGCATCGGTCTGTTCGCGCTCTCGCGATCCCGCTCGGCGCCGAAGGCGATGACCGCGTCGGTTTCCTCCGCGGGCGCGGCGGTGACCGCCTCGCTGGCTCCCGCTCCCACGCCAACCGTACGGATCGAGGTCCCGCCATCGACGGTGCCCGCCGAGCCGCCGGCGATCCCCGTGCCTTCGCCGGACGAGCAGCGGGCCGTCACGCCCGTCCTCGCTCCCACGTCCCGGCCGGTGCCGGGGGGTCGGCCGAGGCCATCGCCGGTGCCCACCGTACCGGTGACGACCACGCTCCCCGTTTCCGCCGCGGAGGCACGACCGGCCGCGGCCGCCCCTCAAGCTCCCGCTCCCGCTCTGCCCCCGGTCCATACCGGGGCCACGGGGACGCTCCAGCTCGACGTGGATGCGCAGCAGGACGCGTACACGGGCGGGGCGAGCACGCTCTACCTGAAGCTGCTCGTGGACGGTCGGCCGTTCCGCGACCTGTCGATCGTCTTCGAGGGGAGGGAAACGAGCCGCGCCCGCAAGCGTCAGGTCTTCGACGTGCCCGGCATTCCTGCGGGCCGGCACCGGATCACGCTGCTGGCGAGCGCGAGCCCCGACGCGGAGAAGGATCGGCCCGAAGGGGTCACTGACGTGGAGGTGGGCCCCGGCTCCAACCGCGCCATCGTCCAGGTCCGCTACAACGGCGTCCGCTTCCGCGACAAATAGCCACAAGCCTCTTCAACGCGGAGGCCGCGGAGAACGAACGGAGAGGTCGCGCGTCCTCTCAGTTTCCCCTCCGCGTCCTCCGCGTTAAAAGGCCTTCTGGCCTTAGCCATCGAGGAAGACCAGGCCGTGGTGGTGGCGGCCGCCCACGGGGTTGACCCAGCGCACTTCCGTGGGGCGCGTCGTGGTCTGCGCGCCGTCCTGCATCACCAGCGTCAGGCGGCGGCCCGGTTCCAGCGGGCGCTCGAGGTCCACCTGCGCGCCGCGCGCGTCCATGTTGAGCAGCCAGCCCATCGCGACGAGGTTGTCCTCCGCGTCCCGCATCTGGATGGGGGGCGTCTCGTCGCCGCCCTCGCGCCGCCCCTGGAGCGGCCGCGCGCCCTGGAGGATGCGCCGGCAGGTCTCCACCACCTCGGCCAGCCGGAACGGCTTGTTCACGAAGGCGGCCACGCCGTGCCGGCGGGCCCGCTGGAAGCTGGGGAAGTCCTCCGCCGACGTCTCCAGCACCACCGGTATGCCCGCGGTGCGGGGCGTTCCGGACAGGGCCTCGAGGACCTGCCAGCCGTTCATCCCCGGCATCGCGAGGTCGAGGAGGATCAGCTCCGGGTTCGCGGTCTCGAGGAGCGTGATTGCGGTCGGGCCGTCGGCAACGCACCAGACGTCGGCGCCCGCCTCGCTGAGGGCCGTTTCCAGGATGCCGCGGATGGACGGCTGATCGTCGACGACCAGGATCCTTCGGCCGGCGAGCGGCGTGTCCCCCACGTCGATCTCAGGACACGGGCCCGGAAAGGATCGCGGGACCCGTGGGTGCGGGGCTGCCCGAGACGGGCTCGAGCGTCACCACGAAGGTCTTCACGCGCGAGGTCTGCTCCAGCGCGGGAAGGCGGAACGCGGCGCGGCCGTCGGGCTCGACCACGATGGCTCCCGCGGGCACCGGCGCTCCCTCGGCCATCACCCACAGCTCGTAGGTCCGGCCGGGCGGCGCCGGATCGAGCCCGGACGCCACGAGCACCGCTTCGCGGGTGGCCGGGTTCCAGATGACCCGGCCCTTGGCCCCGGTGGCCGGGCCCTGTCCGGCAAGGGCGACCGTGCGGGCCTCGGGCTGGGCCACCAGGTCGCGCAGGCTGGCTTCCCAGGCGAGTCGGCGCAAGAGCGCGTCGCGCTCCTGGATCACCTCGTGCACGTGCGCTTCCGCCGCGTCCTGCGCTCCCCGCAGCTGCTCGACTTCGCGCCGTGCCGCGTCGCGCTGGTGCACGGTGAAGATGACGCCGACGCCAAAGGCGACGGCGGCGGCGGTGGCGAGGCCCGCGAGCCAGCGCGGATGCGAGTCGGCCGTCAGGTTGCCTGGGGCCAAGTGAGCGGCCCATCTTAACGGAACCCTTCGCGCACGCAAACAGAGGTTCCCACGTACAATGTCGCGCGATGACGGCGAAACGCATCGCCCTCCTCGCCGTTGTGATTGTGGCCGGAACGCGCGTCGGCGCCGGCCAGGAGCCCGCCGGCCCCCCGCCCCCTTCGAGCCGGGTGGAAGACCGGGGGACCGCGGTCCTCGAGCTGCTCCCGGCCCTCGGCCGAATCGGTGCGCAGGCAGGGTTGATTGCGGGCCTGTCCCGCAATCCCTACGGGGCCGGCCGCGGCCTGCAAGCGGCCGGGTACCTCGACGTGCCGCTGGGACGCGTGGCGGGGGGCAAGCTGTCGTACGAGCTCCTCATCGGGGTGAGCCACGCCCGGAGCGATCCCTTCCTCATCACCGACCCGCTCGCCTACGTGGCCAACCTCGCCGTCGGGGCGAGCCCCGCCGCGGCCCTCGCGGGACCGCCGGCCGCGCCCTTCCCGGTGCGGCGGCAGGTACGCACGCGGCTGCGCGTGCTGGACGTCGCGCCGTTCTGCCTCAAGTACACGGTGACCGCGCTCGATCACCTTCGCCTCCGGCCGTACGCCTCGGCGGGGGCGGACGTCGTCGTCGTCGTCACGCGACAGACGCCGGAGCAGGACGAGAGCCTGCTCTTTCGGGGAACGTCGCCGTTCGACGGGCCGCTGATCGCCGGTCTCGTGTCCCAGGCCCCCGAGCTGCAGGCGCGCGGCATCCCGAGCGGTCAGGGCGACATCGAGGCCGGCTTCCATGCCGGGGGCGGCCTCGAGCTGCGGCTCAGCAAGGGCGTGTCCGTGAACATGGACTACCGGCTCACCGGCATCGGCGGCGCGGGCAGCCGTCTCCACGCCTTCAGCTCGGGCCTTGGCATCCACTGGTAGGCGCCGATTCCTGCGCGGGGCAGCGGCGGCGCCGCTCGTTTGCGTCGCGCGGCCCGGTGACGTCCGGGCCACGGAGTACGCCTCCGCTTCCGAGGTGCTCGACACGATCGACCGCCGCGAGGTCGAGGTCGCGGGCCGGCTCGCCGCCATCGCCCGCGCGATCGCGGGCGCGCAGGCATTCGCCGGCAGCGTCGCCTCGGACCATGCACGGCATCGGGCCGACCGGGACCAGCTCCGCCACCGCCTGAAGCTCCCCGCGTGCTCGGCGCCGGCTCCGGCGCCGGCTCCGGCGGCGAAGCCGGACCTCTCGCTCGCCGCCCTTCGCGAGGCGCAGCAACAGCTCGTCTACGCCCACGCCGAAGGCCTGCCCGCGCTCGGCGACGCCGGTGCCGTCGCGGTGCTGGCTCGGCACATGGTCGACGCGTCGCGGGAGCTGACGGTGATCGACCTCTGGATCGAGGCGGAGGAGCTGCGTGGTTGACTCGCGGCGCGACTTCGTCGTGCGCATCGCGCGCGCGGCCGGGGTCGTCCCGGCGGTGCTGAGTCTCATCGAGGGCCGGGGAGAGGCGCTGCCCCGCGGGCAGGAAACGGACCTTGCGATCCTCGACGCGGCGCTCGTCATCGAGCACCACGCCATCGCGCTCTACGACACCGGCCTGAAGCGCGGGCTCTTCCCGCCCGGGCTGCGCAGCCGTGCAGTGGAGTTCCGGGGCGACCACGTCGGCCACCGCGACACGCAGATCGCCATCTCCATGGAGCGGGGAGGGCGTCCGCCCGAAGCGCGCGCCCATTACGATCTCGGCCCGCTCGAGCCGGGCGACGCCTTCGTGCGCCAGGCTCTCCAGATCGAGGTGGCCGCGCAGGAAGCCTACACGGCGCTCATCAGCCGCATCGACACCCGCGACTACCTCCTTTCCGCCGCATTCATCCTCGTGGACGAGGTGCGGCACATGACCGTCTGGCGCCGCGTGCTGGGGTTTAAGATTTATTGATGCCAGACAATCGCTTCACCGAGTTTCTCTCCGGCGAGCTGAAGCAGATCCGCGAGCAGGGCCTGTGGAAGGAGGAGTGGCCGATCCTCGGCCCGCAGGGCCCGGAGATCCGCGTCCAGGGCCGGCAAGCGCCGGTCCTGAACTTCTGCGCCAACAACTACCTCGGCCTCTCGGGGCACCCGGACCTCCTCGCCTCCGCGCACCGGACGCTGGACGAGTGGGGCTACGGCCTGTCCAGCGTGCGCTTCATCTGCGGGACGCAGGCGCTCCACCTCGAGCTGGAGAAGAAGGTGGCCGCCTTCCTCGGCATGGACGACGCCATCCTCTACGTGGCCTGCTTCGACGCCAACGGCGGGGTCTTCGAGCCCCTCCTCGGCGAAACCGACGCGATCGTGACCGACCGCCTCAACCACGCGTCGATCATCGACGGCGTCCGGCTGTGCAAGGCGAAGCGCTACCTCTACGAGCACGCCGACATGAAGGACCTCGACGCGAAGCTGAAGGAAGCCGGCGGCGCCCGCTTCCGCCTCGTCGTCACCGACGGGGTCTTCTCGATGGACGGCGACGTCGCCCCGCTGAAGGAGATCTGCGACCTCGCCGACCGGCACCGGGCGCTCGTGCTCGTCGACGACTCTCACGCCACCGGCTTCATGGGGAAGACGGGGCGGGGCACCCCCGAGCATTGCGGCGTCGCCGGCCGCGTCGACATCCTCACGACCACCTTCGGCAAGGCGCTCGGCGGCGCGTCGGGCGGCTGCATCGCGGCGCGGAAGGAGATCGTGGACCTGCTGCGGCAACGCAGCCGGCCCTACCTGTTCTCGAACACGCTCGCGCCGGTGGTCGTGGGGGCGACGCTGCGGGCGCTCGACCTGCTCTCCCGCAGCACCGAGCTGCGCGACCGGCTCGAGCGCAACACGCGGGCGTTCCGGCAGCGGATGGCCGAGGCGGGCTTCGAGATCCGGCCCGGGGTCCATCCCATCGTGCCCATCATGTTCTCGCGCTTCGCCCCCGACGACGCGCCGCTGGCGCAGCGCTTCGCCCGCGCGCTGCTCGACGAGGGCGTCTACGTGAAGGGCTTCTTCTTCCCGGTGGTGCCCCGAGGCCTCTCCCGAATCCGCGTCCAGCTCTCGGCCGCCCACACGAGCGCCCACATCGACCGCGCGGTGGCGGCGTTCACGAAGGTGGGCCGCTCGCTGGGGGTGCTGAGCTAGGCCGGCGCTGCCTTTTAACGCGGAGGACGCGGAGGGGAACGGAGAGGACGCGGAGAGTTCAAATATGAGCGCCTCCGCGCTCTCTTCGTTCGTTCTCCGCGATCTCCGCGTCAAGAAGCCGGTCCAGAACTAGGGCCTGGCGATGGCGCCTTCGCTGAGTCGGGCAATCAGGCCGGCGGCGAGGGCGGTCCGCTCAGGTAGAGAAGGGATGAGGACGTGTTCGTCGACGGCGTGGGCGCCGTCGCCGTCGGCCCCCATGCCGTCCAGCGTCGGCACGCCGAGGGCGGCGGCGAAGGACGCTTCGCTGGCGCCGCCGGTGGCCACCTCGTCGAGGCCCATTCCCATCTCGCGCGCGACCCGCCGCGCCTGCTCGTAGACCGCGACCACGTGCGGCCCGCGCTCGAGCGGCGGGTAGTGCACCCCCCCGGTCACCTCGAGGGAGACACCGGGGACCACGGGCGCCAGGGCGTGGAACGCTTCTTCCGCGCGCCGGCCGTCGCCCACCGTCCGGAAGCGCACGTCGAACTCCGCCTCGGCGTGCTCGGGCACGACGTTGGGCCGGATGCCCCCGCGGATCACCCCGACGTTCACGGTGAGGCCGCGCGTGAGGTCCGTGAGCGCGGAGGCGCGCACGGCCTGATGGGCCAGCTCGAGGATCGCGTTGGCCCCGCGGCTGAGGTCGGCGCCCGCGTGCGCGGCGCGGCCGCGCGCGCGGACCACGAACGAGCCCGAGCCCTTGCGCTCGGTCTTGACCGCGCCTCCCGGCCACGCGGGCTCGAAGCCGAGCACGGCCCCCGCGTCCTTCATCGCCGCTTCCATCTGCGCGAGGTAGGGGCCCCCATCCACCTCTTCGAGCGGCGTCAGGAAGACGGTGACCGGCGGGAGGGGTCCGCGCGTCCGGAGCGCGCGCAGCGCATAGACCACGACCACCAGGCCCGCCTTCATGTCATAGGCGCCCGGACCGTAGAGGCGGTCGCCTTCGACGCGAACCGGCCGCGCGGCCAGGGTGCCCAGGGGCCACACCGTGTCCAGGTGGCCGAGGAGCATGATCGGGCGCGGCGCGCTCCCGTCATGCGGCGGGACGCGGGCACGCAGGATCGGTCCCGCCCCCGCGACCGGCAGCAGCTCGACCTTCAAGCCGAGCGGCTCCAGCTCCCGCGCGAGGCGCCGGGCCAGCTCCGCCACGCCCGCCGCGTCGGTCGACGGCGACTCGATGCCGACGAGCTCTTCGAGCAGCGCCGCCATTTCTCCCGTCCGCGGCCGGGACCACTCGAGATGATTCACCTGGATTGATCTCCCGTCATAATGGCGCAGGCCATGGACCTGCACCCTGATTCTACGGCCGCTCACCCGGCGGTTCCGGTGGTGGCGAAGAAGGGGGCGGCGGCGCGGCTGGTCAACACCCTTCGCCGGCTCCGGGGCGATCCCCTCGCCTTCGTGAGCCGCATGGCGCGGGAGCCGGGGGACATCGTCCACTACCGGCTCTGGCGGCAGGACGTCTTCCTCGTCAAGCACCCCGACCTCATCCGCGACGTCCTCGTCACGAACCAGCACGACTACGCGAAGGGAGCGGGGTTGCAGTGGGCCAAGCGCTTCCTCGGCGAGGGCCTTCTCACGAGCGAAGGGGAGCTCCACACGCGCCAGCGGCGTCTCGCGCAGCCGGCATTCCACCGGCAACGGATCGGCTCGTACGCCGCCGTGATGGCCGATTACGCGGCCAGGAGCGGGGAGGGGCGGCGGGAGGGCGCGCTCTTCGACATGCATGCCGAGATGATGGCGCTCACCCTCGCGGTGGCCGCCAAGACCCTGTGCGACGCCGACGTGGGCTCCGAGGCGGCGGTCATCGGCGAAGCGCTCACCGACGTCCTGTCCCTGTTTCCCCGCTTCGTTCTGCCCTTCGCCGGCCTGCTTCACCGCCTTCCGCTGCCGGCCACGCGGCGCTTCGAGCGCGCCCGCGCCCGGCTGGACGGGGTGGTCTATCGCATGATCGAAGACCGCCGCCGGTCCGGGGAGGATCGCGGCGACCTGCTCTCGATGCTGCTGATGGCGCGGGACGAGGAGGGCGACGGCGGCCGGATGAGCGACGCGCAGCTCCGCGACGAGGTGATGACGCTGTTCCTCGCCGGCCACGAGACGACCGCCAACGCCCTCAGCTGGACCTGGTACCTGCTCGCGCGGAACCCGGAGGCGGAGGCGCGGCTGCACGAGGAGATCGACACCGTGCTCGGCGGCCGGCGTCCCGTCTTCGAGGACCTCCCGCGGCTGCGCTACGCCGAGATGGTGCTCGCGGAGTCGATGCGTCTCTACCCGCCGGCGTGGGGGCTCGGCCGCCGGTCGCTGCGCGACCAGGTCCTGGGCGGCATCGCGATCCCGGTCGATGCGCTCGTCTTGATGAGCCCGTACCTGGTCCAGCGCGACCCACGGTTCTTTCCGGAGCCTCTGCGCTTCGATCCGACGCGCTTCACCCCGGAGGCGAAGGCGTCGCGGCCGAAGTTCGCCTACTTCCCGTTCGGCGGCGGCGCGCGCCAGTGCATCGGCGAGCCGTTCGCGTGGATGGAGGGGGTGCTCATACTCTCCACGCTGGCGCAGCGCTGGCGTTTCCTCCTCGACCCGACCGCGCGGGTCGAGCCGCAGGCCCTCATCACGCTGAGGCCGCGGAGGGGCGTGCCGATGAGAGGGCAGATCCGTCGCTAGGGTGTTTTGGGTTTCGGCGACTGCCAGTAAGGCTTGTAGTAATGGTCCGGGCCGGTAGCCTTGGGGTCCTTCGGCGGCCGGCGGAACGCGCGCTCGACCCGGCCCTTCAGCTCGCCCGGGTTCTCGAGCGCCTCGAAGAGGGCGCCGATGGCGAACAGCGTCAGCAGGCCCCCGCCGACGATCACGAGGGGAACGACCAGGATGAACAGGAACTCGATGACCGCGCTCATGGCCTCCCGGTCCTCACTGGATCCGCATGCGCCCGCCGAACCCGTCCTCGTAGGAATGGTAGAACTGCAAGCCCTCCTCCGGATAGCGCCAGCAGTAATACCCCGAGCCGTTGTCGAAGTCGACCAGCCAGAGGCCCTTGACCTCGATGCCCCTCTCCATCAGCGTCTGGGCCCAGGCGCCGATGATGTCCTCGATCCGGCCCTGGACCTCCGCCGTCCCCACGCCCCCCGACGTGCCCGCCCCGAGGTCGGCCACCTGCCGGTAGGCCGCGTCCGTCAGGCGGCGGACCTCGGGCAGGAGGGCGACAGCCTCATCGTAGGAGAAGACCTTCCTTCCGGAGTGATCCTCCGGCATCTTGCCTCCCGAATGCGGCGGGAACTCGAGGCGCCGGCCTCGGCCGCGATTATAGCAGCGGCCACGCGCGGCGGTCGCCTTGACCCTCTGGGTGGCGCGGCCTAGAATCCCATCACCGGCGAAGGAGCCCGCGCCGTGCGGGCCGAGAGAGCGATGCCCGACGCGCCGTCCCCTGGCGCCAGCTTGACGGTCCTCGGCGGTCCTCTGAAGGGCAAGACGCTCCTGCTCGAGGACGCCGTAGACGAGATCCTCGTCGGTTCCGACCCCGACTCCAGGTTCTGCCTCGACCTGCCCGGCGTGAGTCCCATCCACGCGCGGATCTGGCTCGACCTGGCGGGGGCCAAGATCTACGACACGCGGAGCGCGCGGGGCGTCTACATCAACGACGCCCGCGTCGACGGGGAGGCGGTGCTCCACGACGGCGACATCCTCTGGCTCGGTCCTCCCGGCGAAGAGGAGAGCGTGATGATCCGGTATCGCGGCCCGAGCGACCTCGAGGGCGTTCAGCCGATGCCGGCCGCGGATGGCGAAGCGGGCTCGGCGCCGTCGTTCGCAATCGGCGACGACGAGCCGGCGCTCACCGGGCCGCCCCCGGTGCCGCCACGGGCGCCGTCACCGCCGGCGCCGTCCGAGGGCGAGCCCCTCGCGGGGCTGCTCGACGATTTCGCGTTCCTCGAAGAACCGACGGCGGCTCCCTCGGCGACGTCGCCGGTGCCGCCGGCGGCGCCGGCCCCGCCTCTTCCCGCAGTCGACGAGTTTCGTGCGCCGGCGCCTCTGCCGGACGAGTTCCTGGTGGAGACGCCGGGCGCGCCCGCGGAGGCGGACTGGGCTCCCGCGGCCGGTGAGCCGGCCCTCGCCGACGATGCCGCCTTCTTCGTCGACGAGCCCCAAGCACCTGCGCCGCCGCCCACGGTTGCGCCGCC
>WNFB01003455.1_pt1 | contig 13906 bp, 9 predicted proteins | sample 5400501 | NCBI WGS metagenome assembly WNFB01 (sample SAMN13153341, study PRJNA577476) | soil metagenome | isolation source: 200 cm saprolite under Douglas fir tree site 2 hole 1 | place: USA:California | collected 2015-04-18
CGGGATAGCCCAGCGAATCTGTCACCTTCACAGTAAATTGCAATGTTCCCGCAGCCGTCGGAGTTCCTGTGATAACGCCGTTGCTCGCATTGATGGCTAATGGGGCCACAGAGCCTGAGGCCACCGCGAAGGTATAGCCGCTGCCGGAACCGCCGCTGGCGATGAAGGCCGGTGAAGTAAAGGTTACGCCCACTACTCCTGTTGGAAAGGTCGGCGGAGTAATTGCGAGCCCCGCATCAACTTTGATGGAAATGGTCCCTGACACAACCACGTTGCCCTGCGAGTCGGTCACTTTTGCAACAAAATTGAAAGTACTGGGCACAGCTGACGCTGAGATCGTGCCGCTGATACTTCCCGCGCTGCTCAGGGTCAAGCCGCCCGGGAGACTGTTCGGTGGCGAATTGAGTGCGAAGGTGAAGGGTCCAACACCGCCGGTCTCCGAAAGAGCCGTCGTGGGATAGACCGCGCCAGCCTCGCCTGTGGCGCTCAAGGTGCCCGTTGTCGTAATCGTGAGCTGCCCATTGATTGTGATGGTGAAGCTAGCTGAGGCTGTGTGCTTCATGGTAGCGGAATCCGTCACCGTGACAGTGAAGGTGAATGGTCCAGCTGTCGTGGGACTGCCTGAAATCGTACCCGTAGCACTTAGCGCCAGCCCCGTGGGAAGGCTGCCGGAAGTGAGGGCAAAGGCATAGGGCGCGGTTCCTCCGGTCGCGGTAATAGTAGTTGGAGGGTAAGCCCCACCTCCGACCGACACGGACCCTGCAGGCAGCCCACCCGCCAGAGTCGCTACAGCGAGCTGAGCTTCGCCATTTCCTGACGTCGTACAACCAGTCACGAAGAGGATAGCGATCAGAATGCCGATTCCAAGTACTCGTGCAGGCACACCACTACGGAACAATCGAAAGTCGCGTATCATCGCGGCTATCCTTTTCGGGCTAGAGGGGCTTCAGGGTAAGAGGATGAATCGAAGCTGAAACCGGGCCCATAGACTAGAGATGGTTGACCCCAATGGTCGATGCGATTTTACTTGTCTGGCTAAGGGCGGCAAGTACACCTTTAGACAAATTTTGATCGGGTGTGTCTTAATGAACAAATAAGTATTTCGAGGGAGGAATTGGAACCGACGATCCTCGCCGTGAAGAAAGCGATGGTACACTTTCCAACATTCCGAGATTCTGTCTTGTAAGGATTACGGCCAAGAGCAAGCGCAAACCTTCGAAATTTACCGCAGGACGCGAAGCGCGCCGCCGCGCTCGTGAAATGGCGGGGCCGCCGCCGGCGGGGCGCGTCATTCCCGACAAACGCCTCAAGCCACCCAAACACAAAAAGGACACGCTGAAAACCAGTGATCAGTAGGGCAGCACTACGTAAAAGAAACCAGCCGTGCCGACATGGGGATTTATTGATGAAACGAGGGCGGGTTTGATCCAATTCATTTTGTAGAAATTGTCCGAGCAAGGAGGAGGGATTATTGTGGTTATGGCTGGACAGTCTACAAACCCAATCGATGAATCAACTCCGCGTAGCGGGGATCATTCCGCAGGGCATCCCCCAAAGGTTCGCTCGGTAAATAAACCAGATAATCGCAGCGCTCCTCGTACGCCTTTTCCAGCCAGAGGAAGGCCTGATCTTTTTCCCCCAGCCCGGCATACACAACCGCGATGTAAAGACTCGGCACGTACCGCTTTGTCGCAAGGCCCTGCAGCTTGACGAGGACTTTCCTTGCCGCATCCTTTTCGCCCGAAACAGCAAAGTCGTTCGCCAATAGTGACAGAACGGCGGGATCTTCCGGGACATACGTGAGTATTTTCTGGAATGCATTCCGCGCCTCCAGGTGCATTCCTTTTTGAGCATACGCCCGCCCGAGGTTTACCAGGGCGGGAAGATACGCCTGATCCAGGCCTAAGGCCGCACGGTGTTGCTCAATTGCCCGATCGTAAAGCCGCCTTTGGTAATAGCTTTCACCAACAGAGGTGCTAAGGATCGGTGAAACAGGGTTCAGTTGGAGCGCGGTTTCGGCCTCTTCCGTGGCCTTCTCCAATTGCCCAGTGGCAATTAGATAGTAACCATAAAAGTGATGCGCATTCGCATTCTTCGGCTGCAATTGAAGCGCACGCTGAAACTCCCTATTGGCCTCCTGAAAATTCCATTCGTAGACGAGATTCGAATACCCGAGAACCACGTGAGCTTCGGCCAGAGACTCATCCAGGTTGAGCGCTCTCCGCGCGGCGGCTTCGGCTTTCGGAAACGCCTCCGTCGGCGGAAAGATGCTATTGGGCACCGTTCCAAGAAGGGAATAGGAATCCGCCAGGCCGGAATAGGCCGGCGCGTAGTTTGGATCGATTTGAATCGATTTCTGGAATAATTCTACAGCCTTAGAGAGACTCTCGCCGGTCCTCTTATCCCAGAAAAATCTTCCCTGAAGGTAGGCGACCTCCGCGTCGCGGTTCACGCGCGCCGCTGGGGGTTCCTCATGCGGCAACCCCTGCGGCAACCCCTGCGGCAATTTGTCCAGAACTTCCAATGCGACGGCAAAAGCCACCTTGTTCTGCATTGCAATACTTTCCTGGAGGTCGCCTTCGTAGCTGTATTCCCAGACGTGCGTTCCATCTTTCGATTCTATCAGCCGCGCGGTGATGGCAAATTTCTGACCATCCATTCGGACCGCGCCCTCCAAAATGTAGTCCGCATTAAATTTTGACGAGATTTGATCTGGAGAGATGTCTGCATAAGAAACGGGAAGCTTGAGGACGCCCAGTCGTTCTGGGTGGAGGAGATCCAGCCTGCTCAGCATCTCTTCCGTGAACCCTTGAGTGATGGCTACCTCGTCCAGATTGCGACCAAAGTTCTGAAACGGTTTCACAGCCAGAATAATCCTGCCCGGTTTCTTTGAAAGCAGGCCGCGAGCCTGGCGAGCAGACATTTGGACCAAGCCAACCACGACTGCTATTCCAAGAATGAACGCAGCGGCGTAGATGTAATGGACAAGTCGGCGCTTGGTCGGAGGCGGCGAAGTGCTTAAGGTTTTCGGTTCGGTCTCCTGGATTAGCGTGTCGTTTTCCAAATCGTCATTCGGGTCATTGCCAAGCGCATGTCGCAGTTGCAACCAGCCGTCTATCTCTGATTTATAAGCCTTTACCGTACCCGCCTTGTCGTGGCGATGCCGGTGGACTGGCAAGCTCTCGGCCTTTTCCCAGCGCTGGACGGTCCGCACCTGCCTCGCGAGATAATCAGCAATCTCCTTCCACGAATCCAGACAATCTTCTGGCGGGCGCTCGTTAGGTGCCTGAGGTTTAGGCGGATCTTCTCTCACACGGGGCCTTGTGCGATTCGCCGAACTGCTTGGTTGTCTCTGCGGGTCGAATTCTAATTGTGTTTCACCAAGTATTCAATAGGACAATAAGCGACTTCTTAGAAATGTCGTTGTTTTGCGTCTCTTGTCGCTTGCGGCTCCCTGCGATGCCTCGTAATGTGCGGCAATCGGCGCGGGAACCACAAGCCGATCTCAAAGGAGAGAGACGATGAAAGCAATGATGCGGTTAGCGTTGGTGATGTTTCTGATGACCGGAAGTGCCTTCGCTCAAGGAACACCAAAGGCAGACGTTTCAATGGGTTACTCCTTCTTGCGACTCGGAGGCTCGGGCGGTGTGAACCAGCAGGGTGGGACGATTTCGTTCGCTGGGAATCTCAACAACTGGTTCGGGATCGTCGGTGACTTTGGGGCGTATCACTCATCGCCGCACGGTGTGAGCCTGAATACCTATACTTTCCTCGTCGGACCGCGTTTCACAGCTAACAAGAAGGGGAGCGCCTCACCCTTTGTTCAAGTGCTCGTCGGAGGTGCACATCTGACAGCCTCGGCAGCCGGTCTATCCGGTGGGGCGACCCCGTTTGCAATGGGCGCCGGGGGTGGAGTGGACTTGCGCGTTTCGAGAAATGTGGCGTTGCGCCCACAAATCGATTACCTGGCCCTGCGGTCCGGCGGCGAAACCCTGAATACACTCCGCGGCTCTTTCAGCGTCGTGATCCGATTTGGCGGGCGATAGCGGTGCGCGCAAGGAGGCTGTAAACGTGATCACAGACCATACCAACCTTTCACTCCCGGGTGTTATAGCGAGCGTGCTTTCCTCGTGTCTGGTTGCCGAATTCACAGGCTATTGGCTTCATCGCCTGCTTCACTGCGACAAAGTGCAATTCCTGAGCCGCGGCCACCTCATCCACCATTTCCTGGTTTACGGCCCGCAGCAATCGATGCGTTCAACAGGCTACAAAGAAGCGACGGAGGGGCGGTTTTCTATTGGGAACCTCGGTCTTGAATGGTTGGCTCCGTCGGCGGTTGTCCTGTCATTTTGCTGGGGAATAATGGCCCTGTTCGCTGTCCCTCGCGCGTACCAGATCGTTTCGCTCTGCACTCTCCTGATTTGGCCCATTTTCATGTTCAACTATCTGCACGACCGCATGCATCTCCAGACTTTTTGGATGTCGCGGGTTCCCCTCATAAGAATGTGGTACATCAATGCCCGCAAACTTCATGACATCCACCACCTTCAGCTAAACAACGAAGGCAGAATGGACGCCAATTTTGGCATCGGATTCTTTTTCTTCGACCGACTTTTTCGCACAATCGCAAAGCGCCACCGGACCTTCAACTGGGCGGGCTATCGAGTCGCTAAGAAGCGATACGGCCTAGTGGATCCGGTGGGGCACGATGCCCCGAGGTTACAGGAAGACTCGCCGTGGAAAGTAGGAGGGCGCGCAAAGGAACAGACCTCTCGCGCCGCTCACGAAGGCATGCCTGGCGTCACAATGGGGGTACGACGTGATTAATTTTATGACCCGGACCACGAACACCGCCAAGATCTTTTCCCATGCGCTCAAATCCGGCGACGGGAAACGCTGGAGACCATCTCGGCTGGGTATATTCGCACAGAAGAAAGGAGAAACCATGTCTTGTCGCAAGACTCTACCTCTCGCTTTGTTTTTGCTCTGGGGAATTCCAAATGCTCATGCCCAGAGGATCGAGGTCACTCCTTTCTTCGGGGGCCGCTTCGGCGGAACGATTGACCTTACTCAACAGAACAATCCCAACGCTGACTTTATGAAGATCAAGAGCAGCACAAATTACGGCGTTCTCGCCGATATCTCGTTCCTGGGGCACTTCCAGGGCGAGTTCATGTGGAGCCGGCAGCCTACTTCGCTGACAGTCCATAATCCCAATGATGGAACGTATACCTACCTGTCCAAAATGAACCTGGATATGTACCAGTTCGGCCTTACCTACCAGTTCCGCAAACCTGATGCGAAGGTGCGTCCATTTATTCTTTTGGGGGCGGGTTTCTCGCATTTTGGCGTTCCAGCGATCAATGGCCATCAGCCATTTGCGGGAAGTCTGGGCGGGGGTGTGAAGTACTATTTCACCAGGAATTTCGGTATCCGCATGGAAGGCAGATTGTTGACTACCGAAACGACCTATAAAGGAATGGAGATTTGCTACTACCCCTACAACTTCGGTTATCCATGCTCGGTGAACTACAGTACCCACCAAGGACAGGTCAACATGGGATTAATCTTCCGGTTCAAATAGTCCGCGTCCAAATCTTAGTGGAAAGTTTACCGGACGACTATGGGGGAGAAACTGTGGACGACTGAAGGGAACTAGAAAAGCCGGTCATCACCGCGAAGAAGTCAGTGGTACACTTTCAAAGATTCGTAGATGCGGTCTCGTATGAATCATGGCCAAGAGCAAGCGCAAACCTTCAAAATTTACCGCGGGACGCGAGGCGAGACGCCGCGCGCGCGAGGCGGCTGGGCCGCCGCCCGTGGGGCGCGTGATTCCCGACAAACGTCTCAAGCCTTCCAAGCATAAAAAGAATTTGCTCGAAGGTAGCGATTTGTAGTGCTGGCGTCTCGCCGGCGGTTTTCAATTCAGGCGCGCAGGGAAGACCGCCGCCGAGACGCCAGCACTACTCAATTCGCAATGCCCTAATGAATGTGGCGCGTCTTTTTCTGCATGTAATCCATCAGCAGGTATTGGCCGAGGGTGTAGGGCGTGGTGAAGTAGGCTTTGCCGCGGCAGAGTTCCGTCACCTTCTGCACGAAATGGATGAGGCTGTGGTCGCTCGCAAGCATGAAGGTATTGATCAGGATTCCCGAGCGGCGGCAGCGGCCGACTTCTTCGAGCGTTTGCGTGACCACGAGGGGATCGAGGCCGAACGCGTTCTTGTAGATTCGTCCGTCTTCGAGCGTCAGCGCGGAAGGTTTTCCGTCCGTGATCATGACGATCTGTCTCATATCTTTTTTCTGCCGGGCGAGGATGCGCTGCGCGAGCCGCAAGCCCTCGCGCGTATTCGTATAGTACGGTCCCACTTGGACGCGCGCTAGTTCGCCCAGAGGCACCTCTTCCGCTGAATCGTGGAACAACACCAAATGAAGCGAGTCGCCGGGAAACTGCGTGCGAATCAGGTGCGAGAGCGCCAAGGCCACTTTTTTTGCCGGCGTGAAACGATCTTCGCCATACAGAATCATGCTGTGGCTGCAATCAAGCATCAGCACGGTGGCGCAGGAACTCTGATATTCGGTCTGATGAACCATGAGGTCAGGGTAGTCGAGCTCGATGGGAACGCGCGCGCCGTCGCGGCGCACGGCATTGAACAGAGTCGCGCTGATGTCCAGATTCAGAGTGTCGCCAAATTCGTAAGCGCGCGACGCACCGCCCGATTCGACGCCCGTGGAGAGGTCTCGCGTGTCGTGGCGCCCAAAGCTGCTCTTTCCGAGCGACGCCATCAAGTCCTTCAGCGTCTTGAACCCCAGGAAATCGATCGTCTTGTCGGTGATTTCAAACCGCGCCTCGGCGTCGCGGTCGCGGCCCCGCCCCACCTGTCCACGCGGCGTCTTTTCCGGCGGAGCGGTCACCTGCGGCTGGCCGGTGACGTAGCCTTCCTCCATCAGGCGGTCCATCAATTGGTCGATCAGCTCCTTCATCTTCGCTTCTTGCTCTTCCGGAGTCCCATCGAGCAGGTCCTGCATCTGTTGGCCGGGAAGCAGGTCACCCTCTTCAAGCGCGCGCTGGATGGCCTGGCGCAGCGCCTCCATCGATTTTTCGGGGTCCATTTCGGAAATGCCGTAGAACTGCGATTCATAGCCGCTCTGCAGGAAAAAATCAGAGAGCCGCTTGACGAGTTCCTGCAAGTCCACGCCATCGCCCGGCTCGCCGGTATATTTTGTGTAGCGGATATATTTCACGACATCTCCTAGTTTACCGGCCCCATACAAACCGTGCAAAAATCCTCTTCGTCTCGTTCCGTCCCAGTGTTCTCTGGGCCGTCTGTGTTGAAATCCGAAAAGCGCAACACAGATTTCGCAAAGGTTCACAGAGGGGCACAGATAAACCCATACCGCTCCTCAGCATAGGGATGGCCGAGCCGTGAGCTCTTCTCAATTGAACTGCCGCCGTGGCGGACGCGGAGTCTGCTCGCGTGGCTCGGGCGTCTTCGGACGCTCGGCATGGAATCCGCGTTCCTCGTTGCGGCTGATGCGTTTGTGCGCCCACAATCCTTCGAGGATGAATTCTGCCGCCGCGGCCATCCCGGCGGGCCCGCTGCGGCCATCGGCGCCCAGACGGTCGATTTGCTCCATCAGTCCCTGAATCCGCTTGAGCTGCGTGAGCGCTTCCGAGGCCGGAGCGCTTTCCGGCACTTTCAGTTCGCCGCCCAGCTCAAACCACTGCACGACCGGCTGGAGATTGGCACCCTCCATATACTGGGTGAAAACCTTTCCGACGGCGCCGCGGATCAACTCGCGCGCGATATTTTCGGCGCCGCGCAACTCGCCTTCGTATTCCAGCTCCATTTTTCCCGTGATGGCCGGGAGCGCCGCGTAAACGTCGGCAATGCGCGCCGTTGACCGCGCTTCACGATTGCGGACGGCGCGTTGTTCCGAGCTGCTGACCACACTTTCGAGACACGCAATCGGCAATCGCTGACTGACCCCCGACCGCCGGTCGATGCGTTTGTCCTCGCGCGCCAGGAATGCCGTTTGCTCGACCACTTCCCGGATATAGCCGGGCACATCGACGGCGGTCCGGCCGCCGTCACGCGCCACCCAGGCTTCCTGCGCGGTGATAGCGACGCCTTCTTCGACCGTCGCGGGATAGTGCGTGCGAATTTCCGAGCCGATGCGGTCCTTAAGCGGCGTAATGATCTTGCCGCGCGCCGTGTAATCCTCTGGATTGGCCGTGAAGACCAGCAGAACGTCGAGCGGCATACGCAGCGGATAGCCCTTAATCTGAATGTCGCCTTCCTGCATGATGTTGAACAGTCCCACCTGGATTTTTCCCGCGAGATCGGGAAGCTCGTTTACCGCGAAGATGCCGCGGTTCGCTCGCGGCAACAGCCCATAGTGAATGGTAAGTTCGTCGCCCAAATCGCGCCCTGAGCGCGCCGCTTTGATGGGGTCCACGTCGCCGAGGATGTCGGCAATTGTGACGTCCGGCGTGGCGAGCTTTTCAACGAAGCGCGCGTCGCGCGGCAGCCATGCGATTGGTGTGGCGTCACCGCGCTCGGCAATCAAGTCGCGGCAGGCCCGGCACAGCGGCGCCTGAGGATTGTCATGAATCTGGCATCCGGCGATGTACGGTATTTCCTGGTCCAGGAAATCGACCAGGCCGCGCAGGATACGGCTTTTGGCCTGGCCTCGCAAACCGAGAAGGATAAAATTGTGGCGCGCCAGAATTGCGTTGGCGATCTGCGGCAGAACGGTGTCCTCGTATCCGTGTATGCCGGGGAATAGCGGCTCTCCGGCTTCAAGCTTCTGTAAAAGGTTAGCGCGGAGTTCTTCCTTGACGGTGCGGCGCGCGGCTCCGGGCGCGTGGCCCGGCAGCTTCCGCAATTCGCCGAGCGTTGCGGGTTTCGTGGTCATCGGGATCCCCTAATTCAATTCGCAATCCCATTATATGCCACACCGCAAATCGCTGCAGGATTCATCTGTTTTGGTAATCAAGATAATTCGTTCGCAAGCTATCAGCGCTGTGGGGAATGGTTGAGCAGCGCCGGCGTCCCGCCGGCTCATTGCCTTCGCACCACAAGAATGCCGGCAGGATGATGGCGCTACTCAGTGCGAACGCAGACGCTTCGGCCGTTCCTAGAGATTTCCGTGACCGTTGCCGGCCGCTTTCCCTCGAACACGATCGCGTTTTTGAAGCTGCGGATACCACTCCGCGAGACGCTCGACCAGGCGCCGCTGCCGTTCGCGTTCCGAGCGCAATTCCAAGAGCGTTTGGCGGAACGCCACGTCGAGCGGCAACTCGGACGCGATGTGATACGCGAGGGAGTTGTTGCCTTCTGATTCAAAGCGCGGCGGCTCCTCATCGTAGAGGACTCCATGACATTGCTCGTAGAGTTTTTCGAGCTGCTCGGAAACGCCGGCATCGATCCCGTCAAAATCCTCTTCCAGGTATTCGACGTCGGCTTCGAAATAGGCCTGGTCGTTGTGAGTCCGGATCAAATGAAAGGTCTTCTGCCCGACCGTGAGGATGTCGGAACGGCCATCGTCGTATTCCTTGAGCGTCTTGACAATCAGCGCGGTGCAGCCGGTTTGCGCGAGGTTTCCGGCCTGCACGAACACAATCCCGAAAGGAGACCGTGTTTCGATGCATTGCCGCGTCATCACGCGGTAGCGCGGCTCGAATATGTGCAGCGGGACCGTCTGTCCGGGGAAGAGAACGATACCGAGCGGGAAAAGTGGGATGCGCGTGACATTCATCGTCGTGGCCGCGCCCTCATGGAAGAAGGACGAAAACGAATCCGCATGTGTTTGGGCAGCGCGAAAAAATGTACTGGCTCACTTTTCATCCAAATATGATGCCGCGGTTTTCGCTCGGCCGGAGGCACCGAAGTTGTAGCTCGTCCCGGTCTGACCGGGACGAGGGGTTGCTTGCTAATGGCAAAGAAAATCCCCGCGTCTGAAGACGCGGGCTACAGCAACCACGGCGAGCATTAAGTAGAGATGCCAACAGAGACAGATATCCGCTACTCTTTCATCAGGAATAACATGTCGTACAACCAGCCGGCGGCCACGCCGCCCGCCAGCGGCCCGATCCAGTATACCCCGTGGTTCGTCCAGTGATTTGCCGCGAGCGCAGGACCGAACGCGCGCGCAGGATTGAGCGCCGCCCCGGTGAACGGCCCGCCGAACAGCGCCCCCATCGTGATCGTGAGACCAATGGCAAAGCCCGCAATCTTGTTGAAAGCGCCGCGAGCGTCGACGGCGGTGGCGAAAACCACGAAAACGAGGAAGAACGTCATGATGCCTTCGAAGATCATGCCGTTCGTGCGAGAGATGCCGCTGGCCAGTTCCGGCGTACCGAGTTGTACCGCCGTCCACACATCGAATGGAAGCAGACGCAGGAGATACGCTGCAGCCGTGGCGCCTGCGAGCTGAGCCACCCAAAAGGCGAGAGTGTCAATCGTTGAAAGCTTGCGCGTGACCCAGAAGCCGATTGTGACCGCCGGGTTGAAGTGCCCTCCGGAGATGTGGCCGAGTGCGGTCACCATGATGCCGATCGCCAGGCCGTGCGCCAGCGCGATGCCCAGCAATCCGAGGGCTCCCTGTCCGCTTGTTTGGAGGAACTTATCGGCGCAAATCGAGCCGGCGCCAAAGAAGATCAGCGCAAACGTGCCCACAAATTCAGCGACAAGCTTTTGCGGCCTGTTATACATGGAAGCGCCTCCGGAGCAAACGGGGAACTATAACCCAGACTGCTGGATCGTGATCGGGAAAGTGCGATTCTATGGGAAGCGATATGCTGGCGTCAAACTTTGGAATTGTGCAAGACCACTGAGGCGGTGTGCGGAGGTAGCGCCGGCATCTTGCTCGTCCTGACGCAGGAAGGGCCGGCGGTTTTGGAGGTCAGGAATAAGCAAGGAGCCGGCGGGACGCTACCGAAGTGATCAAATCGACGCCGAATTGGCCGCGAGCGGGATTCCTCAGCGAGTTCCCGCGCCCAACGGCACGCTGACGGGTGTGAGCCAGTTGTGGCGGTCAGGGCGCGAACCGGTAAGAATGTCGAAGAATTCTTCCTGCAGCGCCTTGGTAATGGGTCCGCGCGAGCCTTTGCCGACCTTGATGCGATCGACCGAGCGCAACGGCGTGATTTCCGCCGCTGTGCCGGTGAAGAAAACCTCGTCCGCGATATACAGCATTTCGCGGGGGATCATCTGCTCGCGCACTGGGATTTTTAGGTCCTCGCACAGCTTCATCACGGAATTCCGCGTGATGCCTGGCAGGACGCTCGATCCGATCGGTGGCGTGATCAATGCGCCGTCCATCGCGACGAAGATGTTTTCACCCGATCCTTCACTGACAAAACCATTTGTATCGAGCGCGATTCCTTCGGTATACCCGTTGGTGGCGGCTTCCATGTGAATCAACTGGGAATTCATGTAGTTGGCGGCTGCCTTGGCCATGCTCGGCAGCGTATTGGGTGCCAATCGGTTCCACGAACTGACGCAGACATCCACGCCGTTTTCGATCGCTTCCGGCCCCAGGTAGCGTCCCCATTCCCAGCACGCGATGTACACCTCGGTTGGCACTGACAACCCATGGACGCCGATGTCGCCATAGCCGCGCAGGGCGATCGGCCGGAGATAACACGAAGTCATCTTGTTGGCGCGCACGACTTCAGCGGCGGCGTTCGAGAGGTCTTCCACCGTGTAGGGCCACTCCAGGCGATAAATCTTGCCGGAATTGATCATGCGCTCGAAGTGTTCGCGCACGCGGAAAATTGCCGGGCCATTCTTGGTCTCGTAGCAGCGGATGCCTTCGAATACGGCGGAGGCATAGCTGACGACGTGGGAAAGCACGTGAATCGTGGCGTCTTCCCATCGAATCAGCTCGCCGTTATGCCATATTTTTTCAGTCGGCTTCATGCCCATCGGCGTTCTCCACGCGCGCCCGAAATACAGGGAGCCGCATATTCAAAAAGTATAGCACACGCGAATGTTCACGCTCCGGCTTCGGATGTGTGCCTTTCAGAGCGCCAAACCAAATTGGACGGATCACGAATCGATACCCGGCGCAGACTCTGTAAGTCCATGCGCTAACTAAGTGGGGGATGCGGCAACCCCCCAACTGGCGTATACTCCGCAGCAACGCCTCATTGGGGGCTGCGATTCTCTAGGGGGAATTTCAGGAGGAAACATGTCGAGAAGAAAATGGGCCATGCTCGTGCTGTTGCTGGCGCTTGGAGCCGCAACGGCATTCGCGCAGGATGCGAAAACCGTGATTCAGAACGCGCAAAAGGCCATCGGGGACGTGAACTCGATCCAGTATTCCGGCAGCGGCAAGGCCGGAGGATACGGGCAGAACTGGAACCCGAACGTGCCTTGGCACGTCACCAACATCATTAGCTACACCAAGACCATTGACTACGCAAACCGGTCCGCAAAAGAGGAACTCACCCGCACACAGCTCGACCCGCCCGACCACGGCGGCGAAGCACCGTTTGGGGGCGAGCAGAAACAGGTGAACTTCATAAGCGGTCAGTATGCCTGGAACCAGCCGGGCCCCACGCCGCAACCCGCCGCTGCTGCCGCGGATGAACGGCAGCTTCAACTCTGGCTGACGCCTCATGGTTTCCTGAAAGGCGCAGCGGAAAACAACGCAACCGCCAAAGCCGGGAAAGACGGCTCGAAGAAAGTCACCGTGCTCACCTTCATGGCTGGAAAGAACAAGGTCGTGGGAGACGTGGACGATCAGGGCCTGGTGACAAAGGTCGAGACCTGGATTCCCAGCACGGTGCTTGGCGACATGCCTGTAGAAATCACCTACTCCGATTACAAGGACTTCGGCGGGATCAAGTTCCCCTCGCACATCGTCCAGAAGCAGGGCGGCTGGATTACCCAGGATCTCAACGTGACGGATGCGAAGGGAAACGCGGAGTTAGCCGCATTGCAAGTCCCTGATGCCGTGCGCTCATTCACTCCTCCTCCGGTTCGTGTCGTCTCTCAAAAACTGGCCGACGGCGTGTGGTTCCTGGGCGGCGGGTCGCATAACAGCGACCTAATCGAGTTCAAGGACTACTTGGTGGTTGTCGAGGCTCCGTTGGACGAGAACCGCTCCAATGCCGTGATCGCGGAAGTGAAGAACCTGGTGCCCAACAAACCGATCAAGTACGTGATCAACTCGCACCACCACTTCGATCACTCCGGCGGTCTCCGCACGTACGTGGCAGAGGGAGTCACGATCATCACCAACGAAGCGAACAAGGCGTTTTATGAGAAGGCTTGGAATGCGCCGCGCACACTGGCGCCCGACAAGCTTTCGCAGAATCCGAAGAAGGCCACTTTCATTACGTACAAGGACAAGTACACATTGACGGACGAAAACCGCACGCTCGAGATCTACCGCGTCGAGAACGACAACCACAACCAATATATTTCCTTCATGTATCTGCCGAAGGAAAAGATCCTCATCGAAGGGGATGACTTCACGCCTCCCGCTCCAAACGCGCCGCCCATGGTGCCCGTGGCCCTGGCCTTCAGCAACAATCTCTACGACAACCTGCAACGAAAGAAGATTGAGGTCACCACGATCGCGCCTCTGCACGGCAACGTTGCGCAGTGGTCTGACCTGCTCAAGGCCATCGGCAAGTCCGGCGACTGACGCCGGCGTGTCTCAAGTGATTCCGAGGAGCCCCGCGCTTGCTCCGCGACGCGCGAGCGCGAGGCTCCTGCTCTGCCATGTTCACTCTTCTTTTTTGTCTCGTTCGCTTGCGACGAACTCGTCCGAGGCGCCGTGATTGATCGTCTGCACGCAAACAATCATGTGGTATTCCTCGGTCTGGTACCCCGTGGACTCTTCCCGCTTCGCGAGCGCGCAGGGTTTGGCCTCCAGAGTCAGTGTGGCAACG
>WNFB01003456.1_pt1 | contig 13904 bp, 14 predicted proteins | sample 5400501 | NCBI WGS metagenome assembly WNFB01 (sample SAMN13153341, study PRJNA577476) | soil metagenome | isolation source: 200 cm saprolite under Douglas fir tree site 2 hole 1 | place: USA:California | collected 2015-04-18
TGTAGATCGGGCGCTTGACATCTTGCGGGACGGGCCCCAACAGGTGCAAAAGTCATCAATGATTCTCTTCCCGAAGAAGTTGCACTGCGGACGGAAAGTGACATCGTAGCCGTGCGCAAGTTTGTTCGGGAGGCGGCGACCAGGTTGGGCTTCGGGATCACCGATGTCACGCGCATCATTACGGCGGCCTCGGAATTGGCACGGAACGTCTTTCTGTATGCGGGCTCCGGGGTCGTGCGGTGCCGGGTGTTGAATCATTCTGACAAAGTTGGGCTCGAATTAGTTGTTGAGGATCATGGCCCGGGCATCGCCGACATCGAACAGGCCATGCAGCCAGGTTACACAACCGGTAGGGGATTGGGCTATGGCTTGCCCGGTGCCAAACGCCTGATGGACGAGATGGAAATCGAGTCCGAAGCAGGGAAAGGCACCAAGATTACGGTAAAGAAGTGGCGGAAGGGAACATGACAGGTAGTCCGCCGGTGCAGGAAGCCATCCCGATCTCCGATGTTGGGGATCTCAGCACAGCCCGGCTTGCGGCTAGGTCCATGAGCACGGCAATCGGCTTCGATGAGTCGGCCGTGGAGGAAATCGCGCTTGCCGTGAGGGAGTTGGCCACCAATCTGGTCAAGCACGCGAAAGACGGCGTCTTGCGGCTGCGACGGACCGAGGAAGATGGGAGGACCGGAATTCAGATCGATTCCGAAGATCAGGGGCCCGGGATCGTGAATGTGGAGCAGGCCATCGGCGATGATTTTTCTACGTCGGGGAGCCTGGGCTGCGGCTTGGGTGCGGTCAACCGGCTGATGGACGAATTTGATGTCACTTCCCGGCCAGGAGCCGGGACGAGCATTGTGTGTAAGCGATGGCTACGACTGGCTGTTCCCCCTGCGCTGGCCTGCCCGCTTGTCTTTGGAGTCGCAACACGTCCCTGCCCGTTGATGACCATCAATGGTGACACATTCGTGATCAAGCAATGGGGGGAGAGCGCGCTGATAGGTGTGATCGATGGTTTGGGTCACGGGCAACTTGCCTACCACGCCGCTCAGGCCGCACGTCAATACGTTGAGCGTCATTATGACCAGCCCCTGGCCGAAATTTTTCTAGGGACGACTCGCACCTGTCGTGCAACTCGCGGCGTCGTGATGGCGCTGGCGCGTTTCGACTGGAGGCGGGCCACGCTGACATTTGCCAGCGTGGGTAACGTCGAGGCCCGCGTGTTTGGCAGTTCGGAACCGATGAATTTCGTCTTTCCGCGTGGAATTCTGGGCTTGAACGCACGGAGTCCCGTGGTCACGCAGCACCGCTGGGAATTGAGCAATGTGATGGTGCTTTATTCGGACGGACTGAGCGCGCACTGGCGGTGGAGCGATCTTCCTCATTTCGCCGAGGCGTCAGCCACGGTGGCCGCCCAGGAGTTATTGCGCGCATTTGCACGGGACGCCGATGATGCCACTGTTGTCGTGGTCAAGAGTGCGGGAAACCTAGCGGGAACGCCCGAGAGCGCATAAGCGGAGTCGGCGGACTGCCGGGAGAGATGGCAAGAGGCATGACCGAGTACGATTTGCAAGAACCGTCGACGGATGCCGAGGAAACCATTCGCGCGCTCCAGGCGGAACTGGCCGAGACAAACCGTGGATTGATCGCGCTGTCGTGGGAATTGGAGGCGCGCGTCGATGAACGAACGACACAACTCCGGGCGGCCCACGATGAGTTGCAGCGCACCAATGCCGAGTTATTGCAGTTGACGCTAGATCTGGAAGACCGTGTGGCCCAGCGCACGGAAAGTGAAGAGAGGTTTCGAAATCTTGCTGAAACGGCAAGCGACGCCATTCTCTCGGCAGACAGTTCTGGAAAGATCGTCTACTTCAATTCTGCGGCCGAGCGCATCTTTTCTTATTCCTCGACGGAGATCATCGGCCAGCCACTCACCCTTCTCATGCCCGAGCGGTTCCACGATCCTCATCGGCAAGGATTGGATCGCTTTCTGAGGACCGGCGAGGCCCGGGTCATCGGCAAGACCGTCGAACTGGCCGCTCGGAGAAAAAACGGGTCAGAGTTCCCTATCGCGCTCGCCTTGTCCAGTTGGAAGACCCGCGAAGGTACCTTCTTCACCGCTATCTTGAGTGACATCACCGAGCGCAAGCGAGCCGAAGAGTCGTTAGAGCGGCATAGAAACGAGTTGATACAGTCCAATGCCGGGCTCGCCGCCGCCAACAAGGAACTCGAAGCTTTCAGTTATTCGGTATCTCACGATCTCCGCGCGCCGTTGCGCGGCATCGACGGATTCAGCCTGGCGTTGCTGGAAGACTATGCGGACAAGCTCGATGAAGACGGAAGAGACTACCTTCACCGTGTGCGTGCGGCAACGCAACGGATGGGAATCCTGATCGATGATCTGTTAAATCTTTCCCGAGTGACCCGTTCCGAGATGAGGCGGGAAAACACGGACCTTGGTGCGATCGCCCGATCGGTGGCCGGGGAGCTGCAGAAAACTCAACCGGAGCGCCGGGTGGAGTTCCGGATTGAAGAAGGCCTCGAGGCGTTCGTCGATTCTCATCTGATCAGAATTGTGCTTGAGAACCTGCTTGGCAATGCGTGGAAATTTACCTCGAAGCGCGAATCGGCTTGTATCGAATTCGGGAGGACGAGTGGCGATGTGGGGTTCACCTACTACATTCGTGACGATGGCGCCGGATTTAACCCAACCTATGCGAACCGGCTTTTCGGCGCCTTCCAGCGTCTCCATGACAAGAACGAATTCCCCGGAACTGGGGTGGGGTTAGCGACAGTCCAAAGGATCATTCACCGGCACGGCGGCCGCATCTGGGCGGAAAGTGCAGTTGAGAGAGGGGCAACATTTTATTTTACGCTGTTAGAGATGAAACAGGGAGGAGCGTGAATTATGGAAGAAAAAGTCATTCTACTCGTGGAAGACAACGCCGATGACGAGAAGTTAACTCTTCGCGCCTTAAAAAAGAACAACATCAGCAATGACGTGGTGGTTGCGCGCAACGGCGCCGAGGCCCTCGATTATTTATTTGGCACCGGAACACATTCCGGAAGAGACACAAGTCTCATGCCGCAGGTGGTCCTGTTGGATTTGAAGCTCCCCAAGATCGATGGCCTGGAAGTCTTGCGAAAGATGCGGGGAAATGAGCGGACCAAACTGCTCCCTGTGGTGATCCTGACTTCCTCGAATGAAGAGCAGGACCGTCTCAGCGGGTACGGCTTCGGGGCAAACAGTTATGTGCGCAAACCGGTCGACTTCAATCAATTCACGGAGGCCGTCCGCCAACTGGGATTGTATTGGCTCGTTCTCAACGAACAGCCGCCGGCCCGGAGATGATCGATGGGGACCCCGCTTCGCGTGTTGATGATCGAGGATTCCGAAGATGACGCCGCCTTGCTGCTGCGAGAATTGCGGCGCGGCAGTTATGACGTCGAGTCTGAACGCGTGGATCTTCCTGACACGCTGAAATCCGCTCTGGATAAGCACACCTGGGATTTGATTGTCTCCGACTTTTCCATGCCCCACTTTTCCGGCACGGATGCGCTGCGTCTCCTGAGAGCAAAGGGATCTGAGGTGCCCTTCATTTTTGTTTCCGGCACGATGGGCGAGGAAACCGCCGTGGCCGCATTGCAAGACGGCGCCCAAGATTACCTGATGAAGACCAACTTGAAGCGTCTGGTCCCCGCGGTCCAGCGCGCGCTCCGAGAGGCCGAGGAACGCAGGCAGCGCAAGCAAATGGAACAGCAGGTGCATCAATTGCAAAAATTCGAAGCGATTGGGAAGCTGGCCGGTGGCATAGCCCATGATTTCAATAATGTGATCGGCGCAATTCTGGGATGGGCGGAAATGGGCTGCCAGGAAGCACAGCCAGGAAGCACGTCCCACGACCGTTTTCAGAAGATCCGGGACCAGTCTCATTGGGCGGCGCGACTGACTTCCCAGCTCCTCGCCTTCGCGCGGCGTCAAGTGCTCCAGCCGCGAAAGGTCGATCTGAACGCTCTTGCCGTGGAGGGAATCGGTCTGCTTCGAAGAGTGATCGGAGAACAAATTGAAGTCCACGTCCTGACCGCACCGGACCTCCGTGTTACGCTTGCCGATCCCGCGCAGATCGAGCAAGTGCTCATGAATCTTTGCTTGAACGCGCGGGATGCCATGCCGGAGGGCGGGCGGCTCGTCATCGAGACCCAAAACGTCGAGATCGAGGAAGAATACTGCCAGCTGCACCCTTACGCGCGGCAGGGAAGCTACGTCTTGCTCACGGTGTCCGACACCGGCGTTGGGATGGACGCTGCCACGACAGAACGTGTGTTCGAACCTTTTTTCACGACCAAAGAGCTGGGTAAAGGCACCGGGCTTGGCCTGGCAACCGTGTACGGCGTGGTGAAACAGCACGGCGGATTTATCCACTTGTATAGCGAGCTTGGGAAAGGAACCACGTTTCGAATCTATCTCCCCGCGGGAAACGGAGCAGCCGAGCCGAGTCAGCCAAAGAGTAACGAACAAATCCCGAAGGGCACAGAGACAATCCTGCTTGCCGAAGACAACGAAGGGCTCCGGGAGGCCGCCCAGGAGATGTTGCAGACGCTGGGTTATCGCGTAATTCTCGCAACCAATGGCGCCGAAGCAACAGAGTTTTTCAAGGCGAATTCCGGCAAGATAGATATGGCCGTTTTGGATGTCGTGATGCCGGACCTCTCCGGTCCCGCTGCGTATTCACAAATGTCCGCTATTCAACCCGATCTGCGAGTCGTGTTTACCACCGGCTACACGCCCGAAACAGTATCTCTAAATTCCACGCTCGAAAAAGGTGTTCCCATCCTGCAGAAACCCTACAGCATGAAAAGCCTCGCTCAAATCGTACGGAGCACGCTGGACCGGCCACGATCCGTATCAATTCCCGTAGGCACGGCCTTCGAGGACCCGAGTGACGATCTGCGCTAACCCCGCGAACTAGTAGCCCGCTGCACCAGGATGAAGCTAGCTCCGGATCGGCAGGTTGCATCGTTTTTAAATGGACATCTCTTGAGGCCCGAGAATTGAATTGCCGCGATTTTACGACAGACACTGTTGTCTTTCCGGTTCCGTTTAACCACAGCAAACGCGGACAGGCGCCCCTCGCAGGGGCTCGGGATAAAGGGTCCCTACTAAAACCTGGCGCCGGGCAAATTGATGACCTATTACCCGATTTTGGTGGGCTTCCGGGGAGATGCCATTTTGTGATAACCTTCTGGCCTTGAAAGCGGGTTTCCGCAGACGCGGAATCCGCATCCGATGCTCCTCTCTGATGAACGGGTGTCATCCCGGGATTTCCTGCGACTCCAGAGTACCTGGCGGACCAGCGAGACCGATTGACTCCAAAGAGGTTTCTTCGGACTTAGGAACGATTCGAACATTCTGTCGGGCCACAAGTCGCCGACACGCCACTCGCCCGCCAAAGTCCGCCATTTTGGTAGGCGGACGGCGAGCGGGAAGCCAGACCGCCCTGGCGGGACGGCGCGTGCAGCCCGCGCCCTTAGGGAGAGTTGACGGAACGCGATGCCGCCGAAACCTGCGACTGGAAAAGCATTCGAGATCAAACTGGCTCATTCGCCGGACTCCGACGATGCATTCATGTTCTACGGGCTGGCCACCCAGAAGGTGCGCACGCCCGGTTTGAAGTTCTCCCACGTCCTGGCCGACATTGAAACGCTCAACCAGGCGGCCTCCCAGGAAATCTATGACGTGACGGCGTTTAGCTTTGGGGCGTACCCTTACCTCCGCGACAAGTACGTGCTGCTCGATTGCGGTGGAAGCTTCGGGGAGGGGTACGGCCCCATCGTTGTCTCTCAACATCCCCTCAAACGCGAGGATTTGCCGAAATGCCGCGTCGGCGTGCCGGGGTTGCACACTTCCGCCTACCTGACGCTCAAATTGTACGAGCCGCGCGTGGAGCCTGTGCCGATGGCGTTCGATCAGATCCTGGACGCCGTAAAGAACTCCGTGGTCGATGCGGGCCTGTTGATTCACGAAGGGCAGCTGATGTTCTCCCAAATGGGGCTTCACCGGGTCGTTGATTTGGGCCAGTGGTGGCTTGAACAGACAGGGCTCCCGCTGCCCCTTGGCGGCAATGGGGTGCGCCGTGCGCTGGGGCGGGAAGTGGGTGTCCAAGTGGCGCAGACGATTCGCGAGAGCGTGACCTACGCGCTGGAGCATCGTGAAGCCGCGGTCAATTACGCGATGCAATTCGCGCGTGACATGGATTCCGACCTGGCTGACAAATTTATCGGGATGTACGTGAACAAATTGACGCTCAACTATGGCGAGCGCGGGCGCCAGGCGGTGCGCGAATTTCTAATCCGGGGAGTGAACGCCGGATTGATTCCGGGCCCGTCCGAAGCTGAGTTCCTAAACGAAGAGTAACGGGTGCGGGCTCTACTTGTTTACCCTGAATCTAGAAGGGGAGCCCGCCAGAATATGGGACGCAAAGCACATTCGCGCTTTTCCTTCCGTCCCGGGCTGCCAGAGCGATCTGAACTTGACATGGCGGGGCGGCGGGCCTATTGTTTTGCCGAAAGGGGAAGTAGAGACTGGTAATTTCCACTAACAGGAGGCAGGAGGATCGTATGAAATACTCAATCGTAATGGCTTTGCTAGTCTCATGCGCGATTACGTTGGCGCTGGGTGTCCGGGCCCAGGATGCGGCTCCCAAAGAACACAGCATGACGGGATGTTTGGCGAAGGGCACTGCACCCGACACGTTCATGCTCACCGATCTCGAGAAGGGTCCGAAGTCGGTTGGGATCGTATCGTCAACGGCCAAGCTGGCGCCCCATGTCGGCCACAAGGTCGAGTTGACCGGCACGGCCGTGCCCGCCAAGGACGCGGAGGCGGATGCCAATGTTCCGAAGGCCCCGCACTATATGAAAATAACTGCGGTCAAGATGATCTCGCCCACCTGCCCGTAGTTTTTCGTACTCTGCTATCAGAACCGAGTTGTTGCGGCGGTTTCCTGTGAACACCCGCTTGTCGCGCGACGGCGAGCGGGTGTTGTTGGGCGGCGAGGCGAGCGCGGCAGAGGGCTACCCCTGATTGTCGCCGCCCGAAAGCTCGCGGACAATCGAACCTGCGAAGCTCTTGGCGTCGCCAAAGAGCATCAATGTTTTGTCGAGGTAATAGAGAGGATTGTCGATTCCGGCGAAGCCTGCTCCCATGCTGCGCTTGATGACCATCACAGTGCGCGCCTTGTCGACATCGAGGATTGGCATTCCATAGATAGGGCTGCTGGCGTCGGTGCGCGCGGCGGGGTTGGTGACGTCGTTGGCGCCGATGATCAATGCCACGTCGGTCTGCAGAAACTCACCGTTGATTTCATCCATGTCCAAAAGCTTGTCGTAGGGGATGTCAGCTTCGGCCAACAGCACGTTCATATGGCCGGGCATGCGTCCGGCCACAGGGTGGATGCCGAACTTCACGTCGGCGCCGCGTTTGGTCAGGTTGTCATAAAGTTCGCGCACTTTGTGCTGCGCCTGCGCCACGGCCATGCCGTAGCCCGGAACGATGACCACTTTGCTCGCCGCGGCGAGAATTCCGGCAGCCTCCTCCGGCGTCGCACTGCGGACCGGGCGCGCCTCCTGTCCTCCCTTGGTGGCTGTCGCTTCCTGGCCGAACGCGCCGAAAAGAACATTCGAGAACGAGCGATTCATGGCCTTGGACATGTTCACGGAGAGAATCAGGCCGGAAGCGCCGTCCAGAGCGCCGGCAACGATCAGGAGCTTGCTGTCGAGAACAAATCCCATCGCGGCCGCGGAAAGGCCGGCGTAGGAATTCAACAGGGAAATTACGGTGGGCATGTCGGCGCCACCGATGGGCACGATCATCATCACGCCGAATAGAAGCGGAATCACGAGAATGATGGGGAACAAATACAGGTGATCCGGATGCATCGTCAGGTACGCCGCCACTCCAATGGAGGCGGCCAGCATCCCAAGATTAACGATGTTCTGTCCCTTGTAGGTGACGGGGCGTTGAGGCAGGATTTCCTGCAGCTTTCCCGCGGCCATCAGGCTGCCGGTGAACGTCAGCGAGCCGAGAATCACTTCCATGGAAAGAACCGACATCATGAACTTGGGCACGTTGGGGGCACGGAGATAGAACTCCGCCGTCCCGACCAGGGTGACGCAAAGGGCTCCGAAGGCGTGGCTGAGAGCGGTGCGTTGCGGTACCGCGGTCATTTGAACCCTGCCGAGGGGAACGCCAATGATAGAACCCAGCACCAGGGCAATCGCAACCCACTTGTAATCCACAATGCCGCGATTTAAGAGGGTTCCCGCCACGGCCAGGAGCATGCCCAGCTCGCCGGCCCAGACGCCGTGCCGGGCCGTGGTGGGGGAACTCATCCATTTGAGAGAAAGAATGAAAAGAGCGGTCGCGACAAGATACGTGATTTCGATAATGATTTCAGTCGATGGAAAGGAGGTCATGGTTTCGGGTTACGGCTCACCTTGAACATTTTGAGCATCCGGTCCGTAATTAAAAAACCTCCCACAACGTTGCTCGTGGCGGCGACGATCGCGATCGTACCGAGCACCGTGGACAGCGTGGTCTTATGTTCACCTGCCAGCAGGATCGCGCCGACCACGGCAATCGCGTCGAGCGCGTTGGTTAGCGACATTAGCGGCGTGTGAAGGAGCGGCGATACGCGGCGGATGACCTCGAACCCAATGAAGCCCGCCAGCATGAATACATAAAGGCTGGTGATCAAATCCGTCTTCATCGCTATTTTGTCTCCTTCTGCTCGGCTACGAGAGGGGGCAGCGAGAAGAATTCCCGCACCCGGCCGTTGATCACTTCCCCTCCGTGCGTCAGCAGGGTGCTTTGGATGATTTCATCTTCCAGATTGAGCTGAAGCTTCCCTTCCTTGACCATGTGCAGGAGAAACGCAGTGATATTTTTTGCATACATCTGGCTTGCGTGGTAGGGCACGGCGGTGGCGAGGTTGAATAAGCCGATGATCGTGACGCCATGTTCAACAATTGTCTGCCCTGCTTTCGTAAATTCGCAGTTTCCACCGCGCTCCGCCGCCAGATCGACGATGACTGAACCGGGCGCCATGTTCGCCACCATTTCTCGCGTCACCAGCACCGGAGATTTCTTGCCCGGGACCACGGCGGCCGTGATCACCACGTCGCTTTCGGCGACCACCTTCCCCAGCAACTCGCGCTGGCGGCGGTAGAATTCCTCATCTTGCGGCTTCGCGTATCCGCCGGCGTCCTGTGCGTCCTTCGCTTCGATCGGCAGCTCGACAAACCTGCCGCCCAGGCTTTGAACTTGCTCCTTGGAGGCGGGCCGCAGATCGTACGCGGAGACCACCGCTCCAAGCCTGCGCGCCGTGGCGATCGCCTGGAGTCCCGCCACACCGGCGCCGATGACTAGAACGCGCGCCGGCGTGATAGTTCCCGCTGCCGTCGTCAGCATGGGGAAGATTTTCGGCAGGTCCACGGCAGCTATCAGCACAGCCTTATATCCGCAGATCGTACCCATCGAGGAAAGTGCGTCCATACTCTGGGCGCGAGTGGTCCTGGGCATGAATTCAATCGAAAAAGAGGTCACTCCCGTTGCCGCGATTTCGCGAATCGTCTCCAAGGCGCCGAGCGGCCGCAGAAACCCGATCAATACCTGGCCGCGGCGGAGGAGTGGGACGTCGGCCTTGCCTGTCTGGTCGTTCGAGCCATAACAAAGCACCTGGACTATGATATCCGCTGCGCGGAAAACATCGGCGCGGTCAGCGAGAATCCTGGCGCCCTTGGCCGCGTATTCAGGATCGGGAAAGCCAGCCTCCACACCCGCTCCCGCTTCGACAACGACCTCGATACCCGCCTTCGTAAGGTGGGGAATCACGGTGGGTACCAGGGCGACACGCCGCTCCCCTGGATAGCTTTCTCGGGGAACACCAACGATCATGAACCTTCCTCCCTTTGGGTAGTGGGTCATCAGTTTGCTTGGTAGGACAGGCACTCCTGCCTGTCCGGAACGATATCGCCACAGCGAGCGCGGACAGGCAGGAGCGCCCGTCCTGCTAAACTCTGGCACAGCGCAAACTGACTCCTTACCTCCCTTTGCCACAGGTTGCATGGCACACTCGGGGTATCAGCGATCTTAAACGGGTGGTCAAACTCACCCAAAATCGAGATTTTCCTTCGAGAGGGTCACGCTAGAGAGTCAACGGCTGCAAAAGGAGCTGCCGCATCGCGGCCGCCAACTCTACTTCCTGCGGAACTGCGCATCGAACGAAGGATTTTACATGCAAATTCGCGAAAGTGCACCTGAAGATCTCGATGCGTAAATTCAATGCCGGATATCACAAAACCGCGAACGCCCGCCCAAGTTTTTCCGGTACAATTTGACGCGAGCGCGTGCAAGGCAGGAGACGCAGAATGCCCAACGCCTTCATGCAAGAAGCGATCGATCGTGCGGTGGAAAATGTGCGTTCCGGCCACGGCGGACCATTTGCCGCGGTGGTGGTGAAAGACGGGCGCGTCATCGCGGCCGGCGCGAACTGCGTCACATCGACGAATGACCCCACCGCGCATGCGGAAGTCACGGCGATTCGCGAAGCGTGCCGCGCGTTAGGGACGTTTCAACTTACCGGCTGCGAAATCTACACTAGCTGCGAACCGTGTCCAATGTGCCTGGGCGCGATTTACTGGGCCAGGCCGGAGCGCGTATATTTCGGGGCGACAGCGGGCGATGCGGCAGCCGCGGGCTTCGACGATTCTTTCATCTACGACGAATTGAAGCGCGCGAACGCCGAGCGGCGGATACCCCTTGAACCCATGATGCGCGAAGCGGCGCTGGAACCATTTCGCAAGTGGAAAGAGAAAGGCGATCGTATCCGGTACTGAGCGTGCGAACGCCCGTTCGCCCGCGCGAGGTCAGCAGGGATGGAAGAAAAACTCTTGGGTCACTCCGTCATCCGGAAAGAAGGGCGGGACAAAGTCACCGGCCGCGCCCAGTATGTGGATGACCTTGCCTTCCCCGGAATGATCCACGGCGTGACCGTGCGCAGCAGCATCGCGCGAGGCCGCATCCGCGGCATCCGCTACGGCGACGGAATTGCATGGAGTGAGTTCACGATCGTCACCGCAGCGGATATTCCCGGCAAGAATGAAATCGCCGCGATTGCGCACGATCAGCCTTGCCTTGCGGAGCAATTCATCAACCATCCCGAAGAGCCCATCGTCCTGTTGGCTCACCCGGACAAATATCTTCTCGAGGAAGCGCGGCGCGCGGTGCAGATCGACGTTGAGCCGCTGCCTGCCATCTTCTCGATCGAGGACTCGCTTGCGAAGCACGTCATCATTTCAAGCGAAGACAACGTCTTTAAGTCCTACCGCGTAGAAAAAGGGAACGTGGACGCCGCGTGGGCGCGCGCCGACGTCATCGTCGAAGGCGAATTTCGAACCGGTTCGCAGGAACAGCTCTACATCGAGAACCAGGGCATGATCGCGGTCGCAAATCCGCGCGAAGGCGTAACAGTTTGGGGCTCGCTGCAGTGCCCGTACTACGTGCACAAGGCGCTGGTCACTCTGTTCGGCCTTCCGCACGAAAAAATTCGCGTCATTCAGGCGGAAACGGGTGGCGGGTTCGGCGGGAAAGAGGAATATCCCTCGATGATCGCCGCACACGCGGCGCTGCTGGCATGGAAATCAGGAAAGCCGGTGAAAATCGTGTACGACCGCGCGGAAGACATGGTGGCGACGACCAAGCGCCACCCATCGCGCACGCGGCACCGTACCGGTGTCACGCGGGACGGCAAGCTGGTCGCCATGGATATCGAATTCGTGATCGACGGCGGCGCGTATGCGACGCTCTCTTCCGTCGTGCTCTCCCGCGGAACGATTCACGCAGCTGGGCCGTATTTTTGTCCTAACGTGCGCATCCGCTCGCAAGCAGTCGCCACAAATGCACCGCCACATGGGGCTTTTCGCGGCTTTGGCGCGCCGCAGAGTATCTTCGCGGTCGAGCGTCACTTCGATCAAGTTGCGCGAGCCGTGAATCTTACGCCGGAAGAATTTCGCCGGCGGAACTTCCTCCGCAAAGACCAGACGACGGCGACAGGACAAGTCATACGCGAAGATGTGGATCTGAGCGGCCTGCTCGACCGCGCGTTCAAGGAAAGCGACTATCTCGCCAAGCGTGAACGTTTCGCGCGAGAAAATTCCGGCGCGAGCATCAAACGCGGGATCGGATTTTCTTCGTTCATGCATGGAGCAGGGTTCACTGGATCGGGTGAAGTCACTCTCGCCTCGATTGTGGAAATGGAAGCGACTTCCGAAGGTTGCGTCCGCATCCTGGCAGCCAGCACTGAAATCGGACAAGGAACGAACACCGTCTTTTCACAAATCGCGGCCGATGCGCTCGGCATCGGTTTTGACCGCATCGAAATCGCACGCCCCGATACTGGCTCCGTTCCCAACAGCGGACCGACTGTCGCGTCGCGCACTTCGATGGTGGTTGGCAAGTTGGTGGAGGTTGCCGCTCTTGGGCTGAAGCGAACGCTGCTCGAGAGCGGGTTGCTGTGTGAGGCCTGCACCGAGGATGAGTTCATTCGCGCCTGCCGGCGTTACATAGAAACGCGCGGGCCGCTGCGCTCGAGGAGTCAATACGAGCAGCCTCCGGGCCTGTACTGGGACGATGCCAGCTATAGCGGCGATGCGTACGGCACGTACGCGTGGGCTGTCTACGTGGCTGAAGTCGCCGTGGACACGGTCACGTTTGAAGCGCGAGTCACCGATTTTGTTGCGGTGCAGGAGGTGGGCAAGGTAATTCATCCCGTGCTCGCCGCCGGACAAATCGAAGGCGGTGTGGCGCAGGCCATTGGCATGGCTCTGTACGAGAACGTCGTCTGGCGAGAAGGCCGCATGGCAAACGGCCAGATGACGAACTACATCATGCCGACGGCCGCTGACATTCCTCCCATCCGAGTGTTCTTCGAGGAACAGCCTTATCCTTTCGGTCCTGGTGGAGCGAAGGGCATCGGTGAGCTGCCTATGGACGGCCCTGCGCCGGCGATCCTGAACGCCATCGAGAACGCGACCGGTATATGCCTACGCGAAATCCCTGCGACGCCGGAGTTGCTGATGGACGCGATGACCGAAAAGGCTGGCGCGCGTGGCTGACACCGTAGGCAAGATTGAAATTGAGTGCACCGTTAACGGCTCGCACAGCCACTTCAAGGCTTACCCGATGGCGCGGCTGCTTGACGTCTTGCGTGAAGAGCTGCATCTGACCGGCACGAAAGAAGGGTGTGGCGAGGGCGAATGCGGCGCCTGCGCTGTGTTGATGAACGGCGCGATCGTCAATAGTTGTCTGGTCCCTGCCGTCGAAGCCGATGGCGCGGACATTCGCACGATCGAGGGAATCGCCAGTGGCGCGCAACTTCACGCTGTGCAGGCAGCGTTCCTCGAATGCGGCGGCGCGCAGTGCGGCATCTGCACACCGGGGATGGTGATCGCCGCGGTAGCATTGATCGAGCGGCATCCTCATCCGGGCGACGCGGAAATCCGCGAAGGACTCGCAGGAAATCTTTGCCGCTGCACCGGCTACCAGAAGATCTTTGCGGCTGTGGTGCGCGTGTGCGAACCAGCTGATAGAGCGCATTCGGAGAAGCGATGAGGGCTTACGTTCCCGCTTACGATTTGCGCGTGCCGCAAAATCTGTCGGAAACGCTCGCCTTACTCGCGATTGAACCAAGAACATGGCAGCCGTTCGCGGGCGGCACCGACCTCATGGTGCTGCTCGAGGCCGGCAAGCTCTCACACAAGCGATTTTTGAGCCTGGCAAAACTACCTGATTTGCGCGGCATTGAAGTAACGACGGATGCTGTCACACTGGGGGCGCTGACGACTTACAC
>WNFB01003458.1_pt1 | contig 13904 bp, 11 predicted proteins | sample 5400501 | NCBI WGS metagenome assembly WNFB01 (sample SAMN13153341, study PRJNA577476) | soil metagenome | isolation source: 200 cm saprolite under Douglas fir tree site 2 hole 1 | place: USA:California | collected 2015-04-18
TAGACGAGCCCCATCTCCTTCTCGATGCGCAGGGTGTGCGGGCTGAAATCCCACGACGCGGTGCGCGCGCCGACCGGCCGCACGCCGGTGATCTTGTCCAGCACGTCGCGCGCGCGCAGCATGAGGTCGCTCTCCGCCTCGTAGGGCAGCACCGAGTTGAGCTCGTGGATCCAGCTATGGATGCCGATCTCGTGGCCCTCGGCGACGATGCGGCGCTGCTCGTCGGAATGCAGCAGCGCCGCCACCGCCGGCACGTAGAAGGTCGCGGGCACGCCGTGGCGCTTGAGGATTTTCAGGATGCTCGGCACGCCGACGCGGTTGCCGAACTGGCCCCAGCTCATGCGGCCGATCGACTGGCCGCCCTCGCGCAGCTCGTTGGTCTCGTGGTCGCTGTCGAACGAGATCGCGAACGCGCAGCGTGCGCCGTCCTTCCAGGCCTTCGGCCGCAGGGTGCGGCCGGCGCGCACGTGATTGACAAGGCCGCGCCAGTGTTCCTCCGGCCATTGCCACGGCTCGAGTTTTTGCGGGGCGTCGTTCATGGCTTCCTCCTTTGCCGGCGGAGCGCGAGCATAGCGCGCTGCGGTCTCATGCGAAGGGGTTGCGTCCGCTCTTTGCGCGTGTGGCGGAACGGGCCTTCGCGCAGGCAGGTTCGGCGTGTGCGGACCGCAAGGATGGGCGCCGGACGCCCTTCAATTGACCCGATCGGGTCGTTATATCTCGCCGGTCCAGGGATTTGGCCCATGATTCGCGTTTGGCACCCGATTGCGGCTGCGGCCGCTGTGCTCCTCGCCGTCTCGCTCGTTGGCGGCGCGGCGGCGCAGGACCGTCGCGTGCCCGGCTCGGCCGCCGAGATGAGCCTGTCGTTCGCCCCGGTCGTGCACGTCGTCGCGCCCGCCGTCGTCAACGTCTACGCCGCCAAGGTGGTGGCGAACCGGCCGCCGTTCTTCGACGACCCGATCTTCCGCCGCTTCTTCGACCTGCCCGGCTCGATGCCGCGCGAGCAGGTGCAGCGCTCGCTCGGCTCCGGGGTGATCGTCGATGCGTCCGGTCTCGTCGTCACCAACAACCACGTGATCGAGGGCGCGAGCGAGGTGAAGGTCGCGCTCGCCGACAAGCGCGAGTTCGAGGCCGAGCTGGTGCTCAAGGACGCGCGCTCGGACCTCGCGGTGCTGCGCCTCAAGGACGGGCGCGAGCAGTTTCCGGCGATCGATCTCGGCAATTCGGACGAGTTGCAGGTGGGCGACCTGGTGCTGGCGATCGGCAATCCGTTCGGGGTCGGCCAGACGGTCACCCACGGCATCGTCTCCGCACTCGCGCGCACCCAGGTGGGCATCACCGATTTTCAGTTCTTCATTCAGACCGACGCGGCGATCAACCCGGGCAATTCCGGCGGCGCGCTGGTCGATCTCAAGGGACGGCTCGCCGGCATCAACACCGCGATCTTCTCGCGCTCGGGCGGCTCGCAGGGCATCGGCTTCGCGATTCCGGTCAACATGGTGCGCGTGGTGGTCGCCTCCGCCCGCAGCGGCGGCAGCGCGGTCAAGCGGCCGTGGCTCGGCGCCAAGCTGCAGGACGTGACCAACGAGATCGCCGAGGGCCTCGGCCTCAAGCGGCCGAGCGGCGCGCTGGTCGCGAGCGTTGCCGCCGGGAGTCCCGCGGCGCGCGCGGGGCTCAAGACCGGCGACCTGATCGTCGCCATCGACGGCCAGGTGATCGACGACCCGAACGCCTTCGACTATCGCTTCGCCACCAAACCGCTCGGCGGCAGCGCGCAGGTCGGCGTCATTCGCGCCGGCAAGGAGGCCCGCGTCGCGGTGGCGCTCGAGCCGGCACCGGACATCCCGCGCGAGGAGCTCGTCATCAAATCGCGCTCGCCGTTCCTCGGCGCAAAGTTCGCCAACCTGTCGCCCGCGCTCGCCGACGAGCTGCGCCTCGACAGCAGGGCCGAGGGGGTCGTGGTCCTCGACGTGCCGGACGGCTCGGTCGCCGCGCGCTACGGTTTCCGCCGCGGCGATGTGGTGGTGTCGGTCAACGACCAGCCGATCGCCCGCACCCGCGACCTCGAGAAGGCGGCGCGCGAGCAGAGCCGCGCATGGTCGGTCACCATCCTGCGCGGCGGCCAGCGGATCAGCGCCGAGTTTCGCGGATGAGCCCGCGTCCGCAGCGTGGGGCAAACCTGTTCGAAGCGGCCGGCCTCGACCGGGACGCCCCGCGTCCGCTCGCCGACAAGCTGCGCCCGGCGCGGCTCGCCGAGGTGGTCGGCCAGGACCATCTGCTCGGACCGGACGGCACCCTCACGCGCATGCTGGCCACGCGCTCGCTCGGCTCGCTGATTTTTTGGGGGCCGCCCGGCACCGGCAAGACCACGGTGGCGCGGCTGCTCGCCACCGAGACGGCGCTCGACTTCGAGCAGATTTCCGCGGTGTTCACCGGCGTCGCCGACCTCAAGAAGGTGTTCGATGCGGCGCGCGCCCGGCGCCAGACCGGGCAGGGGACCCTGCTGTTTGTCGACGAGATCCACCGCTTCAACCGGACCCAGCAGGATTCGTTCCTGCCGGTGATGGAGGACGGCACCGTCATCCTGGTCGGCGCGACCACCGAGAACCCGTCGTTCGAGCTCAACGCCGCGCTGCTCTCGCGAGCGCGCGTGCTGGTGTTCAAGCCGCTCGACCCGGAGGCGCTCGAAAAGCTGATCGCGCGCGCCGAGGCGATCGAGGGGCGGGCGCTGCCGCTCGACGATGAGGCGCGGCTTTCGCTCGTGCGCATGTCCGACGGCGACGGCCGCGCGGCGCTCACCCTGGCCGAGGAGGTGTGGCGGGCGGCGCGGCCGGGCGAGACGTTCGACGCGGCCGCGCTGCAGGAGGTGGTGCAGCGGCGCGCGCCGATCTACGACAAGGCGCAGGACGGCCACTACAACCTGATCTCCGCGCTGCACAAGTCGGTGCGCGGCTCCGATCCGGACGCGGCGCTCTATTATCTGTGCCGCATGCTCGACGCCGGCGAGCATCCGCTCTACATCGCGCGGCGCGTGGTGCGCATGGCAATCGAGGACATCGGCCTCGCCGATCCGCAGGCCCTGGTGGTGGCGAACGCCGCCAAGGACGCCTACGACTTTCTCGGCTCGCCCGAGGGGGAGCTGGCGATCGCGCAGGCGGTGATCTACGTGGCGACCGCGCCGAAATCGAACGCCGCCTACGTCGCCTACGGCCAGGCGATGCAGGCCGCCAAGGAGGCGGGCTCGCTGCTGCCGCCCAAGCACGTCCTCAACGCGCCGACCGGCCTGATGCGCGAAGAGGGCTACGGCCGCGGCTATGCCTACGATCACGACGCACCCGACGCCTTCTCCGGCCAGGATTATTTTCCCGAAGGGCTCGGCCGCCGCACCTTCTACGACCCGCCCGAGCGCGGGTTCGAGCGCGAGATCAGGAAGCGGCTGGACTACTGGGCGAAGCTGCGGCGGGAGCGCGGTGGAGCGGATCGTTGATCGGGCGCCGATCGATCGACTCGCCGGTGCGCGCGCCGTATTCGTATCGACGGGACCCTCGCGTTCCTGAATTTCCCGACGATCGTCCGCTCATCATTTTCGACGGCTACTGCGCGCTCTGCTCCGGCTGGGCCGAGTTTGTTCTGCGGCACGACCGGGGGCAGCATTTTCGTCTGTTGCCCGCCCAATCGCCGCTCGGCCATGCGCTCTACGTGCATTACGGCCTCGATCCGACAAATTACGAAACGCACATCCTGGTCGCGGGCGGCCTCGCCTACTTCAAGTCCGACGCCGGGTTGCGCATGGCGGCGGGCCTGGGCTTCCCCTGGTCTTTGGCCGAGGGCTTGCGCATCGTGCCGGCTCGCCTGCGGGACGCCCTCTATGACCGGCTCGCCCGCAATCGCTTCCGCATCTACGGCAGGCGCGACAGTTGTTATGTCGCGGCCGCGCAGGACAAAGACCGGTTCCTGACATGAAGGCGGAGCGGCTCAAGGTCGTCATCTTGGGCGGATAATGTTTCAACAGATGTTTGGCTCGGCGCATTTGACTCACGGGTGGATCGACCCATCATGAGGCCATGTCCGACGGGCAGCTCGATCTCTTCTCGGTCGCGAATATCCGCGCGGAACCCGCCTCGCCAGAGGCGATCGGGCCGCCCGAGCCTGTGCCGGCCGATCTCGCTGACGCGGCCTTGGTCGCCGCCATCCCGGACGCGGGTCTTGCCGCTGGTCCGGCGCTCGCCGCGGAGGCGGGGCGCCGCCGGCTTGTCGCGGCGGTGCCTGCGCTCGAGGCCCTGTGCCGGCGCTTCGCCGGTTTCGGCATGCACCGCCTGGTGCCAGAACAGGCCGCGGCGCTTCAGGCGCTCGAGGCGATCGGTGGCCGCGAGGCGGCACAGGCGGTGGGCCGCATGCTATCGAAGGCCGTGGTGGTCGGGCCGGCGCTCAACCTCGCCGTCGCTGCCGCGGCAGGCCTGCGGTCCGATCTGCCGGTGAATGCCGTGCTGGTCCTGCTGCGGCATGCAGATCCGGGCATCCGCGCCGAGGCTTGCGGCTGCGTTCGTCCGTCGCCGGACATCGTCTCGGTTCTCATCGATCTCCTCGATGATCTCGACGACCGGGTGGCGCGCTCCGCGGCTTGTGCGCTCGGGCGCATGGGCAGAGCCGAAGCTCGCGCGATGCTGGTCCGGCTGTTGCGCGAGGAACCGTCCGACGAGGTCATTGCGGCGGTTTCACTGATCGCCGACGAGGAATGCATCGTGCTGTTGGGTCGGATCGCCCGCACCACGCGGGACCTGGCCGACTCCGCGCTCGACGCGCTTGATGGAATCGACCACCCGCGCGCGATCTCGCTCGTAACGGGCCTGCGCGGTGCATCGGCCGCGTGAGATCGATCGGCGGATCGTGTTTGACCTGCGGAGATGACGGCGTGATTGATCGGGGTCGAGGTCCGAGGCAGCCGGGCGGCGGGCGGCAGATCGCCGGGCCCCGGCATCGGCAGCGCCGGATTGAGTCCCGTCATCCTGAGGTGCGAGCACAGCGAGCCTCGAAGGGCGACGGCCCGGGCCGCTCATCCTTCGAGGCGCGCCTTTGGCGCGCACCTCAGGATGACGGAGAACAGGGGCTTGCACCGCCTCCAATGCCGATCGGCGTGCATACCGTGGCCGTGACCCCCGACGAAACCGGCATGCGCGTCGACCGATTTCTCGAGGCGCGGTTTCCCGGCCTGTCGTTCTCCCACATCCAGCGCATCATCCGCAAAGGCGAGCTGCGGGTGAACGGGAAACGGGTGCAGCCGAAGGACCGGCTCGCGGCGGACGCGAAGGTGCGCATTCCGCCGCTCAAGCTCGACGCTCCCAAGCCCGCGCGAGCCGACGCGGCGGGCGAAGAGACGCGCGCGTTCCTCAAATCGATCACGCTGCACGAGGACGCCGATGTGCTGGTGCTCGACAAGCCGATGGGGCTCGCGGTGCAGGGCGGCTCCGGCACGGTGCGGCACGTCGACGGCATGCTCGAAGCGCTGCAGGCGCCGGGCGGCCAGCGGCCGCGCCTGGTGCATCGGCTCGACAAGGACACGGCCGGGTGCCTGCTGGTCGCCAAGACGCGCTTTGCCGCCGCCGCTCTCGCCAAGACATTCCGGTCTCGCTCGGCGCGCAAGATTTACTGGGCGCTGGTCGCGGGCGTGCCGAAACCGCGGCAGGGGCGCATCTCGACCTTCCTCGCCAAGGAGGAGCTGGAGCGCGAGTCGCGCATGCGCATCGCGCGCCACGGCGAGGAGGGAGCGAGCCACGCGGTCACTTATTACGCGGTGGTCGAGACCGCCGCGCGCCAGCTCGCCTGGCTCTCGCTCAAGCCGGTCACCGGGCGCACCCATCAGCTGCGCGCGCACGCCGCCCATATCGGCCACCCGATCGTCGGCGACCCGAAATATTTCTCGCGCAAGAACTGGGACCTGCCGGGCGGCATGCAGAACCGGCTGCATCTCCTCGCGCGCCGCATCGTCGTGCCGCACCCGCGCGGCGGCACGATCGACGTCACCGCCCCGCTGCCGCCGCACATGGCGCAGTCGTGGAACCTGCTCGGCTTCGACGTGACGCGCTACGACCCGATCGTCGAGGCGCCGGAGGGGTGAATCCCTCCCCTGAAAGGGGAGGGATCAAAACTTACCGCAGGCTGGCGTTGATCTTCGCCAGCGTCCCCGCGCCGGGGCACAGCTCCTTCGCGTCCAGCTCGTTGAGCGGGCGCTCGACCGTGTCGAGATGGTGGTGCAGGTCGTCGGGCTCGCGATCGACGTAGAGCAGGCCGGTGACGATCTCGCCGGCGACGGCGCGTTCCTGCAGGTAGGTCATGGCGCGGACGCGGTCGTGCGGATCGTAGTCGGCGGCGAGCTTGCGCAGCGCGAGCTTCGAGCCGTCGTGCTGCTCGACGATTTCCAGCGCGCCCGGCTCGTAGTCGACAAGGATCGGCGCGCGCGGAGGCATGAAGTCGAGCCGGTTGACCGCCTCGTTGTGCTCGCGCACGTAATCGAAGCTCTTGGTCGAGCCGGCGTGATTGTTGAAGGCGACGCAGGGCGAGATGCAGTCGATGAACGCGGCGCCGCGATGCTCGATCGCCGCCTTGATCAGCGGCACCAGCTGCGCCTTGTCGCCGGAGAAGCTGCGCGCCACGAAGGTCGCGCCGAGCTGCAGCGCCATGGCGATCAGGTCGACCGAGTTGTCGGTGTTGAGGACGCCGCGCTTCGATTTGGAGCCGCGGTCGGCGGTGGCGGAGAATTGGCCCTTGGTCAGCCCGTACACGCCGTTGTTCTCGACGATATACACCATGTTGACGCCGCGGCGGATGGCATGGGCGAACTGGCCGAGCCCGATCGAGGCGGTATCGCCGTCGCCCGACACGCCGAGATAGATCAGGTCGCGGTTGGCGAGGTTGGCGCCGGTGAGCACCGACGGCATGCGGCCGTGCACGGAATTGAAGCCGTGCGAGCTGCCGAGGAAGTAGGTCGGCGTCTTCGACGAGCAGCCGATGCCGGAGAGCTTCGCCACCCGGTGCGGCGGCAGGTCGAGCTCGAAGCAGGCCTGGATGATGGCGGCGCTGATCGCGTCGTGGCCGCAGCCGGCGCACAGGGTCGAGACCGAGCCTTCGTAGTCGCGATGGGTCAGCCCGAGCGCGTTCACCGGCAGCGCCGGGTGGTGGAATTTCGGCTTGGCGATGTAGGTCATGACACAACCTTGCGCAGCGGCGTGACTTTCAGCGCGTCGAGATGCTCGGCGATCGCGCGCACGATGAAGCGGGCGGTGATCGGCGTGCCGTCATAGTGCAGCACCGGCACGAGGCGCACCGGGTCGAGGCTCAATTCGTTGACGAGGAGAAGGCGCAGCTGGGCGTCGCGGTTCTGCTCGACCACGAATACGAAGTCGTGCTCGGTGATGAACTCGGCGACGTCCTGGTGGAACGGGAAGCCGCGCACGCGCAGCATGTCGAGCTGGTGCCCGCGCGCGGCGAGGTCGGCGATCGCCTCGTCCATGGCCGGGCTGGTCGAGCCGTAGTAGATCACGCCGTAGCGGGTCGGCTTGTCGGCGTCGCGCCGCAGCGGCCGCGGCACGAGGGTCTTCGCGGTCTCGAACTTGCGCAGCAGGCGCTGCATGTTGTCGACGTAGGGCCCGCCTTCCTCGGTGTAGCGGGCATAGCGGTCGCGGGTCGAGCCGCGGGTGAAGAACGAGCCGCGCGTCGGATGGGTGCCCGGATAGGTGCGATACGGAATGCCGTCGCCGTCGACGTCGAGATAGCGGCCGAAATCCTTGCCGGTCTCGAGCTCGGCGGCGGTCATCACCTTGCCGCGGTCGTACGCGCGCGCGTCGTCCCAGGCGAGCGGCCGGCACAGGCGGTGGTTCATGCCGATGTCGAGATCGAGCATGACGAAGATCGGCGTCTGCAGCCGGTCGGCGAGGTCGAACGCCTGGGCGCCGAACTCGAACGCCTCGGCCGGGTCCTCGGGAAACAGCAGCACGTGCTTGGTGTCGCCGTGCGAGGCATAGGCGGCGAGCACGACGTCCGACTGCTGGGTGCGCGTGGGCATGCCGGTCGAGGGCCCGCCGCGCTGCACATCGAAGATCACCGCCGGGATCTCGGCGAAATAGGCGAGCCCGAGGAATTCCTGCATCAGCGAAATCCCCGGCCCGGAGGTCGCCGTGAAGGCGCGCGCGCCATTCCAGGCGGCGCCGGTGACGATGCCGAGCGAGGCCAGCTCGTCCTCCGCCTGGATGATGGCGAAGCGGTTCTTGCCGGTCTGCGGATCGATGCGGTAGCGCGCGCAATGGTTGGTGAAGGCTTCGGCGAGGGAGGATGACGGCGTGATCGGATACCAGGCGCACACGGTGGCGCCGCCGTACAGGGCGCCGAGCGCGGCAGCCGAGTTGCCCTCGATATAGATGCGCTCGCCGACCGCGTCGGCGCGCCTAACCCTGAGGCCGAGCGGACAGGCGAGGTGCTCGCGCGCGTAGTCGTAGCCGATCTTGAGCGCCTGGAGGTTCGGCTCGATCAGCTTGGCCTTGCCCTTGAACTCCTCGCCGATCAGCCTCTCCAGCTCCCTCACGTCCATGTCGAGCAGGGCCGTGAGCGCGCCCACATAGACGATGTTCTTGAACAGCTGGCGCTGGCGCGGGTCGCTGTACTGGCGATTGCAGATGGCGGTGAGCGGCGTGCCGATCACCACCACGTCGTCGCGGAATTTAGACGGGGGCAGGGGCTTGCTCGAATCGTAGAACAGGTAGCCGCCCGGCTCGATCGAGGCCACGTCCTTGTCCCAGGTCTGCGGGTTCATCGCCACCATCAGGTCGACGCCGCCGCGCGCGCCGAGGTGGCCTGCTTCCGACACGCGCACCTCGTACCAGGTCGGCAGGCCCTGGATGTTCGAGGGGAAGATGTTGCGCGGCGCGACCGGCACGCCCATGCGCAGCACCGCGCGGGCGAACAGCTGGTTGGCGCTCGCCGAGCCGGAGCCGTTGACGTTGGCGAACCGGACGACGAAATCGTTCACGCGCTCGATCGGCATTTCTCACCCGCGTAGGTCATGTCCAGCAAGAATTTCTGCATGTCCCAGGCGCCGGTCGGGCAGCGCTCCGCGCACAGGCCGCAGTGCAGGCACACGTCCTCGTCCTTGACCATGACGCGCCCGGTCTTGAGGTCGTTGGCGACGTAGAGGTCCTGGGTCAGGTTCCTGGCCGGCGCGGTGAGGCGCGTGCGCAGGTCGGCTTCCTCGCCGTTGTGCGCGAACGTGATGCAGTCCATCGGGCAGATGTCGACGCAGGCGTCGCACTCGATGCACAGCGAGGAGGTGAACACCGTCTGGACGTCGCAGTTGAGGCAGCGCTGCGTCTCGGCGAAGGCCAGCTGCGGATCGAAGCCCAGCTCGACTTCGGCCTTGATGTCGCGCAACGCCACCACCTTGTCGCGCAACGGCACCTTGTAGCGCTTGTCGAGCGCGATGTCGTTGTCGTAGCTCCACTCGTGAATGCCCATCTTCTGGCTGGCGAGGTTGACCATCGGCGGCGGGCGCTGGTCGATCGGCTCGCCGTGACAGAACTTGTCGATCGACACGGCGGCGTCGTGGCCGTGGGCGACCGCCCAGATGATGTTCTTCGGTCCGAACGCGGCGTCGCCGCCGAAGAACACGCCGGGCCGCGTCGACGCCATGGTGGCGGGATCGACCTTGGGCATGTCCCACTGGTCGAACTCGATGCCGATGTCGCGCTCGACCCACGGGAACGCGTTCTCCTGGCCGACCGCGACCAGCACGTCGTCGCAGGGGTGATGCTCGTCGGGCTCGCCGGTCGGCACCAGCTTGCGCCGGCCCTTGTCGTCGCGCTCGGCCCTGACCTTCTCGAAGGTGACGCCGGCGAGGCGGCCGTTGTCATGGGTGAAGGCCTTGGGCACCAGATAATTGAGGATCGGGATGCCTTCGTGCATCGCGTCCTCCTTCTCCCACGGCGAGGCCTTCATCTCCTCGAAGCCGGAGCGGACGATCACCTTCACGTCCTCGCCGCCGAGTCGGCGCGAGGAGCGGCAGCAATCCATCGCCGTGTTGCCGCCGCCGAGTACGATGACGCGCTTGCCGATCTTGCTGATGTGGCCGAACGAGACGCTGGACAGCCAGTCGATCCCGATGTGGATGTTCTTCGCCGCTTCCGTGCGGCCGGGAATGTCGAGGTCGCGTCCGCGCGGGGCGCCGGAGCCGACGAACACCGCGTCCCAGTTCCCGGCGAGCAGGGCCTTGAGGCTGTCGATGCGCTTGCCGCCGACGAATTCGACGCCGAGGTCGAGGATGTAGCCGCACTCCTCGTCGATGATCGTCTCGGGCAGGCGGAATTTCGGGATCTGGCTGCGGATCATGCCGCCAGCCTGCGGGTCCTGGTCGAACACCACGCAGTGGTAGCCGAGCGGCGCGAGGTCGCGCGCGACGGTGAGCGAGGCGGGGCCGCAGCCCACCAGCGCAATGCGCTTGCCGTTCTTCTCGGCGGCCGGCTTGGGCAGGCGGTCGCGGATGTCGCCCTTGTAGTCGGCGGCGACGCGCTTGAGGCGGCAGATCGCGACCGGCTCCTTCTCGACCCGCACGCGCCGGCATGCGGGCTCGCACGGCCGGTCGCAGGTGCGCCCGAGGATGCCCGGAAACACGTTGGAGTACCAATTGACCATGTAGGCGTCGCTGTAGCGGCCCGCCGCGATCAATCGGATGTATTCGGGCACCGGGGTGTGCGCCGGGCACGCCCACTGGCAGTCCACCACCTTGTGGAAATAGTCCGGTGCCGAAATATCGGTAGGTCTCATTTCCTCCTCGAACACGCGGCCCTGGAATCGTGGGCTCCGTTAGGCCGCGTGACGCATCGTACCTTCCAGTCCCCCGGTTCGGCTGTGAGGCCGCCGAATCCGCGGCGGATATTAGTCGCGCGCTCCGCCGAATGCCATCACTAGATCGTCAATGTGGCGGCCGGTTGCCGGCGTGCTTAGCGCGCGCGCTTGCCAAGGGTCCGTGACATGGGGATAACGGCGTCAGGCGTCAAGCGTTTCCTCGGCGGGGACTCAGGAACCAGGCTTAAGCCATTGAAATTGATCATCTTTGACTGCGACGGCACCCTCGTCGACAGCCAGCACCTGATCGTTTCGGCGATGCATGCGGCATATGGCGCGCACGACCTGCCGGTGCCCCCGCGCGAGCGGCTCCTGTCGATCGTCGGCCTGTCGCTGGCCGAGGCGTTCCGCACGCTCGGCGAAGGCCATCCCGCCTACCCGGTCGCCAGCCTGGTGGAAGGCTACCGCGCCGCTTTCTTCGCCTTGCACCAGGCGCAGACCCAGGTCGAGCCGCTGTTTCCCGGCGCGCGCGAGGCGGTCGAGATGTTGGCATGCCGTCCCGACGTCGTGCTCGGGATCGCGACTGGAAAGTCCCGCCGCGGGGTCGAGGGGGTGCTCGCCCGCCATGACCTGCTCGGGCATTTCCGCACCATCCAGACGGCGGACACATCGCCGTCGAAGCCCGATCCCGCCATGGTGATCGAGGCGATGCGCGAGACCGGGATCGCGCCCGCCGACACCGTCGTGGTCGGCGACACCGCCTTCGACATGCGCATGGCGCAGTCGGCCGGCGCGGCCGGCATCGGCGTTGCCTGGGGCTACCACCCGCCCGACGCGCTCCGTGCGGCCGGCGCGGTCGCGGTGATCGAGGAATTTCCCGCGCTCCTGCCCACGCTCGAGCGGATGTGGGCCGCGCCGGCGGCGGCTGCGGCCGAGTAAGCTCTTCGGTTCTACCCCATCTGGTCGCGCGCCCGGTCGGCCGGGTGTAAGCTCGTCAAACAACAACATCCTCGCGGGGAGGCTTGCTCATGCGCAGCGCCGACACGTCAACAAGCCGTCGCAACTTCCTGAAATTTCTCGCCGGGAGCCCGCTGCTCGCCTACGCGGCGCCAGGCTTCGCCCACGAGACGCCATCGCGCCTTCCCGACCCCATGGCGTGGGCGCCGCGCGACATGGGCGAGCCGATCAAGAGCCCGAAGGACGCCATCAACGTGTTCGACTTCGAGCCGGCCGCCTACAAGAACGTGCCGCCGGCGCACTTCGGCTATATGGCGTCGGGCATCGACGACGAGGTGACGCTGCGCGCCAACCGCGAGGCGTTCAATCGGCTGGTGCTGCGCCCGCGCCGCCTCGTCGACGTGACCAATGTCGATCCCGGCATCGAGCTGTTCGGCGTCAAGTGGGAGACGCCGATCATCATTGCGCCGACCGGGGGCAACCGCGCCTTTCATGCGGACGGCGAGCTCGCGGTAGCGCGCGCCGCCAAGGCGCGCCGGCATCTGCAAATTCTCTCGACCAGCGCCTCGACCTCGGTCGACGACGTGACCAAGGAACGCGGCATGCCGATCTGGTTCCAGCTCTATGCGTCGCCGAGCTGGGACGTCGCCAAGGCCCTGGTGGGACGCGCGGAAGCGGCGGGCTGCCCGGTCGTGGCGCTCACCGTCGACCGGGTGGCCGGCCGCAACCAGGAAACCTTCTTGCGCCTGCGCAAGATCGACGCGCGCGTGTGCTCCGATTGCCACGGGACCACTATCCAGGACCGGGCGCGCACCCGGCCAAATTACGACGGCATCGACCTCTCCGCGCTCAAGCGCATGGAGTCCTCGAACCTCACCTGGGACTTCGTGCGCCGGCTGCGCGACGCGACCCGCATGAAGCTCGTGATCAAGGGTATCCTCACCGCGGAGGACGCCAAGCTGTGCGTGGAGAACGGGGTCGACGGCGTCATCGTCTCGAACCACGGCGGACGCGGCGAGGACAGCGGCGGCGCAACAATCGATTTCCTGCCCGAGGTGGTGCAGGCGGTGAGCGGACGCATCCCGGTATTGGTCGACAGCGGCTTCCGCCGCGGCACCGACCTCGTCAAGGCGCTGGCGATCGGCGCGAACGCCGTGTGCATCGGGCGGCCCTATCTGTGGGGCCTCGGCGCCTTCGGCCAGGCCGGCGTCGAGCGGGTGCTCGAATTGATGCGCGCCGAGCTCGAGGTCGCCATGCGCCAATCCGGCGTGCGTTCGGTCAAGGAGCTGACGCTCGCCTTCGTGCGGAAAGTTTAGCGTCCGCGCGAGGACACCGATTTGCGCGACATCTTCGCCGACCTGTTCGCCGCCGAGCGGCCCGATCCGATCGAGGCGGCGCGCCGCTCGATACGGCCGCGCTTGCCGCGCCGGTTCTATCGCGAGGTGAGCGTCGGGGACGGCGAGGGCGGATTTTGCCTGCTGCTCGACGGCCGGCCGGCGCGCACGCCGGGGCGCCGCACCCTCGCGGCGCCCACGCGCGCACTTGCCGAAGCGATCGCCGCCGAGTGGCACGCGCAGGCCGAGACCATCGATCCGGCCAAGATGCCGCTCACCCGGCTTGCCAATTCGATCCTCGACGGCGTTGCCGCGGCACATGAAGAGGTGGCGGCGGAGATCGAAAAATATCTGGGCTCCGACCTCCTGTTCTATCGGGCGGAAGGCCCGCACGAGCTGGCCGAACGCCAGGCGCGCCACTGGGATCCGATCCTGGCCTGGGCGCACGAGGCGCTCGGCGCCCGGTTCGTGCTGGCGCAGGGGATCGTGCACGCGGCGCAGCCGGAGCCGGCGCTCGCCGGGGCGCGCGCCGCGATCCCCCACGATCCCTGGCGGCTCGGCGCCGTGCACGCGGTCACCACCTTGACCGGCTCGGCGCTGATCGCCCTGGCGCTGCTGCACGGCCGCCTCGCGACCGACGACGCTTGGGCGGCGGCGCACGTCGACGAGGACTGGAACATCGAGCAATGGGGCCGCGACGAGATCGCGCTCGAGCGCCGCGCCTTCCGCTTCGCCGAGATGCAGGCCGCCGCAACGGTGCTGGCGATGGCGGGATGAGGGGGCGCCGGC
>WNFB01003460.1_pt1 | contig 13902 bp, 13 predicted proteins | sample 5400501 | NCBI WGS metagenome assembly WNFB01 (sample SAMN13153341, study PRJNA577476) | soil metagenome | isolation source: 200 cm saprolite under Douglas fir tree site 2 hole 1 | place: USA:California | collected 2015-04-18
GACTAAGGGAGCGATTCTGGATGGGATGGAGGATCTCAGGGCGGATGGAATAGAGACGAACTTCTTGCAAATAAGATATGTCAACCCGTTCCCAACGGACTTCGTCCAGAAAGTTCTCTCAAGCTCCCGAAGAACGATCGCCGTTGAGAACAACTATTCCGGGCAAATGGCAGGTCTGATCAGAGAGAGAACCGGGATAGCAATAGGCAGCAAGGTTCTCAAGTTCGACGGTCGACCATTCTCCCAGAACGAGGTTTATGAGGGCGTGAAGGACGTTGTTAGAGATGGTGCCAAGGAGGTCACACTAAGCCATGCTTGAACTCAAGAACTATCGGACCCAGGTCCACAACGACTGGTGCCCCGGCTGCGGCGACTTTGGCATCGTAAACGCGATCCAGATGACGCTCTTGGAGATGCAGCTTGAGCCTCACCGAATAGCACTATTCTCGGGCATCGGATGCTCAGGTAAGACTCCCCATTTCGTTAACGCCTACGGTTTTCACACTCTGCACGGCAGGGTCCTGCCCATTGCAACGGGTGCCAAGTTGGCGAATCCCAGCTTGACGGTCATTGCGGTCGGTGGGGACGGCGATGGATTGGGAATTGGGGCGGGGCACTTTGTCAATACGGGACGGAGGAATCTCGACTTCACGTATGTACTTCATGATAACGGTGTTTATGGCTTGACCAAGGGACAAGCTTCGCCGACGCTTCCGAAAGGCTTGAAGACAAAGTCTATGCCTGCTCCCTCGATTGTTGAGGGCATCAACCCGATTGCAATGGCTATCGCGTCCGGCTATACGTTCGTCGCGAGAAGCTACGCTCTCGACGTGAGACACTTGAAGGCGACTCTCCGCGGCGCAATCGAGCACCGTGGAAGCGCCTTCGTGGACGTTCTCCAGACATGTCCGACCTACAATGACATCAACACGAAAGAATGGTATGCAGGTGATGGTCTTGCATCTAAAGCGCCTCGCTTGTACAAGCTTGAGGAGACTGGTTATGATGGCCGGGTCGCAGATCCGACTGTAAGGGATGAGATTAATTCGAAGAAGGGAAGCGCTCTGCTGAAATCGTTCGAGTGGGGGGAGAAGATACCCATGGGCGTCTTCTTCAAGATGGAAGTAGCAACATTTGAAGACCAGCTAGCTAACCGAATGCCCGCTCTCAAAGAGAAGCCGTTCGTCGAACATGACATTTACAGCCGCGACATTTCTCCCCTCTTGGACGAGCTAGCATAGACGAGGAGTCTCCCTGCAAAGCCGGGTGATGTCGCCCCGCGAGAGAAGAATGCATTCAAAGAGCTGTTTTGTCTCGCGAGGATCAACTGCTTTTGAGATTTTTTGGAGGGGGGTCCCGCCAGTTTAAGCTGATCTCGGCGAGCTTTCTGTTTTAGGGCGCAGAATCAGCTGGTCAAGCGTTTTTCTAGGTGCAAGTTATCCGCATGAATCAGCGCGAAGATCTCGCAGATCAGAATCGCCTGCCCCGATTTCGGATCAGGGCTCATCTGGGCGATTTCCAGGGCCCTCGCTGTTTTACAAACTATAGGGTATTCGCAGGTCCTGACCGGCCGTCCTGAACCCGAGTTTGATGGCTAGGGGCGGACGCCTCTTATGCTCTGACTGCAGCCAGCGGCCTCGGACCTTCTCTACCATCCGTAACGGAATCCCGAGTTCCTCACTGATTTCCTTCGGAGGCATCCATCTCTCAAGCCTCCACAGGACAGAGTCCAACTTACTATACGGCAAACCTAGCTCATCTTCAGCCATCTGTCCAGGCCAAAGCTCGGGGCTGGGAGGCTTGGAGAAGATTCTTCGCGGAATCGCGAGGTGTCTGGCAAGGTCTCTTACCGAGCTCTTGTAGAGGTCCGCGATCGGCTGAATATCACAGGCACCATCGCCGTATTTTGTAAAGTATCCCATCATGATCTCGCTCTTGTCACCGGTTCCCACGACAAGCCCCTTGCTAGTATTCGCGTAGTAGTAAAGGATCATCGCCCGAAGCCGGGCTTTGAGGTTTCCATTGGGAACGACGCTTTTCTTCTTCTTTGAAGTATGAAGTAGATTTGCTGCGCCTTGTACGAGAGGGGTTATGTCCACAGACTTGAATCTGATTCCAAACTTCCTCGCAACCTCCTCTGCGTCTTGTATGTTCCTCGGGCTTCTCGTTTCGGCTTCGGGAAGGCAAAACCCAAGGGTCCTCTTCCCACCGACAGCCTTCGAGCATAGCGCGGCCGTGACGCTTGAGTCGAGCCCGCCGGACATACCGACGACAAGATGTTTCGCACCTATTCTTTCGGAATGTGTTCTGAGAAATCGTACAATTCTATCAACAGTCTCGTCTGGGTCTCCCAGCGAAACGGGATTCTCACCTGCCCTTGAGCGCATGGACGTTCCTCCGAGCGGAGGAAGATAAAACCGGAATGGTCTAGCTAACGATGCGAGACTGTCGTTCTTGAGAGCCCAAGTTTCGGAAGAGGGTCGTAACCCTGTCTATTGTCACAAAGGGTTCTCCCTGGAAGGATGCTTCGCTAGCCGCCTCTTGCACGACGTTCTTCATGTCTCGTGGAGTGATTACGTACTGGTCCTTGACTATTATTCCGCGATCAGGAATTGATGCCTCGTACACCTGGCGTCTGGAGCGGATGATTCGCCATATTTCGTCGAACGCCTCTTCTGTGAGTCCGCCGTCATACTTGGAGATTGAGGGATCGACCTCAACTTTTGAAAGGTAGAAGTCGAGAATTTTCTTGACTTCTTCCCGTGTCTTTGGCGGAGGGACGTAGATTATCCGTTTCATTCTGTCTAGGAGAGCAGGGTCTATTACGCTGGGATAGTTGGTGGCGAATATTACCGCGACATTCCGGTTGACGTGGAATCCTTCACCGAGCTCGGTAAGGATCTGGTTGAGCATTCCCTGAACGTCTCGTCCCGCATCAGTTGTGGCCTCCATTCTTGCCCGGCCGATGGCGTCTACCTCGTCAATGAATAGGACTGTCGGAGCGGATTCTCTTGCTAGTTTGAATACTTCCTTGACGTTCTTCGCAGATTCTCCGAGCCACTTTGAGACTATTTCATAGCTCTCTATCTTTAGGAAGCTCGTGTTCTGCCCGTGTTTGCTGATTGTTCCCGCTACTGCCTTGGCCATGTAGGTCTTGCCTGTGCCGGGAGGTCCGAATAGGAGAACTGATCCCGCCTCTTCTAGCATTCGAGGGTCTCTGATAATCTGTTCTCTCCTGGTCCTCGTCTCAGGGTCTAGGATCCATTCGATGGCTTGCCTTAGGCTGAGCAGTTCCTTCCCAAGACCCACGATGTCTTCATAGAAGACCTTGGGGGCTTTCTCAACTTGGTATTCGAGGAGACTGCGATCCCTCATTCGTTCTATTACGTCAACGATTACGCCCTTTGTTGGTGATAGGACCGCGTCGACGCTTGTGTTTACTTTGTCTCTTACTTCAGGTGGAATACTGACTTGGAATGCTTGGCCCCCTGAGAGTCGGACGAGAGCAGTATCTCCCTTTACCTCTTCTACGGTGCCGATGGGTCGCATTCCCTGTTTGAGCTCCTCCATTAGATTGTGATATCGACGGAGTTCAGTCTGGAGGTATTCTATCTGGCGTTCCTTTCGCGTCAGCTCTTTCTCAAGTTCGAGCGCAGGAGGATATTCTGGCGCGTTTTGCTCAGCCATGCCAGGGTCTGATTACTCATAGTCCGACCGAAGATAAATAGATATGGGCTATCAAAATCAAGCTCAGAGTCCGTGCGTAGTCCTATGATCAGTATATGGGACGTGGTATGGAGTCTGTAATATCCAGTTGATTCCTAGATAGTAAGGAATAGGCAAAATCTGCGAATCGAGCGGTTGCCTATTGCAGGGATCATATCGCAGGTAGGGTCCTAGGTGGTGCCATCTGTTGAGACGTTATTGTGCGACTGGAGGTTTTCTCAAGAGAAAGCCGAGTCGGGGAAGTTTGAGTTGTATACCTCGACCGCCTATGATGTCGAAACGTACTAGGCGAGGAATTATCTGACGGCGATCCATCTTCCGGACTAGCAAGTATCTGTGGAGCATCTGGTTCTCCTCGACCATTCTCAGCTCGACGACTCCGTCGACGAGGCTTTCCACTTTTCTGAACAGTTCCGGATGGACACTTCCCGTGGAGAGAGTTACGATCAGTTTTCCTCCTGCTTTCTTGACTTTGGCTGCTATGCTCTGGATGAAGCTGATTGCATGTTTGCTCTCCGTTTCGCTGAATATTGGTATGAGAGAGTCCAATAGGATAGTTACCTGTCGGTAGCCAAGTTTCTCCATTAATGTTGTTAGGTAGATGCTCACATTGGTCAGGTCATAGGGTTGCGGGACCACTCCCTCAGTTATGCCCGCAGTGGCCGAGTAACAGTCCATTATTTCGAGCTTGTTCATTAGTTGATATTTTCTTGGGTCCCAGCCGAACTCGTTCATCCTTTCCATTATGTTTGTAGGGAATGTATCATAGGCTACTATGATGCAGGGCCGCGACCGGCTTAGCTCGTCGTAGAGTATCTGTTGAGCGAGTGTTGTTTTCCCACTGCCAGGGTCCCCTGCTATCAGGATCGAGGAGGCATCAGGAAGGCTTCCGCCAACTAGATTATAGAAATCCTTGAATGGTGTGGATATCTTCTCCAGTCTTGATTTGCACCCCGTTCTGGCCGACTAGTTATTCCACCAGTCGCTATTGGCTTAGCTCAGCGGAGGCGAGTATGAATGGGGATTGTAACTGCCTTGAACTTTGTTGAAGTACACTTCTCGCGGCAAATGCGTGCCGAAGAGTTAATCGTTATTATCCGGTCGTACGGCACATCTTCAAATCAGGGATTACCAAGTTGAAACTTGTTTCATACATACTCGTACAGCTTGCTCCAGGAACAGCCAAGACTGCAGCTGAGGCCATTTCGAAGATTGAAGGTGTTAAGATGGCTCATGCAGTCACGGGACCCTTCGACATCATCGTTTTTGCTGAAGTTCCCGACCTCGCTACGTTATCGGACCTAGTTCTTGCGAAGATTCAGAATGTGGACGGTGTCCAGAAAACTCAGACGGCAGTAGTAGTGACGCCCGACGTTCTCAGACCCAGTTCTCCAAGTGCTCGAAAACCCAAATCTCCTAAGCCAAGTTAAGCAGTGGTTATGAGAAATCTCGCCTAAGGGGAAAGGGCTAGTCGGATTCGGTTTCCATCGAATCGGTCTTCGATCGCAGACGAGATTGAAGTTCGAGCAAGTTTTTGAGGATGCGGATATCGCCCAAGTCCTCCTTGTCCGTTGAGCTCTGATCGTTCTCGTCTGATCGCATGAATGCTGTCTTTTCTCAGCCAGTATAAGTGTTATCAATGCTCAAACGTTACACTTCGATGATCCAAATGGGTAAGCCTCGACAGACTAAGAAACCGAAGAAAAAGAAAGAGACGTAGTGTACTCCGCTAGATGGTTGGCGGGGGTGGCGGTTTCCGCACCTTAATGGCTAGAAGTATTAGGAAAAACGCTAGTCCGAATATTGTAAGGAGAACGATCGCAGATGTAGTGGTACTGGCAGCTGTGCTGCCGACGTTTAGCTGGACAGTGGCTGTTGGACTGGTGATGGCATTTTCCTGCAGAGGTCCGATTTGCTGGTTCTGAAAAACTACTCTTAACTGATAGGATCCTTGGGGTATTTCACCAATCTTAGCGTTGCCTTTGCTGTCGGTGATGATGCTTCTGCTTGTCTGATTGACGAGCGTGACTGTGACGTTGGCACCGCTAATTGGATTATTGTTATTATCGACTACGTGTACTGTTGCTGGGTAGGCTTGCAGGGAGACTGTTTTTGTTGCGGGGCCACCGGTCAGGTTGAGAGTTTGTCCTGCGGGGGCGGTTCCTATGGGCCATCCCTCCCAGGTCGCCCCTGTCACCGTGTAGAGATCGTTGGACAGAAACCCAGTATACTGGGTGATAGTGGTTGTCGTGCCGGCTGTTTGTGCTGAAAGACTGACTGATGTGGGAGCTGGACTCAATGGATTGCCTGAGGCGTCATTGAATGAGAGCGTGTACCCGAATTGTTTGTCGAACACGGCGGTGAAGCCGGCTGTCCCAGTGTAGTTGTAAAGAATCCCACCAGTTGACCCAGCTACGGGGATCCTTAGCGTCGGATTAGTCGTCCAGACAACCTGGCTTCCCGTGCCATAATAGTTTGCCCACTCCTTCCAGGCATAGTGGCCTCCTGTTGAGGATCCTGTGAAGCTGGTGCTGTTTAGGACTGTAACGGTGTGAATGGTGTTATTTCCAAAGGTGAAGGTTGGAGGAGAGCTTCGGGGAAGCGGGACGATGCAAGGCGGGTTTGAGCTACAGTACGTGCCCGTATTGTTGTCTATCTCGATCCAGATGGTCCCGTCGCTTGATGGAACATTCGAGTTGACAGTTACTTGGCAGCCCGTAGTGCAGCCGGAGGTAGCGTATACGTTTCCCACGAAAATCGGAATCAGCAATGAGGCGAGTAGTGTGATGAGTATGACTGGGGCTCTTGCTTTCACTGTAAGCCTGGCCTCGACGTTGGCCGAGAAACCGGGGTTGTAGGCTTAGAAGCTCTTGAACCATCAGCGTTGAGAGTGGAGTAACATGGAGCTTAACAGGGCTCGCCTTCCCCTCGCGGTCTCGCCGACGTGGGCGCAGTAACTTATCTCGTCTCGCCTTAACTGTTGTTCTCTCAGCGTTGTTTTATATCGTCCCTCAGGAAAATAATCAACGAACGTTATGACGGTTCAGCTTCAAAAGATGAAGATGCTTGTCGCTGGAGATTGGAAGGACAGCGCGACTGGCGCTAGGTCCCCGGTCCTTGATCCGTCCAGCGGGGAAATTATTGCCGAGGTTCCTAAGGCGGCTAAGCAGGACGCCAAGGCTGCGGTTGATGCGGCTAGAGATGCTTTCGAGTCGCCGGAATGGCGGGACATGGATTCTGGGAAGAGAGGACGGATTCTCACGAAACTTGCAGGTCTGATACGCGAGAATTCGGATGAACTTGCTAGGTTGGAGACGTCTAATGAGGGTAAGACCCTTCGGGAGTCGAAGGGGGATGTTGGCTGGGCGGCTAGGGCGTTCGAGTATTTTGCGGGGCTTGCTGACAAGATTGAGGGTGAGACAATTCCGGTCCCGCCTAAGCGGTTGAATTATACTTTGAAGGAGCCTCTCGGAGTAACGGTCCATATTGTTCCTTGGAATTATCCGATTGCGTTGGCGTCGAGAAGCCTGGCGCCTGCACTAGCGGCAGGAAACACGGTGGTGATGAAGCCTTCTGAGCTTACGCCCCTCACGGCGCTCAAGCTTGGGGAGCTGGCGATGAAGGCTGGGACTCCGAAGGGCGTGGTCAACGTGGTGACTGGGTCGGGCGCAGAAGTAGGATCGGCTTTGGTTTCCGACAAGAATGTTGACGGAATCGTGTTTACAGGATCTGGCGAGACGGGTCGCCAAGTTATGGAAGCCGCGGCCAAGAACATTACTCACGTGGTCATGGAGCTAGGTGGCAAGAATCCTCACATCGTCTTCTCCGACGCTGATCTTCCGAAGGCTGTGAAAGCGGTGAAGGATGGGATCTTTACGAACGCTGGGCAAATGTGCTGGGCAGGATCTCGCGCATTCATCCACGAATCCATCTACGACGGTTTCGTCAAAGACCTCGTCGCGAAGACGTCTACGATGAAGATTGGACCCGGAAGCGAAGAGACGACCGATATGGGTCCGTTGGCTTCAAAATCGCGTCGGGAAACTGTTCTGGGCTATATCGAGGATGGAGTTGAGGAGGGCGCGAAACTATTGTACGGAGGCAAGAAGCCTAATGATCCGAGGCTCGACAAGGGAAGCTTTCTCGAACCGACGATTTTCGCTGATGTGACGGGTGGGATGAAGATTGGCTGCGACGAGATCTTCGGCCCCGTGTTGAGTGTGACGAAGTTCAAGGGCACTGACGAGGTGGTGGCGATGGCTAACGAGACGGATTATGGCTTGTATGGGGGTGTCTGGACGAACAACTTGAAGCTGGCTCATGACGTCGCGTCGAGGCTCGAGGTGGGCGGGGTCGCGATCAACGAGTACTTGGTTACTTTTCCCCAGACGCCGTTTGGCGGCTACAAGGACAGCGGGATTGGACACGAGAACGGGATTAGAGCGTTGGAGTACTATACCCGGACTAAGAACGTATCTGTAAATCTCAGCTAGCATTTCATTTATCCTGGTCGGTGCTGGCTACTCTTTTTCGTTTGTGACTGGCTCGCATCGCTACGCCAGCTCTGGGCGGTTCTGTGTCACGGGAGTCTGCCGCATAGTTTTTTCTAGGCTGCAAGCGCTAATTGGATCTTAACAGGGTCTTATCATCACGCATTATCGCGTGTGCTGTCGTTGGGTCGGTTTTACCATCGTTGGAGGGTCCCTCGGTTGTTTTCTAGCCGTTTTCGTTGGGACTCTCAGGCCGGTCTTGCTTAGAGTCGTGCTCCGCGTCGCTTGACCTTTGTGGCCGCCCCTTTCTCGGGACGGGTCTCGCCAGCCGGTACTCTTACTGAGATTCGAGTTGGTAGAAGACTCCTTCACCAGCCTGCTTGGACCTCAACACGAGTTCCAGACCAGGCCTCAGGTCCTTCCGATCGACTTCGCTGCTGATGGGCGCGAAGACCCTTAGTCCACCGTCGAGTTCTGCTAATCCGAGCAGGTAAGGGGTCGAGTCTTGGAAGGCTGGGGGAGCGAAGTAGACCTCGGTGAAAGTCACGAGTCTTCCTTTGCCTTCGATGGGAACCCATGCGAAATCGCTTCCTCGGCATTTTGGACAGTCGGCCCGGGGGGGAAAGCTTAGTGTGCCGCATTCTTTGCATCGTGTTGCCATAATCTGGTTCTGCGCCAGATAGGATACCAAAGGGGCAATTTTCGTCTGGGAGACGTAGCCGAAGCGTCCGAATTTCTCGAAACCCAAGAACACTACGCCCTGAGAATAGAGACTGCGGAGTACATTCCTATTCCTCCAATGTTCTGGGCGAGCCCGATCTTCGCGCCGTCAACTTGTAGGGCTCCAGCTTCTTTCCTAAGCTGATGGACTAGGCTGGTGATCTGGGAGGCTCCAGTTGCTCCTACGGGGTGTCCTTTGGAGATTAGTCCTCCATCAATGTTGACAGGCACTCTTCCTCCGAGCTCGGTCTCGTTGGTCTTGAGGAGTTTAGTGCCCTTTCCAGGTCGGGCAAATCCTAGATCTTCGTAGTTCAGTATCTCCGTGATGGAAAACGAATCATGAACCTCCGCAACGTCAACATCGCTGGGTTTGACTCGCGCCATTTCATAGGCGGACTTGGCCGCATTCTTGGTCACCTCGAAGCTCGTAAGGGGACCTTGTCTTCCGGCTAGGGACATCGGGCTGGATGCGAGGCCGAGACCCGCTATCCAGACTGGCTTGTCTGTTATCTTCTTGGCCTTCTCCGAGCTGGTGATGAGTAGACATGCGGCTCCGTCTGCGTTGGCGCAACAGTCGAACAGTTTCAGAGGCTTGGAGACTGGCCGTGATTTGAGTACTTCTTCGACGGTGACGGGTTTCTGAAACATTGCTTGCGGATTCTTGGCGCCATACTTCCGGTTCTTGACCGTCACTAGCGCCATGTCTTCTTCAGTGGTCCCGTACTTTGCCATATGGGCGTTCGCATACATCGCATAGTAAGCGGGCATGGATGTGCCAAAGGGGGATTCCCACATCACATCACCAGCCCTTCCCATGAGTTCCTGAATCTCCCCCGAGGAGAGCTCGGTCATCTTCTGAACCCCAACTACTGCGATTACGTCATGGAGGCGGGACGATATCAAAGACCAGGCGATTCTCAGTCCCACAGCACTTGAAGCACATGCGGCTTCTACGTTGAAGGTAGGTTTGGGACTGAGCCCAAGGTACTCTGACACTACGCCGGCGGGGGATCTCTGCTTATCATAGTGCGTGGCCGAGCAGACTACAGAACCGTCGATCGCCGAGGATTCTAACTCAGCATCATCGAGTGCACTACTGTATGCTTCGAACGCAAGCTCTCGAAGAGAGGCGTCGCTTCGTTTTCCAAACTTTGAATGCCCGACTCCGACAATTGCTATTCTGCCCATAAATTGGATTCCGAGAATAATTCTGGGTCGTGCTGTAAAAGAAGGTTACTTGGACTCTAGGCTAGAGTGCCTCCTTGGACTCGGCGTAGAGGAAAGTGATTCCTCCGGTGGCGATCTTCACGCCGTGTCGGCCCGAGTCTCTTCCGGCTTGGGAATCTATCGCCTTCTTCATGCTATCCATACCGTCAAATTCCAGCTCTACGACTTGGTAGTAGGCGGGCTCGCCTCGCGGCGCGCTGACGACCTTGTGAACTGTGTACTTCTTCAGCCCAGGCATTTGCTTGGTAAGTGGGACGTGGTCCTCCCAGTACTGCTTGTCGAATAGTTCTGGGTCCTTAGGTTTGCCGAACAAGACGATGATCTTTGCCAAGAATCGCTAACCTCTAGAAGCTTGTCGCTATGGTCTCGTTTTTCTTAAGCTGCACGTCGACACCTTCAACTTCTATCTCTGGGATCGCAGGAACCTTGATGCCCATTTCCTCTATCTCGCCTCTCTTCTTCTCAATCGCCTGCCTCCAATACTTTACCTTCTCTTCCATCGTCAAACACCCTAAACCTGAATCTCGCGCAATCTGCTCCAATTCCCGATCAACCTTGTCAAAATCTGACGGTAGCCGCCAGAACTCGGCCTTGTGCTCGTAGAGGAGCGGAGATAGGAAGATGAAGCCCTGTTTCATCTGACGAGTAACTGTGAGTTTCTGTTCCTCGGTGAACTCTTGGGACATGGAGCGGAGAAGCGCCATTGTCGCTACAAGGTGTCGGGTCTCGTCTCTGGTTATGTTCTTGAACGATTCTCGATAGACTTCAAGTTTGCTAGTCTGACGCATTGAGTTGAATATCGTCTCGGCTCCGATTTCTGCAAAGAAAAAGCCGGCGAATAATAGCTCCGGAGAAAGGTACTCCCAGGCACTGATGAATCCCGTCCAGTACCTTCGTCCCTCATCGTACAGCGCTTGTATGTTCCTCAAGGCTCTCTGTTCAAAATCAGACTGGGGCTTGTATCCATAGGGCCAGTTGGGACACAGCTGGTTGCAGGCCCTACGGCAAACCTCATCGTGACGGCATTCATCATAGGTGATTGATGCGAGCATCTTCTTCGTCGGATCCTCCAAGTTCAACTCTGCTGCTCTGACTATGCCAAAACCAAAAGCTCCAATCCCAGATTTCTCGAAGAGAGCCAGCTTTGACATCCAATACGCTTGAGCAATTCGCTCCTTAGGGTCGAAGTTTTTCCCGTCGAGCTCGTCCCAGGGAAGATTTGAGGGGTTCCAGTTTTGAGCGAAAGATAAGTCGAATGCCCGGAACATCTGTTCGTTCTTGATGGTCCAGTTCCCGGGGAAAATGTTCAGATCTGCAGTGGGTTTGTTCTTCTGGGCTTTTGGCAAGTCATGCTCGTCTCGGCGATCTTCTCAACAGGTTACTTAAACGTGAAATCTTGACGAACGCTCGCCGATTCAAGTTCCTGTGAACTTGGGCTGACGCTTCTCTAAGAATGCTCTGACTGCTTCTAGATGGTCTTGGGTTTTTCCAGCGATGTCTTGGTTTTGAGCTTCGTATTCAAGGGCCTCATGTAGATCGAGTCTGCTGACCTGATTCACTACTCTCTTTGAGAGTCCAAGGGCTCTTGTGGGGCCATTCGCGAGCTTCGCCGCAACATCGTCTACGATCTTGTCCAGTTCTGCGGCTGGGACGACTTGGTTTACAAGCCCTAGATTCTCAGCTTCTTTGGCTCGGACTGTTCTTCCGGTCATGATTAGTTCGAGGGCTCTGCCCGGGCCAAGGGCTCGGGTGAGGAAGTAGCTACTTCCAGAATCTGGTACCAAGCCTACTCCGATGAAGGCTTGTTTGAGGCCTGCCTCCTCGGAGGCTATTCGGATATCGCAGGCGAGGGCGATGCTAGCACCGCTGCCTGCAGCTATGCCATTGATTCGTGCGATGACAGGTTTCTCCATGTGTCGGATCCGGAGGATCATAGGATGGTATTTTTTTCGTAAGTGATCGCCTAGGGAGGGACGAGAGTCTCCACCATGCCTCTCTTTCAAACCTGAGACGTCTTCGCCCGCTGAAAAGGCTCTTCCGGCACCGGTGATGATGAGACAACGCGTGTCTTCGTCCTTTTCCGCCTCTTTCAGGGCTGCGAAGAATTCTTCTCCCATCTTGTCGTTGAATGAGTTGAGGGCCGCAGGACGATTCAGGGTGATTCTTGTTATTTGATCCTTCTTCTCGACGAGTATGGTTTCGTAGCCCATCTCATCGACCTTTGAATTGGGGTGGTCGTTTCTCCGCGAAGGCTTTCATTCCTTCCCTCACGTCCTGCGTTGAGAAGAGGAGGTAGAAGTTTCTTCTCTCGAATTGTAGTCCCTCCTCTAGCGGCGTGTCAAATGCTTTGAGCACTGCTTCTTTGGCCAATCGGGTGGCGACTGGTGCTTTCTGCGCAATCTGCATGGCTAGTTTCTTTGCTTCTTCAAAGTAAGCCTCTACTGGTACGATCTTGTTGACTAGTCCGTGCTTCTCCGCTTCCCTAGCGCCAATTGGTTGGCCTGTGAGGATCATTTCCATCGCGCGGAATTTCCCGATCGTTCTAGTCAAGCGTTGGGTCCCGCCGGCTCCGGGCATTATCCCTATGTTGATCTCTGGCTGTCCAAACTTTGCGGTTTCTGAGGCGATGATAATGTCGCAGTTCATTGCTAGCTCGCATCCCCCGCCTAGTGCGTATCCACTGATGGCCCCGATGATTGGTTTGGCCGTCTTCTTCAGCCTGTCCCAGAGTGCGAATTGGTTGCGCTGGATGAGGTCCACGGGTGTTGCTTCGGATAGTTCTTTGATGTCTGCTCCGGCTGAGAATGCATCGTCATTCCCTGTCAGGACGGTAGCTCTGATTCGATCGTCTCTATCAAACGTTTCGAGAGCTTCGACGAGTTCTCTGAGGAGTTCGAAGTTTAGTGCGTTGAGAACTTTGGGTCTGTTTAGACGGATTATTCCGATGGGTGGTTCTGTCTCGACGAGTATCTGGCTGAACGGCAAGCGGGATCAATCTTGTCGGTGGTGGAGCGTGTATAAAGCGTTGGGATTTTTCAGCGAGTCATCTCGAAGAATTCGTGGTAGCCCCCTTTGCTCCCTTTCCTTCGTGAGGGATCACCTAGGTATCCTTGGTTAACCATCTCTCTGAGGGCCTTTGGCGGAATCCACTTTTCATCTCCTGTGGCTTGAAAGAGTGCTTCGAGGTTTCGGAGTCTTGTGTCAAGCCCTACGAAACCTGCGAGTTCGAAGGGTCCCATCGGGTGATTGTATCCTAGCTTCATTGCTAGGTCGATGTCGCGAATCTTGGCGGTTTCTTCCTCGAGAATCTTGGACGCCTCCATATACAGAGTGAGTCCGAGGCGGTTCGCGATGAAGCCGGGTTCATCGTGAGCTATGATGGGCGTCTTTCCGATCGCCTCGACGATCTTAGCCGCTTCCTGAATCGTTTTCTCTGATGTCTGGTCGGTCTTGACGATCTCGACGAGTCTGGTAATTTGCGCGGGGTTGAAGAAGTGCATGCCTAGCAATCTGTCTCTCTTGGAGAGTCTTGATCCTATCTTGCTGACTGTAAGTGTGGACGTGTTCGAGGCGAGCAGGGCACCTTGTGGAGCAGTTGATTCTAGCTTCGCGAATACTTCCTGTTTCAGGGATAAGTGTTCGTACACGGCTTCGATGACAAGGTCTGCATCGTTGCAGGCGTCCTTCAGGTTGGAGGCCGGCCGGATTTGTCGAAGAGCCTTGGTTCCTTCTTCCCGGG
>WNFB01010577.1_pt1 | contig 13901 bp, 16 predicted proteins | sample 5400501 | NCBI WGS metagenome assembly WNFB01 (sample SAMN13153341, study PRJNA577476) | soil metagenome | isolation source: 200 cm saprolite under Douglas fir tree site 2 hole 1 | place: USA:California | collected 2015-04-18
CACCGGGTGCAGCTTCACGGTGACGGTCTTCGACAACGGCGAGCCAGGCAGCGGCAAGAACGTGAGCAACCCAGACCGGTTCCGGATCGCGTACACGACCCCGACCGTGACATCGGTAGACGGTGTCCCGGATGACCGCCTCATCAGCGGCAACATCCAGATCCATCCGACGCAGTGAGACGGCGAAAGGAGCAGGGTCGATGAAGAGATTGCTGATTGTGCTCGCGATGGCGTTGGTCATCGCTGCGCCGTCCGGATCGGCGACGACCCTCGCGTCGTCTGGTGAGACGGACGTGACCGGGGCCGGTGACGGAGTCTTCGCGAGCGGCGCTGCGCTCGCCGGCGTGTCTTTGAGCGGTTCGCAGTTCGGCCTTGGAGTCATCATCTACGCGGATGGCTCGGCCGTCGGCGAGTTCCAGAGTCTCCTGCTCGGAACGTCGGTGCTCGGCGCTTCGCAGAACATCTCGATCGATGGCAAGGTGACGACAGGCGCGGCCAACGCCGATGGCAGCGTGACGTTCGGCGGCACGTGCACACTCGACATGGGCGACGGGACTCTCCCCACGGCCGGCGTGCCGTTCAGCGTGACGCTCGCCACGGGCGGTATGACCTTGGTCATCGGCACCACGACCCTCCCCGCGCAGACGCTGTCACCCGGAAGCGTGACGATCGAGTAACGGTTCGGCGCAAGCGTCCGACAATGGCGGCATGGACCGGCCATCTGTCACCCGTCGCGCCTCCGCGGTGCTTTGAAGGAAGAGATGGACGCTGCGCGAGCGCTCCGCCTTGGCGAAGCCGTCCCTGCGGGGCTGCCCGCGGCGTTCGAAGCACTCTTTCGAAGGGAGTACGTGCGGGTGGTCGCGATCGCGCTGCGCATCGTCCGTGACGGCGACGAGGCCGAGGACGTCGCGCAAGATGCGTTCGTCTCTTTCTATCGCAAGCATCCGGCGACCGCGCCGTATGCCGCGGCGTGGCTGCATGCCGCGGCCGCGCATACCGCGCTCAACGCGATCCGCACGCGTGGCCGACGGTCGCGCCGCGAGACCGCGGAGTCGGCGGGCTTCGATCGCGAGCCCGTCGATCCCGCGGAGGCGGCCGAGCGTGCCGAGACACGAGACGAGGTACGTGCCGCGCTCGCGCGCATCGACGACCGGAGCGCCGCGCTGCTCGCGCTCCGCTACAGCGGGCTCAGCTACGACGAGATCAGCGCCGCGCTCGGCGTGAAGCGCTCGAGCGTCGGCACGTTGCTGCGGCGCGCCGAAGATGCGTTCCGCAAGGAGGTGACGAGATGAACGACGATCTGCTCAAGGTCCCCGAGGTGCGCGTGGACACCGAGCGCGCGCTCGCGCGGCTTCGCGCCCGTATCGAGCGCGAGCGCATCGCGCCCGTGGTGCGCACGGCCCCCGCGCCGCGACGCACTGGCTTCAGCGTATGGACGAAGGGCCTCGCGACAGCCGCGACCGTGGCGCTCGTGGCGACGGTGCTCACGGTGAGCGGCGTCGCCGAGTCGATCCTCACGATCTTCGAGCCCAAACAGGTCGCCGCAGTGCCGATCACGATGAGCGACGTCACCGGCGCGCCGAGCCTCGCGACGTACGGAACGCTCACGTGGTCGACGCCGCCGAAGCCGTACGACGTGCCGGATCTCGCGACCGCCGCGCGCGAGAGCGGGCTCACCGTGCTGACGCCGTCGAACCTGCCCGCGGGCGTCAGCGCGGCGCGGTACGGCGTCATGCCGCTGACGACGGCGACGTTCACCTTCAGCGCCGAGAAGACAAAGCAGGCCGCGACGCGCCAGGGCCGCACGCCGCCGCCGATGCCCGCGAACATCGACGGGAGCCGGCTGTTCATCACCGGCGGGCCGGCGGTCGTTACGACGTGGGACGACGGCACGCGACCGACCGCGAACGCGCAGGACCCCTTCGCGGCGCTGCCGAAGGTCATGGTCGCGCAGGGGAAGGGACCGGTGGTGCAGTCCGACGGCGTCACCGTCGAACAGCTGCAGTCCTATCTGCTCTCGCAGCCGGGAATCACGCCGCAGCTCGCCGCGCAGATCAAGGCGATCAAGGATCCGTCGAGTACGCTGCCGATCCCGGTCCCCGTCGACTACGCCACCTCGAAGAAGGTCACGGTGCAGGGCACCGACGGCGTCTTCATCGGCGACTCCACCGGCCTCGGGAGCGCGGTCATCTGGCAGAAGGGCGGCATCGTGTACGGTGTCGCCGGTCGGCTGACCGAGGCCGAATGCCTGGCGGTGGCAAACTCGCTGCATTGATCGACGCTCCGGCGATCCGGACGCGCGACCTCGCCAAGCGATACGGCGACATCACCGCGCTCGCGGGACTCACAATGACCATCCCGCGCGGCGACGTCTTCGGGTTCCTCGGCCCGAACGGCGCGGGCAAGACGACGGCCGTGAAGATCCTCCTCGGACTTACGCCGGCGACGTCGGGCGAGGGCGAGGTGCTCGGCGCCGACATCGGTGAGCGCGAGGCCCGCAGACGGATCGGCTATCTGCCGGAGCTCTTTCGCTACCAGTCGTGGCTCACCGCGCGCGAGGTGCTCGCGCTCCACTGCGAGCTCGCGGGCATCGATCGTTCGGCGTGGCAGCGCGAGATCGCCGATGCGCTTGCGATCGTCGGTCTGTCCGATCGCGCCACGAGTCGCGTCGACACGTTCTCGAAAGGCATGCAGCAGCGCCTCGGGCTCGGCGTCGCGCTGCTCGGCGCGCCGGACCTGGTGATCCTCGACGAGCCCACGAGCGCGCTCGACCCGGTCGGGCGCCACGACGTTCGCGAGATCATCCGCGGCCTCGCCAAACGCGGTACCACGGTGTTCCTCAACTCACATCTGCTGACCGAGGTCGAGCAGGTCTGTCGGCGCGTCGCGATCGTGGATCGTGGTCGCGTCGTCGCCGAGGGCGCGCTCGCGTCGCTCCTCGCTGCGGACAGCGTGCGCCTGCGCGTCACCGGCCTGTCGCGCGAGCAGCGAGCGGCCCTTTCGAGCTTCGGTCAGATCGACGACGAAGGCGAATGGCTCGTCATCCGCGGCATCGACGCCGAGCGCGTGCCCGAGGTCGTGGCGCGGATCGTCGAGGCCGGCGGCCGCGTGTACGCGGTCGAGCCGCGTCACGAGACGCTCGAGGACCGCTTCCTCCGCCTGCTCGGGCAGTCGCACTGATGCCCGCGCTCGTGATCGCGCGCCTTCAGCTGCAGGAGCTGGTCCGCCGCCGGCTCTTCCTCGCGCTGCTGATCCTCACCGCGGGCGTGATCGCGCTCACGACCTGGGGCTTCTCGCGCATCGTCACCCTCGACAGCGGGCGTCCGATCAGCGGCACCGAGATCACGACGATCGCATCGCAGCTCCTGATCCTGGTGATGTTCATGTTCAGCCTCACGCTGGGGTTCTGCGCCGTGTTCGCGTCCGCGCCGAGCGTGTCGGCCGAGATCGAATCGGGGATCGCGCTGTCCCTGCTGGCCCGGCCGCTTTCTCGAACGGAGTACATCGTCGGGAAGTGGCTGGGTATCGTCGGGATGGTCCTGCTCTACGGCATCCCGTCGGTCGCGCTGCAGATGGTGCTCGTTCGCGTCGTCGTGAACTACGTGCCGCCGCATCCGCTGGAGTTCCTCGCGTTCGTCGTCGGCGAGGCCGTCGTGATCGGCACCTTCGCGCTTGCGCTTTCGACGCGCTTCGCCGGGATGGTCGGTGGCGTCGCCGCGCTGATCCTCTGGGGCGCCGCGTGGCTGGCGGGCATCGTCGGCGGGGTCGGCGCGGTCTTCGAGAACGCGACGCTCACGCACGTCGGCACGGCCTCGAAGCTCATCCTCCCGACCGACGGCCTCTGGCGCGGCGCGGTGTGGAGCCTGGAGCCGGCATCGATCATCGCGGCCGCGCGCGCTGCGGGTCGCCTGACGGCGGGAAATCCGTTCTTCGCGCCGGATCCGCCGCCGCTCACCTACGTCGCCTGGTGCGTCGTGTGGATCGCCGGACTGCTCGGTATCGCGATCTGGAGTTTCAGCCGCCGCGAATTGTGAAGACATCGTGAAGGCGCCAGTTGGACGGGTGCGACAATCGACGTCATGAACACGATCAAGGTCGTCGGCCTCCTCACCCTTCTCACGGTCCTTCTCATCGCCGCCGCGCGGATCTTCTTCGGACCGGCGGCAGTCGTCCCCGCGCTCATCCTCTCGCTGCTCATGAACTTCGGTGCCTGGTGGTTCTCGGACCGCATCGCGCTCGGGTTCGCGGGCGCCAAGCCGGTGACCGAGGCCGAGGCGCCGCAGCTCTACGCGATCGTCCGGCGCGTCGCCGCATCCGCCGGTCTTCCCGAGCTGCGCCTCTACGTCATCGACCAGCCGGCACCGAACGCGTTCGCCACCGGCCGGGACCCGCAGCACGCGGTCGTCGCCGTCACGAGCGGGATCCTCGACATCGTGAGCGAGCGCGAGCTCACCGCCGTGCTCTCGCACGAGCTCGGTCACGTGCGCAACCGCGACACCTTCGTGATGGCGGTCGTCGCGTCGATCGCCGGCGCGATCAGCTACCTCGCGCAGATGGCGCAGTGGTCGCTCTGGTTCGGCGGCGGTGACCGCGACGACCGCGACTCGGGCTCGCTGGGGATGATCGGCATGATCGCGGGGATCATCCTGCTGCCGCTCGCCGCGATGCTCGTGCAGCTCGCCGTGAGCCGCTCGCGCGAGTACGGCGCCGACGACACCGGCGCGGAGCTCTCGCACGATCCGCTCGCGCTCGCGTCCGCGCTGCGGAAGCTCGAGACCTACAGCAAGCGCGTGCCGCTGCCGGTGAATCCCGCGGTCGCGCCGCTCTTCATCGTGCAGCCGCTGCTTCCCGGCGGGCTCACCGGGCTCTTCTCGACGCACCCGCCGATCGAGCAGCGCATCGTGCGTCTCGAGCGCATGGCCGGCGCGGAGCTTCCGGCACAGTTCTAGACACTCGCGCGCTCGTCGACGCGATCAACGCGCGCGAGCGCGGTGCGTGGACGCTGGTCGGAAAGCTGCCCGGCGGATTCAATCGCGGTGCGTACGAGCTCAGCGCGTCCGATGGACGCCGCGCGATCCTCAAGTGGCATCCGCCGGAGAGCGTGAATCGCGAGCTCGCAGCGACGAAGAACGCGCTCGACGCCGCGCGCGCCGCAGGCTGGTGCACGCCCGAGTGGCTCGCGTTCGGGACGCTGCCCGACGGGCGCGCCTACGTGATCGAGGAGAAGATTGCGGACGCGCGACCCGCGCGCTCCGATGCGCATGACCTCGCCAGGGTCCTCGACGCGAATCGGCTGCAGGCGGGTCGCCAGCCAGCGGTGCGGCGCGATTGGTCCGAGTACCAGTGGCGCGTGCTGTGGGAGGACGCCGGCGGCGCGACCTTGCGCCTGCGCCAGCGCGACGAGACAGCCGCGCTGGTGGAGCGCATCCTCGCCGCGAACACGCGCGACTTCCGCCTGCCGTCGACCGACCTGGTGCACGGCGACTGCGTGCTCGGCAACGTGCTGTTCCGAGACGACCGGCCGTGCTTCATCGACGCGGAGCACGCCGGAAAGGGATCACGCGCCTACGACCTCGCGACGATGATCTACGTGCTGTTCGTCGGCGCGCACGACCGGCCGCCGGACGCGATCGCCGCGAGCTGCGTCACGTCATCGATGATCGAATTCGTCGCATTCGGGCTCGACCACTGGCTCGACGACGTGCCCGAGTGCGTCGTGCGCTGCCACGCCTATCTCGACCGCATTGGGGTGACTTAGGCACGCTCCGCCGGGATCGCGTCGGCTTCCGGCGGCGCGACGGGGACTGCGCGCAGCGTTCGGATCGGTGACGCGACGATGTACGCGAACGCCACCGCGGCGATCACGCCGGCCGCGAAGAGGGTGGGTCGCAGCCCGATCGCGTCGCCGACGAGACCGGCGATGATCGCCGCGGGTGGAGCGACGCCGCCCTGGATGAAGAACGACGCCGCCCCGATGCGACCGAGGAGACGGTCCGGCGTGACGGCCTGCTGCAGCGTGCGCGAGCCGACGAACCAGAGCGCCTCGGTGAGCCCGACGAGCGCTTGGGTGATCCCCAGCAGGATCGCCACCTGTGTCTCCGGGCCGCTGACGAACGGCAGCAGCAGGCGGCTCACCATCTCGAGCAGGAGCGCCGCGATCATCACGGGTCCGAGACCGATCCGCGCGATCAGGGGGCCGGCGGCCGCCGCGCCGACGAGCGTCGCCGGACCAACGGCCGCGAACGCGAGCCCGAGAAGCGCGGGTGGCAGATGGAGCTCGTCCGTGGCGTAGACGACGAGGACGCCCTGGACCGCGAACCACTCGATGTTGGCGAGCGCGATCGCGACGATCGACGCGAACAGCAGCCGCTCGCCCCGCATGAAGCGAAGGCCCTCGATGATGTCGTGCCACACGCGGCGCGACCGGTCGCGCGGATGCACGGTCTCGCGGATTCGGATCGTGGCCAGGAGCGCGGCCGAGATGAGGAAGCTCGCCGCGTCGAACGCCATCGCGACGGGCGCGGTGAGCGCCTGCACCAGAAGGCCGCCGAGCGATGGGCCAGCGATCTGCGTGACCGCGCCGGAGAGCTGCATGCGGCTGTTGGCGGCGACGAGCACGTCGCGTCCGATGAGCGCGGGCATGACCGCCTGTCGCGCGAGGTCGGTCGCGTACCCGGAGATCCCGGCGAGGTAGCCGCACAGGAGGAGCTGCGGCAGGCTGAGGACGCCGAGCGCGGCGGCGACCGGGATCGATCCGATCACCAAGGCGCTCAGGACGTTGGACGCGACCATGATCGGCAGCCGCCGGACGCGGTCGACCCAGACGCCCAGGAACAGACCTGGGACGATCGACGGAAGCATGCGCGCCGCGACGAGCAGTCCCGTCTCGGTCGCGCCCGCGTGAAGCACGAAGACCGCCGTCAGCGGGAGCGCGAGCAGCGTGATCTGACTGCCGAGGCGTGAGATGGAGTACGCGGACCACAGCCGGAGAAACTCGGGGTGGCGCGAGAGCAAGAACGCTACTCGGCGATCGTCGTCTTCGAGTCGCGGCCGAGAATCGAGAAGTGCGTCATGTCCCTCCCCGGCCGCGCGCCGTGCCAGTGCTTCGTGTTCACCGGGATGAACGCGACGTCGCCGGCCTGCACCTCGTGCTTCTCGGAATCCGTCGCGACGATGCCCTCACCCTCGGTGATGACCAGGATCTGATCGGTCGAATGAACATGTGGCTTGTTCACGGCGCCGTTCTTGAAATGGATCTCGCCGATGCTGAGATCCGTCATGCCTTCGACGGAGAAGCGCTGCTCGTCGACAGCGCCGACGAAGATCGGATTCTTTGCCGGCACGCGATTCGCGCGATCGGCGCGGACGACGCGCACCACTAGAACGGCCCCGCAAGCTCCGGCGGGGCGAAGAGCTGCGTCGGGGTCTGCCACCAGCGATCGATCGCGTCGCCGCGTGCCTGCTGAAGGAGCGCCGCGAGCGTGTCGGGCGGCTGGCCGCCCGCCGCTACGACGACCACGATCTTTCCCGCGCGAAGCGCGGGGCCGTAGCGCTCGCGAACTTCCTTCGGGACCCCGCCGCCCGGCAGCATCCGCGCGAGCTTCCAGCGCATCCCGCGCCAGTCCTTCCACGGCAGCCACGCGCGATCGCCCGCGACGAGCGCCGAGCGCTTGGGGTCGGCCGCGAGGACGGAGATGTCCTCCTTGCGCACGCCCGAGTCGCGCAGCAGGGTGATGGCCTGCACCGCGGCATCGTCGTCGCCGAACGCCGCGGCGGTCACCATGCCGCCTGCGACCGCCTCGAGATACGACGTCGTCGCCATGACGCGAAATCTACACGCGAACGGCGAGGATCGGGATCTTCATCTCGTCGGCGGTCATGCCGCCGTGATCACCGCGATGGCGAACGATCTGGCCGTCGACCTGCACGATCGAGGCGGAGCGCTCGCCGGTGAGCATCGCGACGACCTCTCCGATACGCCCGCGCGTCACGGCCCCCTGGCCGCGACCGAAGAGCCCGGCGGCGATGAGCTCGTCGCGGTCGAACAGCGTGAACGTCCGCGGCCAGCGCTGCTCGAGATGCTCGCGCACGAGATCGGGATGATCGGTGTGCAGAAAGACCAGGCGCGGCTCGCCCGAGAGCGGATTACGCAGCAGCGCGGCGAGCTCGCCGTCGCCGACGAGATCGATGGTGCGGTCGGGATCGACCGCGGCGTGTCCGTGATCCGCGGTGAGGAGCAGCAGCGTGTCACCGGGTCCGCGGTCGCCGACGGCGCGTCCCAGATCGAGGTCGACGAGCGCGGCTTCGGCGGCGGCCTCCGCGCTGCCCGGTCCGTATTGATGGCAGGCCAGGTCGACGCCGGCCCAGTACGCGTACAGATACGCCGGACCGTGCTGACCCTTGAGGAACTCACGGAGCCGAACGCCCATTGTGGACGGCAGGATGTACCCGAGATAGCTCGCTTCCGCGGCGTGCATCCGCGTCATCGCCTCGGTGCGGAAGATCTCCGGCTCGACGATGAAGGACGGGATCCCCCGCTCGCGTAGACGCCCGTGGATCGAGGGCACCTGCACGTAGCGGCGCGGATCGACGGTCGCGTCATCGAAGTACGAGCCGCGCCGCGTGATGGCGGCCCCCCAGCGGAGCATCTGCGTGACCTGCGCGAACTCCTCGACCCACGCGAAGTACGCGATGTTGCCGTGCTCGAGCGGCGTCCGCGCGGTGTTCATCGTCGTGATCGCGGCCGCGGTCGTCGACGGGAAGACCGTCGTCGCTTCGAGCAGCTGGGCGGAATTCCGCGCGCGCGCTCGATCGCGCAGCTCCGCGAGGAACGGCGTGACACCGTCGTCGCAGAGCGCGTGCAGCTGGCCCCAGCCGAGTCCGTCGATAAGGACTGTCGCGACACGACGCACACCGTCCCGCAGCGCGGGATCGAGATCGCTGAGGACCGGCGGATCGCTCGGCTGGCGCGCGCCCAGCATGTCCAGCGCGGTCGCGGGAACGTTCAAGAGACCACGGCCGTCGTAGTCGGGCGGCACGAGTCCGCGCGCGCGCAGGCGCTGAGTGAGCGCGTCGGGCATCCGTGGACGATACTGCGTCGCGATGCGAACGGTCCTCGAGGTCGAGGGTCTCTTCGACGGAACGCGAACGATGTCGGACGCGGCGGTCGTGATCGAGGAGGGAACGATCACGTGGGTCGGCAAGCGCTCGCGCGCGCCGAAGACACCGAAGGGCGAACGGTCGCGCACGCTCGAGACGGGTGGGCGGTTCCTGCTGCCGGGGCTCATCAACTGCCATGCGCATCTCACGTTCGACGGGTCCGCGGACTTCGCCAGCGAGTCGCGCCAGGAGCCTGCCCTCGGAACGCTGAAGGCGTTCAGGAACGCGCGCGCGCTGCTGCGCGCCGGCGTCACGACCGTTCGCGATCTCGGCGCGAACGGCACGATGGTCATCGAGCTGGCGCGCGCGATCGAGGGCGGCGTCGTTGAAGGTCCGCGCATCGTCGCGGCGGGTCGCGGGCTCACCAGCACCGGCGGGCACGGGCGCGAGATCGGACGCGTCGCCGACGGCGTCGATGAGATGCGCAAGGCCGCGCGCGAGCAGGTCGCCGCCGGCGCGTCGGTCATCAAGATCTTCTCGACCGGCGGTGTCGTCGGCGAGGGCGCTGGACCGGAGGTCTCGCAGTACTCGGTCGAGGAGACGCGCGCCGCGGTGGAGGAGGCGCACCGGTTCGGGCTGCGCGCGACGACGCACGCGCACGGCGCGGCGGGGATGCGCGTCGCGGCCGAGGCGGGGATCGACTCCATCGAGCACAGCACACTGCTCGATCAGCAGACGATCCGTCTGCTCAAAGAGAAGGACGTTGCGATCGTGCCGACGTTCTCGGCGCTGCGGGCGATCCTCGACAACGCCGCCAGCCTCCCGGCGCAGCTCAACGAGCGTGCACGCGCCGTCGCCGCGCATCATCAGCAGAGCGTGCGCGACGCGCGCAAGGCCGGAGTGCGCATCGCGTGCGGGACTGATTCGGGAACGCCATTCAATCGCCACGAGCGCTACGCGCTCGAGCTGGTCTATCTCACCGAAGCCGGCCTGACGCGCGAGGAGGCGCTGGTCTCCGCCACGAGCGGTGCCGCCGAGGTGATCGGCCGTCCGAACGCGGGACGCATCGGTGAAGGCAGCTGCGCGGACTTCGTGTTCGTCGACGGCGACCCGCTCAAGGATCTCGAGACGCTGACCAAGCCGAAGGCGGTGTGGATCCGCGGAGCGCCGGCGGCGTTCTAGACGGCTTCCCTGCCCTCTTCGAAACGGACCTGCGCCGCGCCGTCACGCTCGAGGATCGCTCGCGCTCGATCGGCGCCGTCGCCGGTCTCGCACACGACGCTCACCAGCGTCTCGCCCTCCTCCGACGCGTCCTCGTAGTCCTGGTACTGCTCTTCCTTGAAGAGCCGCGCGCGCCCGGCGAGCCACCCGATACCCGTGAACGCGACCACGAGCCCGATACCGCCGAGTACGGCGCTGACAGTGTTCTGCTGCATCGCGTCGCCGCCGAACACGAAAAAGATGCCGGCGAGCAGCACGCCGATGCCCGCGCCGATGAGCGCGCCCTGCGGGCTGTACGAGCCGGCCATCTCACGCGCCTGGCGCACGTTGTCCTGGACCATGCCGACCCGATCCGGCGAGAATCCGGCTTGGTCGAGGTCCTGCGCCGCACGCTGCGCGTCAACTGCGCTGCGGAAGACGCCGACCATCGTGCGCGCGTCCGTGAGCGTGCGCGTAGTCATGGATGACGGACGCGCATGAAACGTGCCTACTGCGGCGTGGGCCGCAGACGGCGATCTTTCGCGCGCTCGAGCTCGCGACGGAGCGAGCCCTCGTCTGTCAGTGGGGCGGAGCACAACGTCCCCACGCAGACGTACGCGGCGGTGCGGTCGGCGGGAAATCCGAGGCGCGCGAGCTCCGCGCCGTCGTTCTCGGGGACGATGCGGCGGATCGCGCGCGCGGGTTCGTCCGCGGCGCGCGCGCTCGACCAGAGCGCGTCCGCCGACTCGTCGCGCTCGGGCCCGACGACCGTGATGGTGAGAGGCTCCGCCAGCGCGCGCGACACCGCGCCCGCGTACGCGGCGGCGAACTGCCCCCAGCCGCGGTACGTGCCGACGAAGAACCGCAGGGCATGCACCGCGGAGTCGCGCCACGACTCGTCGCCGCTGAGCGCGGCGAGGCGTAGGAGGGCATCCGCCGCGGCGGCGTTGTCCTCGATCGGCTTCTCGCGCGTCGCGACGCGGCCGAATTCCTCGCGCTGCGGCGCATCCCAGAACCCTCCGAGCTCGCGATCCTCGAGCTCGTCGCGAATGCGCGCAGCGCCGATGAGCGCGCCCTTGAGCGCGTTCGGCCAGCGCCCGGTCTCGTACAGGTCGAGCATCGCCGTCACGAGCGCGACCGCGTCGACCAGGAGACCGGCGACTCGCGGACCCTCACCGGCGTCGTAGTGGTGCAGCCGGTCGTTCGCGGCCAACCGGTTCGCGACGGTCACGACGACATCGTGTGCCCGATCCTCGAGCGCCGGATCGGCGAGGGCGCCGCCCGCGGCAACGTACGCCGACGCGCCGAGGGCGTTCCAACTCGCGTACACGGTGCGATCCACGTACGGCGCGCGAAGCTTCGCGCGTCCGGCGGCGTCCAGTGTGTAGTAATGCTCGTCGGCGTCCTGCGATCCGGCGAATGCCTGACGTTCCGGGCCATCAGGGATCCACAGCGTCGCGTCCATCCAGCGGACGATGTCGCGAACGACGCGGTCGTACCCGGCCTGCGGGAAGGTGCGGTGCGCTTCGGCGTAAACGGCGAGCAGCTCGGCGTTGTCCTCGAGCATCTTCTCGTAGTGCGGCGTGCCCCACTGGCGCGTCGTCGCGTAGCGGAAGAAGCCGCCCTCGACCAGGTCGTGCATGTCGCTCGCGGCCATCGCGCCGAGCGTCTTGTGCAGCATGTGCGCGACGTCGGGGTAGCCGTGGCGCCGGTACTCGTCGAGCAGGAAGCGCAGCAGACGGACCTGCGGGAATTTCGGCTCGCGACCGAAGCCGCCGTACTGCGGATCGTATTGACCGCGGATGAGCGCGCCGACCGTGTCGACGATCTCGAGCGAGAGCTCGCCGGGCTTTGGCACGCGCGTCTCGGCCTCCTTCGCCTTGAACTCGGCGACACGCTCCTGGATGTCACCCTGCTTCTCGCTCCAGACCTCGGCCACCGCGTGCGTCGTGCGGAACATCTCCTCCGGCGCGACGTACGTGCCGCCGTGGATGATCTCGCCGTCGGGCGTGAGGAACACCGTCGTCGGCCAGCCGCCCATGTTGTACCGGCGATTCACATCCGGACGCTCGTCGTTGTCGACGCGGATCGGGACGTAGCTGTCGTTGATCTTCTCGATGATCTCGGGAACGCTGTAGCTGGTCTCGTCCATGACGTGACACCAGTGGCACCACACCGCGCTGATCGCGAGCAGCACCGGCTTGTTCTGCGACGTCGCCTCGGCGAACGCCGCCTCGCCCCAGGGCCGCCACTGGATCTCGTTCGCGCGATTGGCGCGCGGGGAGAAGCGGAACCGCGCGTCAGTCATTCGGTATCTCGTCGAGCTCGATCTTGTTGCCGAACGGGTCGAACACGTACACCCGCCGCCAGCCCGGGATCGGCGTCGCCTCTTCGAAACGTGCGCCGCCGCGCGCGAGCCGCGCCCGCGTGGCGTCGAGATCGTCAACGCGCAGCGCGAAGTGCCGACGCGGATGCAGGGCGAGATCGCGGTCCGCGGAAAGATGCACGTGACCCGGCGGCGCCGCGAACCAGATCCCGTCTCGATCGGCGAGCGTCGCGGGACGCGCGATCTCCGCTAATCCAAGGCTTTTTTGATAGAAATCGCGGGCCTTTGCTTCCTCGCCGGGCGGATAGAAGACCTGCGCGTGATGGAGGGAAATGGGCACGAAATCGAGTCTAGGTCGGCTATCATTTGGTCAGACCACTCAAGGAGAAATGCACGTGGCGATCGAGCAGCAGGAGACCGGCACCCAGACCGACCCTCAGGTCGTCACGATGACCGCGCGCGCCGCCGACAAGCTCAAGGAAGTGATCGCGAAGCAGGGTCGGACCGACCTGGCGCTCCGCGTGTACGTCACGCCGGGCGGCTGCTCGGGCTTCTCCTACGGCATGACCTTCGCCGAGGGTAGCGAAGAGGACGACCAGCTCATCGAGCAGGACGGCGTCCGCATCGTGGTGGACCCGATGAGCGCGATGTACCTCAAGGGCTCCGAGATCGACTTCGTCGACGCGCTCATGGGCGGCGGGTTCGCGCTGCGCAACCCGAACGCCGTCTCGAGCTGCGGCTGCGGCCAGTCGTTCCGCACCGCGGAGCAGTCCGGCACCGCGAAGGCCTGCGCCCACTAACCGACCCGCGCGCTCAGCCGGCGTGAAACGCGCTCTTCTGGTCGTCGACATGATCAACGACTTCGCCACCCCAGGTGGCGCTCTGTACTGCGGTCCGTCGATGCCGCGGATCATCCCCGTCATAAAGACCGAGAGCGCACGCGCGCGTGCCGCGGGCGAGCCGGTCGTCTACCTCACCGACAACCACCTGCCGGGTGACGCCGAGTTCCAGATGTTCCCGGCGCACGCGCTGGCCGGGACGAAGGGCGCCGCGATCATCCCCGAGCTCGCGCCGGCGACGGACGACGTCGTGATCCCGAAGCGCCGCTACTCCGGATTCTTCGGGACGGACCTCGACATCACGCTGCGCGAGCGCGGCGTCGACGCGCTGCGTCTGGTCGGCGACTGCACCAACATCTGCGTCCTGTACACCGCCGCCGACGCGCGCAACCTGGGCTACGCGGTCGAGGTGGTGCGCGACGCCGTCACCTCGTTCG
>WNFB01003930.1_pt1 | contig 13899 bp, 11 predicted proteins | sample 5400501 | NCBI WGS metagenome assembly WNFB01 (sample SAMN13153341, study PRJNA577476) | soil metagenome | isolation source: 200 cm saprolite under Douglas fir tree site 2 hole 1 | place: USA:California | collected 2015-04-18
CGAGCGGTCCGGTGTCGACCCCCGCTCCATCGACGACGTGATCCTCGGCTGCACCAATCAAGCGGGGGAAGACAACCGCAACGTGGCGCGGATGGCGCTGCTGCTCGCGGGGCTTCCCGTGGAAGTCCCGGGCCAGACGGTGAACCGGCTATGCGGTTCGGGGTTGCAGGCGGCGGCCAGTGCGGCGCAGGCGATCAAGGCCGGTGAAGGCGACACGCTCATCGCGGGCGGCGTGGAGAACATGACGCGCGCACCTTACGTGACCCTCAAGTCGGGCGAGCCGTGGAGCCGCAAGGCTCCCGAGACCGCGGACACGACCGTGGGATGGCGCTTCACGAATCCCCGGTTGAAAAAGGAGTGGACGATTTCGCTGGGCGAGACAGCCGAGGTCGTCGCGCAGCGCTACAAGATCACGCGCGCCGAGCAGGACGCTTTCGCGGTCGAAAGCCAGCAGCGGGCCCAGGCGGCGCTCAAGGCGTGCGTGTTCACCGACGAGCTCGTGCCGGTTCCCCTCCCCGACGGTACCGCGTTTGCCAAGGATGAGTATCCACGCGCTGATGCGACGCTCGAGAGCGTGGCGAAGCTGAAGTCCGCCTTCCAGAAGGACGGCACGGTGACCGCGGCGAGCTCGAGTGGGATCAACGACGGGGCCGCAGCGCTGCTCGTCATGGGCGGCAAGAGCGGCAAGGGCGACACGGAGCCGCTGGCGCGCGTAGTGGCCACGGCCGTCGCCGGCGTGGACCCGAGCTGCATGGGGCTCGGGCCGATCCCCGCCACCCAGAAGGTTCTCAAACGCGCGGGGCTCACGATCGACCAAATCGACTTGATCGAGCTGAACGAGGCCTTCGCGGCGCAGGCGATCGCCTGCATCCGCGAGCTGCGGCTCGACCCGGCCAAGGTGAACATCTACGGCGGCGCGATCGCGCTGGGCCATCCACTAGGCGCCACGGGTGCGAGGCTGCTGACGACTCTGGTGCACGCCTTACGGCGTACAAAGACTCGCTACGGTTTAGTCACGATGTGCATCGGTGTCGGCCAGGGGATCGCGATGATCGTGGAGCGGGCATGATGGCCGCGTACGAGCGCGTGCTGGTGGAGATCGAGGGGGGCATCGGCACGGTGACCCTCAACCGGCCGGACAAGCTCAATGCCCTGGATCGCGCCCTGTGCGACGAGCTGCGCGAAGCCCTCGCGCTGCTCACGCGCAGTGACGCTGTGCGGGTCATCGTGATCACCGGTGCCGGGCGCGCCTTCTGCGCCGGCGCCGACCTGGGCGTGCTAGAGGAGGAGGGCCCGGCGCTCGTCGCGGCGGGCAAGGACGTGGCGCTCGCGCTGCGTGCGGCGCCGCAGCCGGTGCTCGCGGCGGTGAACGGGCCGGCCGCCGGAGGCGGGGCCAACCTGGCGCTCGCCTGCGATTACCGCATCGCGTCCGACCAGGCCTCGATCGGCCAGGTGTTCCACAAGCTCGGTCTGGTCCCCGACTGGGGCGGCAGCTTCTTTCTGCCGCGGTTGGTCGGCACGTCGCGGGCGCTCGAGCTCGTGTGGAGTGCCCGCATGGTGCCCGCGGCCGAGGCACTGGCGTTGGGGTTGTTCGATCAGGTCGTGGCGCACGCCGATCTTCCGGCGGCCACCCGTTCTCTCGCCATCCAGTGGGCCGCTCAGCCGACTGCGGCCGTGCGGCGCGCCAAGGAAGCGTTATATCGCAGCGAGGCGAGCTCGCTGGCCGCCATGCTCGACCTCGAGATCACTCACCAGAATGAGCTGTTCGCCACTCCCGAAGCGAGGCGGCGCATCGCGCAGGCCTTACCAGCCAAGAGGAGCCGCTGATGGTCCGCAAGCTGCACAACTTCGACGAATGGATCGACTACTTCCGCTACTGGCAGGATTCGATCGGCCTGCCTCAGGGCGAGATCCGCAAGTTCAAGTTCGAGGCGAAATTCGGGGAGCAGGAAGTGCCCCACATCGAGTTCGGCCATTACAAGGGCCAGCGCAAATGGCCCACGGTGATGCACATCCCCGACCAACGCATCCGCGACGCGCTCTTGAATCTGATCGTGTACCAGGGCGACACCGAGTTCGCCTCGGTGGAGCAGCAGCGCAACCTGCTGACGCACGCCCCCTCGGACTATGATCTGCTGGCGCTGATGCGGGTCATGACCGAGGAAATGCGCCACGGCTGGCAGATGTCGTATCTGCTGTGCAGCCATTTTGGGGACGAGGGCAAGCGCGAGGCGGCCAAGCTACTGGAGCGCCGCGCCGACGAGGGGGAGCGGCTGCTCGGGTCGTTCAACGAGCTGGTGGACAACTGGCTCGACTTCTTTACCTACACCCAGTTCATCGATCGCGACGGCAAGTTCCAGCTCACGATGCTCTCGGTGTCGGCGTTCGATCCCCTGTCGCGCTCGATGAACCCGATGCTCAAGGAGGAGTCCTTCCACCTCGGCACCGGCAACAACGGGCTGCTGCGAATCGTGAAGGCCGGCAAGATGCCGCCCGAGGTGATCCAGCGATTCTTCTACAAGTGGATCCCTACCGCGTTCGATCTGTTCGGCACCGACAACTCGTCATCGGCGCACTGGGCCTACGTGTGGGGCCTGAAGGGCCGCTACGACGAGCGCGAGCACCAGACCGAGCCCGACAAAGCGAAGCTCAACGAGCTCAGCCGCGACCTGTACCGCCAGGAGATCACCAAGCTGGTGGAGCGGCTGAACATGTTCATTCCGGACCGGGACCGCTGGCTGCGGATGCCGGACACGAGGTTCAACCGCAAGATCGGCGTGCACGCGCATCAACGGTACACGGTGGACGGCCAGCCGATCGACGATGCCGCGAAGTACGCGGCGTACCTGAAGACGGTCCTCCCCCAGCCCGAGCACTACCAGACCGTGCACGACATCGAGAAGGAGCCGAGCTGGATCGAGGCGAAGAAAGCGGACAGCCTGCTCAAGTGAGCCTCGTGATCGCACACCGGGGCGCGTCGGCCTACGAGTACGAAAACTCGCGAGCGGCATTCCGTGCCGCCCGCGCCCGGGGCGCCGATGCGATCGAGCTGGACATCCATGCCGCTGCTGACGGCGTGCTCTTCGTGCACCACGACGAGGTCGTGAGCGGCGTACACATCACGCGCTCCAGCGCCGCGCAGGTGCGCGCGCTGCGTCTCCCGAACGGCGAGTCGATCCCGGCGCTGGAGGACGCGCTGGCCTTGATCGATCCGGCGCTGCAGGTCTTCATCGAGGTCAAGTCCCTGCCCCCGGAATTCGACGACCGGTTGCTCGCCGTGCTGGAGGGCGCGGGCGGTGCCGCGCGTTGCGCCGTGCACGGGTTCGACCATCGTATCGTGAAGCGGCTCGGGGTCGCCCGGCCCGCGCTGGTGCGGGGCGTCCTGCTGGCCTCCTATCCCCTGCGTCCCCTGGAAGCGCTCCAGGATACCGGTGCCACCGTGCTGTGGCAGGAACAGAGCCTGATCGACACCGAGCTGGTCGACGCGCTGCACGGCGCGGGCTACCGCATCTACGCGTGGACCGTGAACGACCCCGACGAAATGCGGCGCCTCCTCGCGCTCCACGTGGACGGCTTGTGCACCAACGTCCCGGACGTCGGCCGCCGCGCCGTGGATGCGCGGGCCGCATGACCACACGCCGCGTGGCGGTGATCGGCGCGGGCACGATGGGTGCGGGCATCGCGTACGCCGTCGCACTAGCGGGGTTCGACGTCTGTCTTACCGACAGCCGGGCCGAGGCGCTCCCTCTCGCCATCGGCCGACTGAATGATCTGCTCGCGGTGGCCGTGAAGCGCGGGAAGCTCACGGAGCCGGAACGCTTCGCCGTCTCGGCCCAGCTCCGCGCGGAGCACCAGTTCGCGCCCGCGATGAGCGGGGCCGAAGTCGTGATCGAGGCCGTGCACGAGCACCTGGGCGTGAAGCAGCAGCTGTTCGGCGAGATGGAGCGGGCCGCGCCGCCGGACGCGCTGCTCGCGACCAACACCTCGTCGCTCTCGGTCGCCGACATCGCCGCCGCCGTCCAGGACCCCAGCCGCGTGGTGGGGATACACTTCTTCAATCCGGTGCACGCGATGAAGCTGGTCGAGGTGGTGACGCACCCGCGGGCGTCGCCGGCCGCCGTAGAGCGGGCCGTCGCGTTCGCGCGGGCTCTCGACAAGGAGCCGATCGTGGTGCAGGACTCGCCGGGGTTCGCGTCCAGCCGGCTGGGTCTGGCCCTCGGCCTCGAGGCGATGCGGATGCTCGAGCGCGGGGTCGCCTCCGCGGAAGACATCGACAAGGCGATGGAGCTGGGATACAACCACCCGATGGGCCCGCTCAAGCTCACCGATCTCGTCGGCCTCGACGTCCGGCTCGCGATCGCGGAATACCTGCACCAGCGGCTCCAGGAGCCGCAGTTCGAGCCCCCGCAGATCCTGCGCGACAAAGTGGCCAAGGGGGAGCTGGGCAAGAAGACGGGAAAGGGGTTTTACAGCTGGAGCGCCTGACCCGCATCACCGACGTCCACATCCACGTCCAGCCGTGGCGCGAGCTCAAGCCCCACGTGCTCGAAACGATGTGGCGCGGCCAGGATGCGCAGCGGGACGCGATGATCCAGGTGATGGATGACCCGCGCGCGCTGCTCGAGGTCATGGACCGATCGGGCGTGTGGCGCGTGGGCTTGGTGAATTACCCGTCGCCCGATGTGATGGGATTCACCGAGGCGACCAACGCGTTCGCCGCGAAGTACGCGCAGGCCGATCCGGAGCGGCTGGTGCCCTACGGCGGCGTGCACCCCCGTTTCACGAAAGACCCGGCGGGCGACGTGGACCGGCTCGCCGACCTAGGCATCCGGCTCGTCAAGATCCATCCGCCGCACCAGGGCATGGCCGCCAACGCGTACACGGACGGGCTCGACGCCCTCGGGAAAATCTACCGGCGGTGCGAGGAGCGCGGGCTGCCGGTGATGATCCACACCGGCACCAGTATTTTCCCCGGGGCGCGCTCCAAGTACGGCAACCCGATGGAGCTCGACGACGTGGCGATCGATTTTCCCGATCTCCACATCGTGATGGCACACGGCGGCCGCCCGTTGTACATGGAGGAGGCGTTTTTCGTTTTGCGACGCCACCGACGAATGCGGCTCGACGTTTCCGGGATACCGCCCGCCCGGTTGTTGGAGTACTTTCCGCGTCTCTCGGAGTTGGCGGATCGGGTCCTCTGGGGCACCGACTGGCCGAGTCCGGGTGTGAAGGACATGCGGAACAACATCGACCAGTTCCTGGCGCTGCCGCTCAGCGACCCGCACAAGAAGGCGATTCTCGAGACCAATGCGCTGGCTCTGTTTCCTGCTGCTCGCTAGCCCCCTCATGTCGGCTGCGGCCGCCCAGACGTCCGGTCAGCCCCGCTCCAAGTCGCTCCAGTTCGATATCGCCCAGGTGCCGGCGACGCGCGACTCGTTCGTGTTTCGCCTGCGCGGGGAGGAGCGGGGGTGGGCGGTGTGGCAGTACGAGATCCGTCCGCTCGAGACGACCCAGGAAGTGGTCTACACCGCGACGTCGGAGTTTCGGCCGGTCGAGGAAGAGCGGCTGCGCATCGTGGTCGACCGGCTGACCGGCCAGCCCCTCTCCACGTTCCACCACATCGACCTGTTTTCGCCGCGCAGCGATACCGTGATGGTGGAGCACGACCTGGAGGTGAAGCGGGGAGAGATCTCCGGTCGCCGTCGCGTGGGGACCAGGAGCGGCGGCGTGAAGATCATTCCCGTGAGCCGGCCCTTCGCCCCTGGCACCGTGTTCTCGGACTACGTGTTCCTCGCGGGCGCCGTCTCGAACGCGATGCCGGGCGATTCGCTCGCCCTCCCGGCGTACAAGGAATTCGACGATTCGCTCGTCGCGCTCACCTTCGTGGCCGAGTCGCCCACCACGATCGAGGTCCCCGCCGGCCGGTTCGACGTGCTGCCGTTGCGCAGCGGCGGCTTCCGGATCTACGCGACGCGCAGCGGGCCCCGGCGCGTGGTGAAGGGCGAGACCCTGGAAGGGGGCTTTTCCTTCGAGCTGGTGCACTCAGGACCCGTGGTTCCGACCGCCCAATGAAAGGTCGCATGCGCGTCCCGTCCGCCGTCGGAGGCGTGCTGTTGCTCGGCGCCTCGCTCGCTCCCGCACTGCTCGGCCAGGCCGGCCAGATTGCTTACGAAGCGTTCACCCTGCCCAACGGCCTGCGCGTGATTTACTCGGAAGACCACTCGACGCCCATCGTGACGGTGGACTTGTGGTACAACAGCGGTTCGCGGAACGAGCGGGCAGGCCGCTCCGGCTTCGCGCACCTGTTCGAGCACATGATGTTCGAGGGCTCGGCCCACGTGAGGAAAGGCGAGCACTTTCAGCTCGTCTCGCGCGCCGGCGGCTCGGACAACGGCAGTACCGCGGAAGACCGCACCAACTACTACGAGACGCTGCCCTCCAATCGCCTGAACCTGGCGCTCTGGCTCGAGGCGGACCGCATGCGGTCACTCGCCATCACGGAAGAGAACTTCCACAATCAGCGGGAGACGGTGAAGGAAGAGCGCCGGCTGCGGATCGACAATCAGCCGTATTCGCCGGCGTTCATCGAAGGCATGACCTGGCCGTTCGACAGCGCCGGCTGCTTTGCCTACGCGCACACGGTCATCGGCTCGATGGACGACCTCAACGCCGCCCAGCTCTCCGACGTCAAGGCCTTCTTCGATACGTACTACGCCCCCAACAACGCCACGCTGGTCGTGGTGGGCGACTTCAGGCCGCTCGAGCTGCGGCGCTACGTGAACCAGTACTTCAGCGAGATCCCGCGACACACCGCGCCGCCGCCCGTGAGCTGCACCGGCCGCGTCTCACCGGGCATCGGGCGGCGCGAAGTGACCGACGCGCACGCCAACCTGCCGGCCGTGCTGCGCATCTATCGCGCGCCGCCGCACGCCGACCCGGACACGCGCGCGCTCGAGCTCTTGAACGTCATCCTGGGCCAGGGAGAGAGCTCGCGCCTGAACGTGGCGGTGGTGCGGCGCGATCAGGCCGCCCTCGGCACCCAGGTGGTCATGAACCCGTTCGAGTCGCGGCGCGGACCCGGCGTGTTGCTCGTCCTCGCGATCGCCAACCAGGGCGTGGACCCGCTCAAGCTGGACACCCTGGTCACGGCGCAGCTCGACAGCATCCGTGTGGCCGGCGTCACGCAGGAAGAGCTGGCGAAGGCGAAGAACACCTTCCGCGCGGGCTTCGTGCACACTCGCGAGACCACGCTGGGGAAGGCGGAGGAGCTGCATCACTACGACATGTTCCATTCGTCGCTGGCGGAGATCAACACCGACCTGGAGCACGTCTTGGCGGTGACTGCCGAGGATGTCCGTCGGGCCGCGGCGAAGTATCTCGATCCTGCAAACGCGGTGGTGATCATCGTGAAGCCTGCCGCGGCGGGGGGTGGGGGGACGCAATGAAGCGGACCGAGCGCGCGGTGGCGCTGTTGCTTGCCCTGACCGTCGGTCCCACGGTCCGCCTGCCCGGCCAGGGATTTCCCACGACGGCGCCTAAGCCCACGCCCCTCACGCCTGTCCGCTTCCCGCCGTTCAAGGAGGCGACGCTCGCCAACGGACTACAGCTCGTCGTGATCGAGCACCACGAGCAGCCCGTGGTCTCCGCGACTCTCTCCTTCCGCGCCGGCGGGATCTACGACCCGGCGGGCAAGGAGGGGCTGTCCGATCTGGCGGCGGAGCTCCTTTCCAAGGGCACTGAGAGTCGCGGCGCGGAGCAAATCGCGGCGACGATTGAAGGGGTGGGCGGATCGCTTTCGGCGTCCTCGGGAGACGATTTCCTCACGATCTCGGCCGATGCGTTGAGCGACGAGGTGGGGCTCGTGTTCGACTTGCTCGGGGACGTGACGCTGCATGCGACCTTCCCGACGAGCGAGCTCGATCTGGCGCGCACGCGCGCGCTGTCCGCGCTCGCGCTGCAGCTGTCCCAGCCGGGCACGGTGGCGCAACGGTTCTTCGGGAAGGAGATCTACGGCCGCAACCCTTACGGCCGGAACGCCACGCGCGAGAGCTACCAGGCCGTCACACGCGACGACGTGATCCAATTCGCCCGGCAACGGCTGCGGCCGGTCGGCGCGCTGCTCGTGGTCGCGGGAGACGTGGGCGACGCTCAGGTGCGGGAACTGGCGGCGAAGGCATTCGCTGGCTGGCGCGGCGCCCCGCCGCCGAGCCCTGCCCTGCCCGCTCCCGCGACGCGGGTCGCGACGGACATCCTGCTCGTGCACCGGCCGGGCTCGGCGCAAGCGAACATCGCGCTCGGCAACACGACCATCCTGCCGACCGACCCGATCTATTATCCTGGCCGCGTTGCGACTCAGGTCCTGGGCGGTGGGGCGGACTCGCGGCTGTTCCTCATCCTGCGGGAGCAGAAAGGCTGGACGTACGGCGCCTACGCCTCCCTCCATCGCTACCGCGGGCTCGGCTACTGGCAGGCGACCGCGGAGGTCCGCACCGACGTGGCGGACAGCGCCTTGCGCGAAACCCTGCATCAGATCGATCGGATCAGGACCGAGGTGATTCCCGACTCGGAGCTCGCGGCCACGAAGGGATTCCTCGTGGGCACGTTCCCACTCACCATCGAGACGCCGAGCCAGATCGCGGGCCAGGTGTCGAACGTGAAGCTGCTCGGCCTGGGCGACGAGTACCTGCGGCTGTACCGCGACCGGTTGGGAGCCGTGACCGCCCTTCAGGCGCGGGCGGCCGCCGCCCGGCTGTACCGGCGCGGCGCATTCACCATCGTCGTGGTAGGCGACGCCGCGAAGCTGTACGAGCGACTCCAGGCGATCGCCCCCATTCGACTGGTGGATGTGGATGGCAAGCCAATGACGCTGGCCGATCTCAGCCCGTCGACGGCACCGGTGACGTTGGATCGTGCTCAGCTCGGCTCACGCACCGACAGCTCGCAGGTCCTGATGCAAGGCAAGCCGCTCGGGTTCACCGTTGCGGACATCCGGCAGTCGGGCGATTCCGTGGTATACGCGGAGCGCTCGAAATTGGGCGGTGGGGCATTCGAGCAGCAGACCACCGTGGTGTTTTCGGCGACCGATGCGTCGGCGCGGCGGCTCGACCAGGTCATGACCCGGCAGGGAGTCAAGGGCGAAGCCCACTTGATCTATGCCGGCGGGCGCGTGAAGGGCAAAAGCGTGGTACCGCAGGCGGACGGGACCCTGCAGGAATTCCCCGTCGATACGGCGGTGCCCCCGGGGATCGTTGACGAGAACGTCGCTCCGTTCGTCGGGTCGTCCCTGGCCCTGGCCCCGGGAGCGATGCTCAAGCTCACCGTCTTCACGCCCTCCGAGGTCAGCACCAAGGTCCTCACGTTCAAGGTGGGGCAGCCGGAGAGCGTGGTCGTTCCCGCCGGCACGTTCCAGGCGTATCGCGTCGACGTGACCGGGTCGAAGTTCCCGTTCGTCCTGTACATCACCGTCGATTCGCCGCACCGAGTGATAAAGCAGGAATTCGTCGGTCAACCGGTGGTCATCGAGCTCGTCAAGTAGACCACAACCCGGAGGGATTGCAGCATGCGGCCACCGTTGTCTCTGCTGCTCGCACTCACAGGCGCGTGTGCCTCGGCCAGCAAGGGGACGAGCGCCGCACAGGCGCCCGTCCCCGCCGCGCCCGCGGCGCCAGCGGCGGCGCCCTCGGCCGCCAAGTCGGAGAGCACCAGCGTCGAGCGACCACAGTACCCGTCCACGTACGCGCGACATCCCAACCCGCCGGTCCTGATCCGCAACGCCACGATCATGACCGCGACCGGCCAGGAGATCCCTAACGGCTCGATCGTGCTCAAGGATGGGCGGATCGTGGCCGTGGGCGCGAAGGTCGATGCCCCCTCCGGCGCCGTCGTGGTGGACGGGACGGGCAAGTACGTGACGCCTGGGCTGATCGACGACCACTCGCACCTCGGCGTGTACGCCGCGCCGGGGACCGATGCCGAGTCGGACGGCAACGAGGCGACGAACCCGGTGACGGCCGAGGTGTGGGCCGAGCACTCGTTTTGGCCGCAGGACCCGCAGGTCCCACTGGCGATCGCCGGCGGTATCACCACCATCCAGGCCCTCCCGGGCTCGGCGAACCTGATCGGTGGACGGAGCGCGATTCTGAAGCTCATTCCGGCGCGCACGGTGCAGGAAATGAAGTTCCCCGGCGCGCGCTACGGCCTGAAGATGGCCTGCGGCGAGAATCCCAAGCGGGTGTACGGCCGAAAGGGCGGTCCCTCGACACGCATGGGCAACATGGCGGGCTACCGCGCCGCGTTCATTCAGGCGGAGTCGTATCGCCGTAGATGGGACGCGTGGAACAAAGATCACAAGGGCGATCCGCCCGAGCGGAACCTCCGGTCGGAATCATTGGCCGAAGTGTTGCGCGGCAACATGTACGTGCAGAACCACTGCTACCGCGCCGACGAGATGGCGCAGATGATCGATCTGGCGCACGAGTTCGGATTCAAGATCCGCTCGTTCCACCACGCCGTGGAGTCGTATAAGATCGCGGACCTGCTCGCCAAGGAAGGGACCTCGGTCTCGGTGTGGGCGGACTGGTGGGGGTTCAAGGAAGAGGCGATGGACGGCATCCAGCAGAACGCCGCCCTGAACCAGCAGGCGGGCGGGCGGCCGATCATCCATTCGGACGACCCGGGCGGCATCCAACGGCTCAACCAGGAAGCCGCCAAAGCGATGTATGCCGGGCAGCGCTCCGGCATTCCCATCACCCGCGATCAGGCGCTCCGCTGGATCACCGTCAACCCTGCCTGGGCCATCGGGCTCGACTCGATCGTCGGCACGCTCGAGCCGGGCAAGATGGCCGACGTGGTGGTGTGGTCCGGCGATCCGTTCTCGGTCTACTCGAAGGCCGTGCAGGTCTACAACGACGGCTGGCTGGTGTACGACCGGAACGATCCGGCGCACCGGCCGCGCACCGACTTCGAGCTTGGCCAGGAACCCGCGCCCGGGAGCGACCGATGATCACGTTCCTGCTCGCTCAGACCATCGCCATCACGGGCGGGACCGTGTATCCCGTATCCGGTCCCAAGCTCGCCAGCGCCACGGTGCTGATCCGCGACGGCCGGATCGCCGCCGTGGGAGCGAACGTCGCGGTTCCCTCGGACGCGACGCGGATCGACGCTCGAGGCAAGTGGGTCACGCCCGGCCTGATCGACGGTGCCGGTCAGTTGGGGCTCATCGAGATCAGCGCCGTGCCGGGCACACGCGAGGGCACACTGCAAGGTGATACCATCGCGGCGGCGTTCAACGTGGGGGAAGGGCTCAATCCGGCCTCCACACTCATCCCGGTCACGCGCATCGAAGGGATCACCACCGCGCTCGCGGCGCCTTCCGGCAACCTCGTCAGCGGGCAGGCGGTGCTCATCGACCTCGACGGGGCGACCATCGAGCAGATGGTGGTGAAATCGCCCGTCGGGATCGTGGCCGACCTGTCCGAGAGTGGCAAGGATGACGCCGGCGGCTCGCGCGCCGGAATCGCGGCGCGCCTGCGCCGGGTATTTCGCGATGCACTCGAGTACGAGCGGCGTAAGACGGATTTCAGCCGAGCACAGATGCGCCCGCTCTCGGCGTCGGCTGCGGACCTCGAGGCGCTGCTGCCGGTGCTGCACGGTCGCGTGTTTCTCATCGCCCTCGCCAACCGGCGGAGCGACATCGAGACCGCATTGCGGCTCGCGCGGGAGTTCAAGCTCAAGCTGATCCTCGCGGGGGGAGCGGAGGGCTGGGAGATCGCCGCGCAGATCGCCGCCGCCGGGGTCCCCGTGCTCGTCGAGCCGCTGGACAACATTCCGGGCTACGATTCGTTGGGGATCCGATACGAGAACGCGGCGCTGCTCGCCAAGGCGGGCGTGACCGTCGCGCTGCTCGAGACCGACACCCACAAGTCACGCAACCTGCGCCAGCAGGCTGGGAATGCCGTGTCCTATGGCATGACGTGGGATCAGGCCCTCCGCGCCGTTACTCTATCTCCGGCGGAGATCTTCGGGGTGGCGGATCGCTGCGGCTCGCTCGAGCCCGGCAAGGTGGCCAATGTCGTGGTCTGGTCGGGAGACCCGTTCGAGTTCACGACGGGCGTGGAGCACGTGTTCATTCGGGGCAAGGAGGTCCCGCTCACCAGCCGGCAGACGGAGCTGTTCGAGAGGTATAAGAAGCTGCCACCTGTGTACTAACCGGGTGAAAGCAAAAGGCGGTCGGGGGTTTAACCTCGACCGCCTCTTGCGCCCTGCACCGCCCTAGTTTTTCGCCGCCGCCACCGGGTGCACGCTCACCCGGAATCGCTTCTTGTTCTTGTGCTCGAACCTGACCTGGCCGTCCACCACCGTGAACAAGGAGTCGTCGGACGCGCGCCGGACGTTTGTCCCGGGATGGAATTTCGTGCCCCGCTGTCGCACGATGATCGTCCCTGCGGTGACGAACTCCCCGGCGAAGCGCTTCACGCCGAGGTACTTGGGCCCGGAGTCGCGGCCATTGCGGGAAGAACCGACACCCTTTTTATGTGCCATACCAGCGTCACTCAGTCCTTGAGCTTGACGTCCGCGATCTTCACTTCGGTGAACGGCTGCCGGTGCCCGGCGTGGCGCCGATATCCGTTGCGCCGCGCGAACCGATAGATCTTGATCTTTTCGCCCTTCCCGTGCCGCACCACCTCGGCCGTGACCTTCGCGCCCTTCACGACCGGCTTCCCGGCATGCACCTGCTTGCCGTCGCTCGCGAGCAGGATCCGGTCGAAGGTCACCTTGCTGCCGGGCTCGGCTTCGAGCAGCGGGATCTTGATCGTGACTCCCGGTTCGGCGCGAAACTGGGCTCCACCGGTGGCAAAAATGGCGTAGGTCATTGGGCGCGGAAGCTAAAGAGGGGCATACGGATAGTCAAGGTTGGGGAGGTTGGTGGAGGTTTGGGAGGTTGAGACGGTGATGATCAACCTCCCCCAACCTTCCCAAACCTCCCCAACCTACGCGACAGCGTACTGTTCCGTGACGTCTCTCCCCGCCGGCTTGGCCATCATCCGGAATTCATCCAGCCGCATCATCGGGTCGTCGCGCACTTCGAGCTCCAGCCCCGTTTGCTTCTCGAGCTGTCGCAGGAAGTTAGGCTCCTGCTCCACGAGGTACAGGGCCACATCGGGGTGCAGCCGCACGGCGAGCTGGCGCTCCTTGTGCTCCGCACCGGCGCGCTTGAGCGAGCGCTCCATACGCCGCACCACGACCTCGGGTCGGAACACCCGACCCGTGCCGTGGCAGGTGGGGCATTCGGCGGTCATCGACTGCCACAGCGACGGGCGCACCCGCTGCCGCGTCATCTCGATCAGCCCCAGCTCGGATACGGCGAACGCCTTGGTGCGCGCCCGGTCGCGTCCCAGATGGGCGCGCAACTCCTGCAGCACCTTGTCTCGATTGCCGCGCGATTCCATGTCGATGAAATCCACGACGATGATGCCCCCGATGTCGCGCAGCCGCAGCTGCCGCGCCACCTCGCGCGCCGCCTCGACATTGGTCTTCAGGATGGTGCTCTCGGGGTCCTTCTTGCCGGTGTAGCGGCCCGTGTTCACGTCGATCGAGGTGAGGGCCTCGGTGGGCTGAATGATCAGGTAGCCACCGGTGGGCAGCTCCACCCGCGGCTTGAAGAGGCTCCGGATCTCCGCCTCGATGTCGTACTCGTCGAACAGCGGGGTCTCGGCCTGGTACAGCTTCACCCGGTCGAGCAAGTCGGGGTCGATCTGTTTGAGGTACTGCACCACCTCGGTGTGCAGCACCTTCGAATCCATCAGCAGCGAGTCGACCTTGTCCGAGAACACGTCGCGGATGATGCCGCGGGTGAGCGACGTCTCCCGCTGCAGCAGCGCCGGCGCCCGGACCGAGCCG
>WNFB01003463.1_pt1 | contig 13894 bp, 13 predicted proteins | sample 5400501 | NCBI WGS metagenome assembly WNFB01 (sample SAMN13153341, study PRJNA577476) | soil metagenome | isolation source: 200 cm saprolite under Douglas fir tree site 2 hole 1 | place: USA:California | collected 2015-04-18
ATGCGCCTGATCCTGACCCGCGGCGCCGACGACCTCTACCGCGGCTTCATCGCCGTCACCTGGTTCGGCATCGCCCAGCTCCTGCTGGCGGGATTCGCGATCCACCTGGTGTCCGGCTGGGCGGCGGACGACGGCGAGGGTGTGCTGGCCGCGGAGCTCAGCCGGCCGCGCCACCGCTGGGGGATCGTCCTCGAGCGCGCCGTGCTGGCGCTGGCGGCGATCGCCGTCGTGGCCGCGATCGGGTCGCTGGCGGCAGCGATCGCGGCCGCCGCCTTCGGCACCGCCCTGGACGCGCCCAGCGTCATTCGCGCCACCTGGCCGCTGATCCCCTTTGGCATGACCTTCGCCGCCGCCGGGGCGGTGGGAACCGTGTGGTGGCCCCGGGCCGCGGTCGGAGTGCTGGGCCTGCTGACCTTCGCCGGTTTCCTGCTCTCCGAGCTGGCTCCGCTGCTCAGGTGGCCCGACTGGGTGGCCGACCTGTCGGTGTTCCCCCTCTACGGCACCCCGCTGATCACGGGGATCTTCTGGAGCGGGCTCTGGGCGACGCTGGCCATCGTGCTGGTCGGGTTTGCCGCCGCCGTGGCGCTGATGCAGCGCCGGGAAGTGGGCTAGACTGCTGACCGTTCACTGAGCCGAGGCTTCAAGCGCGGGGGTTAGGAAATATGCAGCGAGCGTGGTCTCGTCGAGAGTTCGTCAAGAGAGCCGGCACGGCCGCCGGCGCGCTTGTCCTGGGAGGGGCCTTCGCCGAGTTCCTGGCCGCCTGCGGTACGGGCGGCGGCACCACGGGCGGCGGCAAGCTGGAGATCTTCAGCTGGTGGACCGCCGGTGGCGAGGCCGACGGCCTGGCCGAGATGTTCAAGATCTACAAGCAGAGGTACCCCAACGTCCAGATCGTGAACGCCGCCGTGGCGGGCGGCGCCGGCAGCAACGCCAAGGCCGTGCTCGCCACCCGCATGCAGGGCGGCAAGCCGCCCGACAGCTTCCAGGTCCACGCCGGCCAGGAGCTGATCAGCACCTGGGTCAAGGCTGGGAAGATGGACCCCATCACCAGCATCTGGAACTCCGAGGGCTGGGACAGCGTCATCCCCAAGGACCTGAAGACCATCGTCAGCTCGGGCAGCGACGTCTGGTCGGTGCCCGTCAACGTGCACCGCGGCAACGCGCTCTGGCTGAGCAGCAAGGCGGCCTCCCTGGTCACCCCCGGCACCGGCAACACGCTGGACAACTTCCTCTCCGGGCTGGGCAAGGCCAAGGCCGCCGGCATGCAGGCGCCGCTGGCGCTGGGCTCCAAGGGCGGCAACTGGCAGGTCACCATGCTGCTCGAGAACAACATCGTCGCCACCGGCGGGGCCGACTTCTACCGAGGCCTCTTCAACGGCAAGAGCTCCTGGAACCACGCCAACGTCAAGTCGGCGCTGACCTACATCGTGCAGATGCTCAACTTCGTCAACGCCGACCACCCGACCATCGACTGGGACCAGGCCTGCGGGCGCCTGCAGGCGGGGACCTCGGTGGCGACCATCATGGGCGACTGGGCCAAGGGCTACTTCACTGCCAACAACTGGAAGCCCGACAGCGACTTCACCGGGATCCCGTCCCCCGGGACCACCGGGACCTACATGATCGTCTGCGACACCTTCGGCCTGCCCAAGGGCGCTCCGGATCTGGATAACGCCAAGAACTGGATCAAGGTCGCCGGCTCCAAGGACGGCCAGGCCGCCTTCAACCCCAAGAAGGGGTCCATCCCGGCCCGCACAGACGTGCCCAAGAGCATCTTCGACTCCATCGCGCAGAAGTTCATCGATGAGTTCAAGACTGCCCAGCTGACCCCGAGCATCGCGCACGGGTCGGCGGCGCCTGAGGCCTTTGCGAGCGGGCTGAACGACGAGATGGGACAGTTCGTGCAGAAGAAGAACGTTGCCGGCACCCTCGCCAACATCGCGAAGCTCGCCGACCAGTTCCTGAAGTAAGAGACCACTTGGCGGTCGCCTCGCCGGGCACCGCAGCAAGGGAGCGGCTCCGCGGGGGCCGCTCCCTTCGCCGTTTTTCATGGGACCGGCTCACTCCCTTTCTGCTGATCGCGCCCTCGGTGGGCCTGATCGCGGTCTTCGTCTACGGCTTCATCGGCTACACGGCCTTCGTCTCCACCACCCGCTGGTACGGGATCGTCCCCGACTACACCTCGGTCGGGCTCCGGCAGTACCTGGACCTCTTCGGCCTGCCGCGCTTCCAGGCCGACATCGCCAACACGTTCCAGTTCACGATCCTCTTCCTCGCCTGCTCGATCCTGCTCGGCTTCGGGGCGGCCATGCTGCTGGACCAGAAGCTGCGCGGCAGCTTCCTCTTCCAGAACGTCTTCCTGTTCCCGCTGGCGGTGGCCTTCGTGGTCACGGGCACGATCTGGCGCTGGGTCCTGAACCCCAACACCGGCATCAACCTGCTCTTCGACCAGGCGCACCTCGGCTTCCTGAAGTCGCCCTGGCTGAGCGACACCCACACCGCTCTCTACGGCCTCGTGATCGCGGCCACCTGGCAGATGTCCGGGTTCTGCATGGCCATGTTCCTGGCCGGCTTGCGCGCCATCCCGGAGGAGCTGCGGGAGGCGGCCCGCGTGGACGGCGCCAGTGAGCTGCGGGCGTTCTGGAGCGTGATCCTGCCCCTGATGCGGCCGATCACGCTTTCGGCCGTGATCATCCTGGGCCACATCTCGCTCAAGATCTACGACCTGGTCGTCGTGATGACCTTCGGCGGCCCCGGTTATGCCACGGACATGCCGAGCCTGTACATGTGGGTCGCGGTCTTCCGGCAGAACCTGTACGGGCGCGGCGCCGCCATCGCGATGGTGCTGCTGCTGATGGTCGGGCTGCTGATCGTCCCCTACCTGATCTGGAGCCTGCGCCAGGAGGTCGAGCGTTGAGCGTCCTCAGCGCAGCCCGCCGGCCTCTCCGGCTGCGGCCCGTGCGCTTGGTTGGCTACGTGCTGCTGGCCGTGGTGGCCGCCTTCTACCTGATGCCCATCTATGTGATGGTCGTCACCTCGCTGAAGTCGTTCATCGACGTCTCCCACAGCACGCCCTGGCAGCTGCCCACGATTCCGACGCTGGAGGCCTACGGGGCGGCGTTCGACAAGCTCGCGCCAAGCTTCTTGAACAGCGTCCTGCTGGTCGTCCCGGCGACGCTGCTCTCGGCGCTGCTGGGCTCGCTGAACGGCTACGTGCTCTCCAAGTGGCGGTTCCGCGGCGCCGACATAGTCTTCACGCTGCTCCTCTTCGGGATGTTCATCCCCTACCAGTCGATCCTGCTCCCGCTGGTGCTGGTGCTGGAGAACACCGGCCTCTACGGTGGCATCCCCGGCCTGATCCTCACCCACGTCGTGTACGGGATCCCGATCACGACCCTGATCTTCCGGAACTACTACGCGGCCATCCCCACCGAGGTCATCGAGGCCGCGCGCATCGACGGCGCCACCGTGCTGGGCGTCTACCGGCACGTCCTGTTCCCGATCTCCATGCCCGGCTTCGTGGTGGTCCTGATCTGGCAGTTCACCAGCATCTGGAACGAGTTCCTCTTCGCGGTCACCACCACACTGCCGGACTCCTGGCCGATAACGGTGGCGCTGAACGGGCTGGCCGGCTCGCTGCTCGCCCACTACGAGGTGCAGATGGCCGGCGCGCTGCTGGCGGCCCTGCCCCCGCTGCTGATCTACGTCCTGCTCGGCCGCTACTTCATCCGCGGCCTGCTGGCCGGGGCCCTGAAAGGCTGACCACCGCGGCGTCGACCTCGGCCGGCGAGGCGAGCACGTGAACCTGGTCGAAGCCGTCGGCCTCGACCGGTGAGAGCCGGAGGTCCTGGTGCTGGCGGTGCACCGCCCGCGCCGGGACCCGGCCGGCCTGGCGCCGCCGGTTCCGGTCCAGGCAGTCTTCGACCGAAAGGGCGAACACGATGGCGACCGCCGGCCGCCCGAAGCGGCCCGCCAGCCCGACCAAGGGCCGCCGCGAGAGCGCCTGCACGTTGGTGGCGTCGACCACCGCCAGACGGCCCAGCCGCAGCCGCTCGGTCACGATCGCCTGCAGCACCCGGAAGGCGCCGTCGGTGGCGCGGAAGTCGGTCCCGGAGTCGGCCACCAGCGCTCGGCAGGCATCCGAGGACACGACCTCCGTGGTCCGGAACCAGCGGCCGGCGAAGGTGGACTTGCCGGCGCCCGCCGGCCCCACCAGCAGCACCAGCGCCTCGGCAGGCAGGGCGATAACCGGGGCCACCGAGCCAAGTCTGCGCCGATAATTCCGGGCGCGTGGGCGAGCTGGAGGCGGTCCTGCTGGACGTGGGCGGCACTCTCTGGAGCGATCGCCTGCCCCCCGATCCGATGGTCGATCAGCTGCGGGCCGCACGGCTCGCCGACCTGGTTCCCGAGCTGACGGTCGAGCTGGCCCTCCTCATCGTCCAGGACCTGAACGAGCAGGCCGGAGCGGTCGAGGAAGCGATCATGCAGGACACCGACGGGTCCATCCGGGAGAGCTTCGAACGGACGGCCCCGCTGATCCGGGCTCCGGGCGCGGCCGCCGTTCGCAAGGCCCTCTGCCTGCCGGCCCGCGGGCGCCTCGAGCTGTTCCCGGGAACCCTTGAGGCGCTGGCGAAATTCAAGGATCTTCACCTCCGCTGCGTGGTGGTAAGCAACGGCTTCTACCGCGACCACGACAACTACCTGCGGCTGCTCGAGGAGCTGGGGGTGGCGAGGTACCTGGACGGGCTGGTCTCCTCGGTGGACACCGGATTTCGCAAGCCTCACCCGGCCATCTTCGAAGCCGCGCTGAAGGCGGCGAACGCTGCGCCCGACCGCTGCGTCATGGTCGGCGACAACGAGCGCAAGGACATCCGGCCGGCGGTCGCCTTCGGCATGCGCGCGATCCGGGTCGCCATCCAGGAGCCGCGCCCGGCCGCCAGCGACGCCCACGCTGTCGTCACCTCGCTGCCGGAGGCGGCCTCCATCCTCGAGGCCTGGGTCAAGGCCCCGGCCTAGCTAGGAAAGCACGGACACGCTTACGAATCCTTGACATCCGGCTGATTACGCCTGGCCGCGCCCCGTCGTTGAATCCGATCGTGGGGATCGCAACCCGGGTCGAAGGCAAGACGGCCGCCCGCCGGGGGATCACCCGGCGGACAGCGCTCGGCGTGGCCGTCGCCGGCGGAGCCGGGGTGGCCGCGATCCGGCTGCTCGGCCTGGACCGCATGCTCCCGCACTCGCAGGCCGGCGGAAGCCGCCTGGACTGGATCTCGCCGCTGGGGAGCGAGTCGGCCCGGGTGGCGCACCTGCTCCGCCGCGGGACCTTCGGCGCCACCGCCGCCGACCTCGAGAGCTCGCTCTCTGACGGCTTCAAAAAGACCGTCGACCGCATGGTCGAGACCAGGCCGGCCGACCCGCCCAACCTGACTGCGGCCGGGACGCCAGGCGGGCGCTTCGCGCTCAACCTGCTTCAGCAGTGGTGGATCGATCACCTGCTGCAGACGCCCACGCCCTTCGCCGAGCGGATGACGCTCTTCTGGCATGGGCACTTCACGAGCGACTACCGGAAGGTCGGCGACAACACCTTCCTCTACTGGCAGAACCTGACCTGGCGCAACCACGCGCTGGGCGACCTGCGCACCTTCCTCATGCAGGTCACCATCGACCCCGCCATGCTGCGTTACCTCGACCTCTTCACCAGCACCGGTCAGAACCCGAACGAGAACTACTCGCGAGAGCTGATGGAGCTGTTCAGCATGGGCGCCGGCAGCTTCCAGGAAGCGGACGTGCGCGCGGGCGCGCGGGCGCTGGCCGGCTGGACGCTGCCCAAGCCCACCGGCATGGCCTCGGTGCAGGTGGCGGCCAACGTGGTCCAGAAGTACGCCACCTTCAACGGGCCGCAGGTCGGCGCCTTCGACCCCCGCCGCGCCTACAAAGGCTCCCTCACCTTCCTCGGCAAGACGGGCACCTTCGACGCCGAGGCCGTGATCGACCGCATCCTGGCCCAGCCGGCGACGGCGCCCTTCATCACCAGGAAGGTGCTGCAGCACTTCGTCATGCCCAACCCGCCCGACTCCTCCGTCAAGCGCCTGGGCGACCGCTTCCGGTCCAGCAAGTACAACCTGAAGAGCCTGCTCCGGGACGTCTTCCTGAGCCCTGAGTTCTCCGCCGGCTCCAGCTACCGCGCCCTGGTCAAGTCACCGGTGGAGTTCATGGTGCACGCCCTGAAAGCGGTCGGCGCGCCCGCCCAGCTGAACCGGTTGGTCGTGCCCTCCGGCGCCGGCATGGGCCAGACCATCTTCGACCCGCCGGACGTCGGCGGCTGGCCCAACAACGACTCCTGGATCTCGTCCAACACGGTCATGGCCCGCGTCAATTTCGTGACCCAGCTGGTGACCGGGCTCAAGTCCGGCCTGCCCAGCGCCGCCAGGGCACCCGTGCAGCACCTGGACGGCGTGCTCAGCCCCCAGACGGTGAAGCTCTGGAACCAGTCCGGCGACGACCGGACCCGCTGGTTCCTGGTGCTCGCCTCTCCGGAATTCCAGCTCAAGTAGGTGTGCCTGCGATGAAACCAGAGGTCGGCATCAACCAGCTCAAGCGGCGCGACTTCCTCAAGGCGGGCCTGGTCTTCGGCGCCGGGGCGGCCGGCCTGGCCGCCGGCTACGCCGCGGTGCCCGACGCCTTCGCCCGCGCCGTCTACGCCGCCAAGCAGGCCGGCGCCGGCAACGACAACGTGTTGGTCATGATCCAGCTGGCGGGCGGCAACGACGGGCTCCGCACCGTGGTGCCGCTGAACGACCCTAAGCTGCACGACCTCCGCCCGCGCCTGGCGGCGCCGATGGTGGCCCAGGCGCTGCCGATCGACAAGGACTGGGGGCTCAACCACAACCTGGGCGGCCTGAAGAAGCTCTTCGACTCCGGCAAGATGGCCATCGTCCAGGGCGTCGGCTATCCCAGCCCGACCTTCAGCCACTTCGAGTCGATCCGGATCTGGGAGACGGGGGACCCCACCCGGCGCCAGGTCGACGGCTGGCTGGGCCGGACCCTGGCCAAGGCCTACGACTCCTTCGGGCATCCGCTGACCGGCTGCGCCTGCGGCACCACCAACGTCCCTGGGGCCCTGCGCGACCTGCAGGCGACGCTCACCGTCATCAACAACCAGAAGCAGTTCGGCTTCACCGGCGGCACCGAGGTGGAGGCCGCGGTGGGCGCCCTCTACAAGGGGACGCCCGGGATCTACGGCGCCCTCTTCGACACCGCCATGGCCACGGCCTCGGAGACCATCACCTCTCTCAGGACGGCGGCTTCCAGCTACGTGCCCGCGGTCAAGTACTCGGACGATCCCAAGCTCGTCTACTCGTCGAAGAACCAGCTGGCCGCGGCGCTGCAGCTGGCCGCGGAGCTGATCGTCACCGGGACCGGCGTCAAGCTGCTGCACGTCACCCTGGGCGGCTTCGACACCCACTACACGGAGCTCAACCGGCACGACGACCTGATGGGCTACCTGGACCAGGCGGTCTCGGCCTTCTACCAGGACCTGGCCGCCCACGGCAAGGCGGACAAGGTCCTGATCGCCACCTGGTCGGAGTTCGGCCGCCGGCCCAAGGAGAACGCCTCCGGCGGCACCGATCATGGAGCCGCCGCGCCGCTGCTGCTGATCGGCGACCCCGTGAAGGGAGGCCTCTACGGCGAGGCGCCGGCGCTGACCGCCCTCGACCAGACCGGCAACCTGAAGTACACGGTCGACTTCCGGGCCGTCTACCAGGAGATCCTGGGCGGGCACCTGGGCGCCGGCACCAAAGACATCCTGAACCAGACCTTCGACCCGATCCCGTTCATCAAGGTCCCGGTGCTGCGATGACCTGGCGCCGGCGATGACCTGGTCTCGGGCCAAGGACCTCCTGCTCAAGGCCGGCGCCACGATGCTGACACTGGTGGCGGCGACCGGAGCCGCCGTCTACGTGGCCGGGCACCTGAAGAACCCGGCCGCTCCGCTGCGCCCGTCGGTGCTGGGAGCGGCGTCCATCTACAACGCCGGCAGCGGGCGGCTCATCTTGACGCCGGCGGTCAGGTCGGCCAACGTCGAGGCGGTGACCTCGACCTATGCCTCTTGACGAGCCGGCTTCCCACCACTTCGAGGCGCTAGGCTCCGCCTGCAGCCTCTTCGGGGTCGGGGTTCCGGCCGGCCGGCTGGCCGAAGGCGAAGCCTGGGTGGCTTCTCTTCAGGAGCGGCTCACCCGCTTCGAGCCCACCTCGGAACTCTCCGCGCTGAACCGGGCCGCGGGTCGCTGGGTGGAGGTCGGGCCAGAGCTGGAGGCCCTGCTCCGCGAGGGCCTGCGCGCCCACCAGGTCAGCGGCGGCCTGGTTCACGTGGGCGTGCTCGGCGCGCTGCTGGCCGCCGGCTACACACGGCCGCTCCGCCAGGGTCCGACCCCGCCCACCTTCGCCGAGCCAGCCCCCCTGCCGGCCCTGCCCGAGATGCTGGAGGTCAGGCCGGGACGGGCCCGCCTGCGGCGCGGCTGGGGCGTCGACCTGGGCGGCCTGGCCAAAGGCTGGATGGCGGACCGCCTGGTCGAACGGCTGGGGGACAACTCACTGGCCAACCTGGGCGGCGACCTCAACGCGAGGGGCCCGGGGCCTGGTGGTGAGGGCTGGCCGGTCGGGCTGGGCGGGGTCACCCTCCTGCTGCGCGACTCCGGCGCCGCCACCAGCGGCACCCGCCGCCGGCGCTGGGCCGACGGGCTGCACCACCTCATCGATCCCCGCACCGGGCTGCCCGCCCTCTCCGACCTGACCGAGGTCTCGGTGGTGGCGCGCACGGCGACCGACGCCGAGATCTGGGCCAAGACGGCGCTCCTCCTCGGTGCCCAGGCGGCGCCCGCCGTCTGCGCCCGCCACACCCGGGCGTGGTACCTGAGCTGATGAACACGGACGAGCTCCTCTGGGCCGTGGCCCGGGTGGCGGGCCTGACCTCCTTCGCGGCGCTGGCCATCTCCCTGGTCACCGGGCTGGCGCTGCGCACCGGGGTCCTCGACTGGCTGGGGTCCAACCGCCACCTGCGCTCGCTCCACGAGTACACGGCCGTGCTCTGGATCCCGCTCGGGCTGCTGCACGTGGCGACGCTGATCCTCGACCGCACCGCCCGGATCGGCCTGCTGGACGTGGTGGTTCCATTCCGCGTCGAGTACGGCACGCTGGCCATCGGTCTGGGGACGCTCTGCTTCGACATCTTCGCGGTGGTCGCCGTCACCGGCTGGCTCAAGCGGCGGATGAACGGCACCCTCTGGCTGTGGGTGCACCGCGCCTCCTACCTGGCGTTCGGGCTCCTCTTCCTCCACGCCCTGCTGGCGGGCACCGACTTCAGCGACCCCATCGTCTCGGCGCTGACCTGGTCGGTGGCGGCGATCCTGGCCCTGCTCAGCCTCGCCCGGCTGCTCTGGGGCCGGCTTCCGGCTTAGAGCGCGGAGGAAACCCTCATGGTTCCGGCCCCGGCGGGCGGCTATCCGGCGCCGGCCCTCGCGGGCCCTCCTTCCTTCGATGAGCTCCGCGCACTGTAAAGGCGGCTAAGCCGCCTTTCCTGGACAGTCTTCGGCCTACCGGTTCGTAGGTAGGGGACGTGGTTCGACCTGTGCCTTGAGCTCAAGCACTCCCCTCCGCAGCTCGTCCTCCGCCTGGAGCGGTGCCTCGATCTCCTTGCGCTCGCGGTGCCAGCGCTCCATGGCCAGGTCCAGCTGGGCGGCCTGCAGCCGGGCCAGGCGGAAGTAGGCGCCCAGGCCGGCGCGCTCCGCCGCCCGCTCCCGGGCCAGGAAGCGGCGCCAGGGGCTGGCCAGCTCGCCCACCTCCTCGGGCAGCACGGCGCCCAGCCCGGTCTCCGCCTCGGCCTGGAGATGGCGGCGCAGCGCAGCGCCCTCCACGGCCAGCCCGACCACCAGCAGGAGCGCTACCGCCAGCACGAAGGGCCCGGTCATGAGAAGGGTGCGCAGGTGGACCCCGACCAGGATCCCGATCACGTCGTCGGGGATGGGGAAGAAGGTCAGCCAGGCGTCCCAGGAGAAGTGCGCGGCGATGGCGATCAGCCAGCCGCTGCCGATCGCCAGCCCCTTGGGGAGGGCGCCAGGCAGCTGCCGGGCGATGCCGAAGCCGGCCCCGATCAGCGCCGTGTAGGCCGCGTGGCCGAAAAAGAGCCCCAGCACCTGGCGGAAGTACCATTGCGCGCCCGCCGCCCCCGCCCCGTCGGGGGCGAACAGCGCGTACAGGTTGGTCATGTATGCGATCGACTCCATGAAGTTGAAGCCGAGCCCGACCGCCGCGCCGTAGACGATCCCGTCGACGACGTCGTCGAACTCGTCGCGCATGACCAGGAAGAGCAGCAGCACCGCCGTGCCCTTGGCCAGCTCCTCGAGGATCCCGGCCGAAAAGGCGTTGGAGGCGTCGAGCCCCGGTCCCGGGACCAGCGTGCTGACGGCGATCGCGTCCCAGAGGCCCTCGCCCCAGATCACCAGCGAGGTGGCGACGATGGCGCCCCAGGCCGTGGCCACCAGCACCAGCCGCCAGGGCTCCTTCTCGTTGCGGTCCAGCCGGCGGACGACGAAGAGGCCGAAGGCGGTCGTGGGTACGCAGGCCAGCGCGCAGTAGAGGGCCACGCCCGGTCCGGCCTCCTGGGTGAAGACGAAGACGTCGATCAGTAGCAGCCAGAAGAGGATGCCCAGGCCCAGGAGGACGCCGGCCCGGATCAGGTGCTTGCGGCGCAGCGCCTGGTCGCGGTCGAAGGCGCGGACCCCGATCCAGCTGGCGGCGCCGATCAGCGCCACCGTGACCAGGCCGTAAAGGGACGTGCGGCCGGCCACCTTGTCCAGGAAGAAGTAGTTGAGGATGGAGGTGGCCGTGATGACCGCCACCAGGAGGGCGGTGACCAGGACCGCCAGCGCGTAGCGGGCGGGCCGCCCCCGGCGCGCGTAGGCGGCTGAGATCACGGCCGCCGCTCCACCAGCACCAGCCGCCGGGCGAGGACCTCGACCGCGCGGCCGCCCGAGTACCGCTCGACCACGAAAAGGTACTGGCCGGGGAGGTTTCGCTTCAGGCCGCGGGGCAGCCGAACCGGCACCAGCGGCCGGTCGGCCAGGGTTCCCGCCCGGCCGGGGCCGACGCCGCCGACCACCTCGCCGAAGGTGTTGAACCAGTGGGCGGCGACCACCAGGTCGGGATTCACGCTGGACCAGTCGACGACAGCCGCGAAGGCCTCGTCGCGGGCGAAGTGGGTGCGATCGGCGTCGCTGGTCTGCCCGGTCTCCGGGTTGTAGGCGTACACGCCGGTCACGGTGGCGGTGGCCCCGCTCCGCTCGTAGAAGGGCTCGAAGAAGACAAACTCGCCCAGGCCGGCGATCAGGATCACGACCGCGGCGGCGCCCAGCGTGACCATTGTCCGGTACAGGGTCCGGATCTCGTCCCGGCCCGTCATGCCGCGGCCGAGTTTAACCACCGGCTCGAGGATCCGCCCGGTGCCCGGCTGAGAGGGCGCACTGGTGCGGCGGAGAGGATTTGAACCTCCACGTCCTTGCGGACACTAGGTCCTGAACCTAGCGCGTCTGCCGTTCCGCCACCGCCGCGGGAACGCCCAGTATACCCACCGCCTTAAGATCGGCTCAGCATGGACGAGAGCCTCCGGCTGGGGCGGATCGGCGGCATCCAGATCGGCGCCAACTGGAGCCTCCTGATCGTCTTCTTCCTGATCGTCTGGAGCCTCGCCGGCAGCCTCTTCCCGCAGGACGTTCCGGGCCAGACCCAGGCCGCCTACTGGCTGGCGGCGGTGGTCGCCGCCTTCCTGTTCTACGCCTCGCTGCTCGCCCACGAGCTGGGCCACGCGGTGGTCGCCCGGCGGATGGGCATCGCCGTCGAGGGCATCACCCTGTGGCTCTTCGGTGGCGTCGCCCGCCTGCGCGGAGAGGCCTCCAGCCCGGGCGGCGAGGCCCGGATCGCGCTTGCGGGCCCGGTGGTCAGCTTCGGGCTGGCGGTGCTCTTCGGCCTGGCGACCTACCTCCTGGACCCCATCCGCGGTGCTGGGCTGGCGGAAGGCGCCACCGCCTGGCTGGCGGGCACCAACCTGCTCTTGGCGATCTTCAACCTGATCCCCGCCTACCCGCTCGACGGCGGCCGCGTCCTGCGGGCCTTCCTCTGGAGGCGCAACGGCGACCGGCTGCGGGCGACCGCGCAGGCGGCTCGCGGCGGCCGGCTCTTCGGATACCTGCTGATCGCCTACGGCATCCTCGGCTTTTTCTTCGGCGGCTCGGTCTCCGGCGTCTGGTCGGTCTTCCTGGGCTGGTTCATCCTCTCGGCCGCGCGCTCCGAGGAGTCGCACGTGCTGATCCGGGGCGCCCTCTCCGGCATTCGGGTCGCCGACGTGATGACGCCCAACCCGGTGGTGGCTCCGGGCTGGATCACCGTCGAGGAGTTCCTGAACTCCTACGTCTTCACGCACCGCTTCACCGCGTTCCCGCTGAAGACCTTCGAGGGCAAGCTGGACGGGCTGATCACGCTCTCGCGCCTGAAGGACGTGGCCCCCGAAGCGCGGCGCGCGACCCGGGTCCGCGACCTCGCCTGCGGCCTGGACGAGGTGGCGACCTCGGCTCCCTTCGAACCGCTGATCAACCTCCTCGACCGCACTGGAAGCTGCGGCGACGGCCGCGTCCTGGTCCTGCAGGGCGGCGAGCTGGTCGGCATCGTGTCGCCCACCGACATCAACCGGGCACTGAGGATGGCGGCCCTGCGCGGGGCGCCGCTGCCGACCTAGACGGAGTCGATCGGGTCGGTGCCGGGGTTGCCTTCGACGCAAGTTGAGCAGCGCCTGGGACCGGGGCCGGGGGTAGGCAGGGGACGCGGGTCAGGTGGCGACGAACAGCGTCTGCCAGGCCGCCTGCACCAGCTCCGGGGTGAGCTGCGGCTGGATCCCCCGCGCCGCGGCCACGTCGGTCAGCCGCTCCAGCAGGTCGCGGGGATGGTTGCCGCGCAGCGGCCGCTCACCGTAGAAGCCGTGGACGACCTCCAGGACCTGGGGGTTTGGGGGGATGCCCATCTTCTCCCGCTCGCGCTCGAAGATGCGGCACCAGGCCTCCCAGGTGGGGTCGGGCATGAACACCTTGTAGGAGAGGCGCCGTAGGTAGGCCTCGTCCAGGAGGTCCCCCGGCTTCAGGTTGGTGGAGAGGGCGAGCTGGGTCTTGAACGGCACCTCGGCCTTGCGCCCGCTGGAGGTCAGGTTCATGTAGTCGACCTCCTGCTCCAGCGGCACCAGCAGCCGGTCCATGATCTGCTTCGGCGTCACCCGCTGGCGGCCGAGGTCGTCGATCAGCAGCACGCCGCCGTTGGCCTGCACCTGGAGCGGCGCCCCGTAGGTCCGGCTGCCTGCCTCCCAGGTCGGGTCCAGCAGGCCCGGCTCGAACTCGCCGCCGACCTGGACCAGCGGCCGTTCGACCCGCCGCCAGCGACGATCCGCGGGCTGCGGTTCGACAGGCTTGTGCACGGAGGGCGTGAAGACGGTCAGCACCTCCCCGTCCAGGTCGAGGGCGATCGGGACCACGATCGCGCCGCCGAGGAGCCTCACGATCCGGCGCGCGAGCGAGGTCTTGCCGTTGCCGGGGGCGCCGTAGATGAACACTGAGGAGCGTGAGTTGACGGCCGCCACGATGGCTTCGACCACCCCGGGCGGGACCTCGATGCCCTCCAGGGCCAGCTGGACCTGGCCGGGGGTCAGCGAGCCGGGCCGGGCGGCCGCCGCCAGCGAGGCCTTGTACTCGTCCGGGGAGACCGGCGCCGGGCCCAGGTAGCGCGTGCTGGCGGACGCGATCTCCTCGCTTCGGGTGCGGCCCTGGTTGGTGATCGAGTAGGACATCTGCTCGGGCAG
>WNFB01003464.1_pt1 | contig 13891 bp, 11 predicted proteins | sample 5400501 | NCBI WGS metagenome assembly WNFB01 (sample SAMN13153341, study PRJNA577476) | soil metagenome | isolation source: 200 cm saprolite under Douglas fir tree site 2 hole 1 | place: USA:California | collected 2015-04-18
CCGGCGCCAGCACGAGGGATGTGGCCTCTGAATCTTGCGCGAAATTGGTTGGTGGGCCCGCCAGGATTTGAACCGGGGACCAACGGTGAACCAGGGAAACGCTAAGTAGCTGATTCGTCTAGCCTCTAGCTGCGTCATGCATGACCGTTTTGGGGGGTATTTGGGGGGTTCTGTTATCAGGTTGTTCTCAAGGAGGGTTCTGTTCTCAAGTTGCTCTCGGAAATTGGTCCGGTGTCTGCAGGTTCTGCTCTCAAGTTGTTCTCAGATCTTGCCGGGTTTAAACCTGTAGATTTTCTGTAGATTTCGGAGAACAAGAGCAAGCGGTGGGGACTTTCGACTGTGGGTTTTTCACGCAGTTACGGCGATTGAAGAGGTCTTGCTCTCAAACTGTTCTCGGATTTTGTCAGTTTGAACATGTAGGTTTTCAGCGGATTTCTGACCAGATGGGCCGCCGAAATTACGAGACAAGACTAGCCCAGACGTGTACGTCAATCAGAAGACGACGCTGATGCAGCCTTTGCAGTGACGGCGAACTCTTTGCGCACTCCGGACCGAGTGGATGCCGGAATGCCATTTATGGCTCTCTGGACGGCGCTTGAGAGCGCCATTCGAAATTCGTAACTTAGCAGGTTCACATCCAACAAGAGCGGGTTTTCGATGTGTGTCCGAAATAGAAACAAAAAGCCCAACCTGTGACCGGAACTTGTGATCAGTTCTAACCGAAGACCCCAGGCGGCGTCCGAGACGGCCTCGCCATCCCAGCCATATTGCAATCCACCGCCCTGGTTGCGCTGCATCGGCGTAAAGAAGGATTCGGGAAGATTATCCATCGAAGAATTCTTGAATTGAAATCCATCAAATCCAACCGGCTGAAGATTCTTTCTCAGAACTCGACAAATCATTTGGAGATCCGTACAGGAGTTAAGCGATTCGGTAGCATGCCGGATTTCGAGGTTATTGGCAACGAACTGCTTTTGCTGTCGCGTCCGCTGGACCAAGGAGTGCAATTCCAAAAACTCCGCATAACCTAACTGCTGGACTCCCAACCAGACGCCAATCCCTATCACCGTCAGCACGAGGGCGAGCATTGCTGCGTCGTGAAGCAACACAAGGCTTAAGAGTGCGAATCCCGCGGTGACGGCGTAGAGAACTAGCACAGCGCCCCGCTGCGATAGGCCGCGTTTCAGCAGTTTGTGGTGGATGTGTTCCTTATCGCCGCTGAAGAGAGGCTTGCCACTCAGGAATCGGCGCACGACCGCGAGCACCACATCGAGTATAGGCAGGCCAAAAGAAACCACGGGGATGGCCACTGCGATCATCGTCGGCGCCTTCTGCGAACCAGCCAGTGCCAGTCCGCTAAGCATGAATCCGATGAACATGCTTCCGGAGTCGCCGAGAAAAATTGAAGCGGGGTAGAAGTTGAACCGCAAGAAACCGAGAATCGCCCCCGCGAGAACAATTGTTAGGAATGCCACCACTGGATTCCCGGCAAGGACCGAAACAATGAAGACAACAATTGTCGAAAAGAGCGCAGAACCGGCCGCTAATCCATCCAGCCCATCGATTAGGTTGAAGGCATTCGTAATAAGCAGGATCCAGAATACGGTCAGAGGCAGGCCCGCGACGGACCCGAGGATTCGCCCAGAAGAGAACAGATCTACTCGATGAATTCCCAACCCGCTCCAGTAGAGCATCGCCGCGGCCAAGGTTTGGATTCCGAATTTCCAATAGGGACTTAATGGCCGCAGGTCGTCATAGAAACCCATGAGAAAAATGATGAACGCAGGTCCGAGTAGGCCGAAGATTCTCTTCGCAGGGACGGCGGAGGCAGATCCCGCCCATAGTGAGATTAAAAAGGCAGAGCCCACCACAACCATGAAAGCGGCATAAATAGCGACGCCACCGAGCCTGGGCGTCATCCGCGTGTGTACGTGACGATCCGATGAAGGTGAGTGCAGCCATCCGCGTTCCGTTGCAAAATTGCGCACCCAGCGCGTGAACAATAGCGAGAGCGACGCACTCACTAGAAAACCAGCTAAGTAGCTACTTGTGGCCAAATTTAGCTCCTGTAATGACGCCGATCACTCAAGTATCAGAGACCGGCATATGCAAGTAAGGTTCGCTCCGGTCCGGAAAAGAACTTCACGTTCAATCTCTAATTGAAGACTTTTTGCCGACTCAGGGGCGTGACCGCAGGATCTGCCTTTGCTGGCTCCAGCAGCTGACTGCCTTGAAAAACAAGTCCCGCGTCTTGGAGATGAGCGAAGATTTGTGCGGCCGCTGCATCGACAGAAAAGGTCCGCTCCAACAGTCCGCGGGCGTTGCGTCCCAGTTTGGCTCTCAGATCAGCGTCATCCGCCAGCCGTTCCGCCGCTGCCGCCAAGTTGTCATCGTCTCCATTCACGAAGCAGAGACCTGCTTGATTTTTATGTACGAGATCAAAAAGATCGTTGCCTGGATTTAGGCTGGCGAGAATGGGGATCCCCCAGAAGAGGTAGCTGAGAAGCTTGCCGGGCACGTTGTGAGTCTTGTGCCGCCGGTCGAGCGAGACCAATCCCACATCGAATTCGGAAAGCATGGAAAGATACTCATCCTGATCCACGGCCGGGAGGATAGTGATGTTTCGCAGCCCCTTTGCCGCGATGAAGTGATTTAGTCTCGGTACTTCACTCCCGTTCCCCACTAACAGCAAATGAATGTTTGTGAGTCGCGCGAGTCGAGCGGCCAAGCGAACGACGTTGTCCATGTCCTGGGCGACCCCGATGTTTCCCCCAAAAAAGAAAACGACCTTGTTCTCCAGGCAAAGTCGGGACCGGAAGTTCGTTTTAGGTAAATTCGGCTCGTGCAAAGCCGTCCAGTTATAGAGAATCTTCAGACCGTAGTTCTTTCTTGGAAACATCTGAGCAAAGTAAGTGAGGTTGGCTGGCGATTGCACTGCGATCAGATCCGAAACATCGTATTGATAGGTTTCGAATGTCCGGAAGAACCGGTGAAGCAATCCTCTCCGAAGGATTCCCGCGTCCACGGCCCACTGGGGGAATATATCGCGCAGGATTAAGTAGGAGGGACAAGCCCAAAGATCCTTTAGTTTCCGCACCAGAGGGCCAAAGAAAATACTCGGCGAGTAAGAGATGATCAATTCGCAGGGATTCTTGTAGAGAAACTTCCTTGCCTTGCTCCAGAGGTTTGAAGACAGTCGCATTTCTTCTAGAGCGCGCCGAACGTTGCTAGCTCCCTTGATCCTGCCTGTCTTGACCCGGGCGACCATGATGCCGTCTTCGGCGGAAATAACCAGCGGCCCGGAGTTGGCTTCGCTAGGGGTAAGCACCAAGACTTGGTTTCCGAGCCGATGAAACTCGATGCCCAAATCGCGGACCAGCTTTGCAACGGATTTTGTGCTGGGATAGTAGCAATCCACGAGCATCAGAATGCGCATGTTCTAGTTACCCGTCCGACGATCAGCGATCCGTTGAGCGCAGCTTGAGAAGAAGATCGGAGAGAATTATGGTGAGATCCGCCGCAGGCGCTGGTTGAAGGTGGACACATCGATGCCATAAGCCTCGCGAGCAAAGCGATTATCCCTGAGCATCTCGAAGTGTCGCGATCGCGAAAAGAATCCAGACTTGATCTTCGCGACTAAATCGTTGTAGATACGTTTGCTGGGGCTCCCGCCAGTAGGGTTGAGGATGTTTCGATCCCAATCTGCCCTCATCCCAAGAGCGCGGAATGCATCACCGCAGAGATCGCCCTCGGCCAGCAGAGTCGCGCCCGCCGCGATCGTCTCCGGGCGCTCGGTGGAACGCCTTATGATTAGGCAAGGAATGCCTAGCAACAGAGCTTCTTCCTGCACGGTGCCACTATCGCTTACGATCAATCGCGCCTCCTTCTCTAACTTTAGGAATTCGAGAAACGCGAGGGGTTTCGTGCGAAGTATGCGAGAAGACTCTAAGAGCTTCTGAAGGCCCAGCACCTGAATTTTCGCTTGCACGCGTGGCATGACGGGAAAGACGACTGGCATCGCCCGGGAGAGTTCTTGGAGGCCACGGAGTTTGGTCGCAAAGCCATCCGCGTCTTCAATATTCTCTTCACGGTGTAACGTACAGAGGGCGTACTCATTCTGGCGAACTCCGAGTCGTCTTAGGATCGGATTGCGATCTGCCAGTGGCAGAAAACTCTCCAATGCATCGACGATAATGTTTCCCACGACGACGATGCGGTATTTTGGTATCCCCTCGGAAAGCAGAATCTGGCTGTAGCGGCCCAGATAGCAGTAAATCACGTCGGAGAGATGATCGATGACAATTCTGTTCTTCTCTTCCGGCATGCGCCAATCGAAGCTTCGGCCGCCACCCTCGACATGGATTACTGGTACTCCGTATTTGGCCACGATCACCGAGGAAACCACAGTATTGGTGTCGCCAAGATAGAGCACGGCGTCCGGACGCAGGTTCTCGAGCATCTCTGCGGTCTTCGTGAACAGCAACGCCGATTGATGGACGTGGCTGGTCTTGCCAGCTTTTTTCAGCGTTCTCCCAATGCGCAAGTTGAAATCCGGCCGGCGAACACCGAGTTGGCGATGGAAAACGCCGTCGAGCTGATAGTCGAAATGCTGCCCCGAATGAACATAGATGTGGCAGTATCCGTATTCGGATTGTCCACGATCAAGCATCGCCAGCAGCTTGTGCATCCGGATAATGTCGGGCCGGATGCCGAGAACCGTGACTAGTTTGAAGGTCTTCTTTGCCACGGGTCGCGCTCAGAGTGCCGCCAGCATCTCGGCAAAGGATGGCATTTTCAACATCCCGTTCAGCTCTTTCACGGTAGTCATGGTGCGGTTGAGTTGGTTGCTGCTTTCGGCCTGGATCGTGCAGCGAACGCCGTACCTGGCCTGAAACGCCAGCAGCATCTCGTACTTGGACACCGCGGTCGAGAACACATGATAGACGCCGCGCCGGGGAAAAGCATCGGGCGCTCGCATGATTTGATCGCACACATTCGCAAACTGTCGCGTGGTGATGCCGTTCCAATAATGCCCGGCGAAGCCCTGGATGGTCTGGCCTTGCTGGCGAAGAAACCACTCCAACAGTCCCGTGCCGCCCCCCAGCTCGCGGCCGATGATAGAGGTGCGGATGGTCAGGCACTCCGTGGGTTCGCCCAGGCTTTTCGAGAGCCCGTAAATGTCGACGGGAGACCGCGGCGAGTTCTCGCTGTAGGGAAAACCGTCCTTGCCGTCATAGACGCAATCCGTCGTGATGTGAATCAGTCTCTCTCCGAACACGCGCGCCAGAAGATGGGGCAGCGCGCCGTTGGTAAAGAACGTCATCGGCGGCTCGCGCAGGGAAAACGGGATGGTCACTCCAATCGCATTGATGACGTGGTCCACCGGCCCCACCCGGTTTAGAAAGTCGCAAAAGTATTTGCCGGGGAAGCCCTTTTTCTCCAGGTAGTCCTGATACACGCCGGCAGCGTCGAACGCCAGGACTTCATGTTCGCCTGTGCCGCCGTGCGCCCGCTCCAGGAGTTTGATCTTGTCGGGATTACGCACCGCCATCTTCAGGTGATACTGGTCCTTCAGGACCCGGTAGACGGCGTTCCCCAACATTCCGGTTGCTCCCATCAGTAACACTGTCTTCACGGTCTGCCCTCGGATTGAATGTCCAACTATTCCGCCCGCGGGTAGTAACTCCAAAATGCGGAAAAATTGCGGCGGGTATATGCGCCAGTGCTCGCGTGCTGCAGGGGATGGTCGGGAAGCTCCGAATAGGGCCCCATATAGAATTCGCCCAGCGGCAGTCCGGTCCCGGCTCCGATAAGTCCCGGGGGCCTCTGGTTGAAGGACTTTCGCCACCAGGTCTCGGAAAAGAACAGGGCGCAATAATTCAACCCCACACATTCGTCAATGAAAATGTAGCCCGCGGAAACCAGATGCGGCCAGATGTGCCGTACGCATGTCTCCAGACTTGCCTCCAAGTCGACGTCGAGGAAAGCGAGGAGGACTGGCCTGTTGAGCCGAGGGAGAGTATCTGAGAACCAGCCCTTGTTGAATTCACAGACTTCCAGTGCTCCGTACCGCTTCAGATTCGATTCCACTTCGTTCAGAGTCCCGCAGTAATCCCCTTTTTTGTAGCCCGCAGCTTCGCGGTCCCGCGGATCGTCCTCGGGCAGGCCTTCGAACGAATCAAAGATCTTGAGCCTTCGCCCGACAATCCGACACACCAGGGAAAGGTTTGCAGCCGAACCGCCCTTCCACGTCCCGCATTCGACAATGTCGCCCTCCACATGAGGGGAAGTCTCGAGGATCTTGAGAGCCATCACAAGATGCGCCTTGAAAGAAGTTCCGGTCGGAATGCGCAGGTTGTTCAGTAGCATCTTCAAGCCCAATCTCAGTTTTTTGAACAACGACATTTTGTACGCAGGATGCACAGTCTTGGAGTTGAGGATGAACAGGATACTGAACGGTGCGATTGCTATCGCATAGAACTTCATCATCAAGCGCATGCGGTTAGGCGCGTCGTAAACACGCTCTCTACAAAATCTAAGAAACGCTGATCCTGAGCTCATAACTGGAATTTCCACTTAACGAAACTCAACTTTCCACACGTCCGCGCCCCAATAATCGTGGGAAAAGCGGTAGTCATCCGTTTTCGCGTCAGCAAGAGTCGACGTGGAAAAGAAAATGATTTTTGTTCGCGGCTCCAGCGCCCGAAAACCGTTGGCGTAGCCGGCCGGAATGTGCAGGATCTGCGGCTGCCGGTCGGACAAAACGAAGCGGTGCAGTCTCGCGTCCTTGCTGGGACGAACCGGGTCGTCCAGGGCCACGGCCGCAACGATGGCCGATCCGTTGGCCACAAGTACGTACTTGTCTTCCTTGAGGTGGCCGTGGAAGGCGCGGACCACCTCCGTGGAAAAATTCTCGACCGTGTAGAAGCGCTTTATTCCGGCAAAGGAAAAATCGTTGGCGAAATTGAGCTGCCCGCGATCGTCCACGGCCATGCCGCCGGGGATCAGCCGGGGAGGCCTAGGCGAATTGTCCATAGGCTTTCAGCTTCTCCGCGTGGCGCACGTTGAAATACACGTCATTCTCCGTCTGCTTGATTCGCCCCAGCGCCACAATTTCGGAGATTTCCCGCACGCCATCCTGCACCGTGCGCATCGTATGCGGATTAAAGATTTCGTCGCGCAGCGCTTTCCTGGTGCTCACGTGATAATTACGCTGGTCCTGGAACTTCTGCTCCGTGTGTTTTACCCTGCAACCGGTCATCTGGCTGACGATGGCCGCAAGATCCTTGATCTGCAGGTTTTGCGCCGCCAGGTTGTACACCCCACGCACCGGCCGCTCCAGGTTGTGCACAATCGCCTGGGCGATGTCCTTCACGTGAACCAGCGGCCTCCATTGCGTGCCGCCGAACACCGAGAGTTCTCCTTTGGTCAGAGCGCTTGTGGTCATGTAGTTCACCACCAGGTCCATCCGCGGCCGCGAATAGGTGTCCGAGACGCCAAACGCCGTTCCCAGTCGGAAGATCAAACTGTTTTCGCCCTGCAGAAAGCCTTCCGCGGCCAGCTTTGTTTTGGCATACAAAGACAACGGTTCCACTGGAGACTCCTCGTCCACTTGCGCGTCGTATTGCCCGTAGACGGAGCAGGTTGAAGTAAAAACGATTCTTCCGTGATAGTTTTCCGCCAGCCACTGCACCGCCTTTTGATTCACCTCCATCGTGAGCTCCGGATTCACGTCACACGCGCCATCGCCCACAATGCCGGCCAGCCAGATCACATGCGTGTAGTTGGCAAGCAGTGGCTTGAGCTTCGCCGCGTCTCGGACGTCGCCGCACACGAAATCCACTTTCTTCAGGTAATGCGGCTCATACACCAGGCTGTCGTACACAGAAAAGGGGATCTTCTCTGCGACCAGCAGTTCTGTAACCCCGCCGCCGATATATCCGGCCCCGCCAACGACCAATACTTTCGCCACGGTGCCCCCCCCGGAAAATGTGTTACTTCAAACCGCAAGGAATGAAATAGGACCCAGCCGCGGGCATTCCCCGAGGGGAGCCCTTTTCGCCTCCGCCGTTTGTTTGCAGACTTAATGAAAGGTGTTTACAGCCTTGTAGACACTCGCATGCAGTCGCCCAATCCGTCCTACGTCAGCTTTGAATCCCTGCTCAAAGAAGCGATCGCGTTCCATGTTCTGTTTGAGGTGGTTTGCCAGTCGTACATCCGCGAGCGTTCCAGGGCGCGCTCCGAAAGTTCTTTCATGCGGCATGGATCTCCCAAGACCTCAGACAATCTGTCCGCTATCTGGTCAGGAGACCTCGGATCGAAATAGATTGCTGCGTCCCCGGCGAATTCCGGCATTGGCTGGCAATTGGAGACGACCACAGGGCGCCCTGCAGCCAAGGCTTCCAAGAGAATGTTCGGACAGTTTTCGCACTGAGACGCGAAGATGTTCAGCAGTGCGTGCTGATACACGGCGGGCATTTCTCTAATGGGAACCTGGCCTTTGATTAGCACGTCGTTCTCAAGCGCCAGACGGCGGATTTCCGTCCGCACTTTCCGGCCGTATTCCGGCGACTCCGTTCCAACGAAGACCAGCTTTTCCGGTGTCATGCGGCGTTGCTTCAATAAGGCGTAGGCTTGCACAACCTCGACCTGCGCCTTGTAGAAATCCACGTTAGAGACGTACAAAAGGTATTCTCCGGGAGGCAACCAGGCGGGCCGCTCTGAGATTTCGTTTTCCGTGTTTCGAAACGGCGGACTGACCCCGTGCGGGATAATCGCAGTCCTTCTCAGCGGGCCGCCGGCGTGCTGCTCGATGACCCATTTTGCATATTCGGAGATGAATATGACCAAGTCTGCCTGCTTCATGCTTCTGAGCAGCACCTTCTTCAAAATCCAGTGACGCGCTCTCATATAGCCCAGTGGGAATCTCCGCCCTTGGACGGGATCAAACGGAATCATATTCCTGAACATCGTCACGCTCTTGCAGCTCTCTGGCACGCGCGCCCCGATGATGCCGCCCGGACAGAAGAGTACGTCTGCATTGATCTGTCGAATCAGCTTCGGCAAATAGATTCTTTCCCAAGCGGCCCGAGCGATGGGATTGTCAACGGGAGCGCGCATGACAATCCTGCGGATGTTTTTCCGATGCGTAGGGAGCAGAAGCAATTCGGGAGCAAGGACGAAGATCTCGACGTGGATCTCATCTGGAAGAAACTCAAGCAAATTCCGAACATACGTTTGTCCGCCACCCAAGCGCGCGGATAGCGCGTTGAGCAACACTCGAAATTCTCGCGTCGAGCTTTTCGTTTCGGCGGGCCCTCTTTCAGTGAGAGTCTGAACTGGCATGGCTACAATCACGGTAAACGTCCAGTGGGTTCAGGTCTTTCTCACGATCATCGGCACTTTGCCAGCTACGGTTTGTTCGAGAGCAGCCACTCGTTCGATGGGACTTCTCGCCAGCTCGGGATGGATCTTAGCCAGTTGAGATCGAATCGCTTCCTCTGCCTTCCCATTCACACCCTCGCGGACAAGAACCCGGATTCGAAAGTCTTCGCCGTTCTGAACCACCTGATATCCCTCGATTGCGGAATTCCCCCGAACTGCATGGGTGAACGCTTCGGAATGGATGAGGCTCCCGTCCCTCAACTTAACGTAATCGTTGCACCTTCCAGCCACTCTTTTAAATACCTCAATGCCAAACCATTCGTCAGAGAGCCCGTCACACAGTTCGATCTGATCCCCGAGTTCATAGCGCAATAGCGGGAAGCAGCGAGGGTACAAGCTAGTTAATCGGACGGCACGAGCACCTCGGGTGCTACGATCGACCTCCAAGAAGTACGTGCGCCAGAACACGCGGTAGCCTCCTTGGGGTTCCGCGTGCGCGATGAGGTTGGTCTCTACCGAGGCATACTCCATCGCCACGGGGCATCCAAAGAGATCGTTAAGAATCTTCTCGCTGTCCTTGGTAGGGAACGCTTCCGCCGCACCGATTACCGCCTTGACTCCCAATCCTCTCAGTTCGGCTCGATATTCCTGCGCCGCCCGCGCGAACAGGTCCAACGCCACGCTATAGCCGATGATGTACTCCGGATGGAACGTGATCATCGCGCGTGCAGCCTCGCGCATGGCCCCAGCTTGCAAATCGTAAGCGGAGAATCGGTAATATCCGAGCATAGAGTCATATAATTCTCTTTTTCGGGCGTTGAGCCAACCTTTGAAGCCTTGCCCAAGCAAGTGGCTGTGGCCCCACAACAGGAATAATCGAGATTTCGGCGAGATGCTATACCAACTGCGAGCCCACCAAAGATCGGGCGTCGTTGTTCGAAATTCTTTTTTCCACGCGGGCAACTGTACCGGCTGAGCCGTGGATCCGCCCGTAATCCGGAAGAATTCCGGAGGTCGAGAGGCGTCCGTCATCTCTCGCAGGTTGTGTCGAACGCCCCCTCGTGTGGTGGGCGGTACGAACTCCAAAAATTGTTCCCAGGATTCAAACTGCGTCGGCAAGTCTGGTCGCTTCATGTAGTAAGGAACGCTCGAACGGATCCGCGACCACTCAGCATTCCATGCCCGCAGTTGCCACGCGAGCCGCTCTTCCCTGGGCGTATAGACGGAATACTCCTCTCCGACTTTTCTGATGGCAGGTTCGAGCTGACGGTTCCGAAGACTTGCAACGAGAGTCATGGTTAGACGGCAGCGGCGAGGTGCCTCCGCCAGCCCCGCGGGCACAAAAACGGCCTGCGGCATAGCGCCGAAAGTTGTGCGAGTGTTGAGCGGCTTCCGTTGATATAGATAGGCACCTGGTCGGATGCGCCCTTCGCGATTGGAAAGCTACGGAGCGAAGCCCCCTCCCGTACCAGCGGTATCTTTTCAGGGTCGATTCCCATGACCGCGCAACAAGCCCGGTCGCCCAGGACCAAGTCGTCGCTGAAAATTAGAGTGCCGCTTGGAACCGGTCGAGGGTCGAGCGGGCCATCCCCTTCCCCACCCACAATGCCGTCCACCAACCCGATATGCTTGCGCTGAGGCTCTGTGTGCAATCTTCCATCGGCATCGCCATACGTCACGACACGAGCGATATCCAGCGCCATTCGCCATGCCGTATCATTTCCGTACCAGGCGCCCGCGAGAATTTTCCCGGAACGAACGGCGATTCTGCGCAAATTGACGTCCACGATTCTTTTTAGATTGGCCTTCGACCCGGCCCTGCCGTTCGTACAAGCACCCTCATGAAATTCGGACAGCATGTGAAGCACTCGCGAGGATTCCGGGTACTCGTCGCCGCCTTCGCGTGGTGAGCCGAAGCGATGATGCGCCAAGCAATCCTTGAGGGCAATTGTTCCGACCATGCCCTTCAAATTGCATGTGATTCCGACCTTTTCATGTGTCTTCAGCTTGGGTACGGAGAAAATCACATCCGTTTCGAGAATCTCGCGGTTGACCGCATAAACGTGCCGTCCCGAGTCCTGGTAATACTCGGTGCGCCGGGGATTGTAGTCTGTCACTCGATAGCGCGGGTGAAGCGAGTCGAGCTGCGCCAGCAGGCTCTCCCGGCCGAGATCGAACTCCACAACATCTGCCAGCTCTCTATTCTCTGTCTCCTTGACGCCGCCAAGCAGATTCCTCAGCGCAGTAAATCGGCGGAGATCATGGGCTTGCACATCGACGTCCCTCTCGCGATAGAAATCCAGCACGCATTGCGCGCCGCTGTCTCGCAGAACTGCATTCCAGTCGCACGATTGTAACGGCGCATTACCGAACAGAACGCGTCCCTCCGGGCCAGTGGCAATAAGCACATAGTCGAGCACTGCGCGCAGGACCGAGCCGTGAGTGCATTTAGCCCAAAACGTCGGCTTGTCCTCGCCCAGTCTGCGGTGATAGACAAAGTTACAAAGGACGAATACCCGAGACCCGGGCGGGATGAAAACTGCGAGTGGATTCCAATCTGCCTTCCCCAGATACTCCTTGTCCAAACCAGCCTGGGCGAAAACGTTGCGGACCGCTCGGTACACCGGGTTCGAGACCCCGGAAACCGTCGCATACCGATATTCAGGATAGGCCTCATTCGGTGAGAAGAAATCATCGGCGGCCGGGTACACAATGTCTGGCGATGAGATGACGGAGAGGAAAGGATCGAACATCACTCTCTATGTTCCTCGGGCAAATCCACCTCGCTGCCGGACGAAAGCCCCAGCCGAGGCGACCACTGGGTTCGGAAAGGAATCATGCTATGCATCCGAAGAAGGAAGGAAAATATCCAGCTTCGCCAATGGAAACGATTCTGGCGGAGGCTATTTGCGAACCAAACAAGAGCATTAGGATTTTGGCCACCGCACCATCCGAAACCGCCCTTCCCGGTAATAGGCCCAGGCGCGGACCTGCTTCCTTTCCAAGGCGGTAAGACTTGGATCGTCGGCCAGAATCTTTTCTATCATGTAAAGTGCATCTCGCTCTGGTCAACTCGCTCACGGGCGATTAAGAGATCCGCCGATCTGCATTGCGGACATCGAAAATAGCGTAAGTCTCCGCGCTTCATCATGCCGCGCTTCCGGTTTTTCGGTGAACAGGGTCGAGGATGTGACGCGAGGTCCCTTCCTCATCGCTATGCATTGACTGCTGCCGGACTCCGCGTTGGGAGAAGAGGGCTCTTAGCCCGAGCATATTCCCCATCAAGGGGCCCCAGCCTTGGAGCCCTGCTAGCGAGCGTAGCGCATTCCTGAGAAGAAGGGCAGCAACCGAGATCCCGAAGTAAAAGTACGCTCGCCTGGGGTGTGAGAAGTGACGCCTGAAAACATAACCGTAATTATAAACTTCCATGAAACCCAGTCGACGTAACGCGGGTCTTGAGGAAGCATCGTGAAAATGGATGAGCTTTGCAGTCGGCGTGACCTTCAATCGCCACCCGCGTGACACTCGATAGCTGAATTCAACGTCTTCCCCGATACCATAGTCCGTGAACCATTCGTCAAAACAGCATTCAGAAAAGACCGCTTTCCGGAATGTCATGTTGCATCCGCTCAGGCAATCAACGTCCATCGCCGACTTGAACCCTCGAGGAGGAAGACCATAGCCTGAGCGAGTAAAAATGCCCGTTCGTTTAGCCCCGACAAAACAAATTCGCTTAAAGAATGCCCATCCAGGATGTTCTCGGAAGTCGTCAAGGACCAGGCCGCCAACACCACCTACTGTAAATCCAGCGTCCATCTCGTACACTTCGATGATTCTTTCCAGATAGTCCGAGTGTAAAACCACATCGTCGTCGATGAAGGCCACAACATCTCCGGTGGCCATCTTTATCCCGAGATTCCTCGATGCCGGCAATCCGGGAACAGCTTTCTTGAAGTAACGAAATGCACGCACTCTATGAGAAAAGCGGCATTCTAGCTCCAGGACATCAGATTCGCCATCGTCTATCACAATCACTTCGTGCGGTTTTGTCGTCTGCGCAGCAACAGATTCGAGGCACCTGATGAGTGTGTCGGGTCTGTTTTTCGTGCATACGATAACGGACACTCTGTGCATTGGCAGCGTCCCATGACGCTCGTTTGAAGAGTGACATCCCTTTCTCACTGTTTCCAACAGATTCCCATCCACTGGGATAAATCCCGGCCTGTACTTCCTTCAACACCTCGACAATCTGCTCTACACTGAAGCGGCTCTTCCTCGCCGGCGCTTCTCCCTGTCGTCATCTCTTTTCCCTGGAGAAGCTACATTTTGGCCGGACTAGTTTTCGGGCGAGGTCAGCGCGGGACTCAAACTCTAACCCATCTCTCCGACAACACGTCGCGCGTGTCTATCCTTGGGTCACTGAACCAGCGTTTGGGTCCGATCAACTACTTTGTTTTCGGTCTCGGGAAGCCAAGCAGCCCACCAGGCAAAGCTATTGACACAAACG
>WNFB01003474.1_pt1 | contig 13881 bp, 14 predicted proteins | sample 5400501 | NCBI WGS metagenome assembly WNFB01 (sample SAMN13153341, study PRJNA577476) | soil metagenome | isolation source: 200 cm saprolite under Douglas fir tree site 2 hole 1 | place: USA:California | collected 2015-04-18
AGCTTAAAGAAGGTGTTGCATGCGATTCACTGTGCGTTCATTGGGGGGAAAATTAGTAATTAGCGCAGCATTAACGCTTTTGCTTTGTATGCTCTTTTTTTCTGCTGGGTCCTGGCTTTCGTTGAATTTCTATTACGAGCATACAGCAATAAATGTCGCTACTCGACACCTGTCTTCCCTTGAGGAGGCATACAAAGCTCAGGTTAATGTATTGGAATCTACGCATGACATCGACGACAGTTTTGCCTCTGAACTAGCACAGGCCGCGTCCAATCAGCTACGCATCGATGAATTGAATGTAGCCGTGTGCGAATCAAAGCACATCAGAGGGACGACTATGCACAGTTTTACTGCCCATCTATCAGAAAATGACCTTTGTACGCCTAAAGCGGTCAATGTAATCGATGACTACCTCACGTTGTCCTCTGATAGCTTACAAAGTCGGAATCACTTAAGTGGCTCGCCTTCGCTGGTGATTGTGGATATTGAACCTCTTTATCGATTTAATGCTGCTACTACAGAACGAGCTGTACTGATTCTGATAGGAATGGGCATCTTTATTATCGCTTTTGGGATAACAGTCTATGCTCTCGTTGCGCGAACGTTCTTCGTACGACCCATACGCAGGTTGCAAGCTCGTGTAGCCGCTCTGGTAGCAGCTAATGCAAATACAGAACTTTCGGGTTCGACAATCGATGAGTTGAGCATGCTGGACAGCTCATTCGGTCTACTCTCAGAATTCCTATATTCTCAGGAGAATGAAAGCAACGTCATCACGAGGCAAATGAGTGACTTGCTTGCGATGAGCGATGTCCTGATCTCGACATTGAACCTGGAGGATCTGCTTGGCGAAATCGTCTCTCGCCTGGGACGCATTATGCAAGCGAAAAGCGTCTCACTGCTCTTGTATGGTCGGGAGATGCAATCCCCCTGGGCGGTAGCTCAATGGTCGGATTCTCAGCTTTCTAACGGGCATGTTGCCTCCAATTCATCACAGCAGCATGGAGCTGTCACGATACACACAGATCCTGCTGGAAATATCACTATGGCAGTGACTACAAAAATGATGGCTGTTACGGCTCCAGTTTCTCGCTCTATTCAACCGTCAAGCGGGAAACGATCGGCTATCCGCGCACCTAAACTCACCCCTCAAAGGGAACAAGCTCCATTGCGTCGCCCTCGTATTCCACGCCCCGCCTTACGTGATCTAGATTTGATCCTGGCACGTAGAGCAATGCAGAAGCAGAAGATTACGTATAGCGAAGATATACAGATTATCTCTCAAGAACATGGCGAAGCCTGGTCCTTCATGGCATTGGAGGCTGGTTATCGTTCGGTCATCGCTGTGCCTTTGCAGTTACAAGAGCAGACTATTGGTGCAGTTGTACTCTATGGTGACAAACCTTACCAGATAAGCCAACGTGATACATTCCTGTTAAGCACTGCTGCGATTCAGGCAGCCATGGCAATTCAAAACTCACTCCTTTTCGTGGAGGTAAAGGATAAAAATGCGGCTCTTGAACGTGTGAATAATCTAAAATCACAATTTCTTGCTACTGTTACCCATGAATTACGTACCCCTTTACACAGCATTATCAGTTATGGTGCGTTAATATTAGAAGGGTTCGTTGAAGGAGAGCTTACTGCTGAGCAGGAAGAATATATTCAGTTCATCGTGCACCGCGCAGAAGACCTTTCTCGCCTGGTAGACGATATGCTTGATCTCTCGAAGATCGAAGCAGATCGCCTGGAGGTTAAGGTTGAGCCACTGGCACTAGAGTCTAGTCTGACAGAGGCTGCGAACCAACTGAAGCCCATGGCGAACAATAAAGGTTTATATCTGACGTTGGAGATGGATGATTCGTTGCCGCTGGTTATGGCAGATAGTCATCGCATACGCCAGGTCGTGATCAATTTGGTTTCTAATGCCCTGAAGTTTACCGAGAAGGGTGGAGTAACCATTCGATGTACGTTACTCGAACGCTTCGACATGCTGCATATCTCGGTCAGTGATACGGGTATTGGTATCTCGCCTGCCGCGCTTGACTATATTTTCGAGGCATTTCGTCAGGCCGATGGCAGTACCACGCGCCAGTTTGGCGGAACAGGTCTGGGGCTGACGATCGCAAGGAAGCTGATCGAATTACAGGGTGGCGAGGTTTCTGTGGAGAGTGTCGTGGGACAGGGTTCAACCTTCTCATTCACTTTGCCTGTAGCCTCCCCCGCAAGGGTACGCGTCTGATTATTGCAGGCTTCTTCATGAAGTAGAAACAAGAATTGAAAGAAATAGAAATGAATACACCTATTCCGCCAGTTACAACACCTGGCATACGCCAACCAACAATTCTTATTATTGAGAATGAGGTTTCAAACCGCATACTGATCGAGCGCGTCCTCTCCACACGCGGCTATCGCTGCATTTCTGCATCGAATGGGCTGGAGGCATTGAACATCCTTGACCACGAAGGTGTAGACTTGATTCTAACCGATCTCTCTATGCCGGTCCTTGATGGTTATCGCACGACACAATTAATTCGCGAACGCCCTGCCCTATCGAATGTGCCAATTGTAGCTGTCACTGCTTATGCGTTGAACGATGAAAACGAAGCGGCAATGCGCATCGGTTGCAATGAATATTTGACTAAGCCCTTTAAGCCGCGCCAACTGTTAGAAGTGGTGGATAGGTTGCTTCCAAAGGGATAAATAGCAGTACATTTCTACAAAAAAGTAGCGCATCTCGCAAGAATTTGTTATGATACATGTTAATAAATGTGATCATCTGGCCGGTCATGCTTATGGGATGACCGGTCAATCTCTTTTGGAGCCCCATTGTTAAGTAATTGACTAGAAGGTTGATCGTTATGGATATTCGCATCATAGAGCAAGCCGTAAAAGATATACAATGTGATGCACTGGTCGTGGGAGCGACCTATAAGAAGGTGGGAAACCAGGCCAAAGAACTCATACTATCGGCTACAGCCAGGGAGGTGGATAGCCTGCTTGGCGGCCTGATTCAATCTATTTATGCTGAAGGCGAGTTCAAAGGCGACCTTGGAGAGTTGCTTACCCTGCATCCGATGGGCAAATTGGCTGCTAAACGCATTGTCGTTGTAGGTATGGGGCCTGAGGAGAAGATACATACACAGGTAATTCGCCGCGCCAGCGCCACTGCTACTCGACATTTGCAACAAACAGGAGCGCACCAGGTCGCACTTGCGCTTCAGTCAGAGGAATTTAACCTTGACCTTGATGAGAGTGTGCGGGCAGCAGTAGAGGGAGTATTGCTAGGCACGTATACTTTTACGAAATATAAGCAATCAAACGGTAACGGAAACGGGCGAGGCATTACTAAAATCAACCTGCTGGTAAATGGTGCAAGCAATACCATGCTTGATCAGGCAATGAGACACGCCATTGCCCTGGCCGAAGCCACAAACTTTGCCCGTGATCTCGTAAATGAGCCGCCCGATGTACTGACACCCTCCGAATTGGCAAATCGTGCCGGAACTATGGCAAAACAATTTGGGCTGGAATGCGAGATACTGGATCGGCCAGAGATGGAGGAATTAGGAATGGGTGGGTTGTTGGCTGTGGCGCGAGGTAGCAGCGAACCTCCCAAATTCATAATTCTGCGTTATCGCGGCGCACCTCAAAGCCCGGGCAAAGGCATGGCGCTTGTTGGCAAGGGCATTACATTCGATTCAGGTGGCCTATCCCTCAAAAGCGCCGAGCAGATGCAGGATATGAAGACCGACATGGCAGGGGCAGCGGCCGTTATTGGAGCGATGCAAGCCATCGGCAAATTAAAACCCGCCATTAATGTTACTGCATTCGTTCCGGCAACCGAGAATATGCCCGGCGGAACGGCTTACCGCCCAGGCGATATTCTGCGCATCATGAATGGTAAGACGATTGAGATCATTAATACGGATGCTGAGGGACGCCTGGTGTTGGCCGATGCGCTATCTTATGCTGTCAAAGAGAACCTATCGCCAATTATTGATGTAGCCACGCTTACTGGGGGTATAGCCATCGCCCTTGGCACGATCATGACGGGTCTGTTTTGTAACGATCCCGGACTCAGCAATGAGATTATAGCCGCTGGTCAAGTAGCTGGCGAGAAGTTCTGGTCCATGCCGCTGGATGACGAGTATGGATTAGAGATCCAGAGCGATATTGCAGATATCAAACAAACTGCTGGACGACTTGGTTCCTCGGTAAAGGCGGCAAAAATTTTGGAGCGTTTCGTGGGGGATGCGCAGTGGGCTCACCTCGATATAGCTGGTACAGCTTATACAGACACTAAAATACCGTACCAGGCGAAAGGCGCTACTGGAGTTGCTGTACGTACGCTGGCGGAACTTGTACTAAGGAGAGCTGGATAGCTTCTCACTTGCGGCCCTCTGTAATAGATAAAAGAGAAACGAAAGGTTGACTATGCTAAATCAAGAGACAATGGTTCCAAACTTCACGAGCAAGGATGCCCGTGTTGCCGAGTTGCTCGAGCATATGCACGAAATTGAGGATCTCAAAGCTTTAGGCGATCTCGCAGAATGGGATCAGAATACTGAGATGCCGGAAGGCGGCGCAGAAGTGCGTGGCTACCAGATGGCAGCAGTTCAGGGGGTTATACACGAACACTGGACAGCCCCGCGACTGGGAGTACTGCTCAAGGAGTTAAGCGCTGTAATCGAGCGTTCAGACTATACCGATGCGGACCGTGGCCTGGTTCGCGAGGCACAGCGGAATTACGACCGTGCAACAAAGTTGCCTCGCAAACTGGTGGAGGAGATGGCTCGCGTACAGGCTGGTAGTTTCGAGGCGTGGCGACGTGCCAGAGAACACAACGATTTCGCTAGTTTCGCACCCTGGCTCACTCGTACCGTCGCTCTACAACGTGAAGTTGCGGACCGCATTGGCTTTGCCGAGACACGTTACGATGCGCTCCTGGATCTATTTGAGCCAGGAATAACAACGAGCAAGTTGGATAGACTATTTGCTCCTGTACGCGAAGTAAGCACGACACTGTTGCAACGCATTGAGGCAAGCGGCAACACTGTTGATGACTCCTGTCTACAGGGTGAGTTCTCGGAAGAGAGACAGGTGGAGTTGTCTAAGGCCCTGCTTCGTGGCATAGGTTACAACTTCTCACGTGGTGGGATTGCGGTTTCACCGCATCCTTTCACTACAAGTTTTGGCAGCCCATTTGATGTAAGACTCACCGTTCACCCCGATAGGCACTTTATCCAGTCCTCCGTGATGGCTGCGATACACGAGGGTGGTCACGCTGTTTATGAGCAAGGGAGCGCGCCAACACTTGCGCGTACGCCTGTTGCAGGTGGTGCCTCTATGGGAGTACATGAATCGCAGTCGCGCCTATGGGAAAATGCGATTGGACGCTCAGAAGCGTTCTGGCGAGGTCAGTTTGCGGCCGTTCGTGAAGTTTTCCCCGCGCAATTCGCTTCTGTGGATGCGGCCACCTTTGCTCGCGCACTCAACAAAGTACACTCGAGCTTGATTCGCATTGAGGCGGATGAGGTGACGTACAATTTGCATATTATCGTGCGCTACGAGCTCGAGAAAGCGCTGATCAATGGTAATGAAACCATTGAAACGCTGCCGGGCCTTTGGAACGCAAAATATCGCGAGTACCTGGGTATCGAGCCTGCGACGGACTCTGAAGGAGTGTTACAAGATATTCACTGGACTTCAGGCTTTGGCTACTTCCCAAGTTACACGTTGGGTAATCTCTACGCTGCGCAAATTTACTCTGCTCTCCGCAGGACTTTCCCAAACTTCGATGAACGCCTGGCAAGCGGCGATACAACCTTTATCCTGGATTGGCTGCGCGAGAAGATGTACAACTTTGGCGCGATCTACCAACCTGAAACGTTGATGAAGCGCGTGACTGGCGAGGTTCCCAATCCAGAGTACTTTGTGCGTTACCTGACCAATAAGTTTGAAGTGGTATATCATTTACCTGAAACTTCGTAGTAAGAAAGTAGATGGTCAAGATACGCAACACGACCCGGCACCCATTTGCAGTCGCCGGGTCGTGTTGCGTATCTTGATCTTAAATATGCTATAGTACTCCTATGAAGATTCATATGCGCTATTTTGCCTCGTTCCGCGAAATCACCGGGCAAAATGAGGAAATATTGACAGTGTACGAAGGAACTAGCGTCGCCGAAGTGCGTTCGTTACTCCTTACCCACTACCCACGCTTGCAGACCATCATGGAACGCTCTGCCTGCGCCGTCAACCACGGCTATGTGCCAGCAGATACGACACTTCATGAAGGTGACGAGGTTGTGTTTATCCCTCCTGTAGGTGGAGGGACGCTACCAAGTCAGGAGTATCCATTGTGGAGCCATTGATTCAAATTACACATGAACCGCTTGACCGCGAAGCTCTTGTCGCTTCCATTACTCATCCGGGCATAGGAGGCATCGTGGTCTTTGAGGGCGTAGTACGTGACAATGCGCGAGGTAAGCAGGTTCGCTATCTCGAATATGATGTCTATCCAGAGATGGCAATACAACAAATACGGGCAATAATTACCGAGGCTGAGAAGCGCTGGGGCGTAGATCGTGTCGCGGTGGCGCATCGTATTGGACGACTCGAGATTGGAGAAACCAGTGTAGTTGTCGTTGTGGCAACTCCCCATCGTGCCGAAGCTTTTGACGCTTGCCGCTATATCATTGATACGCTCAAAACGACGGTGCCTATTTGGAAGAAAGAGGTAGCAACTAATGGAGAAGAGTGGGTAGAAGGGTAGGATTTTACAACTTTTGTGCGTTTTTGTTCGTGAGCAAAATAGAGGCCTAGAGGCTTACGCTACAGATCTTTTTATGGTACAGTTGTAAGTAATCATAGTTTTTCCCGGAGAAAAGCGTTTCGTTACATCCAAGAGCTATCATACAAGTTTTCTCCAGAAGGTCGTTGATGAACTTATTCGAAAAGCAGTCTCAGCTTAATCAACTCTTCACCCAAAGTCCTGTTAATGCTGCCTATCTCGCCGGTTCACTCTCGACTCGTACCTCGTTTGGGCATCTGACCGATGTTGATATCGCCATTTTGCTGATGGAGCAAATCAAATCAGATCAATTTCTCGACTACCAGCTCTACTTTTTCAGTGAACTGGCGAAGCGGTTGGAATCTGACAACATCGATGTGATGATTCTGAACCAGGCCTCCCTCCTGCTCAAATTGCAGGTGATAAAGTATGGGCAGATTCTTTTCAGTCGCGATGAAAAGCTACGAGTCTCATTTGAGACGAAGGCAATAATGGATTACCTGGATTTCAAAAAATTTGACGAGATTCAGAACCAGGCACTCGGCCGTCGTCTTTATGGGCAGGTGCTGCCAGTCGACAAAGAATTATTACAACACCACTTGAATCAGTTGCGGGAGGCGGTAACCATTCTGCATGATCTGGGTAAGACAAAGCGTGAAGAGTTCACGACAGACTATCACATCTATGGTCTGGCTGAACGATACTTGCAAATAGCGATAGAAGCATGTCTTCAGATCTGTGGCATTCTGGTGGCATCGCTTGGACTTCGTCGTCCTGAAGGCTATCATGAACTCTTGAGCATTGTGGCAACTCAACAAATCATCCCAAACCCATTAGCTTATCGACTTGAGGTTCTTACCAACCTGCGCGATGTTCTTGTACATGACCCCAGTAAGCTTAACCATGATCTCCTCTATGATTATATCCAGCAACGTATCGATGATTTGGAAGGGTTTGCCAAAGCAGTAGAAGAGAGACAGCCAGAGTAAGCTAATAAAAAACTGTGAACGACCCGGGCAAGCCGGGATCGTTCACAGTTTTTTATTAGCTCTCTTACTTAAGCCCTTGCTGCCCTCAGAGTATTCGCTTGTTCCATAGCCTCGGCTGCTTCCTCTGGGTGTCCCATCTCCTCGTGTATCTGTGAAAGGGTTTCGTAAGCGAGGATCATCGAAGGATCCATGGCGATGGCCTGTTCAGCCATTTCCAGAGCTTCATCGTAGCGCTTCACTTCGCGAAGTGTATCGGCAAGATCATTGTAGTAGTCGGCATTAAGCGGATCGCTATCGATGGCATTCTCGTAGTTTTCAATAGCCTCTTCGTGACGACCGAGTGCATCGTAGGCCGTGGCAAGCTGGTAGTAGCCCTCTGGATCACCTTCGAACTTCCGTAATAATTCCTGGCTGGTCTGGATCGCATCATCATAGTGCTCCATAGAATTATAGGTATCAGCTAATCCAGCATAGGCAGCCGCCACGTCATCCGGATCCAGGTCGCTGCTTGCATTGATCAAGGCCTGGTAGGCCTTTACGGCATCGTCATAGCGCTCAGCCTCCAAATAGGCTTCCGCGAGGCTAAAGCGAGCGGCGTAACGAGCAGGATCAAGCCGAACAGACTGCTCATACGCCTGAATTGCTTCCTCATTGTTTCCTTGAAGGGAGCGCCAGGTGCCAAGATGTTCCCAGGCATCAGCATCATCGGGTGCAATTGTTACTATGCGCGCATAGGCTTCTGCTGCCTGGTCCGAGTCGCCAATTGCCTCGTAAACCGATGCCAGTGTATCATAGACAGTACGTTCTTCAGGATCAAGCCCAAGCATCTGATTGGCGATAGAGAGTGCCTGATCATAGCGCCTCATGTCGAGGTAAAGGCTGACAAGTTCAGCGTACCGTGATGTGTCACTAGGATCTTCGTCTACTCGTCTCTCTTGATCCATAATACGGCGTGATTGGTTATTTACACGTTCACGTACATCACGCAAGTTATCAGCGGCCAGAGTATTTTCGGGATTGAGGATGAGCGCCTGGCGATAGGCCTGTATCGCATCCTCATAAAGATTCTGACTGCGATACGAATCTCCGACGTTGAGATAGAGTTCATTATTGTCCGGGTCGAACTCGAGAGCTTGCTGGAAAGTTTCCAACGCTTCTTCGTTCAAACCAAGTTCGCTATAGAGATTGCCCAGGTTGGTGTACGCATCAATAAGTTGCGGATCAAGGTCGATAGCTCTCCGATAGCCAGCAACAGCGGTCTCATAATTACTTAGGTATTGTTGGGCCAGCGCCAGGTTATAACGAGCACGGGCATCATTAGGATTTATGTCGACTGCATGCTGGAAAGCATCTACAGCGGCCTCATAGTCTCCCTCTTGCGCGGCAGCATTGCCTTTGTCAGTCCATTCTTGTTCTTCGATAGTAGGTTCTTGCCCTCCAGTGCCGTCCTGGCTGGCATTATCACCGTTTGCCATGTTCCGTTGTTCATCCATAGTACGTACCCTGTTTCTCCTCTATTCTGTACTCACATATGTTCCCATGTCGTGGCTGTGTCAAATATCCTTTGAAATTCCCTGCGTAGTATAGCATGTTCGGGCTGTTGCTTCTAGTAGCAGTTTCATCTATGTCTATCGCTGATTTGATAAGCGCAAAGTAACTTGAAAATCGTAACGAGTTCCTGGAAAAAATACCTCCGAATACTCTATAGGTGATCCTGTCTGATCGAAGGTTGTACAGGCGAAACGCAAACCAGGTTCATTTGGTTGTATGTGCAAGAGTTCAGACTCACGCACAGAGGCCTTATCGCCTGTAACTGCATACTCAGCAATATATGGACTAAGTCCTTCACTCGACATGAGTTGATAGAGAGAGCCTTCTGCTACTTCTTTTGCTCTCTGGTAAACGCTCATGGCACGTGGATATGGGAGGTAGTCAACCTCATAAGCAATGGGAATGGCGTCTGCAGTGCGTAGGCGCTCCAGGCGAAGTAATTGTTCCTCATCTGTTAATTGCAAGCGCTGGCGTATGGCCTGTGTGCCCCGCACAAGCTCATTCAGGAGCAAGAGTCCTCCGGGACGTTTTCCACGTCGTTTCAACTCATTCGTCAGGCTGGTCAGTTCGCTCAGCGTCTGTTGAACTCGCGGTTCGCACACATACGTTCCCTTCCCGTGCTGTCGATAGAGCAGACCCTCGTTTACTAATTCTGTGAGTGCCTGCCGCACGGTTGCTCGACTGACATGATAGCGTGCCACCAGCTCTGGTTCAGAAGGTATGGCAGTATGCGGAGCAAGATGCCCTGCTTGAATTTGGTGCCTGAGCACCTCTTTGAGTTGATAGTAAAGCGGAAGCGGATTTGATCGTTCTAACGTTGGCATATACTGTTCCCCCTATGTCCAGACAACCATCTGGAAAATCCTTATTCGATATGGAAAGAATATACCATAAACGGAGAGAGGCGTCGAGGGCTTTTCAGACTATATATCAGACTTGATTAATTATGCTGGCGAGAGCAATGCTCCATACGAGACTTCATCATCCGTAAAATAACAGAGGACAAGTCTAGCTCCTTTCTTTGAGAGCTAGACTTGTCCTATCTTAGATTGACAAGACCACCTTATAATCCTATGGAGTTTAGGCAGATCTGACACCGTTATCGGCGAGGACTTTATCGATCTCGTTTTTAAGTCGCAGTGGATGTGGTCCGATTAAACGGCCAATTTCCCGGCCCTGATTGAAAATGATGAGAGTCGGAATAGCCTGAATACGATACTGGGAAGGAATTCGCTCATGCTGGTCGGTATCTAATTTAGCAAAGCCCAGTCTCCCCTCATATTCGTTACTCAGCTTCTCATAAACGGGAGCAATGGCGCGACAGGGGCCACACCATGCAGCCCAGAAATCAACGATAACAGGCTTATCAGATTTGAGCACCTTCTCCTCGAAATCCTGGTCTCCTACATAGAAGAGGTTTGCATGTGTATCCATTACGGTACTTACTCACTTTCATGTCGATGTACTGGCTAGACTTGAAGATAATTAGAGTTTCAGAATTAACCTCTACTCAAATGAACAAACTTATCTCTAATCTTATTCCTGCACATCCTGTACTTAATTATTCGAGGTGAGGGACATCTAGAGTCTCAAAAATAATCGGGGTGCGACATATTCTCGCACCCCTCGTGTATCCATAGAAAACTCAACCATACAAAGGGAGCTGATTGTCTAATTTCTCCGATTGCCGCCGCCCTGGATGATAGTGAGTATTCGCAATATGAAGATGAATAGGTTCAGCACGGTAATAAAGAGTGAGACTGTTAGACCAATGGCATTGGGCATCGTATCAGCCATGTACTTGGCTTGCTGCACGTAGTACAAGACGTAAGCGGAGAAGATGCCAACGCCCAGGATGGAGATCACCAGCACAAAAAGTGTACTATGGAAGAAAATGCTTATCAAACTTGCTACAATCAGCAGGATCACGCCCATGAACAGGTAAGTACCCAAACGGTTAAAGTTGCGTTTTGTTGTCCAGGCGTATACCGATAATGCTAGCGAGGTGATAGCTGTGATCAAAAAAGCTTCACCCAGGATATTACCATTACCAAGACCCAGGTAAAGGCCGATGAGTGGTGAGAGTGCCAGACCCTCCAGGAACGTGAAGAGGTAAAGCAGGAACAGATTCAATCCCGGCTTATTAATGGCAAAATTCAGGATAAAGAGGACGATGAAACCTCCAATGGCGACGATCCAATAGCCACTAAAACTAAGATTGATTGCAAGCCCGACAAAGGTACCAATAAAAGCAAAAAGGAACGAAAAGGCCAGCAAACCCATGACCTTGCTGATCAGGCTACCCTCTTGCACACCTTCATAAGCATAAGGTGCTTGTTGGTACTGGTAGCGTGAGGAGCCAAAAAGGCCACGGTTTCCAAATGGCATATTACTTCGCGGATTATACATAATGAAACCTCGATTGATGAAACCTCGATTGAACACTAATCTCTTCATTTATGTCGAAGAGAAGTTATCTTGTTCTCATAGAAATTACGTAGGACGTATGGTAATGGTTGTATGTTACCTACCACTTTTCAGAACTTAGAGGTTTAGCACCGGATTGATCTAATAATTGCCCGTGGCTTACTTGTCCCACTCCAACAATTTTATCACACTCCTGCTAACACAGCAAAAAATGGCGATTATTTCTTCCGACGATTGCCTTTAGATGATTCATTGGGTGGCTCATCGACAGGCCGTGTTGTAAAAGAAGTATCAACAATATTGGTAATATCACATCGTGGGTGGTTGTTGTCCACATGCCAGTAGAGCAGACTTCCTGCAGGTTTCTGCATCAGACCACCACAACGCGGGCAGCGGCGTAGTTCGTTTTCCTCCTGACCCTGTGTCATGCTGCATTCTCCTTAGAAAGAAACAGATATAGTGGCACCATAACTGGCTATTTGCCAGGTACTTTGAATTACAAACTAAATGGTATGGATGTACAGCCTTTCAGGGACAGTCATACCTACAAGATGGCGAAGCTGGAAAATGCCCGAGTGGCGCTCATCAATGGGTTTTCACATGACACTCCATACACCACAGATTTCACAGAAAGCCACACCAACTTCGCCGAATGTCTTGCTGCGTGTGTTCCAGCGATCGTAGGCAATAGCAATGGAACCACAATTCCAACAACGAGCGCGTCCACCAGCTTTGCTTTCTTCAGCCAAATGATGAAGTAGCAGACTGCGTGCCTCGTCCGCTCCAGTGTAGCCAGGATTATAGGCCAGGTGAAGCAGATTCCCTAGTGGCAAGGAGATTTCGTGTGTCGGCGCTTGAATGGAGGCTTGAGCAGCGTAGGTTGCCGATACTGGCTGCGGAGGTGGCTGCGGTGGTCGACGGAATAATTCGCCACGAGGAGTGCGCCTTCCTCCCTCTATAGGAGGGGTGAACTCTGACCGCTCTGCACGATCACCATTGGACACAGATGGGTATGGGGAGCTAGTAGACGATACATGCGAATTTCCTATGCGCTCATTCAGTGGCATGTCCGTATGCTCTCCATCTATCGATAGGATCGGAGCTTGCTCAGTTTCTAGCGTCTCTGGGACACTCTCAGATTGATCTGAGAGATGATTGTTATCTTCAGGCTGGTCGGGCGGATTTGCGCGTCTGCGTCGTGTAATTGGCATAGGAGCTTGCTCCCTCAAAAATGGTGTGTACTCTAGTTGCGATTGCATTATATCACAGCTTCGAGACAAGGTCTACGATAACAACGTAGGATATAGAACTATATAGCAGTGTAATTCTCGGGCGAGCACTCGTATTTCCGATAAATCATGCTTGCCCTAAAACAATTAGATAGCTGACAAAAGCAAAAGGTTCACTTCAAATCTGCTAACCTTTAAAGAAATCTGCATTGATCTTAATATACTGCTTCCATTCCTCAGGAGTAGCCGATTCTTCGAAGATTGCTGTGACAGGGCAGGCAGGTTCGCAAGCGCCACAGTCAATGCACTCGTCAGGATTGATGTAAAGCATCTCAGCCTCTTCGAATCCGTCCTCGCTTTGAGTGGGATGGATGCAATCGACAGGGCAGACATCAACACAGGAAGCATCCTTTACCCCGATGCACGGCTGAGTAATAACATAGGTCATAGTTTAGGTATCCTCCTCTTGATCCGTTATGTAAGAAGTCAACTACATAGCGGCTAAGTTATGATTTTGGTGGCAATGTGATGATTTCAGCCACGTTCAGTATAGTGCGTTGGGAGGTCAATGTCAATTATTTGCAGCTCATGATACGTGGATGCTCCTATCCTGTAGCTTGCTTCGATTTGACAATTTACATACGCTGCGCCTACCCAGGTGTCCGGGCTAAGAAAGAATCAGAATTGGTGCTGAATACGCTTTTCCCGGCCAGACCATCAGGGGTTATTCCGATTGGGTAGGCTGAAATTAATTACCGAAGAGAGGCCTGGACTCAGTCTGCGTTAGGGAGTGATTATAGGCTATGGATTTGTAAGTGTGAGAACGCAACCTCGGTACCTTGTCCATCTACACTAAGACCGATATTACCAGTGGATAATGCAGCTTTAG
>WNFB01003478.1_pt1 | contig 13877 bp, 8 predicted proteins | sample 5400501 | NCBI WGS metagenome assembly WNFB01 (sample SAMN13153341, study PRJNA577476) | soil metagenome | isolation source: 200 cm saprolite under Douglas fir tree site 2 hole 1 | place: USA:California | collected 2015-04-18
GCAGTTCGCTGGCGTCGGTTTTGTCGATGGTGTCTTCGCTGGTGTGGTGGGTCCAGTCGGGATCGTGTCCCAGCATGGTGCTGGGAATGCCGAGCCCGAGAAAGACGTCGTGGTCGCTGCCCTGGACGTAATTAATCACTTCAGGCATCCAGTAATTGCGGGTGCCGGTCGGGGCATAGAGATCGGCGGCACGGGTCTGCTGCAGCACGTCGCTCATCAGCGCATTGAGGAACGAGGAGACGGAGTCGGGCGTGCGGGTGATGTAGAAGCGCGAGTTGGTTTTGACGGTGTCTTCGCCGATCATATCCATGTTGATGTTGGCGATGACGCAGGGCCCTTTGGAGGCGTCGGATTTGCCCTTGGCGCGCGGATCATCCCAGGCGCTGCAGCGGCGCGCTTCAGGATGGTTCGCCACGTAGGCCATAGTCCCGTAGTACTCAGGCACCCACATAAAATGGATGGTGTAGGTGGGTGCGGGAATCTTTCCGCTGGCGATCAGGGTGTTGAGCGTGCGGGCCATCTCCATCATGGCGCCGTCGCCCGAGGCATTGTCGTTGGCGCTCCATTTGGGATGATCGAGGTGCGCGGTGATCAGCACCTCGCGGTCACGCTGGCTCCCGCGAATGTAAGCATGCACCAGGGTGAGTTTTCCTGAGGAGAGCGTGGAATCAATCTTGCCGTGGACGACTACCGGACCATCGAGCATCAGTTGCTTCAGCGTGTCGTACTGGTTGCGCGAAATCTGGAAGCTGCCGCGGGTGCGGTCGAGCTCATCGGCCTGGGTCCACACGCCGTTGTAGCGCACCATGTCCGGGTGGTCGGGGCGGTCGTCAGCCGCCGGATAAATCACCGCTCCCACCGCTCCGTGCTTGAGCGCAGCCTGGCGCACCACACGGGCAGCGTATCCGTAGGCCAGCGCCACTTTGCCCTTCACATCTTTACCGGCGTAATCGGAATCCTTGGTGCCCGAACCCACGTCAACCAGTTCCCCCTTCCAGTCGCCACCCTTGGAGTAGGTGGAAACGCACATGGGAACGTCGCTGTAACGGCACAGGCGGATTGGAGTGAAATTCTTTGCGCCGCCGGCACTCTCAACCCAGAGCTCGCCAGAGTGGATATCCCACCCCATGGGCGAGGTGAAGGTGCCGTATTTCGTCTTTCCGTCAGAGGCGAATTGCTCGATCGAGGCCTCAAGCCCCGCCGCCTTCAGGCGGGGCAGCACGTAGTCTTTGGCAACGCTTTCCATCATGGGGCTGCCCTGAATGCGGTGGTACTGCACGATGTTGCGCACGTTCTCTTGCGCCGCCTCGCCGGAATATTCGTTGGCGATGGCGTTGAAGACATCCTGCTTGACCAGATGCTGCCCCCATGCCGAGACGGAGAGACAGAAAAGGCAAAAAAGCTTGTGGATTCGCATGCGAGACAGGTTACCTAAAAATTCACCTGGCCGCTAGTAACCACTGTTACATCAGGGTCGCGAGGTGGTTTCGGGACAGCGACACTTGGGGAGGATGGCTGTCCAAGGCAGTTAGGTGGCGTCGGGCCAGCTCCAAGGTGGCGGTGGGTTGGAAGTCCGTCTTTTTGGGCGCTCAGTCTTCGGGCGTTCTGCAGAAGGAGATTTCTTCAGGCTCTGTAAGACCTTTTCGGCAGTTACACCACGCTGGGTCAATAGTTCAGCCGTGGAAGATTTTTGCGAAAGCATTCCCAAGAGCAGATGCTCGGTGCCGATATGCTGGTCGGAAAGCTGATCGGCTTGTTCGGCAGCATTGTGCAGTATTTTCTTGCATTCCGAACTCAGCGGTAGGTCTACGTTGGTAGAAACTCTTTTCTGGTTTTTACTGTGCGATTCAATCGCCAAACGAATACTTCCTGCGTCTTCCGGTGCAAGCAAAGTGTATCTAAGAGTTTTGTCTTCGCGGATCAATCCAAGCAACAGGTGTTCGGTTTCGATATACGACGATCCGAACTGGCTGGCTTCATAACGCGCGAAGAAGATAGCACGGCGGGCGCTTTCATGATAACGCTCGAACATAACTGTAGATTGTAATCCTGTTTTCAGGGTCGGACGACGGTTTTCGCAGCTCCAAGCTCGTCTAATCCGGCGTCGCGCCTTCGGCGCTTGCACAGCCGGGGACGGCTGTGCCACACAACCTTGTACGATTCGAACAATCCGGCAAAGGCGGAATCCCATTGCGGTTTGCCGCGCTGTGTCACACAGATTTTGCCGGCTTACAAATTGCATCGAACTCAAGGAAAACCTTGTCTCATCGATTTGTGTACAATCCGGCAAGATGGCAACCACACCTGCCTCACCCTCACCCAAGTCTTCATTTGGCAGCGCCCTGCGCTGGCTGCGGCCATCGCATGAGCACACGCCGCTCTCAGCGACGCTGCTGCTGATGTCAACGGTGATGCTTTCGCGGGTTGTTGGCTTCCTGCGTGAAACCTATATCTCAAATACCTTCGGGGCTGATCGACAGACGGACGCTTTCTTCGCCGCCTTTACTATCCCCGACTGGCTGAATTATCTGGTCGCCGGCGGCACGGTCTCGATCACGTTTATCTCTATTTTCACGCGCTATGTTTCGGAAAAGCGCGAGGCCGAGGCGCATAAGGCATTTTCGGTGATCATTACCGTGATGACGGCGGTGCTGGGTATAGGCATTGTGCTGACAGAGATTTTTACACCACAGATCCTGCACCGATATCTTCATAGCTTCACGCCAGAACAGCTCGCGTTATGCACCTATCTGACGCGAATCCTGCTGCCGGCGCAGGTGTTTTTTTATGTAGGTGGGGTGGTTTCGGCGGTACTGCTCTCGCGGCGCCTGTTCCTGCTGCCCGCCCTGGGAGGAATTTTTTATAACGTCTTCATTATTCTGGGCGGCGTGCTGCTCCATCGCCAATTGGGAATCGCCTCGCTGGCTTACGGGGCGCTGGCCGGCGCGGTCGGGGGCCCGTTCCTGATTAACGCGATCGGAGCCAGGCGCACCGGGATTAGCTACCGCCCGTCATTTGAGATCAGCAACCCGGGATTTCGCGAGTGGGTATGGCTGTCGATCCCGCTCATGCTCGGCGTTTCTCTCGTCAGCGCCGATGAATGGATCATGCGCTACTTCGCCGCCGGCCTCGCCGGTGACATCAGCCGCCTGAACTTCGCCAAGAAATTGTTCCTGGTTCCCATCGCGGTTCTGGGCCAGGCCTCAGGACAGGCGTCTCTTCCTTTCTTTGCCCGCTTGTTCGGCGAGAAGAAACTGGGGGAGTTCGCCACCAGTGTGAATAACTCAGTGTACCGTGTGGCCGCGGCGTCTCTTCTGGCGAGCTCGTGGATGATGGCAGCATCCCTGCCGTTTGTTGATCTTGTTTTTCGCCGCGGCAAATTCACCTGGGCGGACTCACAACAGACCGCACTCTTCTTTTTCTGGTTTGCACTTTCCCTTGCCTTGTGGTCAGCACAGGCGCTCTATGCCCGCGCCTTCTATGCCGCCGGCAACACGCTCACGCCCATGGTCGCCGTCACCATCATTACGGCCGCGTCGCTGCCGATCTACGCAGCGCTTTTTCACTCGCATCTGGCCGTCGGGCTGACGATTGCGTCTGACCTTGGGATTGCGGCGCACACCGTGGCCCTCGCGGTTCTGCTCAATCGCAAACGCCTGGTCAGATTGAGTGATATGAACTGGCTCGAACTGGGCAAAGCCCTTTTCGTTTCCCTTGTCGCCGCTGCCGCCAGTTATCTTGCAGGCAAAGCAGTGCATCTGGATGGCAGCCGTCTCGCCGATGTGAAAGCTCTCGCCCTTATCTCCTTTACCTGGGCGGCGGCGGCATTCGCGGGGCTATGGCTTACCCGCTCACAGTTGCTGAGCCAGTTGCGCCGAAGAGTAGGGCCTTAGAACCTCTAATTCCCATTAATGGAAGTTCCATTTTGGAACAAAACAGCGAGTTTTTGCAGTTCCCGCAACGGGTAATCGGGGCCAAATCCGGAGGGCTGAGCGAGTGTATCTGGTAAAACACCTTAGGCCAAAATGTGCAAAACTTTGGCTGTTTGCAGAGCTTTGGCGGCGATTTTTGAACTCCCGCCCAAAATTCTTCCATACCCCTTTAAGTCATTTATCCAGAGTTGCTTACGAGATGCTGCAAAAGCTGATGCAAAGCCTGTAAGTTCCTGAATTAACATTGCTTTAATTTTACCGGGCAATGAAATTCCACAGGCTTTTCCACAGAATTTAGGAAATCCCAGGGCCCAAAATTGGCCCCCGCCTGCCGCTTTTAGCCTTGGGCAGAGGCCAGTTCAAAGCTGGAAAACCCTTGTATTCCCGCTTCCTACGACCCTCCCAAAACAAAGTTGACGGTAATCTGTGTCTCTACCTCGATGGGCTGGCCGTTCAGTATGTAAGGACGAAAAAGCCATTGGCTCACGGCCTCGATGGCGGCTCTATCCAGCATAGGATGGCCGGAAGCGACTTCGAGCCTCTCTACTGTACCCTGGCGGCTGATGATTGCATGCAGGACCACCGTCCCTTGTACGCGGGCGGCCCTGGCCAGCGGAGGATAAACGGGTTCTATACGCCGGATGATCTGGCCGGGATCAAACCGCGAAATCTGTATCGGCCCTTTCAGAGGCTGAGGGGCCAAGACCGCCGCAGGCCCAGTGCTTGGTCCGTAGGGGAAGCCTGGGATGAGTGATCCGCAGTTCCTCGTACAGATTTGTGTCACGTCTATCGGAGGAGGCCCGACCGGCTCTGGGCCGATGATGACCTTGTGCGCGTTAAAGTTATGGACGACTTCAATGACGACGGTCCTGTTACCCGAATCTGTATTTCCCGTGCGCGGATGATTTCCCGGAGATGGTGGCGCACTGAGAGGCGGCGCAGGAAAGATTTGTGTCAGATATTTTGGTGAAAGCGCGCTGGTCCGCAGCAATGGTAGTATGACCAGAATTGCCACCACGACCATCTGAAGGCCGCTGGAAAGCAGGGTGATCCATCCACGCCGTTTCGAAAAGTGCCGGGTTGATTCCATGAGACTATCTTCGAACATGACTTTTCTCCTTGCATGGAATTGACACCGCGAGAGCGTTTGCAAGACGTGCATGGATGAGTGCTGCAGAAAAATAAATGCGGAACAAAAAGCAGAGTGTTGGTGTCGTCCGAGCTTTGCGTTCTACGCGCTACGCTGCCGCCGGCCCGCTTTGCGGGACAGAGTGAGCGGTGAATTCGCACTACACCGGTCTTTCGGCATCACTACGGCGCAAAAACATCAGGCCGCCTGCGGGCGGCCTGATGTTGGTAGATTTGAGAACGCCTCTTTTAGTGAGAGGTGGTGCTGGGCCTGGTTGTCGAAGGGGCCGTCGCCGAAGCCGGTTTCGGGGCTGCCGGAGCCGGAGGAGCAGGCACGCCGGAAGCGACATTGTAGGCATCTACGACTGCCTTGGTGATGTTGGTGGGTTGCGCCGCCCACAGCACGGTCTGCGAGGTGGAGACATCCATGATGACCCCATAGCCATTGTCTTTGGCGTATTTATCGAGCGTGGTGTAGACCTTGTTGAACAGGTTCTTGAGAATCTCGTTCTTCTGGGTCTCGAAATCGTTCTGCGCATCTTCATACTTACGCTGCAGGTTCTTCTTCTTTTGATCGAGCTGCTTGGCCAGATTTTCGCGGGCTTCGTCATTGAGCGTATTGCCCTGGGTATCGAGCTGCTTCTGCAGGGCATCCACGTCTTTACTCAGGGTCTGCAGTTCGGTCTGCATGGGCTGGAACTTGGTGGTGAGGTTGTTGAACTCGCGCTGGCCTTCGTTGGTGGCCAGGATGGCGGTCTGAATGTCAATCACGCCGATTTTGGTACCGCCGCCGGTTGCGACTGTGCCGGCCTGCGCGAAAAGGGATGCCGACGCCAGAAGCGTCAGCACGAGAAATGCTGTTTGATACGTGCGTTTCATTCGGTGTTTGCTACTCCTTGAAGATTCTGATCTTGATGTATGCCGGAAAAGCGATCCTGGTGGGGACGCTACTTGTCCCCGGAATAGGGCTGTGCGCGGCCACACACACTACGCCGAAATTCGGCTGTGCAGATTTACCGATTATAGCAACTACCCGGCTTTCTAGCCAGTGCAGGAGCGGCATAATTTACGGTACTGCGCGCGGTTAAAACGTTGTGCTCACGGTGAAGCGGAAGGTTTTTCGGGGATCAGCCAGCTTGTAATCAGGCGCAAAGGCGGCCAGGGCCTGGCGATAGGTAAAGTCGCCGGCGCCTCCATCGGGGAACATACCGCGAGTAATCTGATTGGGCGTGTGAGTGAATGTATCCAGCAACAGAGGGTTGAAGGCGTAATAGATGCGGAAGGGCTGATTGATGATGGGCATCAGCACCTGCAGCTCAAGCCCTGTGGACATGCGCGGAGTAAAGTTGGTTCCCGCGACGGGCTTGAGGTCGGGGGCGAACTTGGGCAAGGTCGGACTGCCGGCGAAGATTTGATTGGCCGGGTTGCAGCCGGCAATATCGAAGACAGGGCATCCGAAGCCGGTGCCATTCAGGGTACTGATCTGGCTGGAGCTGATGCGCAACTGCGATTGGCGGGCGATGAAGTCGATGCCTGTATCCATGAACGCGGCAATCGCGACCGGGCCCACAATAGGAACGCGATACTCCAAATTGGTGACCAGGCTGGTATCGCCTCCGGGGAAGGTAATGCGCTGAATGGGAATGGTAACAGTCACATTCCCGGCCAGAGGATGGCTGGGATCTTTGGGAACCGCCGTCCCATCGGGATTCAACAGCGGGAAGTCGAATTTATCGGCGAGGAAGACCACGGGAGAAATGGCTCGGACATCGAAGCCGCGAATGTCAGTATCGCCGCCGAGATAGAAGCGCTCGAGCGGTGGGGCCACCAGGCCGCCGTAGCCGCTGATGAATGAACCCTGGACGCGGTAGCCGAGTACGTTGCCGCGTTTGCCCAACTGGCGGAACTGCTTAAACTCCATGATAGGACGGATGGCGCGCACATTGCCGCCCAATCCGGAAATTTCCAGGCCGGCAAATATGCTGTGCCCTCCGGTCGGGCGTTGATAATTGTTGATGGTGCTGACCGAAAAAGTGGGAACGACCTTGCTGGTGAGCACGCCCTTGAGCGCGTCCGGTCCTGAAATGCTGCGGAAGGCGAGGGTATCGAAATACTGTTTGGAGGCATCGCTAAACGTGGTGATGCTGGATTTGTCGAGCGAATAACTCACGCCCACGCGCTTCAGAGAACGCCGCAACTGATAGCTCAGCGAGGTGCTGAAGCCAGTCGTCGATTGGGTGAAGTTCTGCAGTGTGTTGAGGACCGTGTTGGGCAGGTTAAGCTGGGTCCCGGTCAAAATCTGCGTCTGCTTGGCCTGGTCGAACTGATAGCGCTGAGAAAAGATGCTGAAGCCGAACTGCAAGGGCCGGTCAAAGAGATAGGGTTCTGTGAAGCCGAACTGAACGTTGCGCTCGCGGTTACCGATATTGGCGGCGACAGAGAGGGTTTCACCCAGGCCGAAGAGGTTGTTGGTCTCGTAGTTGACGCCGATGAAGCCGCCGGCCAGGCCGCTCACGCCCCCGGTCAAGCCGATGCTGTTCTTTCCCTTTTCTTTCAGCTTGAGCGTGATATCCATGGTGCCCTCTTTTTCGTTCTTTTTGAGGTCGGTATCCTGCTCGTTCTTGATCGTTTCGAAATAGCCGAGCTGATTCAGGCGCAGGATGCCAAACTCCCAGGCCTGGGAGTTATAAACCTGGCCTTCTTCCAGCGGCAGCTCGCGGCGGATGACTTTGTCGCGCGTGGTGGTGTTGCCCTGGAATTCAAAGCGGAGCACGTAGAACTGCTTGCCTTCATCAATATCAACGACCAGGGAGATGAGCTTCTTCTCATCGTCAATTTTGGTGTCGGGCACCGGAGTGAAGTTGATGTAACCCAACGCGCCGTAGGCTTTGCGCAGATTTTCCAGTCCCTTGCGCACCAATTCAGTGTTGAAGATGTCGCCATCCTGCATGGGAAATTGGGCGCGCAAGGCTTTGTTGTTGGTAATGGCCTTGTTGCCGGTAAAAGTAATCGATCCCAGCCGATAACGGTCACCCTCTTCGATGGGCATGATGATATCCACGGCTTTGCCCGGGCCGTGCTTCAGGCCCGGCAGGGGCAGGATGCCGGCCTTGGTGTCGCGCATTTTGGTCTGCGGTTCCTCTACCAGGGCCTTGAAGTATCCTTTTTGCTGGTAAGCAGCACGGACTCGCTCGGCATCTTCTTCTAACTTGCTGGAATCAAAAGTACGCGCAAACAGGTTTTCCAGAATAATGGAACGTGGAATCCCGATAGGCTTCAGGTTCTTCATGGCCGTGCGCAGTTCGCGACTGCTCAAGTGCTTATTGCCGGTAAATGTAATTTTGCCGACCTTTACCTTGGGGCCTTCCCTGACCACGAAGGTAACACCAACCGCCGAAGGCGGAATAGGACGGACCTCCGTGCGTATGGTCGCAAATTGGCGTCCGTGCTCGGCCAAAAGCTCTTTGATGTTGACCTCGGCCTTCTTCACCTTGGTGGGGTCATACTGATTCTCGACGGAAAGGCCGACTTTGGCCTGCTTGAAGCGCTCGAGCACGTCGCTTTGCGAAACAGAGTTCAATCCCTTGTATTCGATGGTGCGAATAGTGGGCTTTTCTTTTACGTAAACGTGAATGATCCAGCCCTTGGCGCTCTCCTCGCGCTCCAAGCGGATGTCGTCAAAGTATCCGGTGTTCCAGAGGGAGTTGAAGTCGCGCTCCAGGAGGGCGGGGTCATACACATCGCCATCCTTGGTCGACATGCGGGCCTTGATGGTTTCGATGGGAATGCGGCGGTTGCCATGAATCTGGATGCCCTGCACCAAGCCAGCCTCCTGAGCCCGGCCCAATTGGCCGAACAGGATGAGCAGAGCCAGCAAGACCCCTGCGCCACGCGCCATCCCGTTGCCGAGGGCGCTCGAATTTTTGCGGCGTGTTCCGCAAACCGCAGTAACTACAGGACTTTCAGCAAGAAGGCCAGAAATAAGAAGACCTCGACGTGGTATCAGGAAACGGCCATTATAAAGCACACCGATAGATGAGTGCTACACCTTTGGTAACTATTGAGGCCGATTCCTGTCTTATTGTTTGACGCTAAAAAGCCGCCAACGGTCAAAAAGTCGGAATGTAAAGATGATTGCGCGAGCTCAAAACATACCTCACCGCACGTGGCTGAGGCACTCATCACAGTTCTAAGCTGTTTTAGAATCCAGCCGATGGTTGCGCTTCTTGAAATCTATATCCAATTTGAGGCGATCAGCCGACCGTATGAGGCGGAAGCTGGCACGGTGCCCACAGAGGCGACAGAGAGGGAAAACTTCCCGGGCCAGCACCGTGGCTTCGTGCGTGAAACGGTGCTGATAATGGCGTACTTCGTAAATGCCGGTCTCTGGGGCGGTATCCCCAGGCTTAAAAATTTGATCATTCACTACTTAATACCTCACACAGTTAAAAATCGTTTTAGTCGAGCCTGAGGTGAAACACCGCGCCCTCTAATTTTGTCCTCAAAGAGGGCCATATGGCAAGGCCTGACACAAATAAATTTATTAAAGATTTTGTTTGAACTATTTGGATGGCGGACTACTCGGTCTGCCCTCTGCTCAATGGCTCGACCTCGACTAGAGTGGAGTAAAAAGTGGCGCCGCGGCCGATGTCGGTCAGCCGCTCGGAGGTAAGCACGTTGATATTAGCGCCGTTGGGCGACAGTTTGGCCCAATTCAGCCGCGTGGCTACCACGCCGTGCTGGGTCGCCCCGTTGACGTGCGCGGTCAGCACCACCGAGCCGCGGTCATTGAACACCCTTACTTTGTCACCCTCGCGAATGCCGCGTGCCTGGGCATCCTCCCCATGGATTTCAAGCAATTCAGTCTGCTCCATCGCCTGGTGGGCGGGCAGGTTGCAGAAGGTGGTATTTAAGAAGTTATCGGCTTTGCGCGACAGCAGCTCCAAGGGATATTTCTTTGCCTGCGCGGAGTGCCGCGATTCGGTGGGTGGCACGAAGCGCACCACTGGATCCAGGCCTGCCTGGGCAAGAGATTCGCTGTAGAGTTCGGCCTTGCCGCTGGCTGTCGGGAAGTTTCCCTGGGCAAAGGGAAGAAAGGGCCCATCGCCCAGATTGAGCCGGATATGGCCTTCGCGCTCCAGCCGCTCACGGTCAATGCCCTCGAGCCATTTGCTCTCCGAATCAAGCGCAGCATCGATCATCTGGTCAGCCGTCTCGTTGAAGCAAGGGTCCACTTTCTCAAAAGCGAAGCGGCGCGCGAGATCGCGGAACAGCTCCACGTTGCTGCGGCACTCACCCAGCGGCGCGATGGCCTGATGGGAGATTTGCAGATGGTAGTGGCCGTAGGCAGTCTGCAGTTCCTTATGCTCGAAAAAAGTAGTGGCAGGCAGCAGCAGGTCAGCGTAGTCTGTCGTATCAGTAAAGAACTGCTCGTGCACAACCGTGAACAGGCCGGGACGCTTGAAGCCGCGGATTACATCATTATGGTTCGGCGCGACCGCCGCGGGGTTGGAATTGTAGACAAAGACCGCCTTAATGGGCGGATTGTCTACGCGAGTGAGCGCCTGACCGAGCTCCGACATATTGACGACCCGCGCCGCGCGACCGAGTGGAGAGCGCAGCATCAAGTCAGGACGCAGGAGCGCATCTTTGTTCAGGCTCCAGGAGCCGGAGGTGGAGAGTTGCAATCCGCCGCCAACTTCTTTCCATGAGCCAGTGATGCAAGGCAGCATGGCGATAGCGCGGACCGCCGAGCCTCCATTTTCCGAGCGCTGCACGCCGTAGTTGACGCGGATGACGGCTGGCCGCGCCTCTGCATATTCGTGTGCCAGCTTGCGGATATCCTGCGCTGCAATGCCCGTCCATTGCGCGACTTTTTCCGGCGTATACTCTTGCACGCGCTCGCGGAGCTGATCGAATCCTATAGTGTAGCGGGCGACATAATCGGAGTCGTAACGATTTTCGTTGATGATGACATGCATCATGGCCAAAGCCAACGCCGCATCTGTGCCGGGATTTATGGGTAGATACCAATCGGCACAGCGGGCCGTCCGTGTTTTGTAAGGATCAATGACCACCAGCCGGCCGCCGTTGCGGCGGGCCTCTTCAATAAATGGCCAAAGGTGCACGTTCGTGCCGTGGATGTTTGCGCCCCATGCCAGGATGAACTTGGAGTGGCGAAAGGCCTCGGGCTCGGTACCCAGCTTTTTTCCCACCACGGTAATCAGCGCATCGCCTCCCGCAGTGGCGCAGATGGTGCGGTCTAACTGCGATGCTCCCAGAAGATGAAAGAAACGGTGGTCCATGGAGGCGTTATTCAAAACGCCCAGTGTGCCTCCATAGGAATAGGGCAAGACGGCCTCAGGTCCAAACTCGCGGCTGATGATGGTGAAGCGTTCGTAAATTTCATCGAGTGCCGCCAGCCAGGGGATACGCTCGAAATCGCCAGCGTTGCGCCCGCCTCCGCCCTTGGGCACGTTCTTTTTGCGTCGCATGGGATACAGCACGCGCTCGGAGGAGTACACCCGGTCAAGATATTTGGCGACTTTGCCGCAAAGAAATCCCCGGGTAACCGGGTGCGAGGGATCGCCTTGTATCTTGACGGCGCGGCCGGCATTGATCCCTTCGGTCTCGACCGTGATCAGGACTCCACAGGCGTCAGGACAATCGTGCGGACATGCGGCATATACCTGCTTCTTCATAGCGTCCCTGCAACGATCTGATTATAAGAGCTTTCGGTCGAGGCTAACAGAGGTCAAAGTGCAAGGCAGCAGTTGGACTACGACTACGGTGGGACCACGACTGCAAGCTGTTCGGCACGCACACAGGCTGGTCATTTTGGGCTGCGTTCCTTATTTGGGAATAAAAATCTACCTAGGTGGATAATTTTCTTGTAACTGCACCAAAAATGGGGCTACAAAGGAAGCTCTCAGGTGCAGGTCCTCCCTGTCCCTGATGTCCTTCATCTGCGTTGTGAACTGAGGAGATTCGTACTCTCCCTCCTCTGCTTGGGCAAAGGGCTGCTTGCGAGGCTACTCTTTGCCCTTTTTTATCTTTAAATAATGAACGAAGAAGCTCGGCCAGTGGTACAGTCTGACCGCACAATCAGGTTGAAGTCCGATGTACAGGAAGAAGTTGCTTCGGAGGATTCAATATGAAACGCGACTCGACCAGCGGCCCCGATCGGCGCCGCTTTCTGAAGGGTGCTGCATCTCTGGCGGGAGGCGCAGTTCTCGCCGGTAGCAGCGCCTTCACCACACTTGCTGCATTCGCGCAGGACCCACCTAACTGCCCCACTCCGCCCAGCGGCGGAACGCCATTCGCTCCGGGCAGCGACACGCGGCCGATTGTGCTGCGAAAATCGATCGCCTTTCTTTCAACGGTCGAACTCACCCAGCTCAGGAGCGCATATGCTGCGCTGCGGGCCTTGCCGGCAAGTGACAAGCGAACCTGGATCATTCAGGCTGACATGCACGCTCTGTTCTGCGCTTCGTGTAACAACTCGCCGACCGACATCCATGGTTCGTGGAGCTTCTTTCCCTGGCATCGCGCCTATCTTTACTACTACGAGCGGATCCTGGGTTCGCTGGCCGGCGACTTGGCCCACTTCCGCCTTCCCTACTGGGATTGGGAGAACATACGCACGCTGCCGCCCTCTTACGCGACGCCCGGAGATGCCAGCAACTCGCTGTGGGACGGCAATCGCAGGTTCGCGCTGGCGGGAGGAGGAAGCCTGCCGGTCTCCGACGGCACAAGCGCGCGTATCAGCACGCTCTACGGTCTTACGGATTTTGACTCGTTTGGTGGGAACTCTTTTAGCAACGGAGCTTTGGAGGCTGACCCGCACGGCACGATCCATGTGGATGTAGGACAACCCCCACCACTGCGCCATGATATGGGAAGTCTGGGATACGCCGCCCGTGATCCGCTGTTCTTCGCCCATCATTGCAACATCGACAAGCTATGGAGCGGCTGGAACGATCTCGCCGGTGGTGGCGGTCTTCCTCCGAACGCCTACCGCAACCCAACGAATGCAGGCTTCCTCAATTTGCGCTGGTCGTTCTACGACGAGAACCAGCAGGTAGTTTCCATCAGCGCCGCCGACGTACTCGACCACCAGAACAATCTGCGCTACATCTACAAAGGCCCCATATTCCGGATCCCGCCACTGCTGCTGATCCTGGAATGCGAGCTGATCTGTTGCGGTCCTGGGCCCGATCCTGGTCCATTCCTGAAAGTCAGCGAGCAGGTACGAGAGACCGTCATAAAAGAGTTGCGCGCAAATTCACCGGTCGTGCTCGTACTCCAGGGTGTGGCTATTCCTCCTGGCTTGAGCGGCAACTTCGACGTGTTCGCTCTTCGCGGAGAACGAAGAATCCAAGTGGGTTCGCTGGGTATCATCGACCACGGCAATATCCAGCGTGAGAAAGAGCACAGACCTGTGACCCTGGTCCTCGATATCACCAAGGCTTCCGAAGAGCTGTTGGCGAAAGAAAAACCGGCTACCCTGCATGTCTTCCGCCGGCCAGGCGAGCAGGAATACGGCAAAGGGACTGGGATTCTCCGGCCAGGGCAGAAGCTGGAAGAACCGTTCCAGTTGAAGGCAGAGCGGGCCCAGATCCGCGTGGCTCGGCGGCAGTAACAATTGCGCGGCACAAAACTGAACGACCGCGCACATTCACCGAGGCCTGCATTTTTCTGGATCCAGGCCACGGGCAAGGTGTTGCTGGGCGAAGCTACTCTTTGCCCTTTTTATTGATTTCGTTGAGCCGAAAGGAAATTAAGAACATGAACCGTAACCGAACACTGCGCCTTCTA
>WNFB01003480.1_pt1 | contig 13873 bp, 15 predicted proteins | sample 5400501 | NCBI WGS metagenome assembly WNFB01 (sample SAMN13153341, study PRJNA577476) | soil metagenome | isolation source: 200 cm saprolite under Douglas fir tree site 2 hole 1 | place: USA:California | collected 2015-04-18
CTGGGAACGCGACGGGTCATCGCCATGGCGCTGCTCTCATCGATCCCGTTCGTCCTGGCGCTCTCCCTTGCGGGCGCACGCGTCGCGGCGTTCGATATCATCCTCTTCCAGGTCCTCATGATTCCGCTCTTCTTCTCAGTCATCCTGATCTTCGTGACCCTCGTGAACGCGACGGCCCTCATCCGGGAAGAGATCGAGGACAACACGATTCCCTACCTGCTGACCCGTCCAATCTCGAGGCCTGCCGTGGCCGTGTATAAGTACATCGGCTACCTCGCGGCGGTCCTGCTCCTTCTCGTGCCGCCGATTCTGCTCGCCTACGGGGTCACGGAGGCGTACCAAGGAACGGGCCTGGGAGCCGACCGGGACGTCCTCGGCGGGTTCCTCGTCGCGACGGTCCTCGGCAGCGCCGCCTATGGCGCGCTTTTTCTTTTCATCTCCGTCCTCGTTCGGAAGCCGCTCGCGGTGGGCCTGCTCATCGGCTTCGTGTGGGAGTCCATCGTGGGAAGCCTCCCGGGAGACGTGCCAAAGCTCAGCGTGATTCACTATCTGAAATCGATCCTAAAAGGCATGATTGGCGTCACTCCTCTAGCCACATACAACACCGACATCTCCCCCGGGGTCGCAGTCCTGCTCCTCGTCGGATTCTCCATTGCGATGATCGTCCTGACCATGCTGCTGTTTGCTCAGATGGAGTTTCGCCAGAAGGCTTAACGCCGGTCTTGTTGGCGTTTCGCCTATCGTTCAATGTCGAAGTAGATGCGAACCGTCACTCGATAGGATTTCACCTTCGTGCCCTCGAGCTCCAATTCCATCTCCCCGACCCTCGCCCACTTCATGCCACGGACGGTCTTCGCCGCCTCCGAGACCGCGTTATCCGCGGCCTTCGCGAAGCTTTGCGGCGAGACACCGACGATGTCGATCACCTTCTGCACCATGGAAGTCCTCCCGCGGGAATTGTTGTTCTCCCACTTGGTCGCTTCGGACGACCGAGCGAATCGGCTTCGGCGCTATCCGGTAGTCGTTTCGACCTTGGCTGGCTCCGGGAACCGCTTGAGCACGGCGGCCAAGCGAGCCGCTTCCTTCTCCATCGTTCCAATGTCCGTCGCCAGGGTCCCCCGCCATTTTCGCGCTGCCGAGTCCCCGTGGGTCGCATATAGGCGGGCGGCCGCCTGGGACGCCTCGAACCGGCCCTCTTGGAGGGAGGTCGCGAGTTCCCGGCCTCGTTCCGCGGCGTCGTTGAGCCTGCCGATGCGCTCGAGAAACCCGACCAGGGACGGGATCCGTCGCTTCAAGACCGTGGCATCCTCGCTCCATTGGATCTGAAGGGTCCGGCGCTCGTCGTCCCGAATCGCCTTTAGCCAGGACCATCCGGAGTCCAGCGCCCCGCGGACGAGGCGCGCGTCCCCGAAGACGTGGGTCAACTTGGCGTCCGAGTACCCGGGGAGTTCGAGCAATCCATAGAAGGACCGGCTCCGGAAGGCCTCGCCCTGAGGACTCGCGTTGTTCAAGAGACGGAGGAGCGGGTCCGGATCCGTTCCGGGGGGCGGAGCCGGCACGCCGATGCCGGTCCCCTGGGAGGCCTCCAACAGGAGGGGGATCGCCTGGTCGGCTCGGCTCCGCGAGAGGAAGTCCAAGTACGACGCCGTCGCCGCGCTGTTGAACGCATCGACCCGTTCGTTGAAGGCCTTGGCGTCCTCCGGGGAGGCGGGCGGCTTCGGGATTTTCGCCAATCGCTCGATCTGGGTCCGGAGCTGACGGATCTCAGCCTCGACGGCACGATATCCTTCCCGATAGGCCGCCTGAAGGCGCCGGACCTCGGCCGCTTGATCCGCGATCCGGTCGAGTTTCCGCCAAGCCCTCCGGGCGCCGTAGAAGTCCCGCTTTCGGGCCTTCCGAAGGGAGGCATCCAGGGCAGCCACGAGCCGCAAGGAGAGCCGTTTCTCCTTCGCCGCCTTGCCGAGGTCCGAGGCGATCGCGTCCACATCGCGGAGGAAGATCCGAACCTGCCTCCAGTTGTCGACCTCGCTCTCCCGGATCAACCGATCGATTCGCTCCCGGAATCGATCCAGAGTTCCGTCCACGAGGCCGGCGATCCCCTCCACCCGCTTCCGCGCCTTCGCGATCGCATCGAGGAGTTCCTGGGCCTCCGCCTCGAATCCGCTGGCGACGGGCGACCCGGAGGAGGCCATGGAGGCTGCGCAGAAGACCGTCAGCGTATTTAGATTCCCTTGGACGGTCTTTGGAGACGGGTCCAAACGGATTAATATGGTCCCGGGAGAATGGACCTGGGATGGCAATCATCCAGGATTTCGGCCACCTGATTCTCCCGATCGACGACATGCCCAAAGCCCTCGAGTTCTATCGCGACGTGTGTGGATTTCGGGTCGTCGGGAAGAGCAGCCCCGTGTGGACGGTGATTGAAACGCAAGGTGGGCAGATCACCTTGTGGCGGACTGGGGAGCTGCCCAAGGTCGCCTATGGTCCGGAAGGGGCCAGCACTCCATTCGATTTCCACATCGAAGATTTCGAGAAGGCCGCCGCTCTTCTCGAGTCGAGACACGTCAGGGTGAAGCGGCTTGCCCCGAACTCGGGCGTGGTGTGGGACCCATTCGGGAACGCGTTCCGTGTTCACGACCACCGCGAGGGGTGAGTCGGAATCCGTTCCGCAAAGCCTTAAATCGACGCATCCACTCCGCAACCTTCCATGCAGCTGCGGCTTCTCGAGAAACAGAAAGATTCCCTTCGCCTGGAGATCCTGAACGCGGACGACACGGTGATCTACCCGCTGATCACGGCGTTGCTCAAAGATCCCGACGTCCAGGACGCACTGTACTACACGGGCCACCCTCAGCTGGACAAGCCCATCCTGACCGTGACGGTGAAGAAGGGCAGCCCCCAGGCTGCGCTGAAGCGAGTCGCGGAGAGCCTGGCGGCGGAGTTCAGCGGCGCGAAGCAGTTCCTGGAGAAGGAGCTCGCATAGGCCCATGGAACGCGATGTCGGGATCGTCGGCTACCTGACGTCGACGCCGGCCGTCGGAGGGACCATCAAGCTGTCCCCTGAGGACTTCGTCGTCGAGGAGATCTCGGCTCCGCCCGCGGCGTCCGCCGAGGGGCGCTTCACGATTGCCCAGATCCGCGTCCGGAGATGGGAGACCAACCGTCTCATCCGCGAATTCGCTCGGATTCTCCACATCAGCCGACGTCGAATCGGATTCGCGGGGACGAAGGACAAGCAAGCGATCACGACCCGTCTCTTCTCCTTCGAGGGCGTCCCGCCGGAATCCGTGCGAGGCATCCGCCTGAAGGACCTGGAGGTCCTGGACGCCTTCCGATCCGATCGAGGCCTCGAGATCGGCGACCTCGCGGGGAATCGATTCCAGATCGTGGTCCGTGGCCTCCAAATGGCCCCGGACGCAGCGGCCGACGCGGTGGCCGATACGGAGCGCGCCCTCCGGCTCCTCGGAGGCTTTCCGAGTTTCTTCGGAGTCCAGCGGTTCGGCTCCGTACGGCCCATCACGCACGTCGTCGGCCGTCACCTCGTCCACGGCGAGTTCGAGGAAGCCGTGCAGGCCTACGTCGCGAACCCTCTCGAGGGAGAGGACCCCGCCTCGTACGAGGTCCGGTCTACGTTACAAGAGACCGGAGACGTCCAGCTCGCGTTGCGGACCTTCCCGAAGTCGTATGGATTCGAGAAGGCCATCCTGAACCATCTTGCCGCGCGGCCAGGCGACTACGTGGGATCGCTTCGAGCCCTGCCGTTCAATCTGCTGATGATGTTCGTCCACGGCTACCAGTCGTACCTGTTCAATCGGATCCTGAGCGAACGGATGCGACGAGGCCTTCCGCTCCATGAGCCCGTCGCCGGGGATGTCGTCTTGCCGGCGGATGCGCAAGGTCTCCCCGATCGGGGTCGGACGATCGACGTGACGTGCGACAACCTGGAGCGAGCGGCCCAACGATGCCGTGAGGGGAAAGGATGGGTGAGCGCCATCCTCTTCGGGTCTGAACCGGAGTTCGCCGGGGGTGAGCCAGGACAGATCGAGAAGGAGATCGTCGCGTCGGAAGGGTTGCGCCCGGAGGACTTCATCATCCCGGAGATCCCGCGAATCTCGTCGAAGGGCACGCGGCGGGAGATCCTCGCCCCCGTTCGGAACCTCGCCGCGCGGGTGGAGGAGGGGAATCTGCTCCTTTCGTTCGATCTCACGCGCGGATCCTATGCGACGTCCCTTGTGCGGGAGTTCGCCAAGAGCGAATGACATTGGACGAATCGCCGGGCTCGTCTCTCACGTGCCGATCTTCGTCCACAGGTCCGCGAAGCGGTCTACGGCATCGTCCTTGAAACTCACGCGGTTGGCCAGGAGGAGCTTTCGAACCTCCTCGAGGTCCTTGATGGAGAAGACGCTCTCCCGCTCCTTCTTGCCGCGAAGGAGGACCTCCCGGTGCATAAGTTTCTGAAGGTGGTAAGACAGGGTGGACTTCGAGACGCCGACAGACGCTTGAAGTTCCCCGAAGGTCCGCTCGCCGTAGGTCAGCAGCTCGAGGACGATTTTCCGCGGGACGTCCTGTCGAAGGACGGCCAGGATCCGTCGTTGGGCTTCGACGAAGGCGCGAGCGATGAAGTACCGCTTTCGATGTCCGTCCTCCTCGGATTTGAGGAGGCCATTCCGCTCGAGGTAGCCTAAGTGATAGGACAGCATGCCCGTCGACATCCCGAGCGCCTGTCCAATCCTGCGGAGGTGGACGCCCGGGTTCGCTGTCAGGAAGTCATAGATTCGACGCCGGCTCTCGAGTTCGAGACCTTGCGCCATCGAATCACCGCAGGAGCGCGAGGTAGAGGGACACGAGCACTCCGAGATTGGCCGCGAGCCATTCCGTGCCGATGTTCGACGCGGTCCTCGTCGCCATCTCGACGAGGAGCCATACGCCCTCGATGAGGAAGATTGCGAAGGCCGAGGTCAGCAAGAGGAAGCGACGTTCGCGGTGCCGGGCGTACGATTGGACCGACACGGTCGCTAAGATCGCGGCGAAGCCCGCGAAGGACACCCTGAGGAAAACATCCAAAGGGCTCACAGGTACACCATATGGTCTTGCGATAAGATACTTTTCGTACGCCGGTCGAAACCTCGATGGGAGCCGCGTCAATCCGAGGTTCGGCCCTTGTCCCAACCGGTTTTCGAGACGGACCAAAATTCCCTTATCCCAGGTTGGACAGTGTTCCGCCATGGAGGGTGGTCGGGACGCGCGTGCACATCTGGCGAGGGCGGCGGCTTTCACCGTGCTCTCACTTCTTCCCGTTGTCCTGAGCGGATTTGCTCCCTCTCTCGCGCCCGCCTCCCTCCCACCTATTTCCTCGGGACTTTCGGCGCAAGTCGCCCCGGGCATGTTCCCTTGGTCCTCCCCGCTCTTCGCGGCCTTCCACTACGACCGTGGCCAGGTCCTCGGAACCTATGTCCAGTTCGCCTATGACCCGTCGAGCGGGGCCATGGAATCGATCCTGGGGCTCGCTGGCGACGTGCCAATCCTTTACGTGGGCTCGATTCAGATCGAGGAATTCCCTCCGGCCCGGGCGCCAGAGGTCCAGGGCTCCACTTTCCAGGTAGACGGATACCTTGGGTCTATCACCGCGCACGACGATCCGACCGCCCTCGTTCAGATTCGCACGGACGTCGCCCGCACGGTGAGGATCGAACTCCCGGCCGAGGCCACCAACGTCACGGTCCAGGCGAAGATCGGATCGTGGCCCGCCTCCTCTCTCACCTATTCGGTCGGAGGAGAGCAGGCTCGGTTCCTCCTCGGCGCGGGATTCTTTCGCGTGGATGGGATTCGGGTTCTCGCACAGATGGGGGACTCGGACCTCCTCGTGTTCAAGGCGCTTCCACCCGGGGCCGCGGAACGAACCGAGTGGCTCGCTGTTCTCGATGCGATTAGTGCCGGCCACATCGTGGCGGAGATCGATCTCGTCGCGACGTCCGAAGGCCGTTGGGCCCAGAACATCGTAGAATATCGAATCGGTGTCGCGGGCTGGGCGCTCGATGTCAAGCCGGGCCGCGCGACGCTGCAAGTCGACTCCCTTCTCGAGGGAGGCGCAGTCGTCCTGCTCGGATTCGATGCGGCGACGATGCCCTCCAGTGATTCGGCGCCGATCCAGGTCCGCACGAACTCGCGGGACGCGAATCGGTCCGAGAACCCTCTCCCCGCATTGGTCTCCGATTCACGACGTGGAGCCTCGTACTCCGTGCTCTCTCTCCCGGGAACGGTCGTGGCTCTCTACCTGCCGTCCCTCGCGGCGGTGTCCGTCGAGGTCGTCAGCTCTCCCCCGCGCGCGCCCAGCGCAGGGTTCCAGGCCGACCAGGAAGTCGCGATGATCGCGGCCCTCGCGATAATCAGCGTGGCCGCGGCGCGTATGTTCCGTCGTCCGCGGTGAGGCGTAGTCCAGATCCCTCCAGCGCCGTTCACGGTAGCGGATTTCTTTGCGCGCACCTACTTATATCGGAGCGTTATCGGCTCGATGAATGGCAGGGCCCGAGGTGTGCGGGGTTCAAGGCTGCGGGAAAGAGGCTCAGCGCTCCCTGTCCACGAAGAAGGTGAAGGAGGCCCTCCCCGACCTCAAGTTGATCGGCGACCCGCGTCGCGTCCACCTATGCAAGGACCATTACAGGGAATTTCGTAAGAAGACGAAGGAGGAACGGGAGCTCGACCGGGCGACGTGGCAGTGAATTCTGGCCCGGCCTGTTTGGATCATCGCGCGATCGGAGGCCTTCATCTCGCCGACCGCGTACGGCACTCGATCATTCGAAGACGAGCTCTCGCAATCCGGTCTTCTCATTGAGCCGGCGGCTGAGCCGGATTCCGTCGAAGCGGGTCATCTGAATTTCGTTGACCACGGCGGTCGTCGCACCGAACAGATGGCCGCCGATTGTGGCGTGATCGGGTCGGCCCAAGGCCACATGGAGATGGAGGCTGGGCTCGCTTCCGAGCGCGATGCTCCCATGCAAGGCGAGCAACTCGTGGCGATCCGAGAATGCGGTCTTCTCGTACCCTCGGGGGCCGAAGAATCCAAGCGTGAAGTCGCGCAACATTCCGATCCCCCAGGCCACGACGCCGCTCTCCAAGCCGTGTTGGCGCGCGGAGGCTTCGAGGCTCGGGAACAAATCGTCCCCGTCCGAGAGCTTCACGAAGATGATGTTTCCCTCCCGTCGCGACTCCATCGGATCACCGGGTCACGAGCGCTTCGGACCGGATCCGGAGGCGCCGGTCGACGGCCTTCGCGAGTTCCTTGGCGTTGCTGAAGACCGTGTACACTTTGCGAGGACGACAAGCTTGGATGAAGTCCATGACGTCCTCGAAATCGCCGTGGTCGCTCAGGGGGAATTGGGCGTCCACGCCGTATCGACGGGTGAAGTCGAACATCGCGCACCATCCGCTGACGTATGCGGTCCGGAGCCCGATCGAGCCGAGCCAGGAGACGCTGTCGTCGAGGGGAGGCCGGAGCCATCCCGGAGGCAGGATGTACGCGCGAGGGTCCTTCCGTTCCGACTCGGTCAATTCGGACAGACGGCGATACTTCAGATCGATCCCATGACGCCGGTAGACGTCGGCGAGGTCCGCGATGCGCTCCGAGACGGCGACCTCGATCCCGAGGCGGTTCACGAGGGAGATCAGCTCTTGGCTCTTGCCGAATTCATATCCCGCCAGGGCCACGGGTCCGGCCGCGAGTTCCATCTCCAGCCAGGTGAGCAGGTCCGACTCCACCTCCTTCTTCGGAGGAAAGTTGTAGCCTGGACGACCGTACGTTGCATCGACAATCAGGGACTGGACGAACTCGGGCCGCGCCTTCCCGCACGTCGTCCCGCCCTCCGGGTTGAAGTCGCCTGTGTACAGCAGATCGTCGACCCGGATCATCGCGGAACCGAACACATGGCCGGCATCCTTGAGGACGACGCGGAAACCGTTCACCTCGATCTCTTGGCCGTACGGGAGGGCCCGCCCGGTTCCGCCGCGGCGCACCTTGAGGACGTCGAGGGTCTGGGGCGTCATGATGCCGCCCGAAGTCAGGTGGTCCATGTGTCCATGGCTCACGACGCTCCCGGGGGTCTTGCGCACCGGGTCCAGGATCACCTCTTTCAAGAGGTCCTGCACCAGGATTCCGCCCTCGTACCGGACGCGCATCAGGAGCGCCTCGTGAACACGTAACGGGTGGGCACTCGGCGCCGGAGGCCGGTCCAATACTTGCATCGCGGGCAGCGATAGCCGAGGGTGACAGTTCCGCCATACACGGTCATGTTCCGGACCTTCTGGAGCCGCTCGCCGCATACCGGGCACTTGATCAGCGAACGCATCTCTAGGGTGTCGCGACACCGGATCTCGAGGTTGACCAGGCCGGACTCAATCGCGATGACCCGGAGGCGCGGCTCGCCGACGCGATACTTCTCCTCCCCTTTCAGGTCCTTCTCGACGAGGGCCTTGAGGCGGCGCTGACTGTCCACCATCGGCCGCGTGCTGAAGACCCGGACCAAAGACTCCCGGATCCGCGCTTCGTTCGGGATCCGGTAGGTAGGCATCGAGTCGCAGAATCGTCGGGCCCCTACTAAACTCTCCGCAAGGGAGGGCGGAAGCGTCTCATTCGCAGGCCGTGAAGGCTTGCAGAGAGAGCTTCGTCGCCGTGGATACCGCGACGACTTCGATTCCTGCGGGAGCCGCGAGGGGACCGCGGCTCCCAGCACAGTCGGTACGCACACCTTTTGCGACGAGACCGCATCGCGTCGCCGTCATGGCCAGCGACTCGCTCGAACGAATCACTTCGGAAGTCGTCGCCTGTCGGAGATGTCCGAGGCTCGTCCGCTTCCGCGAATCCGTGGCCCGCGTAAAACGCGCGGCCTACCGAGACTGGACATACTGGGGCCGGCCCGTGCCAGGGTTCGGCGATTCGGAGGCTAGACTCCTCATCGTGGGGCTCGCGCCAGCTGCACACGGAGGGAACCGCACCGGCCGCCCATTCACGGGAGATCGAAGCGGGGATTGGCTGTACCGCGCCCTGCATCGGGCCGGCTTCGCGAATCAGCCGACGTCCGTCTCCCGAGACGATGGATTGGCCCTGAGGGACTGCTACATCGTCGCGTCGGTGCGGTGCGCGCCGCCCCAGAACAAGCCGACGAGGGCCGAGTTCGCCCGTTGCCAGCCTTACCTGGAGCGGGAGCTCAGGCTCCTTCGCAAGGCCCGGGTGGTCATCGTCCTCGGGGCCGCCGCGATGCGAGCCTTCCTGAGCGCGTGGAAAGCGACGGATCATGAGATTGATTCCCCGTTGCCGAAATTTCGTCATGACGGCTCCTGGAGCCTTCCGCCGATCACGCTGATCGCATCCTACCATCCGAGCCAGCGGAACACGCAAACAGGCCTCCTAACCGAGGCGATGTTCGATCGGGTCTTCCGACGGGCGCGACGAGTCTTGGGACGCCCACCGGGTCACCAGGCCTGGAGTCCGGCGATGTCAACCTTGTTTAAGGTTGATGGCGGGCGAGAAACGGGCAGGTCCGAAAAGGCTTAACATTCCCGACGGCTCCCTGCCCCATGGCGGAGCCACGCAAGGTCATCATCTTGGGTGCCGCGGGGCGCGATTTCCACAATTTCAATGTCCACTTCCGCGACGATCCCGCCTATCGAGTCGTCGCCTTCACCGCGACGCAGATCCCCGGAATTGAGGGGAGAAAGTACCCCGCCTCCTTGGCCGGGAAACTGTACCCGGAGGGGATTCCGATCTTCCCGGAAGAGGACCTGCCGATGCTCCTCGAGAAGTTCGGGGCGCAAACCTGCCTCTTCTCCTACTCCGACGTGGACTACGCATACCTCGGGCATCGCATCGCCCTCGCGAACGCCCACGGGGCGGAGTTCCTGTTGCTCAGCGCGCAGCAGACGATGCTCAAAGCTCGCGTGCCCGTCATCGCGATCTGCGCCGTCCGGACCGGGAGCGGCAAGAGCCAGACCACGCGGCGGGTGGCAGGGATTCTCCGAGCCCATGGGAAGAAAGTGGTCGTCGTCCGCCATCCGATGCCCTATGGGGACCTTGCCTCCCAGGCCGTGGAACGGTTCGCGACCTACGAGGATCTCGATCGGTACAAGACTACGATCGAGGAGCGCGAGGAGTACGAGCCCCACATCGATAAGGGCACGGTCGTCTACGCGGGCGTGGATTACGAGAGGATCTTGCGCCAGGCAGAGCAGGAGGCCGAGATTCTCCTTTGGGACGGGGGCAACAACGACACCCCGTTCCTCAAGCCGGACCTCCACATCGTCGTGGCGGATCCGCTCCGTCCGGGACACGAGCTCGCCTACTATCCTGGCGAAACGAATGTCCGGATGGCGGACGTCGTGGTCATCAACAAGGTCGACTCCGCGGTCCCCGAGAATGTGGAGCTGGTCAAGCGAAACGTGCGGGAGGTGAACTCGGACGCGGTGATCGTCGAGGCCGCTTCCCCGATCACTCCGGACGAACCGATCCAGATTCGCGGGAAGAAGGTGCTCGCGATCGAGGACGGTCCGACGCTCACCCATGGAGGGATGGAGTATGGCGCGGCCTATATCGCGGCCCAGCGGTTCGGGGCCGCGGAGATCGTCAGCGCGGTGGCCTACGCGGTCGGCTCGATCAAGGAAACGTACAAGAAATACCCGAATTCCCGGAAGGTCTTACCCGCGATGGGGTACGGTCCGAAACAGATCAAGGAGCTGGAGGAGACGATCGACGCGACGCCCTGCGACCTCGTCGTGAGCGGCACCCCGATCGACCTGAGCCGCATCCTGAAAACGAAGAAACCGGTGGTTCACGTCCGGTATGAGCTCGACGAGATCGGCCATCCGAACCTCGAGGACGTCCTCCGGGATTGGGAGTTCATCTGACCGTCAGGTCCGGGCTCGGGACCACGGGACCTTGTCCGGATTCAGTCGATAGTAATCGTAGAGGATTGCGACCGTCATCGCGACGCCGAACAGAAGCCAATCTGCGACGTTCGTGACCGAGAAGATGAATCCGCTCACGGTGGCGGGCACGAACACGAGGACGAGAAACGAGGCCCAGACGATGCCTCGAACCAAACGGCTCCGCGGGCTGTATCCGCGGCGTTCAAGAATCGTCGGGACGACGACGAACGGCACGACCACCGCGACAACGGTCGCTGCGATCGAGACCGCGAGTTGGAGGAAGTCGGCCAGGGTTCGTCCAGGCCAAACCAATGGAAAAGACTTCGTCCCAAGTGCACCACAGCTTTAACTCGCCCCACGCATCCCATCTCCGAGAAGGGCGGCCATGAAACTGGCGGTCATCGGCGCCGGCGAGATGGGCCATGGGATCGCCGAGCTCGCGGCCCTGCACGGCCATGATGTCCGGATGCGGGACATCAAACAGGAATTCCTTGACCACGGGATGGAACGGATTCGATGGTCTCTCGGCAAACTCGTGGAGAAGAATCAGATCCACGAGGACCAGATGCGCGACGCGCTGAGTCGGATTCATCCGACGCTGAGCCTTGCCGAAGCCTGTCGCAGCGCGGACATTGCCATCGAAGCGGTCTTCGAGGATCTCGATCTGAAGAAACGCGTGTTCCGCGAGCTCGACGAGGCGGCCCCTGCGGGGACGATCCTGGCGTCGAATACGTCCGCCTTTCCCATTACGAACATGGCGCGGGTGACGAAACGCCCGGAGAAGGTGGTCGGGATGCATTTCTTCAACCCGCCTGTGCTGATGCCTTTGGTCGAGGTCATCCGGGCCGACACGACCACGGACGCGACGTTAGGGGTCGCGGTGGACCTAGCGAAGTCCCTCGGAAAAACGGTCGTCGTGGTCAAGAAAGACGTGCCCGGCTTCATCACGACCCGCGTCCTCGGTCCCTACTTCGAGGAGGCCGCGCGAATTCACGACGAGGAAGGCGTCCCGATTGAAACGATCGATGCGGCGATGCGCTTTGGAGCGGGCTTCCCGATGGGTCCGTTCGAGCTGGCGGATCAAGTGGGAGTCGACGTGTTGCACCATTTGATCAAGAACGCCGATCGCCCGATGCCTCGATCTGTCCAAGCCCTGATGGACGCGAAGAAGTTCGGGCGAAAAGTCGAGGCGGGCTACTATCCGTACAAGGCCGGCCGTCCGAAGTTGACGCCGGATATGGGCCAATCCTTCGATCCCATTCGAATCCTGGCCCCGATGATCAACGAAGCCGCGGAACTCGTTGCGCTCGATGTGGCAAGCCCGGCGGAGATTGACGAGGCGATGCGCCTGGGGACCGCCTTCCCGAAAGGACCTCTCGCGACCGCGGACGACCTTGGGATCAACGCCGTTCTCGAGGCGCTAAAGCGGAGCAAGCGCGCCAAGCCCGCCAAAATTCTTGAGGACATGGTAGCGCGAGGAGACCTCGGCACGAAAACCGGCAAGGGATTCTATGAACACACGGAACGAGGCGGTGGGATGAAATTCGAGACTCTCTTGGTATCGAGTGATGCGGAGACCCATGTCGCGACGATCGCGATCAACCGAGCCGATCGCCTGAACACGCTCAGCCCGCAAGTCTTCGACGAGCTCGAAAGAGCTCTGTCCGAACTGGAAAAGGACGAGACCGTTCGGTGTCTCGTCGTCACTGGCGCGGGAGAGCGTTCCTTCAGTGCGGGAGCCGACCTCACGTCCTTCAGCGACATTTCCAAGGCCTTCAAGGTCTGGCAGTTCTCCCGCCGCGGCGAGGAGGTCCTGAGCCGGCTTGCGAATTTCTCGAAGCCGACGCTCGCAGCGATCAACGGGCACTGCTTCGGCGGCGGGCTCGAACTGGCCCTCGCGTGCGATTTCCGAATTGCGGCGAAGCGAGCGAAGCTCGGACAGACCGAGGTCAATCTCGGCCTCGTCCCTGGTGCAGGCGGGACGCAACGGCTCGTCCGAATGCTCGGTCAAGCGAAAGCGAAGGAACTCGTACTCCTTGGCGCTCGACTCACCTCCGATGAGGCATCCGCGATTGGCCTCGTGACGAAGACCGTGGAGAACGAAGCTTTCTCGTCGGAGGTCCGCGAGTTCGCCGGCCGACTCGCGAAACAGGCGCCCATCGCGATTCGTCTTGCGAAGGCCCTTCTCAATCGCGGCGGCGACACGCCGATTGAAGCGGCCCTGGAGATGGAGGCTATGGCGTTCGGCCTCGTCGCGTCGACCGAGGACCTGTTCGAGGGCATTCAGGCTTTCATGGAGAAACGAGAGCCGAAGTTCAAGGGAGAATGAGCCCACGCCGCGGCGAGATTGGGCATGACGGCCGACGTCACGTCCCGATGACTTCCTTCTTGGCGAGGGCCTGAATTTGGCGTGGCGTGTACCCGAGGGACCTCAGGATCTCCACGGTATTCCCGCCCTTGTCGGGGACACGCGCAAGGTCCCGCACCTTCGTCTCCGCATGCTTCGCCGGATGGGCGATGACCTGGAGCTTGCCAACGTCGGGCACATCGATCAGGGGCAACAGCTCTCGCGCCTTCACATGCGGATCGCGGACGACTTCCGACACGCGCTTCACCAACGTGATCGGGAGTTGCTCCTTCGCGAAAAGCGCCTCCCAGTCCTCGGAGGTCCGCTCGCGGAATCTCGCGGCGAGGGTTTGAGCGGCCGCCACCCGTTCCGCCCCGTCCGCGAACTGCCGCTCGGACAACTCGGGAGCGCCGACGAGTTCGCACATCCGAATCCAGAATTTCGGCTCGACGGCCGCGACCGAGAGCCAGCGCCCGTCCTTCGTCTCGTAGAGGCTGTAGAAGGGGAACACGCCCGTGAGGAGCGTCTCTCCCGGCACCGGCTCGTCGCCGGTCGCCAGGAAGCGCGCCAGGCCCAGGACCATCAGCGTGACCGCGGTATCCAGGATCGAGA
>WNFB01003481.1_pt1 | contig 13868 bp, 14 predicted proteins | sample 5400501 | NCBI WGS metagenome assembly WNFB01 (sample SAMN13153341, study PRJNA577476) | soil metagenome | isolation source: 200 cm saprolite under Douglas fir tree site 2 hole 1 | place: USA:California | collected 2015-04-18
TTCGCGCACCGTTCGGCGGCCACGCCCACGGCGCGCTCTACCATTCGCAGTCGATCGAGGCGCGCTTCGCCACGCCGGGCCTGAAGATCGTCATCCCGTCGAGCCCATATGAGGCGAAAGGCCTCTTGCTCGCGTCGATCCGCGACCCCGACCCCGTCCTGTTCTTCGAGCACAAGCGGCTCTATCGCATGTTCAAAGAGCCTGTGCCCAAGGGCGAGTACCTGATCCCCCTGCAGGTCGCACGCACAGCGCGAGAGGGCACCGACATCTCGGTGTTCTGTTACGGGCTCATGGTCTCGTACGCGCAGGAGGCAGCCAAAACCCTTGATGGCGAGGGCGTGAGCGTTGAGATCGTCGACCTGCGCACCGTTTACCCGCTGGACCGGGAGGCGATCATCGGGTCCGCTCGCAAGACCGGCAAGTGCCTGGTCCTGTACGAAGACAACCTCAGCGTCTCGGTGGGCTCCGAGGTGGCGGCCATCATCGCCGACGAGGCGTGGCGCTGGCTCGATGCGCCGGTGAAGCGGCTAGGCGGCCTCGACGTTCCATCGATCCCCTACGCGCCGGCGATGGAGGATGCGTTCATGCCCAACCCCGAGAAGATCGCGAAGGCGCTTCGGGAGCTCGCGGCGTTCTGATGGCAAAGACCACGCGGGTCGTAATGCCGCAACTGGGGGAGTCCGTCCACGAGGGGACGATCGCCAAGTGGCTCGTCAAACCGGGTGACAAGGTGGTCGAGTTCGAGCCCATGCTCGAGGTCGACACCGACAAGGTCAGCGCCGAGGTGCCGTCGCCGGTCAGCGGCATCCTGCGCGAGATCCTGGCCAAGGAGGGCCAGACGGTGCAGGCCGGGGCGGAGATCGCCGTGGTCGAAGTCGGCGCCGACGGCGAGGCAGCTGCGTCGCCGGAGGCGGTCCCCTCTCCCCCTCGGCAGGGGGGTGCGGCGGGAACTGGCTCCGCCAGGCCCGACGCCTCGAGGGGGGAGTCCCCCCTCAAACAAGAGGGCCAGGGAGAGGGGCGTGAGGATCCCAAGCCGCCGACCGCGAAAGCCGAGCCCACTGCACGGGCGGTCCCCGTACCGGCACCGACCCCGCAGCCGGCGGCGCCCGCCCCCGCTCCGGCGCCACCATCCCCCGTCCTCGATGGCGGCCAGCACCGATATTCGCCCGCCGTCCAGATGCTGGCCTCGGAGCTCGGCGTCGACCTCTCCAAGGTCGAGGGCACGGGCATCGGCGGCCGCGTGACCAAGAAGGACGTGGAGCAGTTCGCAGCCGCGGCCAAGGCCGCCCCAGCCGCCAGGCCGGCCGTGCTCGCGACATCCGCCGCGCCCGCTGAAGGCGACCAGGTCCTTCAGCTCACGCGCGTCCGGCGCCTGATCGCCGAGAACATGGTTCGCTCAAAGACGACGATCCCGCACGCGTGGCAGACGCAGGAAGCGGACATGTCGGGCGTGGTTGCGCATCGCAACGCCAACAAGGCTGCCTTCCAGAAACAGGAGGGCTTTTCCCTCACGTACCTGCCTTATGTGATGGCCGCGACCATCTCCGCGCTGCGCGAGCACGCCGAGGTCAACTCCACCTTCAACGAGACTGAGCTGATCATCCATCGGGACATCAACCTGGGCGTCTCGGTTGGTCTCGAAGACACCCTGGTCGTGCCGGTCGTCCGGCGTGCGGACGGACTTTCGATCGCAGGCCTCGCGCGCGCCGTCAACGACCTTGCCACTCGCGCCCGCAACAAGCAGCTGAAGGCTGACGACCTCAGCGGCGGGACCTTCACGGTCAACAACTCGGGAACCTTCGGAACCCTGTTCAGCTACTCCGTCATCAACCCCGGCCAGGCCGGCATCCTCACCATGGAGGCCATCGTCGAGCGGCCGGTGGCGGTGAGCGGAATGATCGGCATCAAGCCGATGATGTATCTCTGCTTCTCGTTCGATCACCGCGTGCTCGACGGATTGATGGCGGCCCGCTTCCTGACCTCCTGCCGCAAATGGCTGGAGTCGGTGACTTTGGAGTTGCCGGTTTACTAACCGACCGCCTAGTCGCGCTCCATCGCGAGGATGCTGATGAAGAAGCTGGCGAAGATCGTCTGCGTGCCGAGCGCGAGCAGGACGACGGCGGGAATCACCTCGCGCATCGTCGTCGACGGATTCAGGTTTCCGAATCCCACCGACTGCCAGCTTGCCACCGCCAGCACCAGCGCCACCAGGCCTCCGAGTGCCATCAGCGCGCCGGCTAGCAGCCCGACCTCGAGGGTGATGTAGCGAAGCAGCGTCTGCAGTACGGGGTGCGGCGGGTGAAAGCCCTCGCGGATCGCAAACATCTTGGTGAAAACAGCGAACAGCACCAGCTGGTATCCGAGCATTGCGAGGAAGCCGGCCACCAGCAGCGTGTGAATATCGAGGCGCACACCGTCGATGCGCAACGGTCCCGCGACCAGCAGAGCCGAGACCACCAGGCCTCCGACGAGGAGGGCCAGGCCCGGATACAGGAACAGCCAGCGCGGGCTGAACAGGAGCATGAAGCGCAAGTGGCGCCAGCCGTCGCGCCAGGTGCGCAGGTGTGGGGGCCGCGACCGGCCGTCTGGATGCAGCACCACCGGCACCTCGGTGATCCGCATTCCTTTCAACGAGGCCTTGATGACCATCTCGCTCGCGAACTCCATGCCGGTCGCGCGGAGCCGCATCCTCTCGTACGCATCCTTCGTGAACGCACGCAGCCCGCAGTGCGTGTCCCCGACGGGGGCGTGAAAGAAGATCCTGCTGATCCGCGTGAGGACGGGGTTGCCCAACCAGCGGTGCGACCAAGGCATTGCGCCAGGCTCGATCCCGCCGAGGAACCGGTTGCCGACCACGAGGTCATAGCCCTCGCGCAGCTTCGCGACCAGCGGTGTGATGGCGGCGAAGTCATAGCTGGCATCGGCGTCGCCCATGACGACGAAGCGTCCTTGCGCCGCGTTGATGCCGCCAATGAGGGCGCTGCCGTAACCCTTCCTCTGCACGTCGACCACCCTGGCGCCGAGCTCCCGTGCGAGCAGCTGAGAACCGTCGCTGCTCCCGTTGTCGGCGACGATGATCTCGGCCGAGTACCCGCCCTGGTCGATGGCCTCGCGTGCCTTGGCGATGCATGTCGCCAACGTCTCGACCTCGTTGAGGCAGGGCATCACGATCGAGATTTCGACCGCCGCCGCTGCATCGTGTGCCCGCGACGAGGGGCGCGGCGCGGTCTTCATGGCGCTAGAGCCTAACGCGGGGTGCAGGCCTCGGCTTGCAGTTGCCGCTGAAAAACAAGTGACCCCGACGGATCGCCTCTCGAGAACTGGTACCTGCCTTGCGGCCTGTTCCTGTTCTCTCGAACGTTTCCCTCGGGGCCGTTGCCAAGACTAGGGACGGCCGGAGTTGAGCGCAAGCCCCGAAAGTCAGTTCGCCGCCAAGCCACGATCGGTAGCCTGTTGGGAGGAAAACCGGCAGGTCTTTCCTGATAAATCTAAGGGTGGTGTGTAGGCCGGATCCTCCGGCCGTCCCCAACCCTCTTTGTTGCTGCTGGCGTGGCCAGGAGTGATATTCAGATAATCCCAACAGCGGGAAAGAGCGCAGCCGCTTCGGCGAAGCCGAACCGGCGATGAGGGAAAACCGGCAGGTTTTTCCTCATAACTTTTATGCGTAGCCGACCATGCGGCCGCCGTCGACAACCAGGTCCTGGCCAGTAACGATGTCGTTCTCGACCAGCGCCATCACGGCCTGGGCGACCTGGTCGGGGGTCGCGATGGCCTTCAGCGGCGTGCCTTCGGCTCCCGACGTCTCGAGAGCCACGGTCGCCTCGTCGCCGAACCGTTGCCTGAACCAGCGGGTTGACACTTGTCCCGGCGAGACCGAGTTGACGCGAATTTCGGGAGCGAGCGCAAGCGCCAGCGCACGCGTCAGCTGCAGGATGCCCGCTTTGGAGACTCCATAAGGAATCGAGGATCCCACCGCTCGGTGCCCGCCGACGGAGGCCACGTTCACGATCGCGCCTCTTTGCTTGCGGAGCTCGGGCGCCGCCGTCCGGCAGCAGAAGAACGTGCCCTTGAGGTTGACGCCCAGGATCTCGTCCCAAACCTCGTCAGTGAGCTCGTCGAGATTCGCGTGCGGGATGAAGCGGGTCGTACCGGCATTGTTGACCACGACGTCGAGGCGACCAAACCTCTTCACGGTCTCGTCGATCATCGCGACGACCTGCGAATCGTCGGAGACGTCAGCCTTCTGCGCATGAGCCTTGGCGCCAAGCGATTCGATCTCAAGCACCGTCGCGTGGGCGTCGTCCTCGGAGCGCGAGTAGTTGACCACGACCGCAGCAGCGCCGGACTTCGCGAGCCGAACCCCAACCGCGCGACCTATTCCGGTGCCGCCGCCAGTGACGATCGCAACCCTTCCATCGATCTCCATGCGAGACTAGTTTGCCGAATATGCCGCTCAGCCTCGAAGACGCCAACAAGGTGGTTGCCGGCGTTCACGCCAAAGCCGCGAAGATGGGGGTGAGCGTGACCGCGGCCATAGTCGACGAGGGCGGCCACCTGATCGCCCTCGGCCGCATGGATGGGGCGCCTCCGCTCTCGCCGCAGATTGCCGAAGCGAAAGCGGTCGGGGCGGCTATGCTGCTGCGCGACGGCGCATCGCTCCAGCACCTGGCAGAGGACCGCCCCGGATTCTTCAGCGCCGCAGACCGGCTTGTCCGCTTGCCGCTGATCCCCGGCCCTGGGTCGCTTCCTATCAAGAGGGACGGGCTGACGGTCGGCGCCGCGGGCGTCAGCGGCGCGCGCCCCGAGGAGGACCTGGAATGCTGTCTGGCCGGGCTCGCCTCAATCCAACTTCACGGTGCGTAGCGGGTCGTAGGTCGCGCCGGTCCGGCTGAGCCGGCTTGCGTAGAGGACGAGCTCGGAGGCGCGCCAGGCGCTGAGCCGCGGCGGATCCGGCAGTGGAGGCAGCTCGGCTCCATCACGCGGGCGGGCGCGGGCGAGAGTCAGGTGAGCCTGAAACGGGCGCTTCTCACCCACCAGTCCGGCGGCCGCGCACTCTGCGTCCACCTGGGCGGCGAGCGCAGTCACCGCGTCCGCGCCGGCGTGCAGGCCCTGCCAGACCACCCTTACATGCCGCCCGTGCCCGAACGTTCCGAGATTCCCGAGCTCGAGGTCGAACGCAAGCAGAGATCGGGCCGCCAACTGATCGGCGATCGCCTCCACCAGAGCACGGCCGACATTGCCGATGAATCGAACGGTCAGGTGAAGGTTGGCGGCGGGGGTCCACCGGAATTGCGGCGCCGCCGCGGCGGACGCGGTGAGGAAATCGGCCAGCGCGGCACGCTGCGCTTCGGGCACCGGCAACCCGAAGAAGGCCCGGACTACTTCCGTGCGGGCGCCTTCGTCCAGTGCTGAGGCACCCACGAGCTGGGCGCGGTCGGTCGCCATCCGAAATGGGTGCTAACCGAGTCAATGCCGTCGGCGATGTTGTTGACGCCGAACATGTTGATCTCGTCGGGCGTGATGAGGGGATCTTTCATGAGAAGCTCCATGACCGTCGCGCCCGGGATCAAAAGCCCCGGCGGCACGGTAAGCCTTGGCTTCTTAATCCGGCGAGCCTCGAGGAACCAGCCGTAGATGGTCGCGAACGTGACCACTTCGGGCCCCCCGAGCTCGATGATCTTGCCCAGCAGCTCCGGCTTCTGGATTGCCTCCACCACACACCGAGCGGCGTCCTCGCGAAGGATCGGCTGCAGCTGGACGTCGCCATAAGCCGGGATGATCACGAATGGGCTGAACTTGGCGAGGCGCTCGAAATCGTCGAGAGAACCACCCTCTTCGCCAAGAATCAGCGAGAAGCGCAGGATCGTGCCCGCCACTCCGCTCTTGGCCAGCTCCTGCTCGCCCATCCAGCGCGAGGTGAAGTACTTGAAGTGCGGATCGAGCCGAGCGCCAATGTTGCTCACGAGCACCACCGACTTCGCACCTGCTGCCTTGGCCGCCTCGGCCATGATCCGCGGGCCGTCGACGTTGACCTCGAGAAACGACTGCGGGCGGTTCCGGCGTACGGCGACCAGGCTGATGATGTGCTCCGTGCCCTGGGCCGCCTGGGCCACGGCCGCGGAGTTGACCGCGTCTCCGACGATGAGCTGGGCGCCTCGAGCTTTGAAAGCCGCCGCCTTCATCGGGTCGCGTACGAGCACCCTGAGCTGGTGCCCGGCGTCGAGCAGCTTGTGCGCTACACCACGCCCGAAGAAGCCGGTCGAGCCCAACAGTAAAACCCTGGCCACGGTCGAGAATCGTAACGGACGACATACTTGGACCCGGTGGGCGGGCAGGTGGCCGGCGGCATCGGGTTGGGGCTGTTCGCCGTTCTCATCGGCGTCGGCGGTATCGCCGCAGCGATTCGGACCCGGAGGCGACGCGAACACATCGCCGCCACCTACGGCGCCACGGGCGGGATCGTGTATACCGTCGTGCAGGCCGGTTGTTCGGCCCTGCTCCTGCTCGGCGGGCTGGGCCTGATCGTGCTGGCCCTGGTCTTGCGCCGCTAGCTAGATGACGTTTCTCTCTTTTACCAATGCGCCCCTGGCGAAGCGCTCGAAGCCGAAAGACGAGATGTCGATCTCGGACTTCTGATCCAGCAGCAGTTCGGTGACCAGGAGCGCCGCGGCCGGCGCCTGCATAAAGCCGTGGCCGCTGAATCCGGCTGCGCACCAGAAGCCTTCCAGCTCGGGGATCGGCCCCAGAATCGCATGGTGGTCGGGCGTCACCTCGTAGAGGCCGGACCACGCGGTCTTCACACCTGCTCCAGCCAGAGCCGGGGCTCGGCGCGCGGCTTGCGCGAACATCTTCTCGAGGAAATCCCAGTTGACGTCCGTCAGGTAGCCGGGCGGCTCTTCACGGTCGCTCATGCCCATGAGGACGCCGTCCCCTTCCGGATGAAAGTAGAGCGACGTCTGGAAATCGACTGTCATCGGATTGGTGCGCGGCATGGCCGGGAAGGTGCCTGTGACAGCGATGTGACGCCGGTATGGAAGAACTGGGATCTCGAGGCCGGCCATGCGGCCGATTGACGCCGACCACGCGCCCGCGCAATCGAAGACGAGCCGCGTCGCGATGTCGCCTGCGGTGGTGCTGACCCCTTGGACCCGGCCGGACGCGACCTCGATGCCGGTGACGGCCACGCCTTCCTTCAATCGCGCCCCGAGTCGGCGGGCGGCCGCCGCATAACCCGAGGTCACGTCGGCCGGGCCGGCGATCCCGTCGGTCGGGCAGAACGTGCACCCAAGCACGTCTTCGACGTTGAGGATCGGCACCATCTGGGCGGCCTCGGTGGCATCCACCCAGCGGGCCTCGGTCAATCCTACCCGGTGCCACATGTCCATGTTGTGGCGGAAGTCCTCGACCTGCTGCGGCTGCGTGAGGAGGAACAAGTAGCCGAGCTGGCGAAAGTCAGCAGGGTGCCCGATCTCCTCGTCGAACCGCTCGAGCATGCCGACAGACATCATTTGCAGGCGCACGTTTCCCTCCGAGGAGAACTGCTGGCGCACGCCGCCGGCGCATTTGCCCGTCGACTGCGACCCCAACGTCTCGCGCTCCAAGAGGAGGACGTCTACTTTTCGCAAGCTGAGCTGGTAGGCGAGGGCGCAACCCATGATCCCGCCGCCGGCGATGACTACGTCAGCGCTTTCCATGCCAGAACATGCCCCAAAACTCGAAGATCAATTTCAGAGCGGCAAGAGTCGTGATGTCTCCGTGGTCGAATGGCGGCGAGACTTCGACGACGTCGAGGCCCACCAGCTTCGAGTCTGCGGTGGCGACGCGTAGAAAGTCGATCGCCTGCCGGGTGGTGAGCCCGCCGGCCGATGGGATCTCCGTCCCAGGCGCAAAGGCCGGGTCGAGGGCGTCGATGTCGAACGAGACGTGGACGCTCTTGCCGGCGAGCGCCTCGGCGACCATACGCGGTGCAGCCGGGTCGTTGGCCAGTTGCGAGGCGGACACGAGCAGCATGCCTCGAGCGCGAATGAACTCGAGCTCCTCGGGGTCGTAGTCCCGCCCGCCGGCGATCACCACGCGCGCCGGGCCGATGCTCGAGACCTCGAGCGCCCTGCGCATGGCGCAGCCGCAGGTCCATCGGCCGCCACGCGAGAAGTCGCACAGGTCCGGGTGCGCATCAACCCACAACACGGCGAGGTCGGGATGGCGCCACCGCTGGGTGGTAAGAGTGGCGATGGCCGTGCAGTGGTCTCCGCCGAGGACGGTCAGAAGCGCCGAGGCAGGCACCTTCGCCAACCCGTTGGCCACCTTCGACCAGCCGGCCTCGATATCCGTCCCGGCGTCCAGGTCGCCCATGTCGTGCACCCTGAGCCCGGCCAGGGGGCGCGCATCTTCGGTGACGGGCGGCATGACCGCCGACAGCTCGCGAATTCGCTTCGGCGCCAGCGCGGCGCCCTTGCGGTAGACGGCCGAGCCGTCATAAGGGATGCCGGCGACGACGATGTCGGCGGCGTCGATCGGGTCGCCGGCGAGGCCGCCCCAGGGCAAGAGTCCGGAGAGGTTCATCTCTGTCATGACTTGCGCATCTCCGGCACCTTCAGGATGAGTAGGCCGCCCACGAGCAGCCAGACAAAGAACACGGTGAAGATGACGGGGTACCCGCCCGGCAGGCCCAACACCTTGGGCCCGTTGTTGAACTCGAGCAGGAACCCGCCCACGAAACGCGCGATGACGCCGGAACCGGCGGTGGCGATATTGCTGAAGCCCATGAACAAGCCTGCTTCGCCGGGCGGAATGATGTCCTGGATGAAGGCCCAGTCGACCGAGAAGAAGAGCCCGTACCCGATCCCGATCAAAACGCCGACAAGGGTCGCCTGAGCAGCCAGGACCGGGACCTTAAGAGCGTGGGCAAGCGGCTCCAACAAAGACGAGGGTAATAGCTGGTAATGGCTGAAAACGAGAATCAGGACGCCGGCCGCGCCCAGCAGGCCGCCCCACAGGATCAGGGGCCGTCGCCCGATCCGGTCCGAAGCCCGCGCCGCGGGCAGTGCAACGATGAGGGCGGACACGATCACGAGGCCCTGGAGCGTATAGGCGGCGGTGACGGCCGCGTCAACGTGGCTGTGATAGAAGACGTCGCTGAAGTAGTACAGAACGAAGCTCTGCAGCCCGACCAGCCCCATCAGGATCAAGAGCCGCGAGGCCATCAGCCACAGGAAATGCGAGTGACGCATTGGTCGTGAAAAGGTGGTCGCGAGCGCCTGCCGCAAGCTCGTGAACTGCGCCCGGCTGGCCTCGGCGCGGTCTGGGACCAGCAGCACGGTCGGCACCATCGTGGCCAGGAGGAGAGCGCAGATGCTGAGGATGGCCGCCGTTCGACCGAAATGGGCCAGGATGTAGCCCGCTCCCACCGAGCCGGCGATCAACCCGATCGCGTTCGACGCGCCGTAGTAACCGGAAGCGGTGCCGCGCTGCGCCTCCGGGACAACGTCGGGAAGGAGGCCTTGATACGGACCTTGCGCTGTGTTGGAGGCGGTCTGGAGCAGGAAGTAGAAGATCAAGACCAGCCAGTAGCTGCCGGACAGCGCGATTCCGATCAGGAAGATCACGTCGCCGACGGTGCCGGCGAAGATGAACGGGTGCCGGCGCCCGAAGCGCGTACGGGTGCGGTCCGAGTACGAGCCGACGAGCGGCTGCCAGACGACCGCCATCAGCGATCCGACCCCCTCCAGAACACCCAGCGCCGTCCCCTTATGAGCGTTGCCGACCAGGTGGACGACGAGGTCGGGCAGGATTAGTCCGCCGAGGCTCGTCCACAGGTAGCCGATCGCGATCCAGTAGATCGACAGAAGGGCGAAGTCGAGATGCGTCAGCCTCGATAGCGACCGGCGTGCGGCCAGCGCCATCAATCGGGTTCGTACGGGGGCAGCGACTTCTTGACCGGACGGTCTTCTCGATAACCGAGGGCGTACTCACCCTGGAGGATCGTGTGGATCTCGCGCGTGCCCTCGTAGATGATCGGCGCTCGCGCGTTGCGGAGAAAGCGCTCGACCGGGTACTCGGCCGAGTATCCATACGCTCCGTGAACCTCGATGGCGTCGTGCGCGGCGTTGAAGGCGGCGTCGGTGGCGTACTGCTTGGCCATCGACACCTCGCGTGTGTGTCGCATGCCTTTGTTCTTCATCCACGCGACCTTGAAATAGAGGAGCCGGCAGATCTCGTAGTCGCGTGACATGCGGGCGATCATCTGCTGCACCAGCTGGTAGCGGCCGATCTCCTGGCCGAAGGTCTTGCGTTCGCGCGCGTATTTCACCGAAGCATCAAGACACGCGCGGACCGTACCTGCGGCGCCCGCGGCGACCGTGAAGCGCCCGTTGTCGAGGCAGCTCATCGCGATCTTGAAACCGTCACCCTCATCGCCGATCCGATCTCGCTCGGGCACCTCGACGTCGGACATGAAGATCGAACCCACGTCACCCGCTCGTATGCCAAGGCGATCCTTGATCGGTTCCGTCCTCAGCGCCGCCCCGCATTTGGCGCGGTCGAGCATGAAGGCGGAAACGCCGCGGTTTCCGGCCTTCGGATCTGTCTTGGCGAAAACGAGGAGGAAGTCGGCGGTGTCCGCGTCGGACACCCATACCTTCTGTCCGTTGAGCACGTAGCCGGCGCCCGATCGGCGAGCGGTCGATTGCATCGAACCCACGTCCGAGCCGGCGTTCGGCTCGGTGAGCCCATAGCAGGCGAGCTGCCGGCCCGCGGCCATCGGCACGAGCCACCGCTGCTTCTGGTCCTCGTCGGCCCACGTGTACAACCCCATGCCGACCAGGCCGACGTGCACGGAAAGCACGGTGCGGTAGGTGGTATCGACGTACTCGAGCTCCTCGCACACCAGGCCGAGCGACAGGTAATCAAGGCCGTGGCCGCCGTAGCGCTGCGGGAAGCACACGCCGGGCAGCCCGATCGAGGCGAGCTTGGCGAAGATCTTGGGGTCGTGGTGGCCCTCACGATCGTTGGCCGCGACGGTGGGAGCGAACTCGCGAGCGCAGAAGTCGCGGACCGTGGCCACCAGCTGCTCCTGGTCCGGAGTCAGCGCCAGGTCGAGCATTTCTTTCGACTACTTGTGCGGGCTGGGCGACGGGCTGACCTTTGGCGTCGGCGACGGCGTCACCTTGGGGAGAGGCTTCAGATCGCTCGGCCCGACGTGGCCGAGGAACGGAAAATGAGATCCGATGGAGAGGATGATCGGCACCGCCCTCGAGCCGTGCAGCTGCGGCTGGAGGAAATCGACAAAGATCTGCTGCAGCTGGTGGATGCCGGCGACCGAATCGATGCTCGCGCCCGCAGGCTTGGCGGCGGCGGTCTTGAGCGCCTGGAGGTCCGACTTGGAGACCATCGCCGACGTGATCGGGTTCGACAGGATGAAGTTTTCCAGCTGATTGACCTGGTTCAAGGTCAGGGTCGCGCTTTTCAGCGTCGGCTCGAAAGCGTTGTCTAGTACGACCAGAGCCGACACGGCGAGGTAGATGACGACGATCGTGACGGCGACGTGGACGAAGACGCCGAGAAGCCCGTCGATGCCACGAATCGCCTCGAGACGATGGAACGCCCCGCCGATCGCGCCTCCGATCGCACCCAGGATGACCGCGAGGATCAAGGCCACGAACACGCTCAGCACCGGGTTGATGTGCAAAAGCTTCTGCATCTCGTTCGTGTACTGGTCGTGGAATCGAAAGATCAGAAGAAGCGTGGCGAAGAAGAAGATCTCCGCCATCAGAGGCTGGATCACGCCGCGCTGGTATCCGAGGAACAGAGCCACTATGAGCGCGAGGGCGATGACGGCGTCGATGATCATGCGGTCCTCGCCTTCGACGGAACCAGCTCGCGGCGAGCCTCGATGACGAGGAAGCCGCCGAACATGGCGATGATGCCCACCGCTTCACTGAGCGGCTGCGCGACGTATACGCCCTTCGACTGCGCGTAGCTGTGGCCACCGGCCACGATGAAAGCGCCGGCTGCGAGGATGGCCAGGCCGAGCACCCGGTTCCGGGGCGCGCCGGCTCGTGCCGACTTCCACGCCGACCAGGCCGCGCCGCCGACGAGCAGCAGCGATCCGCCGACATTCGTGATCAGCGGCAGCACGGCCGAAACGTCAATCGCGCCTCGAGGCGGGACCTGCGCCTTGAGCAGCGTCGGGTTCGTGTGCGACATGAACACAGCCACAACACATATCAACGAGATAGCCGCCATTACGATTACGGCTGCACGCCCAGCCCGTGGCGGCACGAGCAGCAAGAGCGAGCCGGTCCCAAGCCAGCCGACGTTCAGCAGCCCCCCGAAGAGGTAATAGCCCTTGTAGGTCGCATCCGACCAGCCGGCAAGCTGCCCGACGGTCTCGAATGCGGCCGCCACCCCGAACATGGCGAGGGCCAGCGCCCAGATCGCCTGGTAGGGCTTGCGGCGGGTGAGGTACTGCCGGCCCACGACCACCGCGAAGGCGGCGCCGACCAGGGCTGCAATCAGCGGGATCAAGAACACCGCGGCCAATGATAGAGGCCGCGCCTCTCAAGGCATCTCCGGCGCGGGCGATCTCGCCTAGCTTCGGTTAGACTCGGTGCACTCTTGGCCCGAACGATCGCCGTCGCCATGCAAAAGGGTGGTGTTGGCAAGACCACCACCGCTGTCAACCTCGGCGCTGCACTGGCGGAGATCGGCCAGAGGGTTCTGCTCATCGACCTCGACGCCCAGGGTCACCTGACCCTGTACATGAAGCCTCCGGCTGAGCTGGAGAAGACGGTCTATCACCTCCTGGTCGACCCCGAGACGACGGTCACCGACGTCGTGCAAGAGGCTCCGCAGATGGGCGTTCACTACATCCCGGCGGACGTCGAGCTGGCCGGCGCCGACAACCAGCTCATCAACGAGATCGGTCGCGAGAGCATCCTTCGCGACAAGCTCGAGGCGGTGCAGAAGCGCTACGACTTCATCATCATCGATTGCCCACCATCGCTCGACCTGATCGTCATCAACGCGCTGGTGGCGGCGGACGAGGTGCTGGTGCCGCTGCAGGCGGAATTCCTGGCGCTGAAGGGCATGCAGGAGCTCCTGATCACGATGGAGCGCGTGAAGCGCCGGCTCAACCCGCGCCTCGAGCTCATCGGCATCCTCCCCACTCTCTACAAGGCGCGCGCGCTCCATTCGCAGGAGGTGCTCGCTGCGGTCAGAGAGAAGTACGGCGACAAGGTGTACGACTTCGGCGTCACCGACTCGATTCGCTTCGCGGAGACGCCGCTGGCGGGGCAGTCGATCCTTCAGTACGCGAAGGACTCGGACGGCGCGAGGTCGTATCGTGCACTGGCAGCCCGGGTGATGGAGAATCACAGGGACTGATGCCCACGTTCAAGCGCGTTACGCTCTCAGGCTCAGAGGAGCTGTTCCGGCCGACGCGGCCGCAGGTCGTGACCGACACCGACGACGTTATCCGGGAGACCGTCGACCGGCACGAGAAGGTCAAGGAGGTCGTCTTCCGGACGCTGCAGTTCACGCCGGAGGAGATCGAGCTCCTCCTTGAGGCGATCCAGACCGCGAAGTATCCCGATCGGGTACGCGCCAAGCCGGCGCTGGACAAGTTCGACTCTTTAGACGCCCTTCGGGTCAAAGTCCAGGGCGAAACTTCCGACTAAGGGATTTCGCCATTTGGGCCCAGATGGTCGTATCCAAGGGGGCCTTGGAAACAGCCATTGGGGCGCACATGGTCGAGCGGCGCGTCGCCTCAGTAGAGAGAGGGCCTAACCGCGGCGCTTCGAGCGGCGCCGGATGTAGCCGTAGGTCCAGAAGAGCAAGACGCCGAGCAGTAGGATCGAGAAGCCGACCAC